>OGHW01000602.1_pt1 | contig 38522 bp, 41 predicted proteins | sample 1571641 | NCBI WGS metagenome assembly OGHW01 (sample SAMEA2582066, study PRJEB24529) | metagenome | biome: Human gut stool | place: China | collected 2011 | reverse complement strand
GATGCGGTCTTCTCGTCCCTGAAGGGCAATGCCTACTGGTATCTGTCACCCTTCAGGGACGAGAAGACCGCATCGTTCAAGGTCAGCAAGAAGGAGAACCTGTGGTACGACTACGCCATTAAGGAGGGCGGTGACCTTGTGGAGCTGGTAAAGCGTATGTATAACAAACAATCCGTTTCCGATGCCCTTGCCTACCTTGCGTCCAAGAGTATTGCCACTGTGGATAAGGCAATCGAGACCGCTATCGCAGCCAAGGAATACACGACAACCAAGATGAACGATGTGAAGCTGCTCCCACTGAGCAACCATTCTCTGCTGTCCTATTTCAGTAGCCGACGGATAGACATCACCATTGGCAGGATGTATTGCAGGGAGATACACTACAAGGTTGAGCAAAAACATTACTATGGCATTGCCTTTGGCAATCTGAGTGAAGGACATGAGGTGCGCAATCCCTATTTCAAGGGCTGCATCGGGCATAAGGACATCACCCTGCTTGCCCATACGTTCAACGAGTGGCAAAACGGTTGTCTGGTCTTTGAGGGCTTCATGGACTTCCTTGCTTATATGACCCTCGTTAAACAGCAAGACCGATGGTTTGTCGTTGAAAGCCCTTGCGACTATATGATACTGAACTCAGTCGCCAACCTCAAACAGGCATTGCATTACCTTGACCGTTACACCCACATCCATTGCTTCCTCGACAACGACCAGGCAGGACGCAAGACGGTTGAGAGCATCAGCAATGTATTCGAGTACAGGGTGACGGACGAGTCCTTCAGATATGCCGACTACAAGGATGTCAACGACTATCTGATGAGGAAGAAACGAACGGCATCTGAATGACATTATAAAGACGAAAACACCATCATTTGATGCAAAAATGGCTCAAATGCATTGAAATTACATATCAAATCTGCACTTTTTCGCCCAAACATGCTTGATTCTCAATTATTATCCTTATTTTTGCATCGTTTTAATACATTATTAAAATGTAGCAGAATGGAATTGAAAAAAGAAATAAGGATATTGGGCAGACGCTTTGAGGTGGAACCTCGTGCCAAGGAAAGCCTGAAAGGCATCACGGTTGGCGAGAAACTCTCATACCGTTTCTATGATGGCACATACCAAGGCACGCCCCTGCTGTTCGTTGAGCCCAAGAAGGGCAATCCCTCTCCACGGACTTGCGCCATCACGGGCAAGCGGTTGACCGAAGCCCTGGGACTGCCTGCGGTGTTTATCCTTGCGCCCGGACCCACCTACGAGCGACACAGACTGGCAGACAAAGGAGTCTTCTTTGTCATGTCCGAGGAATATGCCCATCTGCCAGGCATCATAGCATTGGAGAAGACAAGCAACAGGAAGATTGCCGAAGTATTGACCCCTGTGGCGCAATACATACTACTCTATCACCTACAGGTGGGCAGTATTGAAGGAATGTCGCCAAGGGATATTGCACCGTTGCTTCCATATTCTTACGAAAGCGTCACGTTGGGTGTCACCTGTCTTGAAGATGTAGGACTGTGTCAAAAGATTCAGAACGGACAGCGCAGCAAGGTGGTACACTTCGAGTTGAAGGGCAAGGAACTGTGGGACAAGGCTCAGAACGTCTTGCTGTCACCTGTGGAGAACCGCATCTTTTGCGATGACATACGCTTGGATGCGGAATACCCCGTATGCGGCATCAATGCCCTGGCACATTATTCCATGCTTAATCGTGACCGGGAAGAGATGATAATGATGACAAGCAAGGAATATCGTGCCGTCAAGTCGGCTGATGTCATGGAGAATCCCAACATCTATGACGGCAACTATATCATAGAGGTATGGAAATACCCTGTTGTCAGCAAAATGGGCGACAAAAGCCAGTGGGTTGATCGCCTTTCCCTTGTCCTTTCGTTGAGAGATGATGATGATCCGAGAGTAGAAAAAGAAGTAGAACGAATAATCAGTGAACAGAAATGGAAGGATTAGTCAAGTTCCGTGAAGCATTTGCGGAATACTCAGAAAACTATGTGGTGATAGGCGGAGCAGCCTGTGACATCACCATGACCAATACCGTGGTGCGTCCACGCGCCACACACGACATCGACATGATAGTCATCGTAGAGAACATGACCGAGGCTTTCGCCAATCGCTTCTGGCAGTTTGTGCGGGAGGCTGGCTATCGACCTGAAAAGAGGAAACAGGAGGCTGGTGAGCCACCAAGGTATGAAATGTATCGTTTCCTTGATGGTAAAGACGGCTATCCCGAGATGATAGAACTGCTGTCACGCCACCCCGACGTGCTTGGAGAGCCAAAGGGATTTGTCATAGAACCTATCCCGACCGATGAAGATGTGTCGAGTCTTAGTGCCATCATCATGGACGATGATTACTATCACTTTACTATCGCACACAGCCAACTGACTGATGGCATACGCCATGCCAATTCCGCTGCCTTGATAGCACTGAAGGCAAGAGCCTACCTAAATCTCATGGCAGACAAGCGGGACGGCAAGCATGTGAACACCAAAGACATCAAGAAGCACCGTTCGGACATCCTGAAAAATGTGGTCATAATGACTGAGGACAACATTGAGGCTCCTGCTTCAATAGTGGCATGTATAAGGGAGTTTGTCGCCTCCATCAGAGCCGACTGGTCAACTCTCGCAGAACCATTGTCAAAGTCACTCGGTCAAGACGAGGCATTTGTGACCGGACTGTTAGATCAACTGGATGAATTGTTTATAGAAGCATGACCAATATGAAGATACAATACGCATCCGACCTGCATCTGGAGTTTGCCGACAATTGGCGGTATCTGAAAGCCCACCCCTTGGAGGTGACGGGCGACATACTGCTGCTTGCCGGCGACATCGGCTATCTCGGCGATGACAACTACTCCAAGCATCCCTTTTGGGACTGGGCATCGGAGAACTACAAGGAGGTGCATTGCTGCATGGGCAACCATGAGTTCTACAAATATTATGATGTGGCGACACTGCCCGACGGCTATCTCTTGGAGGTACGTCCCAATGTATTCAGCCACTACAACGGTATTGCGAGGATTGGCGACACCGACATCATCCTCTCCACCCTTTGGTCGAGGATTCCTTTGGAGGACGCTTACTTCACCGAGCAAGTGATAAGCGACTTCCGCCGTATATTATATAAAGGTGAGCTGATGACCCATGCCCAATTCAATGCTGAGCATGAACGTTGCCTCACCTTTATCAAGGATGCAGTGGCATATTCGCAAGCAGCCCATAAGATTGTTGTCACCCATCATGTACCATCGTTCCGTATGCTCCACCCAAAGTTTCAAGGCAGCAAGGCAAACGTGGCGTTCACCGTAGAGTTGGAGGACTATATCACCGATAGCGGCATAGACTATTGGATATACGGACATTCGCACACCAACATCGATGCCAGGATAGGCAACACCCAATGCTTGTCCAACCAGTTGGGCTATGTTTTCTCTAACGAACATCAGGACTTCTCCCATGGCAAGTACCTGACCATATAGCCATCCACATTTTTTTCATCCACCCTCTTTACAAGCTCTTCCCTATCGGAAGGGCTTTTTTTGTGCCTTTCGAGTTTGATTTTTGAGTATGATTGCGAGTGTAATCAAAATTAGAGTTAAGATTTGGCTCCGCGGAAAGTCATTTCGGTTTAAGATTGAAGAAAAGGTAGTTCCTTTGCATCGGCAATAAGCCAAACCATAGTAAAATCAAACTTGAAAATATGAAGTCATTTGTAATATTCGCCATTGTCGTGACCATAATCTATGTCATCTACTATACGGTCATCATCGTGCAGGATCTGTACGGAAAGCCCAAGGACGAGAAGTCACAGGGCGAGTCGTTTGATGTCAGTGACATGACCGACGAGGAAGAGTCGATAGCGGTCAGCGAGAGCGACGGTGGTTTCAGCGTAGGCGACAACCAATATGAGACAGCCTACGAGGAGAAGCAGCTTGCAGAGCCTACAGAGGAGGCAGCCGCCACTGCGGAAGAGAGCAAGCCTCATGTGCTTGAAAAGATACAAAGCGCAATCGAGAAGAAGATGGAGGAAGTGAATACCACCTATTCCGACCCCATGTATTCGGAAGAATTGAACAACACCATCATCGCCCGCGGTCTTCGTCACAATGGACGTGACATGGTCAAGGTGGAATCACTCAATAATGAGATATGATGTCAAAAACAAGAAGTGCATTTCTATCATTATATGCCGCTTTAACCCCAGCTCTGGCCAGTGCTAAGTGTGGCAACGTGGACTACAGCTGGGGAGCGGACGCACTTGCGAGTGCCCATGACTATGCCGTGACGATGATGCTCTATATCGTTTATCTGTGCTATGCAGTGGCGGGCATCGTGGTCATAGTCAGCGCCTTGCAGATATATATAAAGATGAATACGGGCGAAGAAGGAGTGAAGAAGAACATCATGATGCTGGTGGGAGCCTGCCTGTTCCTCATAGGAGCGACCATCGTCTTCCCCGCTTTCTTCGGTTATCAGATTTGAGATACAGGTGATACGAGATAAGATAACTCAAAGTGTAACAAATTAAAAGGTAAAAAGAATGTTTGAAAGGATTAACAAGAAGGTGAAGGGATTCTTCTCTTCACAGCGCATGAAAACGCTCGCCCTGATGTTGCTTGTCGGCACCACCGCAGCAATGGCACAGAACGCAGCCGGCGACTACTCGGCAGGAACGACCGCGCTTACCACAGTGACGGAGGAGATTGCCAAGTATGTACCTATCGTGGTGAAGCTCTGCTATGCCATTGCAGGTGTCGTTGCAATTGTCGGAGCCATAAGCGTTTACATCGCCATGAACAACGAGGAACAGGACGTGAAAAAGAAGATCATGATGGTCGTCGGCGCATGTATTTTCCTCATTGCAGCAGCCCAGGCACTGCCTCTGTTCTTCGGCATTGGAGGTTAAACGCAGCGTGAGATTGTGAGTATGTAGAACGTTAAAACACTGACAGTTATGGCAGATACAAAGCAAGAGCGTTTTCCGGATTATCCCATTTTCAAGGGACTGCAACGTCCATTGGAGTTCTTCGGGTTGCAGGGACGCTACATCTACTGGGCGGCAGCCACCGCAGGAGGAGCCGTTGCGGGTTTCATCCTCGGCTACTGCATCTTCGGTTTCGTGGCAGGACTCGTGCTGCTAGTCCTCGCCGTAGCTGTCGGTGGCGTTCTCATCGTCATGAAGCAGCGCAAGGGCTTGCACAGCAAGAAGAGTGACAACGGCATATTCATCTATGCCTATTCAAAGAAAGTGTAAAACAAAAAAGAGAATCCATTATGTCCAAGTGGAAAGCTATCAATGATTGTAAGTGAATGGAGGTGGGGGCATCACGCATGAGGGTGCGCCCGCCTTTTTGCGATTAAAAAAGAAAAAGAACAATGACCCTATACATCATACTCATATTCTCAGCCATCTGCGTGGGCATGGCCATCAGTGTCAAGGCATTCGGCACGGGAGGGAAGCGCAAGCGCATCTTCCAGGACATCTACTTCTCCATCGAGGAAGTGGATGGCATCGGCGTGCTCTATACCAAGACGGGCGAATACTCCGCTGTTCTGAAGATGGAGAACCCTGTGCAGAAGTATTCCGCCAACATCGAGGCCTACTATGAGTTCACCCACCTCTTCGCCGCCCTTGCCCAGACCTTGGGCGAAGGCTATGCGCTGCACAAGCAGGACGTGTTTGTGAGGAAGGCATTCAAGGAAGAGAACGGTGGAAATCATGAGTTCCTGAGCGAGAGTTACTTCCGCTATTTCAACGGCAGACCCTTTACCGACAGCGTCTGCTACCTCACCATCACACAGGAGAACAAGAAGAGCCGTCTGATGTCGTTCGACAACAAGAAATGGCGTGACTTCTTGGTGAAGATACGCAAGGTGCACGACCAGCTGAGGGATGCCGGCGTGAAGTCCCGATTCCTCGGCAAAACGGAAGCCTGCGAGTATGTGGACCGTTTCTTCTCCATGAACTTCCGTGACAAGGTGGTGTCGATGACCAACTTCAAGGTCGATGACGAGACCATCGGCATGGGGGACCGTAGCTGCAAGGTGTATAGCCTTGTGGATGTGGATTATGCCAACTTGCCGTCGGTCATCCGTCCCTACGCAAATATCGAGGTGAACAACACCAGTATGCCCGTTGATCTCGTGAGCATCGTCGATAGCGTGCCCGGAGCCGACTGCGTGGTGTTCAACCAGATGGTGTTCGTGCCCAACCAGAAGCGTGAGCTTGCCCTACTCGACAAGAAGAAAAACCGCCATGCCTCCATGCCCAACCCCAGCAACCTGATGGCTGTAGAGGACATCAAGCGTGTGCAGGAGGTGATAGCCCGTGAGAGCAAGCAGCTCGTCTATACCCACTACAACCTCGTGGTGGCAGTGAGCGGCGACACCGACATACAGAAATGCACCAACCATCTCGAAAACTCCTTCTCGCGCATGGGCATCCACATCAGCAAGCGGGCCTACAACCAGTTGGAGCTGTTCGTCAACTCTTTCCCCGGCAACTGCTATGGCATGAATGCCGACTACGACCGATTCCTCACCCTCGGCGATGCCGCCACCTGTCTGATGTACAAGGAGCGCATCGTGCATAATGAGGACACCCCGCTGAAGATATACTATACCGACCGCCAAGGTGTGCCCGTAGCCATCGACATCACAGGAAAGGAGGGAAAGGAGAAGCTGACCGACAACTCGAACTTTTTTTGTTTGGGTCCTTCGGGCAGCGGCAAGTCGTTCCACATGCATGTCATATGGACTAAAACGCATCGAAAAGAACTCCAAACAAAACTTAGATAAGCGTCATAAAATGCTCATTTTCAATACATATTCATTAACATAACGCTCCAACCGCCTATTGCGAGTTTCATCCGTTTAGAGTAATTTTGTACCACAGTTGTACCACGTGAAATCACGGACACGGACAGAAGGCTGTCACTTTGTGGCACATTATGGCACTCTATGGCACTCTATGTCACTTTCCGTTATGGACCGTGTACATAATTGCAAACAAAGTAAATGAACGGACTAAAATTTTGCAGTATGGCACAAGTAAATGAAACAGAGAGGCATCAACTGTCCTCACAAAAATTCTTCACTGTCCAAGATGCAGCCGATTACCTCCGAATAAGTAAGAGGTCTATGTATAGGCTAATTCAAAGAGGTGAAATCATCACGGTAAAAATCATGTCAAGAATGACTCGAATCACATTAGATGAGCTATTGAAACTTGCCCACTCCAAAGGCTATGAGGTAATAATGCCGAAAGAGACTATTTCTCGCCAGGATGCCGAGACAGGCTCAGTCAATAAGTTGGCAAAGTGTCGCAAGACTCCCAAGGCTGGGGAAAGAGCACCTGATGGAGTAACCCACGACACCCATTACACGATGGCAGAGGTGTTGAGCACCTTTGATATTAAGTATGGCAGATTCTATGAAGTCCGCAACCGCTACCAACTCCAATCTGTCCACGCATGGGGCACGACATGCTTCAAGAAAGAAGATGTAGAGAGGGTCATCGGGCTTTATAATGAAGAACAGGGAAAGAACATTTCCGATGACTGGTACACCTGCTTCGACATCATGAAGCTCTACGGATTGGGCAAGACACAGGTACGCAGATTTGCAGAAACTCATGGAGTGAGAATCCGAAAGTTCAAAGGCGGAAGAGCCAACTACTATCTGAAAGCAGACTGGGAGGCTGCACGCAAGAAGGCAGAGAAAAGCAGCACTTCGACCAAGGCAAAGCGGAAGTGAGACGCAAGTCAAGGGATGGTTCAAACAAACTCATATACGACCCATGCCGTTGCAAATGGTCTGAAACAGCCTTCCTTGTCGGTCGAAACAAACCCACAACGCAGAGTAACGGATATAAGACAAAAAGCGCATCCGACACCTGTTTTAAGTCTGATTTTTAGCGTAAAATCATACTCAAAAGCAAATTCAGGTTAAATTCAGACAGTATTTGAAGCCATCATTACTTTTCTCTTTTCACGGCAATCTAACTTTGCATCGGATTTGAGAGTTAAGACGTTGCAACGAAGGCTATTCGCATCCACAGATACATATCATAAACAATAATAAAATAGTAACAATATGACAAACATTTGTACAAAGGTCACCGTGCGGAGACGACCTATCAAGAACGGACAGACTTCCCTCTATTTGGATTTCTATCCTCCAGTCCGCAACCCAAAGACAGGCAAGCTCTCACGCAGGGAGTACCTTGGTCTTTACATCTACACCAACCCTGTTGAACGCTTCCAGCAGGAGTATAACAAAAGTATGATTCAGAAAGCGGAAATCATCAAGTGCCGCAGGACTGAATCCATCATCAATGAGGAATATGGCTTCCTCGACCGCAACAAGGGAAAGGAGAGTTTCTTGGAATACTTCAAGAATCTCATGATTGAACGTGGCAGCAGCCAGAACTGGGCTACCGCCTACATGCACTTCCACAACTACACCCATGGTGAGTGTCGTTTCTGTGACCTTACAGTTCCGTACTGCCAGGGGTTTCTTGACTACCTGCTGTCGGATGCCTGTATGCACAATGGCAAACGCATGATGGGTACGACTGCCAACAACAACCTTACCAAGTTGAAGTGCATCCTTGCCATTGCTTACGAAGACGGACTACTCAAAGAGAACATTGCCAAGAAACTTGTACGTGCCAAGGCTCATGGCAACAAGCGACAATTCCTCACCAAGGAAGAGTTGTTGCAGTTGTCTCAGACTCCATGCAAGAGTGATGTCCTTCGCCGTGCAGGTCTCTTCTCCTGCCTCACTGGTCTTCGCCTCTCTGACTGCATCAGACTCCAATGGGAGAACATCGTCAAGTTGGCTGATGGCGGCTGGGGAATGGACATTATCACAAAGAAGACTTCCACCGCTGCAATCCTGCCTATCAGCGAAGAGGCTCTGCAACTATGTGGTGAGCGAAGCACAGGGCAGGTATTCAAGAACCTCACGAACAGTACAGTGGCATTGTACCTCAAACCGTGGATAAAGGATTCCGGCATTGAGAAGCACATCACCTTCCACTGCTTCCGCCATACCTTCGCCACTTTGCAACTGGCAGAGGGTACGGACATCTACACCGTGAGCAAGCTGCTTACCCATAGCAATCTTGCCACTACACAGGTGTATGCCGATGTGGTGGACGAACTCAAACGTGATGCGGCAGAACGTATCTCGCTCAAAATGCCAACCAAAGCAGAGAGTGACCAGACATAAGTGAATAACAAAATCAGGATAACAAATGGAAGATAACAAATCACTATCGTTCGACCAACTGCCCAGTGCAGTTGGCGAACTTCTGACAAAGGTCAATACGATGATGACTCGTCTTGATGACATTGGTCAGAGAATAGGCAATGCTCCGAGCGAGGATAACCATGTTCTTATGGACATCAGAGAGGCAAGTGCCTTTGTACGAAAGAAGGTCTCTTCACTCTATGCTTACACATCCGAGAGGCGCATCCCTTTCTACAAGAGAGGCAACACGCTATATTTCTTCAAAGACCAGCTGATAAAATGGATTGAGTCAGGTGGCTCTTGGGACAAGCCCTACGAACCGACCCAGGAGGAACAGGCAGATTTCGAGGCTCATCTGGCAATGTTGCAGAAGAGCAAGAAGAACAAGCCTTCCTCCATTAAGAGGGACAAGGATGAGAGATTACCCAATGGAGAAGAATGACATGATGGACAATAGAACCACGGAATCTACTTTTTTACGAAAGGGAAAAAGAATAAACATTCATTTTCTCTTTGCTGAGTAATCCGTTTCACTTATAACCAGTTTTTCAAGATGAGTAACCAAAGCATAAAATACGGAATCCTGCTGACCAAGGAGCAGCTCGATTTCTTGAAGGATGACAGGCAGGGCTTCCACCGCATGACCGCCTTCGACACTTTTGTATCTATGGCTTCCATCAAGCCAAGTGTTTATCAGAAGACAGGCTTCTCCGCTTCACTCTCCATCGGGCAGTTTGCCATCTCAACCGTAGAGCTGTCTGCCCTCTGGAAGTGTGACCGCAAGACAGCGGCAAAGGTGGTGGAACTGTTCAATCAGGTGGGTATTCTCTCAACAGAGAGGAATAACCGCACCTCCATCCATACTATACTCTGCATCGCCTTCTGGTACGTTGACGGCATCAAGGAAGCCATCAAGAACCCTTTCTATAACCGTCAAGCCGTGACTTCCGCCACCCAAGAGAAACTGGTGTCCGATGTCCCATCCGAAACCGTTTACTCTTCGGGAGGCAATCTCTCCAATGGCACAGGGCAGCAGAAAGACAACAGTGTCATTCCTGCCACTGCTGACATTCAGCAGCCCCATGTTCCTGCCTCTTATAATACTTCTTCCCCTTCCGTTAATTCTCATGTCATCGGGGACGGACTTTCAAATCCTTCTCCGATACCACAAGACTTCAAACAAAGGGAAGAGAAAGGTGATACCTATTTTGAGTATGAGGTTGGACAGCCGTCAGAAGATGATTACAACCAAGGCGAAGATACTCCATCTGTTGAACTGCTGCCGTCTCCTGTCTATGATGACGAGGGCTGTCTCTTGCAGCCTCCAGCCGATGAAAGTCTCAACGAGGAGAACACGGAGTGGCAAGACGCACACAACACCCCAAGGCACTCATGATGCCATTTCTCCTTTTCCCTTATTTCAACTATTGACAGTCATAACAGACACGCTATCCAGGAGCCGCCACCTCTATTAGGCGTAGTTTTTTCGGAGGTCTAAACAAGAAGTACCAGTGTCAGACGGTTTCGCTTCGCCCACCGCTTCCTACTGGCATTCTTGAATGTTCGCAGGCTCACATTGGCTGTCCTGTTATATCAGTGTATAAACTTTATAATCCCCATTTACAATGGCAAAAGATAAGAATAGCAACAAGGAGAAAAGCTCAAAGAAGAGACCTCCGAAGACCAGACACATTGACGTTCGTTTCACAGAAGAAGAATACGATGAGGTGGTGCATAATGCCCGATTGTCAGGCAGGAGCAAGAGCACCTATCTCCATGACTTAGGCATCGGTCACAAGCCGTCCCTACCCATGACCGAAGGGCAGGAGGAAGCCTTGAAGGGCTTAATCGGGGCAAGGTCTGAACTGGTTTATGTGCGCAATGCGCTTCATGCCCTGCCACAGACAGAGAGGCTGAAACTCTTCAAGCGAGCCGACTTCATGGAACGTTGGCTTCAAGGCATCAACACCCTGATAGAGGAACTGAGTCGCATTAGGGACAAATTCCTGGATATGTTATGATAGCAAAAGCATCAGCAATTCAGCATGGTCAGGCAATGACCAATTACGCAACCAAGAACAACCGTGCTGACATCGTCAAGACCAACCATCTCAGCGAGGGGTTGCCACCTATGGGCATGTGGGACGAAATGGTGCTGCATCAGTCCATGTTCAAGCAGAGGTATGCCAAGAAGCCCATCGAACTGACGTCCATCCGCTTTGAGCTTTCACCATCTGAGGAAGAGGCACGCAACTGGACGATGGAAGACTGGCAGAGATTCCTTGACGAGTTCATCCGTGTGATGGATGGCATTTCCAAGGTGAACCACATCGGGAAGAGGAAGGGCAAGGCAGCAACTTCGGTCAAGCCGACCAACATCGCCAACTCGCAGTATTTTGCCGCCCTTCATCGTGACTCAAAGAGTGGCATTCCCCACCTGCATCTGGTGGTGAACCGCATCGATATGAATGGTAATCTCAATGATGTAAAGTTCATCGGTGAGCGTGCAGTAATGGCTGCGAAAGCTGTCAATCAGAGTCATGGCTGGAAGGATGGCATGGATATTCGTCAGGAGCGTATTGCGGAGGTGACCAAAGCATGTATGGATGTGCTGCGGTCAATGCCGTTCTTTGACTGGGATGAATATGCCGACCGATTGAAGGCAAAGGGATATGACATCGAACTTATCCGTGGCAAGACTGGTCAAGGCAGGGTGCATGGCTATCGCTTCAAGTTCGGCAGAACGACCATCAAGGCATCTGAACTGGGCGTAGGCAGGAATCTCACAGCATCGAAAATCGGGAATACCTTCCGTAAACTGCACCCACAGACAACCCTTGTTACAGTTGGTCAAAGACCTTCGTCACCTGTTCCAAACACTACTACATTGGACAGCGGAAATACGGCAGTCTCAAGCGGTCAGTCCCGAACAGTCGATGATGGTAAACTTGTCCCTCCTGCCAGATTGAGGAAGATTATTGAAGTCGATGGCGATCGTTTCAACATAGTCATGCCGAGAACTGCATACGACACGATGAACAGCTGTATCGAAGTCCCAGAGAATGGATCTGCAAGCCACAACGACATTCTGAATGTGGCTATGCTGCTCTTCATGGACTACCTTGATGCTGCCACATCGATGTCTGAGTCCTGTGGTGGCGGTGGCAGTCCTGGCAGTGGTTGGGGACGTGACAAGGATGATGATGACCGTGACTGGGCAAGACGCTGCGCAAGGCAGGCAAGCAGTCTCTGCAAGCCGATAAAGAGAGGCATGAAACGATAACTTTCAAACAACAACGATATGGGAAGAAACAAGAAAGATGCCACACAGGATGTGCTTAATCTGTACAATCAGATGCAGGAGGACGAGAACATAGAGAGTGGCAAGGACGAAATCAAGGTGACTCTGGAGGAGATAGAATCAGCCAAGAAAGTTCTCAATGACGCAAAGGAAGAACTGGGCAATGCTTATCGGAGGTTGGAATCAACGAAAGTGGCACTTATGGCTGCCCACAGGAGCACGGACAATATCGTTGACGGAATATGCCATGCCATAGTAAAGGCTGAGCAAAGCAACCTCAAAGTAGGTATCAACGATGAAGGTCTTGCCCAGTTGGACGAGCGGAACAACACCGCCATTTCAGCCTTCAAGCAAGCCCTTGACGAGCATGAGAAGCGGATAAAGGAGTTGTTCGCTCACCAGCAGAAAGAACTCAAACGAATCCGCAATATCGAGGAGGGTGCTTACTTCAACGGTCGCACCTATGCTTGGATGTTCGGCTTAGCCTTTGTGAGTTGGGCAATCATCTTGGTTGAAATAACCATTTGGATATGTATCAAACTTTTTTAGCAAACTCAAAAAATCAAGATTATGACAGGCAACGAATACATCAAGACAAGAAAAACAGCTGCCGATGCCCTTATCTACTGGGCAAAGACAGGTATGAGACAGTTCACCATGCGTGACGCAGTAAACAACTATCTGGAGGCATGCGGTGCAAACCGCCCCTCCATCGGTGGCGAAGAGACCATCCTCGCACACAGAAAAATAGCAGCCAACCGACTGGCGATTGACTGCATATATGCTTTGTCCAAAGAGGAACTATCCAAAGTTGACAGGGAGTTGGAGAATATTGTGGGGGATTTGCCGAAGCAAGGATATGGGATGAGAAGATAGATTGTCACTCCCAACTAACGAGAATTACAAATTGCACTTCTCACACTTCCATAGCCTATCTTGGGGTATCTTGACTTGTTCTGTCTTATCCCTATTTGTTTTGCCACGTATTTATTGACTTCGGAAATAGTCTTGATATATTCAGCATCCTCACAAATATAATACCCTGGTGCTCTTAACATGTATTTCCTAATTCCAAAGCCAAGAATGCCTTCCAGTTCTATTAAACGTGATAGGCAAATAATATCATGATTATATGTTTCACCAAGTATCTCTTTTACCTTGTAAAGCATATTTTCATTGTGAGCACGTTTTAGATAAAAATCAACGTTCTCTTTCAACAAAGTGTCGGAGTTATATTCTTCGTCGTAATACATATTTATAAAGCAAATTCGATTGCACAATCTTTAATCCATTGTATCGTTTCATCTTTGGCATTAATTTCCTGCGCAAAATGAAGCATGAGGTTCACAAACTCGTTAATAGAGAAGTTGCGTTTAATGGAATATATCCGCATCTTGGCATAATCCTCTATGGAAATCACAGTACAGTAAAATCCCTGCTTACCAAGTTCCGCTGCCGTTTCAAAAACATTATCTTTACCCGTTGGCGGAATTAAATTGGAAATATTATGTACCCAAAAGTTGTACATATCGCAGAATATCAATAACATAGAGTGCTCAATCTCTAAGTTATGCTATCAGGTTATGTGCAACTTGTACACAAAGTTCGTTAGATTTTTGGAGATATGCAAGCATTTCTCCAACGGATTAGTCACAGAGAAAGGCAATATTCTCAGGCCAGGTCCCATTCCCCGCTTTTCAGATTTGGAAGTCATCGCATTGAGCATGGCTGCAGAATCGGAAGAAATTGATAGTGAAAACTGGTTGTTCGAATCAAAGTTGAAAGAATGTCGCAACAAGCTTCCCAACCTCATTTCGCGCCGTCAGTTCAATGACCGTCGTAAGTCTGTAAGCAATCTGCAGGAAGAGATACGCAGTCGGATGGCGAAAGAGATGGATGGAGGTGAGGACTTCTTCTGCATAGATTCCAAGCCGATAGAAGTGTGCCGCATATCCCGTGGTAAACGTTGTAAGATGGGAACTAATGGTGATTATGCAAAAGCACCAGACTTCGGATATTGTGCATCTCAGGGCACCTACTTCTTTGGATATAAGCTTCATGCACTTTGCGGTTTGATTGGCGTTATACATTCTTATGAGCTGTCCAAGGCTAGTGTGCATGACATCAATTACCTCAAAGATATCAGGCAGGTTTATCATGACTGCAATATATTTGGAGACAAAGGTTATCTCAGTGCAGAGGTACAATTAGACCTCTTTGAGACTGCAAACATTAAACTTGAATGTCCATACCGGCTAAACCAAAAGGACTGGAAACCTACTTTCATCCCTTTTGCGAGAGCCAGAAAGAGAATTGAAACATTGTTTTCACAACTCAATGATCAGTTTATGGTCATAAGAAACTATGCTAAAGATACACGCGGCCTGTTTGCCAGAATAATTGGCAAAATTAGTGCGCTGACCGTGTTGCAATATATCAACTACAGTAATCACAAACCCATAGGGCGAATTAAGTACGCACTAATTTAATTCCGCCAACGAGTTTGATTAGTAATCTAAAAGCACTCAGATAATCGTCAGAGTGCTTTTAGATTGTTTATCATTGATTATCAAAGCAAGCACAGTTTAAGAATTTACCGAAGTTTGCATTAATAAAGAATATACTACCGCTGATATATGTGCAACATATTGTGACGCTTGTGATTCATTTCCCTTGAAGTCCTTAACAAATACCGCTAAGGTATAGCAAAAATTATCAGGCAGACATATATAGGCTACATCATTGTGAGCTGCGAGAACACCATTTTCATTGACATAACCGGAACCTGTCTTATGTGCTATAATAACCCCTTCTTTATCAAGAAGCGGAGCTACTATCCTATCTGTACCTGTTTTACATTCTTTCAATGCATTCTTAATGAAATTTTGTTTCTCATCACTGATAATGCTTTCTGTGAACAAACGATTCATCAACATTGCGGCGCCAAGAGGAGATGTATAGTTTGCGTAAGCCTTGTTATGGTCAGCTGACATTTCCTCTTCTGTATATGCTATCTGAAAACTTGAACGAGGAATTAGTGTGGCTATAAAACTATCTGTTTGAGCGACATTAACCATATCCTTAAACATAAGGTTGCTTGCATTGTTGTCACTCTGAGTAAGAGTATAACGCAGCAAATCTCTCACTGTCAATGATATGACTGGCCCTGAATAATCTTTCATCATAGGACTCCAAGTCTTTGGGTCAAGTTTATCCCTATTTATATTTACCAAGGTACCAAGTGAAACTTCTCTATTGTCAAAGTCATTGCAAAGAGCTAATGCCTGATGAACCTTAAACACACTCATCATAGGATAAACACTTTTATTATTGACCTTAACCGTATCTGTGTTATTAATAATAACCGCCACACCAATTTCACCAGGACAAGCCGAGACAATTTGAGAAATGCTATCAGTCAAAACATCTGTTAATGGAGGATTCGCGCTGCCTTTTGTAGCTGATTTATGGAACAATGAGAACACCAAGATGAAGATGCAAACTAAAGCTATACACAAAACTACGATTTGCTTTTTTCTGTTTTTTTTCATGTTTATAAAATTAAATTTGCTTGACGAAGATATTTATTAATCCTAAAGGCACGCAACTCTACTGAAAATATATTGCCATAATTAAAACCTTAGTCCGGCAGAAAGTCCAATCCAGCCGGAAACATCCAGACTGTTCCATTTGGAACTCCACATCGCCCATGGAGAAAGTTTTGCGCTTTCTGCTATTCCAGTCCCTTGTAATCCTATTTTTCCAATAATGCTTCTCTTATTTTTTCCCATTTCTTTAGAGTTCCTAATGCCTTAACGTTTTCCATTATGAAAGCACGAGGTCTTATAAATTCAATGACCTTCGCATATGACCATATCAACTGACTTCTTTTGTCATCGACATCCATTTTTCCAGCAACAGAAAAGCCTTGACAAGGAGGACCACCAATAACCAAATCAGGATTGTCAACCTTGCCAATCTCATCAAACAGAGTGTTGATGTCTCCTTGAATAATATGGTCTCCGATATTCTCTTTGTATGTAAGACAAGCCTCCTTCATCATGTCATTAGCAAAAACGACATGAGCTCCAGCCTTGATGGCTCCGATGTCTAAGCCACCTGCTCCAGAGAACAAAGATATTGTTCTTATGTTATTGAAATTATTCTGTTCTTTTATTGTCATATTTTAATTATTCATTTATGTCATTAATTAAATCTTTAGGGCTAACAGAAAGAACTTTTGCAACTTGAAGCAATTGTTCTAAAGACGGTTGTTCCTTATTTTGTACCCATCGACTAACCGTTATCTCTGATTTGCCAACATGTTCAGCCAACCAACGATTGGTTTTATTCTGTTCAGCCAAAGCAACTCTTATCCTATTTATAGAATGTCCTGCCATATCTATTGAATTTTGGGTGCAAATATAACAAAAAAAGTTGATAGTTTATCGTTATTTGATAAATATTTATATTTTTGTAGGTAATTTTTCTGGATTTCGCCAATAACCTCAACCAAATCTATAATATGGTTATTCATTTTTGCAATAGCAAAACATTAGCTTTCCATACTATAAAATGCACCTCTTATTGAACCTGCACAATATTTAATATTGTTGCCGCCGAATTAATAACCTGCATTGTCTATCAGCAATATATGCCAACAGAGATACAACTGAGGTACAAGACATCCATTTTCGCCCTATGTTGAGGTCACTAACAAGGCTCTCTTACCCCTCTTTTTCTTTTTCGACCGTCTCACTCTTTATGGCTGATGAAAGTGGGACTTTTCATCAAAAATGCGCTCTTTGGATAGCAACCAGCCAAAATTGCCCAAAATATTTTCATAAATAATCTTAAAACTGCTTTTTGCCCCTGTCATAGTTTTTTCTCTTTGCCGAGTGCCTTGAACTATAGATTTCCCCTGTTCAAAATTTGTACCGTTTTGAATTTGTCGTTTTTAAGAGAGTGCTGTGGCTCAGCGTGTTAGGAGATACAAAAAGGCTTCCACATGAACAGCGTGGTGCGTCAGTTGTGGGAGCAGAACACCGACATCGTCATGGTCGATACGGGTAACTCGTATGAGGGACTCTGCGAGTATGTGGGCGGCAAGTACATCGCCTATACGGAGGACAAGCCCATCACCATGAACCCCTTCAACATCAGCAAGCGGGAGCTGAACATTGAGAAGATAGACTTCCTGAAGAACCTGATACTGCTGATATGGAAAGGCTCGGAGACGCAGATACCCGAACTGGAGTTCCGTGTCGTGGAGCAGTTGGTGACGGAGTATTACGATTTCTATTTCAACGGTGTGCAGCCCTATCCTTCCTCACAGAAGGAGACACTGAGAAAAAACCTCTCCACCATGGAGAAGCGGCGCGGCACGGAGCTGACGCAGATACACGACAAGGTGGAGAAACTCATCAAGGGACTGGAGGAACGGCGCATGGCATTGAGCGTGAAGACCCTCTCCTTCGACTCATTCTATGAGTTCGCCTGTGAGCGTCTCGACCAGATCTGCATCGAGAACAACATCACCACCATCGACTGCGACAACTTCGCCTATATGCTCCAAAACTTCTACCGTGGCGGCAAGTACGACAAGATTCTCAACGAGAACGTGGATAGCACCTTGTTCGACGAGACCTTCATCGTCTTCGAGGTGGATGCCATCAAGGAGAACAAGCAGCTCTTCCCCATCGTGACGCTCATCATCATGGACGTGTTCCTGCAGAAGATGCGCCTGAAGAAGAACCGCAAGTGCCTTGTCATCGAGGAGGCATGGAAAGCCATCGCCTCGCCGCTGATGGCCGAGTACATCAAGTACCTATACAAGACAGCCCGAAAGTTCTGGGCGAGCGTGGGCGTAGTGACACAGGAGATACAGGACATCATCGGCAGTCCCATCGTGAAGGAAGCCATCATCAACAACTCCGACGTGGTGATGCTGCTCGACCAAAGCAAATTTCGTGAGCGATTCGACGAGATCAAGGCGATATTAGGATTGACGGATGTGGATTGCAAGAAGATATTCACTGTCAACCGCTTGGATAACAAGGAGGGAAGAAGTTTCTTCCGTGAGGTGTTTATCCGACGTGGATCGACGAGCGGAGTGTATGGTGTGGAGGAGCCGCACGAGTGCTATATGACCTACACCACCGAGCGAGCTGAGAAGGAGGCATTGAAACTCTATAAGCATGAACTGAAGTGCAGACATCAGGAGGCTATCGAGCGGTATTGCAGAGATTGGGATGCCAGTGGCATCGGGAAGTCGTTGGCATTTGCGCAGAAGGTCAATGAGGCGGGGCATGTGCTCAATTTGACGGACGATGGAGCCACTCGCCGCTGACACGGCGAGCACGGGGGCTGATTGATGGAAACGGAAATCCCGGAATAGACGTAAAGCCCAGATGCCCGAAAGCAAAACTTTCGGGAACGGTGGCTGGGTAGTATTTACGATTAGTAGTAAATACGATTAGTAGTGAATACTACCAATAGTAAATACTACAAGTAGTAAAGTAGTGGAATAGTAGAAACTGAAAGTAGTAAAAACGTAAAGTAGTGAAGCAATGAGACGTTTATACCTTATTATAATATATATGTGTCTTACACTTGTCGTGGGAAGGGTTCATGCGCAGTATTACAGCGTGAACTACGACAAGCAGATCGTTGCCGCCATGGCTGCCGCATTCGGTGCTGGAGCTATGGCAGAGAGCTATTATAACGAGCAGGTGGGCGAAATCTTGAAGCACTACAATGCCGCAGAGGTTGCCACTGCCGGCATCTTCGCTGCCAAGTTCTTGGAGCGCAAGGCATTCACCGACCTCGGCATTTGGAGCAGTAGCACGGAGAACTACTATTACCGCCGCATCCACAATATGGTGGCGAACAAGATTATGCCCAAGATATGGACGGTGGCAGGAATGATGCTGAAAAGTCCGCAGACCGCCCTCTACTGGGGCAGTTACCTGATGAAGATATGCGCCGACACAAAGTCGCTGTGTATGCAGTTTGAGAGTGTCGTGACCAACAGTAGCTTGACCTTTGCCGACATTCAGTTCTTGGAAATCAACCAAGAGATAGCCGCCATCCTCAAACTCTCGGAGATAGGCAATGTAGATTGGCAGCAGCTGTTGGATGACATCGCCAGTGTGCCCGGCAACTTCACCGTGGAGAACCTCACCGCCGACATCGAGACGCTTTACAATATGGGAGCATCGTTGGCGACGGCAGGTATCAACGGGGCATCAGGCGCACTCTTGCAGCAGAGTGCCTTCAACGACCTTTTCAATGGCAAGGTGAGTAAAATCATCGACATCTATGACAACTACCATGACCTCTATGAACAGGCAGAGAACGGCATCGGCAGCACACTCCTTAGTCTGGTGGGTGGCGAGGACAACGTGGCAGCCCTCTTCGACCTCTCCAACTACAACATCACCTCGTGGATGACAGACTATCTGAGCGAGACGCAGGGCAACTACTATACACAGCGTTGGTACATTGCCCGACGAGACCAAGGCAGCGTAAGCCTCTGTGACTACTATCCGCCGACCGATGACAACAGTATTCTGAACGGTGACCATTGGTATCGTATCAACACCTCCGACCCCAACTTCTACCCTAACAGCACGCAGCGAGAGCAGATACTGGCCAACTCGGAGAACCATGCCGGATGGAGCCGCAGCCGTGTGCAGCAGCTCAACGCCCAGAGCGACGGCTTCACCTATACGATGAACTATTGGATGTCGTCGTACATCATCAGCCGTGGCGGCAAGCAGACCAAGAAGGCCTACGCCTACGAGATACACGTTACCAAGAGCTGGAACAACGTGGAAGAGGTGTATGAGGATGTCTTCGACTCCTACAGCATGGACTTGAATACCTTCAAGCGTCAGTTGCAGGCACGTCTCTCGGAGTATAACGACAACGAGGAGGGCTATGTCTATTACATCGGCAGTGACGCACGCCGTTACTATCAAGCCACCGATGCCGCCAAACTGAAGGGCGTGGAGAGCGTGACCATCAGCGTCACCTGTTCGGACGGTGTCACCCTCGGACAGGGCAGCACGCAGTACAAGTGCCGTGAGTGCGGCGGTTCGCTCAATGCCCACAGCAAGGAATGCGCCATGAGGACAAGCGTATCAGAAAATAATCTCGACCTATCGGAACTGGACGAGAAGGAACGTGAGGCGAATAGCAAGATAGCCCTGTTGGAGGCGCAGATAAGCCAGTTGGAGACAGAGAACAGGAACCTGCTCACGCAGATAGCCAATGCCTCTGTGGAGGAAGCCCCTGCCTTGCGGCAGCAACATAATGTCAACAAGACGAAGATAGACAACCTGAAGAAGGAATTGGCGACATGGCAGCAGCAGTTGGCAGACATACAGAATGCCAAGAGCGAGGCGGCTAACGACAATGCCACCTCCACCGATGACTACTACCGCATCCCTGCCATCATGCAGGATGTGAAGTCAGCCTACAATCTCACGTGGCAAGGTGCCGGTTCGTGGAACGGCTACACCTACGTCCGAACTGCCACCATGCCCAACATCAACGGCATTATCACCTTCAAGGCGACACTGTCCATTGCAAGGAAGCCCAAGTACTTCCTTGGCATCAAGATACACCGTGCGATACTGCAAATATCGTGGGAGCTGACCTCGGAATACACCGACACACAGGTGGTGGATGTGCTGACCCTTGACCCGAATGCCTCTGACGAGGAGAAGACGAGGCAGGTGAACAGCCGTATCTCGGAGATAGCCCAGGAGTTCCCGTCGTGCAGCATCACCACAGAATATGCCAAGAGCGAGGCAACCCAGACCGCCGACAATGACGATGTAATACACCTGCTCTGGTCGAGCGACCGTCTGGAGATAGCCCGTGAAGTAGATAGCCGTATCACCAAGATTTACGCCGACTTGGTATCATTAGAAAAAATGATGCACTACAAGCGCAGCATCATTGACGTGCTGAAGGACATTCTTCCTTCAATCGACGCAGACCAAGGTCGCAGAAGGACACTCATTGAAGAGTGCTACGAGCGATGGAGAGAGAATGCAGACCCTAACAGAGGGAATGGTGAAGATAACGAGAACGAAAACTGAGGGAGGAACGGAGAATGAGACATACCATCATCATAGCTCTCCTGCTGATTACCCTCTTCCCCAATACAGCCTTGGCGCAATGGGGATTCGATGCGGTATCGGTGGAAGCATACATCAACGACCACAAGAAGCAGCGCAGCCTCTTGCTGGCACGCAGCACTTTGGAGTACAGCAATCAACTGCTGCATGAATACAGCAGTGAAGAGGTGGGCAAATACAAGGAACTGAATGTGGATTTGGACAAATACACCCGGGCCTTCGACATCATCGATGTGATGTACCAGTCGTTGCGCACGGTGCTGAACGTGAAGAGCACCTACCAGACGGTGAGCGACCGCATCAGTGACTACAAGAACCTGTTGGAGGACTTCAATGATAAGGTCATCAAGCGGAAACACATCGAACTGGCTGACACGATGCTCATCAGCATCAACAAGAAAGCCATCGACAACATATACAACGAAGGAAGCCAACTCTACCATAGCGTCAACGACCTCGTGTTGTATGCCACAGGAGCGGCAGCCTGTTCAACTTCCGACCTGCTGATGGTGTTGGACAATATCAACAATTCGTTGGACCTGATAGAAAAACATCTGAACCAAGCCTACTTCCAGACATGGCGGTATGTGCAGCTGCGCATGGGCTATTGGAAGGAGAAGGTGTATCGGACGAGGACGAAGGAAGAGATACTGGAAGATGCCTTCAGCCGATGGAAAGTGGCAGGAAAACTTGACTATTGACGGATTGTAAACAAAAGAAGAACGGACATGAAGAAGACAATGATACTCATCATGGCGGTAGCAACCACCATCAAAGCCACAGCCCAGAGCGTGACCTACAACCACGACTCCTCCAAGCAGAACCAGATAACGGTGATGGAGACAGGTGGCGGTTCTCTCACCCCTGAGTTCTATTATTGGCTGTTACATAACAACTATAAGAAGACAGCGGCAGAGAAGAACAAGTTAGGTTTCCGCACTCTTGCCGGCATCAACCTCTACAACCAAGTAGATGATGCGGAGAAGATAGACTCTGCCCTCACCAAGCGTGCTGAGGTGGAAGCCTTGAACGTAGCCGACCGACAGATAGACCTCGCCTGGCTTGCCGAAAGCAGCAAGATCAACGGTCAGTTGGACAAGATGAAGGCGAACATAGACCATATCATCCCTACAGGAGGCACCATCAACGACAAGCGTCGGTGGGAGGAACTGTACAATATGTACCAGTGTGCCGTGAAAGCCACCAAGGATGCCTATATGCCCAATGCACAGAGAAAGCGGCAGTATCTTAGCATCTATGCCGACCTGACGACACAGAACGAGACACTACTGAAATACCTTGTGCAGCTCAACACCCAAAGCCAGACTACCGCCCTCTTGGCAGCCACCAACGACCGTGTAGTACATAAAGGCAGCATCATCAGCGATGCCAAGAGCCGTTGGCAGGAAAACATGAAGGGCGTGAGGAGCTCGACAGGCACTGACGGCGATGATGCCAACAGCGGTGAGGGTGAAGAAAGTGTGAACAGATAGAAATAAGGGAAGAGAAGAAATAATCACAAAACAGCATAGAGATATGAACGATATTCAGATTTTCAACAACGAGGAATTTGGAGCAGTCCGAACCACAGGAACACCAGAGCAACCCTTGTTCTGTTTGGCTGATGTGGCAAGAGTTCTTGGACTAAAAACCAGCAAGTTGGTACAACGACTTTCGGATGATGTACTTTCAAAGTACCCCATCTCGGATAGTCTTGGAAGAGAACAGGTTACAAACTTTATCAATGAAGACGGACTGTATGATGTCATCCTTGACAGTCGCAAACCCGAAGCCAAACGTTTCCGCAAGTGGGTGACATCGGAGGTGCTCCCCTCTATCCGCAAGCATGGTGCCTATATGACACAGCAGACCATCGAGAAGGCATTGGCAGAGCCAGACTTCCTGATACGGTTAGCAGTCAATCTGAAGGAAGAACGACAAAAGCGTCTGCTTGTCGAACAGGAGTGTGAACACCAAAGGACACGCATCGTTGAGTTGGGATCCAAGGTGGATGACCTGCAACAGGAGGTGACGGAGATGAAGGACAAGGTGAGTTACCTTGACATCATCCTTGCCACGAAGAGCAGTGTCCTGGTCACACAGATAGCACAGGACTATGGCGAGTCGTCCATCCGCTTCAACCGACGTCTGAAGGAGATGAACATCCAGTATCAGCGTGGCAAGCAGTGGATTCTGTATGCCGACTACAAGGACTGCGGTTATGTGACCAGCGAGACCTACCTCATTAAACACAAGGACGGTACGGAGGATGTGCGCATGAACACCAAATGGACACAGAAAGGTCGCCGCTTCCTCTATGAGAAACTGAAGAGCGTGGGAGTCATTCCTGTTATCGAAAGAACATAAAATAAAGAAATAGCTATGGAATCAATATCAAAAATACAGTTACGTCTCTATGCCGCCAAGAGGAAAAACGGCAAGTGGCAGTTGGAGATGTCAAGGATGCCGAAGCGAATCAGCGTTATCGGCAGGACACCCATCGTTGATGAGCATTATATGCCATCTGATTTAGAGGTAGTTTCAATGTCAAAGCTTCACAAATATGTCGGAAGTTACTACGGCAAGATTGTGAAGACCCTCAAAGAGGAAGGCATCATCACCAAGGAATATGGAATGTGGAAACTGCGTGAAGACCTTCAGGACAAGGGCATTGCGGTATATGTCACAGGCAGGATGCGCTGCTTCTACCACTTCTATCTGTCATGGACACCGAAAGGCATAGAGTTTATCAAAGAGATTATCAACAATAGAACCAGGCACTGATGGCAGACAACATACTCAGCGATTTCGGCATCAACATCCTCGAAGAGGAGATTGACGATGTGATATTCCAGACCAACGAGTTCCTGACCGATGCCACCTTCACAGGCTCACAAGGGCCGTTCTGGTGGATCCTCCAAATGTGTATGGCATTGGCGGCACTGTTCTCTATCATCGTGGCGGCAAGCATGGCCTACAAGATGATGGTGAAGAACGAACCGTTGGACGTGATGAAACTGTTCAAGCCCTTGGTGGTGAGCATCATCCTCTGTTGGTGGTACCCACCTGCTGACACAGGCATGACCAACAGCGGCAGCAGCTGGTGCGTATTGGATTTTCTATCCTATATTCCCAATTGCATCGGCAGTTACACCCACGACCTCTATGAGGCAGAGGCGACCCAAATTTCCGACAAGTTTGAGGAGGTGCAGCAGTTTGTATATGTCAGGGACTCGATGTACACTGACCTCCAGGCACAGGCAGACGTGGCGCATAAGGGCACATCAGACCCCAACCTGATAGAGGCGACGATGGAGCAGACGGGCGTGGACGAAGTGACCAACATGGAGAAGGATGCCAGCAAACTGTGGTTCACCTCACTGACGGCAGGGGCCGTGGTGGGCATCGACAAGATAGTGATGCTGATAGCCCTGATCGTGTTCCGCATCGGTTGGTGGGCGACGATATACTGTCAGCAGATATTGCTCGGAATGCTCACTATATTCGGTCCAATACAATGGGCATTTTCGTTGCTGCCCAAGTGGGAAGGAGCGTGGGCGAAGTGGCTAACCCGTTATTTGACAGTTCATTTCTACGGAGCCATGCTCTACTTCGTAGGTTATTTTTATAACTTAACTCATTCTATATCATATAGATTACGTATATACATAAGCCATCCGCAACAAACCTGCACCAAAATAGCAATAAAAAAATCAAATGAAGGTGGTGCGAGGGCATATTGGCAGGTCGGATTTGAAATTATAGATGTTTTTCTTTTTCGATTGCCCTCTCATCTTTCTCTTGTTTGGAGTTGCTTTCTCTCTAATATTTGTCCTCGGATTTCATCATGTTTTGGTCTCATCATCTGGCACAAAGCTGTGATGTTTGATATATTTTCAAATCGAAGATAAAATCACTCTTTGGTACTTTTAAGTATGATTATTGGCTCAAAATCATACTCAAATGATAATTACAATTAAATTCAGTCTTCTATTCGATATAAGATTGCATTGCGCTGATATAACCATAGTAACTTTGCTCTTGCCGAACAGATGTTCTTGGGCAGATGTGGACAGTTGTTCCTTATCGAAGTGGTTTATACATCTCCAGACATCATCAAGGCACATAGACATATATATATTCACTAATAATAATTGCGTATGACACAACAAGTACAAAGTAACAAGGAGGCAAACCTCAGCAAGCAGGTTGCCGAACTTCAGGGGCGGGTCCAGTCCTTGGAGCAGCTTCTCCATCAGGGGAAAGATGTGCTGACCTTGGAAGAGGCAGCCAAGTTCATGGGCATTGCCCGCAGTTCTCTCTACAAGATGACCCACGAGCAGACCATCCCGTTCTACAAGCCGAATGGCAAGATGATCTTCTTCGAGAAGTCAGACCTCTTGGCATGGGTACGGAAGAACCGTGTGTCCTCTGAGGCGGAGATTTCCGAGGAGGCAGAACGAATCATCCAGCGTCTCGCTACCAAATAGACTGGAGTATGGCAGAATACGAGGCCAAGCAGGAACTGGCAGTAGAGCTGGCTGTCCACTGGGCAAAGACCGGGCTAAGGCAATTCTCCATGCGTGATGCAGTCAATGACTTTATGGAGGAGGTAGGCGCGAACAATGCCATGTCGGATGAGAGCATCATTGACAGGAGAAGAATCTGTGCGCAGCAACTCACCATCAAAAGCATCGCTTTCCTAAGCAAGGATGAATTGCATAAGGTGGAACAGGAATTTAAGAGGATAGCAGAGGACGATGCGCCCAAGCAACAATTGGGCTGGCATAGATGACATTTCCCTTTCTTCCCTCCGTTTGGAACAACAACGTATATCTGTTTCAAAAGCAACAAGGTTAATAACCTTAATGCCGAAAGAATAATAATCCTAACGCTGCAAGGTTAATAACCCTATCAGGTATGAAGCCGTATTACAACGAAAGGACAGCAGAATAAAACGTTCCATCTTTCCATTTCTCTTAGCCAGTTAGCTCCAACGGAACAGCAATCATATTGCCCTTTGTACACAGATACTGTACCAATCTTGAAAATGTGGAATGCCCACGGAATTTATTATTAACCAAATTTCAAACCAGGGACGGCATGGCAGGAACACCATGCGCAAGAAGCAAGGCACATCTGTCAGCCGTTCCTTTTTCTCTTTACTGAATATGCAAAGCAACAACAACGAGGCAGCAATTCTGCCTATTGACTCCTTTCTGGAGAAATCATTTCCCTTTACTGACATCACGCTTCATCTTTCAGCGGATGCCATTACATTCCTTATGGGGACAACAAAAGGACGTCTTAATCTCATGTACTATATGTACATCCTCCACACTATGACCATCGGTGACAAGTCGCAAATGGTGCGAGGCATCCGTGTCGATACGGGCACCTGCCAATGTTCGCTCTCGGTCTCTTCCCTTGAAGAAGTGTGGGGTATCAAGCGCAAGCAGGGGCGCAACCTGCTCGACAAGATGGAACAGCTGGGACTTATTAGCCGCTCGTCTGATTTCGTCACCTCCATCGTTGATGTCGTGAGTGTGCAGGAGGGTCATGCTATGGGGCAGGTGTTTACCAATCCCAACCGTCTTCTCCTTGCTGAGAGAAATCAGACCTCTCCAGTTTTATCACCACCAGCTCAATCTGTACAAGGTACAGATGCAGCTACTGTCATCATGGAGACATCAGAAAAGCCTCAGACGGCTATTATAACCTCTTCCGAGGCAACCATACCCTCCAAGGCTACAAAGATGCCTCAGAGCCTCTTTGATTTCGATGACGAAGACGGAACTGTTGTTCCTTATGGACGGCATGAGTAGGATGGTCGGGCGCGCAGAGCTTGCTCCACGGCCCAACTGATTAAGTGGGGGCATAACACAATATGCCCATTCACCTCTGCAAGGTTCAGGGCGGCACAGCAACGGTCACATGTCCCACATGTTCCCGTGCCTGCCATGCCAAGCCTATCGTCTGGGACATGGATGAATGCCCCCACTACCCCAAAGCAATACAACAATATAGAATGTCTCACGATCTATAAACATGGAACGTGAGGACATCCCCAATATAGAACTATGACGTAACAGAACAGAAATATGAGTAATGAGCCAAAAGGTGCGATGCACTTTGAGGGCAGAAAGTCCATCGGAGCGATGGAGGCTGCCGAGAACCAGCGCAGGTGGGACGAGAAGCACTATCAGGCAGTGAACAAGAAACCGCTGCATTGGTACGACATCACCCGGGCGCATCTCAATTTTGAGGTTGCCAAGGGTGGTATTATCCAAAAGATAGGGACATCAAAACCTGTTGAGGAACGTTTCAAAGAGAGGCTGGAGGAACTGGGGGTGAAGCCTAACCCGGAGGTAAAGAAGAACGACCCAGCAGCTGCGAAGATGTCCAACCAAATTGTGGAGTTCGTTTTCAGTGGTGACCATGAAGTAATGAACATGATGTCATTCGGCAATCAGGCTGTAGATTTTGAGCGTGACGGAACAGCGGACAACAGTCACATCCAGCGAATGAATGAAATCGAGCAATGGGCTATCGACCTCTATGACTGGATGACAAAGAAGTATGGTGAGGAGAACATCATCGGATTTGATGTGCATCTTGACGAGACTACGGCACATTGCCATGCGACCATCATTCCTGTTGTGATGAGAACAGAAAAGAAGACTGGCAGGGAACGACCTGTGGTTTCATACAAAGGGCTGTTCGGTAAGGACAAAGCGACAGGTCAGGAGATTATGAAACAGTTGCACACGGAACTCTACGAACAGGTGAACAGCAAATATGGGTTGATGCGTGGCGACCCTGTGGAGATTTCGGGCGCACAGCATAAGGACAAGGTGCAGATGTACTATCAGTTGAAGCGTGAGTTGCCGGAATTGGAAAACCGTGCCATCGAGCTTAGAATCTTTATCAGCAAATTGGAACTGCAATACAAGGGGCTTAGCCATCAGATTGAATCCTTGAAACAAGATTTGGAGAACAAGAAAATCACTCTGGATGAATACGGGGAACGAACATCAGAACTGATGAAGCAGAAGATTGCCTTGGGTGACAAAATCCGTGACCGCAAGAGCCGACTCATGCAATGTGAGAACCAGATTGCATCGCTTCGCCAGCGGCAGGCTAATGCTGAGGTTGCGGTGAGACAAGCGGCAAATAATGTGGAAAGGATGAAGGAATCCCAACTGGGCAATTCGGTCATGATGGTCAAAGGGGCAATCTTCGATGAATTGCTTTCTGGCTTGCGAACATTCCTGGATAACATGCCGCAGCCTACTGCCTATGCTTTGCAGAGTGTGCAGGGAACTGTCGTTGAAGACCTGTTTGACGGCTCTCTGAGTGATGTCATTTCCAGAGCAGCAGTGATGGTGACAGCCGCCATCGGTGATGCTACCACTCCCATGTATTCAGGTGGTGGCGGCGGTTCGTCTTCGGATGACAAGCCCAAGAAAGATGATGATGAGGATTGGTGGAGGTTTGCCCATCGTGCTGCCAGATATGCCAGCAGGAACAAACCATCCAAATCAGCTACTCGGAGTCCGAGAAGATAGGCATCAACCGCTTCCAATGCTCTATGCAGGGGAAAGGGTCGTACAGGGTGAATAGCCCTCGGAAGTACGAGACCTTTTCCCCTTTTCTTATGGCTTCCGTTGCCACCTCTTTCACTCCCTGCTGTTCTGCAAGTGCGGTCAGTTGCCGTTCCATCCGTTCACGTCTCTTAGAGAAATGGTCTATGGAATAAAGGCGCAAGGCTTCAAACGCATCGTTCTTGCCATTGTTGCGATACAGTTCCAACAGTTCATCGTAGGCATCAGATTCCCACGGATGATGACCGATAAGGAACAGATAGTATTGTTCCGCTGCCACAAATCCTTGCTTCTTCTCAACATCCCTACAATAGGCGAGTGTGTCTGCCAGCCTGTTCAAGTAGTCACTGATTTCCATGTCTGCATCGGCAGGGATTTTATCTTCACTGTCACCCTCATAAAAGTCAAATGGTGGAAGACTGGCACAATAATCATCATAGCGTTCTCCGAGGGTCGGGTGTTTAATACTCGTCGGAAAAGTGAGAACGAAAGGTTTCTTTTGCTGTTCCTTTTTCTCGCCTTTGGGCGAATCTGCTATTTTAGGGTTGGATGAACAAATCTTTGGAGCTTCCGGATTTTGCTGTTCCTTCACCTCTATTGGCAATAAACCTTGCCTTCTGAGTTGCTCAATGGTTTCCTTTTCAATTTTGTCAATCCACCCTGAGTTTTCTTTCGGAAACCTCTTTCGATAGACTTTGATACAAGCAGGTAACTTTTCCCATTCATCATGTTCCATGCACAACTCAATGTAGGGCACAAATGGCTTTACGCCAAGGTCACCATGATTGATGACTTTGGCGTAATAGTTCAATGCTTCAACTATATTGCCTTTGGCTTTCTGTTTCTCGGCATAGTCGAAGTATTTCTGAGCATCATATTTTGTTGGTGCGCCACCAAACAGGCTGTTTAGGAATCCCATTCTATATTATCCTTTCAACTTGTGAATTTGTCTGCAAAGTTACGCTTGAAAAACGCAAATTCAATCAAATAGACAGAAGAATTAGAATTATTTACCATGAATTGCCTGCAAATACTGTCTTTTTGCAATGGGAGGTGTTATTTCCCCAAGGATTTAAGCATCTTGTTGATGCAGCGTTTCTTCTGCTCCATGTTGGGATGAACATACAGATTTAAGGTCGTGGATATATTGGAATGTCCTAACAATACGCTTACTGTCTTATAGTCGCATCCAGCTTCTATGCACCTTGTGGCAAAGCTGTGTCGAAGTCCGTGGTACTTCAACTTTGGAATGTCAAGTTTCTCCATGAGTCTGTTGTAATAGTTGCGGTATGTCCGTGGCTCTGTCGGCTTGTCCTCATTGGTCAATACATAGAAATCTCCATTGACTACTTTCTTCATTGGCTTTACCATTGCCAGCAACTCCTTGCTCATAGGTATTTCACGGCATGAGTTCACCGTCTTCGGGGTGTTGATTACAAGCTGCGTATGTTTCTTCTCACCCTCCACAACGTATATTCTTTCGATGGTGCGCTGCACGGTGATTGTTCCGTCAGTCACATTGATGTCGCTCCACTTCAAAGCGCAGATTTCGCCAATGCGCAATCCTGTGCTCAGGCTGATGTAGATACCGAGGCTCATGAAGGTGAAGTTGTGCTGCACATAGTCCAGTATCTTTTTGTGATTGGCTACGGAGAGAACTTCGAGTTCCTTGGGCTGATTGTTGGCAGGATATTTTATATCCCACTCATAGTGGTTCATCCACTCGTTCTTCACCCCGAACTTCATCACCATCTTCAGGACGATGAGAATGTCCTTAACCGATTTTACACTCAATCCACGCTCAATCTTTTTCAAGACGAATGCTTGAACTTCATGTTCATGGAGCGAATCGTTGTCACCAAACTCAGGAAGAACATGGTTCTCCAGAATTAACACGTAGGCAGCCATAGTGGACTGCTTCACATAAGGACGCTTGTACTCTTTCCAAGCTTCCGCAATTTCTCTAATCGTTTTGTTGCTCATAATTCTCAAAAAAATGATAAGTGCTTATAATTAGAGAAATATAATGAGTGATGTCCCCCATTTGAGATTTCCGGAGTTCAGTGGGGAGTGGGAGAAGTGTAAGGTTTCAGACTTGTTGGATTTCTATTCCACTAATTCACTTAGTTGGGAGCAGCTTGAATATGACACCAATGCCATGATGAATTTACATTATGGGCTTATCCACGTGGGACTTCCGACTATGGTAGATTTGGCAAAAGACAAATTGCCTAATATAAAAGAGGACAACATGCCCAAGAACTTCGTCTTGTGTAAAGAGGGTGATGTGGCTTTTGCAGATGCCTCGGAAGATACAAATGAAGTAGCCAAGACTATTGAGTTCTATAATCTTGCAGGGACAAACGTAGTCTGTGGATTGCATACAATTCATGGTCGAGACAATAAGCACAAAACTGTTGTCGGATTCAAAGGATATGCCTTCTCATCTACTGCCTTTCATAATCAAATAAGACGAATAGCACAAGGAACAAAGATTTACTCAATTAGCACCAAAAATTTTTCAGAGTGCTATATTGGATTGCCATCAAAACCAGAACAGACTAAAATAGCAACTTTACTACGCCTTATTGATGAGCGCATTGCTACCCAAAACAAAATCATTGAGAAACTGGAATCCTTAATCAAGGGGCTAAATGATTCTTTATATAACCTAAAATCCGCAAGCAATCTCAATGGCAATCTCAATTGCAGTAAAGAGCTTGAACACTATGCATCATGATAGTATGAGCGTGAATTTTGTCCGATTTGTGCATACCTTCCCCTTACCCCACAATGCGACTTGAGGCAATACGCAGATTAAAACCATAAGGAACGGACTTTATCCGAATCCAGTTTTGAAAGGTCTTGCATAAGCCCGGTTTTCAGTATAGATATTCAGCACGTATTGCCTTGCTGTCATGATCCACTTGGCAGGTACGGAGATGAATCTGAAGACAAAAGCCTTTATGCGACTCGTTTTCTTGAGCCCAAAAGCCTTGGTGTCAAGCCTGCTCATGATGGTCTTGTAGAAATTGTGTATCAATGCAGTAAGCAGAAGAAAGACAGTATTCTCCGCCATGAATGACTTGGGGAGCCTGCTCCAACCGAATCCGTTGTTCATGTCGTCAAAGATACGTTCCTTGCCGCCACGCAGATTGTAGAATTCAACAATGTCCCTTGTCGATGACTTGTAATCGTTGGTCAGAATACAACGGTAAGTGTATTCGCCTTCCCACAGGTCAAGGTCGCCACTGTTGCGTCTTTGTCTCTGGATGACAAGACGATAGCACTTGCCTTCCCATTTCTCAACGAGAATGGAATTGAGTTCGAACTGGATGCCGTTAATCTCCTCCGTCTTCCATCCTCTCAGAGCAAAGATGTCATTGTAGAGCGAACTGCATCGGTTGGCACGGATGTAGAAATGTTTGCAATGCTTCTCTATCTCACTGACGATTTCCTTCGAGCAGGAACCGCAGTCTGCCCTGAAGCGATTTACACGGATGTTCTGGGATTCCAGAAGAGCGAAGAATCTCTTATGGGTGTCTGCCTGATGAAAACGCACATTCGTGTTACCATCGCTGTTCTCGATATAGACTATCTTGTCACCGATAACATATACGCCAGGCCTGTAGCCGAGGAACTTTTTGTAGGTCGGTTTTGCATCATACTTCTCCGTTTCAAGGAACTGATGGTCAAAGTCAACATCGTATTCCTCAATTTCCTTCAACTCGCCTGTAGAAACCAAAGCGTTTATAAGCAATGTGTTGAGTTTGTCTGCAGTATTGAAATCATAGGTCTTGCCTTGGTCGGAAGTATAGGAGATGTTTTCCTGTGTCAGTTCCTTGATGGCTCTGAGGATGGTATCAGAGCTGCATGTACGAAGGGTAGGATGATACGAGAGATGGCGCATCAGTTGTGACGTTACATCTTCCACGCATGAGCCGCCACAGAAATAAACGCTCATCAGCGAACGGACTATCTCGCTGAACTGATATCCGATGATACTGCGGCATCTCTGACCCAGTGTTGAGTCGATAACGGGTGAAAGCATGGAGTCAAATTTCTCCATGATTGAAAAAATTCCTCCAAAAGGTGTGAGTTTTTCGAATTTTATTTGTACCTTTGCAGCGCCTTGTTACGATTTTCGCTTGTTTTCTAATTGCAACACTAAGATAAGTGAAAAATCTGACACGGCAAAATCCTGGGCAACTTTTTGTTGCTCAGGAACTTATAAATAAAGTTAAATTATAGTGTTGCGGAATTAAGGATCATGTCGAGCATTCGTTGTTCAATAGCACGTATTTTTAGAATCCGTGCATAGTCTATACTGGGAATCCTAATCTCAGTTTTCTTATCACCTTCAACTCTTTTTGAGGGGAAAATTTCTATTATCATTTATTCATGAGGTTTATGATGCAGATGCTATATCTGTATCCGTAACCCATTATAAGAAAACAAGTATGGACTTTAATAAAGCTCGATTATTATATCTTATCGTATTTTTCCTGTATTCCGGCCTAAGTGTGTCCGGACAATCGATTCATGTTTCAGGAAGAGTACTTCAACAAAATACGCAAACACCTGTTGAGTTTGCTAATGTCGTTCTATTCAAACAAGATTCAGTCTTTCTGAAAGGAACAACGACAGACACTATCGGAAGATTTGAATTTGAAAATCTTCCCACAGATAATTATGTGCTGTCAGTATCCTGTTTAGGATTTGAAACAAAGCGGATTTTGATACAGAATCTGACGGAATCAGCACAAATAGATGTGTATTTGAATGAAAATGTTTTGTTACTTGGGGAAGTGGTGATTTCTGCTTCTTCCACAATAAACAAGATTAACCAACGGATTGTGTTCCCGACAAAATTGCAAATCAGCCATTCTGCCAACGGAATGCAATTGCTGAATACAATGATGCTTCCCGGCTTGAACATCAATCCGATGCTGAATACGATTTCATCATCCGACGGCGGGAAAGTCATTTTGCAGATTAACGGCGTAAATACCACGCCGGAAGAAATTCAGACCTTGCAACCCCGCCAAATCAAGCGGATAGAATATTCGGATTATGCAGGTATCCGATACGGACATGCTTCCAAAGTTATCAACTACGTGGTAGTAAGGGATGATAAAGGCGGTGTTGTTGGTGTGGATTTGATGAACTCGCTGAATATCCTTGCAGGGGGCGATGTTTTCTTTGCCAAATTCAACAAAGGAAAATCGGAATATGCTTTGAACTACACCGCAGCGTTTCAACGCATCAACACGAATAACAGAAATCGCACAGGTAGTTATCAGTTTGAAAATTCATCCCCTATATTGAGGGAAGAAATCAGTGCCGGAGGTGATAATTCGTACCAAATGCATGATTTTTCGCTGACATACAACTATCAGCAGAGCGATTCGGCTTTTTTCAATGCCAAGTTGAAATATAATCTGAGCAATCAGCCTCACAACGATTTCAACAGTTTTCTAAAAGAGAATGGCACGGACAAAGGGTTGATTTTTGACGGAAGTCAGCAAAAAATTAATGTTCCTACCATCGACTTGTATTACCAGTATGGTTTACCCAAAAATCAGAAAATATATGCTAATGTGGTGGGGAGTTATGCGAACGCAGCATCTTCGCGGAATTACTGCGAATACAACGATGTTGATACTCTTTTCAGCGAACGTTCGGAACTGTTTTCCGATAAATATTCACTGATTGCCGAAGGCATATACGAAAAAGGATTTGCCCATGGAAATTTGAAATTCGGGATAAAACATATTCAGTCGTTTACAGAGCAGACAATTAATCAGGGCGAGGAATTCAAATCGGATTTGAATCAGGCGGAATCGTCGGTTTTTGCAGAGTGGTTTTATAGTAAGGGCAAATTCAGCTATAGCTTGGGACTTCGCCTGAATCGCCTGCATTTTTCCAATGTATCTGTTACCAAAAGCTATTACCATTTCTTACCCAAAGCGATGGTTGGCTATCGGTTCAGTGATAATTCTTTTATCCGGTATGATGCGGAGATGAGTCAAACGAATCCAACCCTGATGGAGTTGGCCGACACGGAAATCCGTCTTGACTCGTATCTTGCCGAGAAAGGGAATCTGTTGCTTCAACCGTACCTGAATCTGAATAATAATTTATATTACGAAAACAGAAAAGGGTTGTTCGCTTTCAATGCAAGCCTGCATCATCACTACAAACACAATCCTATCATGGAATCGAAAAGAGAACATGGAAATGTGTTCCTGACAATGCCCGAAAACATGAAAGATTGGAATAAGTATAATGCGGAGATAACATTGAAAGTAGGGATGATAAAAAACTTCCTGCAATTTTCGGTTACAGGAGGCTTCAACCACTTTGACAGTCGTGGGAACAACTATTCGCATACCCATTCTAATTTTTATTACAGGGCAGATGTTTTGGCAATGTATAAGAAATGGATGCTGATAGGCCAGCTACAGCCTTTTGACGAAAGGTTATACGGCGAAACCGTCATAAAGGATGGTAATTATCACTACTTGGCTATCCGGTACAATGCGACTAATTTTTCTTTTGGCATAGGTGCGTTCAATCCGTTTAAGAATGTTTCCCGAACCATTATGGAAAACAAAAATGCACAAGCGCCTTTCCGAAGAGAAAGTTTTAGCGATGCATCCCGAATTCTCGTTGCCACGCTCACTTGGAATTTTAATTTCGGAAAAACTCATCTTGTCGGTACTAAATCGCTGAATAATCAGGATACCGACTACGGAATCAAAGGAAGTTATAAGTAAGATTAGGTGTTGATTTCAACAAATTCTGTATTATGTATTTCTGGCAAATCTATCACTAATTATCTTTCAGCGACATGTTGTTGCTTCGCGTTCACTGAATCCTATCGGAATTCAGTGAACGCCTTTGTGTGTCGTCAACTGACGATATCATCCTTTTTTTTACTCAAAATCAATAAAAATGAAAGATAAGATAAAAAACATTGCAGAAAAATTAGAACATCAAATCAGGATGCATGAACTCGATTTAAATGACAGGATTAAAGATATTCCTCAAATAATATTGCTGTTGGAACAGGGGTTCTCGGAATTGAAAGAAATAGTTTCGTTTTATAAGTTCAAAAGTGAAATGGATGAAATATTCTTTTTCAAGATAATAAAACCCAAGTTTTTTAGTAAACTAATCTATTACAGGAAAGTGTATAACATCGAAATGATGCGCCCCAACGGACAAGATTGTGTGCTGAAAAATTATTTCATCAATGAACTGAATCAGTTAGAGAATTTCTACAATAAGAACATTGATTTCTATAAATACTACCGTTCGGGAAGTACGCATTTGGATAAGTACTTTTTTCTGAGAGGAAAACAAGATATTCAAATGACAATGGAAACATTTTATTTTGAAAGAGACCCTAATTTTTCTACGATTTGCGATTTTAAAGTTGCAAAAATAGTAGCAAACGAAATGTTGCGAATTTATCTGAATGAGGAAATTGCAAAAATAGACGAACAGCAAACAACTCAATCTTCGGGCTTTCCGAAGACAAAAATAACATGGACAAGGACTAAAACAGACCTTGTAGAATTGATTTATGCTGTTTGCGAAGCAGATTGTTTTAATTTCGGTAAAGCAAACCTGAAACAAATAGTAAGCTATTTTGAAAACATCTTCAATGTTGACTTGGGTAACCCGTATCATACCTATATTGAGATTAGGGAGCGGGCAAATAGAACTCAATTCCTAAATGAACTCAAAGAGATACTGATACGTAAAATGAATGATAATGATAACAAGTAACACTTTACATCCGATACCACGTTTTTGTTTTCGTTGTTTATGAGAACATTGCATGTAATATCTTGCATGTGAGCAAAATATATAAATCTTGTTTTCCCAAGTTTATGTATTGAATTTTAGCGATTTCTGAGCCTCAAAGCATCTGTTTTGAGGCTTTTTTCAGGTCTATTCCATAAAAAATCCGCTATTCCCAAGATATTCTTCTCTATTGTTAAAAATTCCGGTTCTTAAAACTCATTGATTCGTGGACTTTCCGACACTATTTGAAAAAATAGTTGTCCCAACTTGGGCTTCCATGATTTTGCGACTTCCGAACTTTGCATCAAAATTTTCAATGTATGGAATTAATAACATTTGAAAGCAAAGCGTATCAAGAGTTGCTGAAAAAGATAGAGCGGATTGCTGAGTACATTTCCAAAGTGGAAACACCTGTTCCGGACGAGAAAAAAGAAGTTTGGTTGGACAGCATGGAAGTCGCCCGTTTGCTTGGTATTTCTACCAAAACATTGCAGCGGCTTCGTAAAGACCAACTGATAAGTTATTCCCTGTTTCGTGGCCGTTGTCTGTATCGTCTGTCCGACATCGAACGGGCATTGAACGAACGCCTGATTACCTGTAATCCGCAAACTTTAGAACAATTCCGTAAAAACTATCTGCTCAATGGTAAATAAAGACACTGTACTACAATTGACCGATAATGGTTTGAATGTGTTCCGGCATTATATTCAAGGACAATGGCGTGTCGGACGGAATTTCCTGAATCCGTTGTACGAAGACAAACGAGCTTCCTGCAATGTCTATTACGACCGCCGAACAAATACCTATCGGATGAAAGACTTCGGAAACGATGAGTTCAGTGGCGATTGCTTTAGTTTGGTTGCCAAGTTGAAAGGCTTGAATTGTAAGAATCCGAAAGACTTTGTTGAGGTATTGCAAACGATAAATCGTGACTTGAATTTAGGTTTGGATGAAGAAGACACTTCGTTTGTTGTATCAGTCTCGCCTGTTATACCAAAGGAAGCAGTCATAGAATCCAAGAAAAACAAGCCTTACTCCACTGTTCAAAAGCAATTTTCACCGAAAGAAATTGCCTTTTGGCAACAATATGGAATCACTGCCGAAATACTCAAAGCCTACAAAACGGTTTCCCTGAAAGAGTTTCGCAGCGAGAACAGCGAAGGGAAACCGTTCTTTTTTACGTCATCGGAACAAGAACCGATATTCGGCTATTTGGGAAAACGGCATGTAAAAATCTACCGTCCGTTTTCGGAAATACGATTTCTGTATGGTGGCAACTTCGGCGAAAACTATTGCTTCGGCTTGGAACAACTGCCCGCCAAAGGCGATACGTTGTTCATCACAGGTGGCGAGAAGGATGTGCTTTCGT
>OGHW01000597.1_pt1 | contig 38792 bp, 40 predicted proteins | sample 1571641 | NCBI WGS metagenome assembly OGHW01 (sample SAMEA2582066, study PRJEB24529) | metagenome | biome: Human gut stool | place: China | collected 2011 | reverse complement strand
TCCCAGGTAAAGGGGTAACCACTGAACTCTTAACTGATGAAGACCTTGGAGATTATTCCGAGTCTTATCTGAAAGAGTTAGAGGGAGTCTATGAACAAGAGCTAACTCTAGCAACAAGTATCACAGTCTGAAGAAAGGTGTTATAATAAGATGAAGAAAACACTAGAGAGGATGATGGCCATGAAAGAGACCTTCTTTTGGGACTTCAGTCAAGAGGATATCTCGACACTTTCTGATTTGACATCAGAGGGCTTTGAGTTTGATTGGACGGCCATAAGTTCTCCCAATGCAATTACCAGTGGTTTTGTAATTCAAGGTGAGGTTTCTGGAATGATTGAGTTCACTCCTGAGCCTACTGATTATTACAATTTTATCCATAAGCTGGAGGTGCGAATGGATAAGAGAAACCAAGGGATTGCAGGTGTCTTGCTTGCTTATGTAGCACAAGACGCTTTCAATCGTGGCTTTGAGGGGTTTATGATGCTGATTTCAAAGACAGCTCTTCGAGACTTTTATGTTAGTCGGTACGGAGGCAGTCGTATTGGAAACACTAACCGAGTGATTTTTAATACAGCAGCATCTCAGGGACTCATTGACCGTTTTTTGAAGGGAGGAGTAGACTAACCATGAGAATAGTTGAACGATTCAAAGAGGATTGGAGGTCGTTAGGCTTACCAGAAAAACCCTACAAGACACCAGAGGAGATTGAAATGATCAAGAATGGTAATCTTGTCTGGGCTGCGCGTGTTGAGCAAAATTTGGGGCGTAAGTTAACCCCACGTGAGCTCGATGAGATGCAGTGGTGAGCCACACAAAAAACATATTACACCGTACAATATACATCGTATATCGTACATAGAAGAGAAAGAGGAAGGTAGTAGCCCTAGGCTACACCTTCCTCTTTTTCTATGGAGGAGAAAAACAATGACTAAAAAAATCTATGTATACAAAAATAAAAAAACTCAAGAGGTCTTTGCAGATCTTTTTGCTAAAGACCTTCTAGAAGGCGTTACAACTTTCCCTCGGATTGATAACGCTCAATCTTATTCATTTTTGGAACTCTCTTGTCTTTATATCAAGAGAATTCTGGAAATGAAGCAACGTAAGGTTCAAACCCTTTTCGTTGAGGGAAAACCCGAACCAGCACTTGCTTCAGCATTATTGCAAGCACGTGATATGGGGCTCTCAGTTGTCATCAAATTGAAGACAACTGAGAGTAACGTTGAGACACAAGAGGAGCTCAAAGAGCTTGGTCTTGACGATGTTGTAATGGCTTGATAAAGAAGGAGAAAACAATGACAGTAATGCATCAAGGATTGTATTATATCGAGAAAGTTCATAAAGATAATCGTAATCTTGCTGGCTTTCCGTCAGACTTAATCAATGACCGAATTTCATCAATTGTCGATAGCAAAAAGGTGGATATGCAACAAAGTTTGCGGCTTCTACCTGTTAAGAACGTGGTTTTGAACCGAGAGGAGGTATCTAACCTTCCTCCGATTGAGATTCCATTTGAATCTTCACTTTATTATGAAGTTGAAGAAATCAATCCTGGCCTATCGAAGTTAATAATTACCACAGAGCATGCAGAAGCCTTTCAAGAATCGGATATTCGCATGTTGGAAGCTCGCTTAACCATGTTACAACGTGCTAACGCTTGTGGTAACTTTTCTACAAGCAATTTCTGTAACAGATTTCCAGAGGAAATAAGAGACGATCTAAGTCTTTTGGATCTTCTAGCTTGGGGAACAAAAGATATGCCGACCTATCTTTTCTGTATGTTAGAATCTGCATTAGATAGTTATCGAGGGTTTTATTCCTTGAGAGACCTAATGGAGGATGCTAACGGTACCCTTCAGCAAGGCTATAGTCAAGCTATTTACTGGCTCTATAGTGGAGTCAAAGGCCAATATGAATATTAGAAGGAGAAAAAATGACTAAACATAGATATACAGCAACATTTAAGCGTAAAGATGAAACCGTCTTTACGAAAACGTTTCTAGCTTCAGATTTGTTTGAAGCTGATGAATATGCCTTGGAGTATGGCACTAAGCGAGATATTCTCTATCTCGACTTAGGGCCTGCAGAAAAATAGAAAGAAGAATGGCACTTAAAGTTTTTAACTTTGAGTGCTTTTTTTGTTACTTTTTGGTATCTTTTACGAATAGAGATATTGTAGAAAATAGGAGGTATATAAAATGATGACATATGATGAAGTAATGGAAGCGATAGAAAGAGGATTTATCAAGGGGGATAAAATCAGTATTATCCGACGAAACGGCAAGATCCATGATTATGTTTTGCCAGGAGAGAAAGTAGAACCTGGGGAAATTTTAACTGAGGAAAAACTACAGAAGGTTCTTGTTGAGTTGAAAATGTATAGGTGATTCAACGTTGGAAGTAAATTAATAAATATTGATCTTTACGTTTATATTTGAAATATATTTGTAATTTTCATAATTTGTGATAGTATGTTTACTTGAATGGTGGTTTTATTTTATGGAAAGAGAAAATTCAAAATTCAAAGAAGCGAGTGAAGAAATCGATTCTCTAGTTAGATCTGTTAACAATTTATCAGCAATATTACCAATTTTGATTATTTTGGTAAAAATAGCAGTATTATATTTTGCTAACAGTTTAGTAGAAGGTATAGGAGATATAATAGAGCTCATTATAACTTCAATTTTTGGTGGGTTTATAGTTCGTTGTTTTTACGAACTGAATAAATTTCATGATCAATATAGTAAAAGTAGTTGCGAGACCTTAGTAATACCCGAACAACTAAGAAATACTTATGATGATAGTGTTGTGAAGGATGCTGAAGCAAACCTTGATTATATCGGAAGTGTAAAGTTATTGTTAGATCATGGTTTTAAAGAATTAATAGGACAATTGTTCTCTACCATTATTGCCGTAGTGGGACTTTGGATTCCAGATAGTTTGAGTGGAAATAGGAGTAAGTTAAACTTAATTTTATTTTATTTTGCTATAACATTACCCATATTTGGGATAGTTAGTTCTTTTTTGAAAAAAATAATAAGTAGAACATTAGAGGTTTCAGATTTCGCTAAAGTAGGTTTTTGTTTTTTCATAAGTGGCGTAGCAACAATAGGACTTTTTGTCTTTGAGTTCGTATTTTTTCTTAATGATGAAGTATGGTGGAAAGTATTTATTAGTGTCTATTTTGTAGTAATGGTGGTAATCGGTATTAGTAGCCTTTTTGCTAACAAGCATATAAATAAAGTTGAAGAGTTGAAGTGTAAGGCCAAAGGTGCTAATAAAAGGTTGAGTTAAATAAATAATAAAAAAAGTGTCCTCTGAGCTTCGAATACAAGACCTGTTATGATATACTTATATAAAGGTTAAGGAATGAGGTTTCTCCCCTCTCCTTAATCCCACCATTGTTGTTGTAAGGTTAGACGAGATTTCTCCTCTCGCATCTAACATAATCTATTAACTTCTATTAGTTATGAATCAGGGACCTCCCCCAAAGCATAACTATCCTTTCTGTTTTTAGTGTTATGAGGTTTCTCCCCTCGCTGTTAAACTAAAAATAGTCATTGTTTTTCTTCTCCAGAGAAATTTCTCTTGGGAAGAGAGGTAGTCCATTGAGGGCTGCCTCTTTTTTTGTTGTCAACGAGACTTATTTTGAATAGAAAAAAACCATCGGAACAACAGGAAGTCCCAATGGTTACAACAACAATATTTTCAAAAAACAATGACGTTTTATGAAAAAGAAGATATGGAGAAGAAGGAGAAAAGCAACCTCTCCATAATATTCCCCGAAGGGAAAAACAATGACTGTGTTTAGTAGTACTCCTAAACACATTTTTAGTATAGCTTATTGGACGTGTTATTTCAAGGCAAGGAAACCAGAATAAGAGTAATTTCATCTCAAAAGTCAACCTATGTCACTAGGTTGCGACACCCATATAAAATAGCCTATCATGGCTTCATGGTAGAATTTAAAGATTATGAAAATACACAGGGGCTCGAAGAGCTGGAAGGTTGGCGGTATTTTCCGATTAGAGCAGCAAATAGGATCAAGTCCTTCTGGGAGAGTAACAGAGTTCTTTCTTACTTGAGGCGACATCGGTTAAAACGAACGTTAATCATTAGCTATGCATTACTGGGAACTATGGTCTGGACAGCTACAACTGCTTATTTCTCTCCAACCCGAGTTACTTACTTAGAGTCACAACTGCAGGCAACACAATCATTTGGTAATGGCCTTGGAAGCATCACAGCAACCTCTATGACTTACTCCTCTTCAAATGGGTTGGTCGTTATGGAGTTAACAACATCAGATGCTACTAGTGCTATTAAAAAAGGGATTAATACTGAAAATCTTGATTGGCAGGTTTTCTTGCCAAGTAGTGTTAAGAATCCTGAAGCAGTGACCTTAGAAGTCATTCCGTTAACCGGAGATAAGGTGTACCTGGTCATGCGTAATGTGCCTTCAGATTATACGCTCATGGTTATTCGTGCGACAAATAAGACACCGAACTCAAACAGTCTCAAGATTGACGTTCAAGAATACAATGACTACTTATCATCAAGTTCTAATGACGCTTCAGTTTCTAAGCAGAATAAACAAAAAGATAAGGAAGGGAATAAGAACTACGTTGATTTCTTTGTAACTCCTCAAAATGAACTTCTCAAAAACAAATATGTCAAGAATTTGTCTCGTGAGAAGTTTGCCCTCAATATTTTTGAAGAGGAGTTGAAATATCAAAAAGGTCAACGAAAAGAACTCTTGGCTTCTGCAAAAACACTTGATGACAGTGTCAAGGAAGATACTAAGACATTGGAGCAGTTGAAGCGTGAGTCAGAATACTTGGTCGGTAACGAGTTAATCGATAAGCAGAGTGATATGGAAGCTATCGAGAAAAGTATGGACTCTAAAGAGAAGGACGGAGCGAAAGCGCGTGAAAATGCTGCTTATGTTCAGACAATCATTGAACAGATTGAAAAAAATATCAAAGCAGTTAAGAATGGTACTTACAAGTTTAATTCACCAGTACGTTCAGTAAAACAAGATATTGGGGAATAAATATAAAAAGGAAAGAAAGGACTTTATTAACGATTATGACAATTGACGAACAACGCTATTTACTTAACCAGGACTGCCTATTGATGAAATATCAGCGAGGTAACGCTATGAATGAACCCCTTCAAATTTTTAGAGGGAAATGGGCAGACGGTTTAGAACGCCTACATCAAATCATTGATAAAGAAGTTGGTTGGAAGAACTTTCGTAGTTTTGTCTCAAGTAACGTACATCATGACTCTGAAACATCCATTGAGGTAGTTAAGACACACTTAAACCAATGCCGTATTGAATGTACGGACCTTTTGGATATTGATTTTGGAGAGAAAGGTTCTATTTGTATTCAGAGGGATCAAGTGGAGCTTTTGACTGAGAAATTCCGTTATTTCCTTTATTTTGAAAGTAATATTCAACCAATGATGGATATTGACTTCTAGGAGGTACTGGATGAATCAAGAAGAAAATCAACAACAAGAGGGGAACTGGGGACTGCCTCGTGGTCTTTACACGCAGGTAAAGTACTACGGGGTTCCGGTAATGAAAGCCTTCATTATAGTAGGGAGTTTTGTTTTTCCGCTACAATTCAGGGATATATTTTTCCCTAGAGGGCAGGAGTTGAAGTTCCTAATCAATTTACTCTGTACAATGACTTTAACGATTTATTGGATGATCCCTTCTTCGTCTGGTGGAAATAAGTTCTGGGAATTTATTCATGCACACCGTCGGACAAAGAAACGTTATTATCCAATTGATAAGAACTGTTACCCAGAGTTGAGAGATGATGGCTCGAAAAACCGTCGCTACTTAATGGATAAGGCTGCAGAACGTTTAGGAAGGAAGTATAAATAGATGAAGGAGAGGACTAACCATAATCTTAGTAAGACTCCTTATATTGACAAATACACAACAGACCTTACTGAGAAAATCAGACCCAAGCGTCAAGATTTTGTGGCTTGGGGTAGACAAGATGAAATCAGACAAGTCTTTATCTCACTGAATCGATTAGAAAAAAACTCTCCTGTACTAATTGGTGAAGCTGGTGTAGGTAAAACAGCTATTGTAGAAGGAATTTGTGCGGATATTCTTAACAAGAAAGCCCACGTCCCAACACGTTTTCAAGTTAAGCAGGTTAAGCAACTAGAATTATCTGCTATCCAAGGGAAAGAATTTGACCATACAGGTAAAGAGGTGAACATCATTGCCAAAATGGACGGATTGATTAAAGAGTTTATGGCTCATAAAGATGAGTTTATCCTCTTTATTGATGAAGTGCATACCATTATGGGTACTGGGGTTGAGGGAAGTGCTCTTGACGTAGCAAATAGCTTGAAACCAGCCTTATCTCGTGGGGAAATCTATCTTATTTCAGCCACTACAGCTGATGAGTTTATGATTATCGAACGAGATCCAGCGATGGAACGACGTCTGCAACCAGTTTACGTTGATGAACTGGACAAAGAGGCATCTATTTTGGTCTTGAAAAAACGTCGTCCCAAGTATAAACGAGAACTTGATATTGAGATTCCTACTGATGCCATTAAGGCAGCAGTAGAATTATCTATTCGTTATGTCACGGATAAAATGCTTCCTGATAAAGCTATTGATATTATTGATGAAGCTTCAGCGACTGCAAATATTGATGGGAAATCAGAGATTACCTTAAAAGATATTGCGAGTGTCATTCACCGTAAAAAAGGTATTCCTATGGAAAGTCTTCTACGCACGTCTTCAACTCCAGTGGATTTTGCGGAAGGGATGCGTGCTGTTGTTAAGGGGCAAGACCATGTGATTCGAACTATAGCACGCCTTATGTATAAAGGTATCCAGGGTGGGCAGAACAAGCGAAGACCTCTAGGAACTCTTCTTCTACTTGGAACAACAGGTACAGGTAAAACTGAATTGGCGAAACAAGCAGCAAAACAACTGTTTGGTAGTGAAGAAGCGATGATTCGGCTGGATATGTCAGAATACATGACTGATAATGCAGTTGTTCGTCTTATAGGAAATGACGAGCGAAAAGGTGACTTAACGGAAAAAATTAAGAAGAATCCCTACTCGTTAGTACTTTTGGACGAGTTAGAAAAGGCTCATCCAGATGTATGGGCTTTATATTTGCAAATGCTTGATGACGGGCATTTAACTGACGGACGTGGACGAAAAATCAATTTTAAGAATACGTTTATCATTGCAACATCAAACGTGGGGCATAAGCGAATCAAAGATAAATATATCACCTCTGGTCAGACCTTTACAGAAATGAACAAGACTGACTATAAAGAGTTCATGAAGGACATGAGAGACGAGTTAATCAAGATCTTTAAACGTCCTGAATTTATCAACCGTTGGAAAATTGAAGTGACTAATATCTTGACGAAACAAACCATTGATAAGATTGTCTATTCAAAAATGGCAGTACATGAGAGTACTTGGTTTAAAGAGCATCATATCCTTATTAATTATGAGGATGTTAAGGATGGTGACCAAACTATCGACGGCAAAAAATACTTCTATGAATATCTCAGTAGTGTCGGTGTTAGTCCAGAAGATGGAGCAAGGCCTTTAGAGAGAACGATTGATGAAGTGTTAACTGATGAAATCTTTGAGCAACTGTATTTCCTTGGGCGAAAGCCACAAGATTACTTTATAGTTGACGTGTCTCTATCTGGATATGCACCAGGAACATTTGCGTATGGGAACTCAGGTAGAAAGACAGTTCAAGATCGGCGTCAGACTCATATTACTGTCAAACGGATACCTTCAGAGGAGTATGGTAACTATTTGCTTACTTCTAAAGGGGTGTCACTAGGTTGTGACTCGTAGATGGAATATTGTAGACTACAGATATTAAATTTTTAAGGAGGCTGTTTTGAAAGAAAACACATTTTTGAACAACGTGAAGACAAAGGCATCAACACTAGGAATGACTGCTTTGTTGACGTTAAACTCTGTATCCCTTGCTTTTGCGGAGCAAACTGGAGGAAATGCTGCTAACCCAGCTAATGAAGCAAATAATACGATTAATGATCTTACAGGTATGTTGCGTTTCGTATTGCCGGGGATAGCGGTACTAAGTGGTTTAGCATCATGTATCTTGATGATGATGGGTGATAAGAAACGAACGATAGCCCTTGACCGACTCATGTGGACTGCAATCGCACTATGTGCTGGTTCTGTACTAACCTCAGTTGTTGCTTATCTATGGCAACCCAAATAAGTCTTTAAGAGGTATACTTTATGGAAAAAGAATTACTTACCATAAAGGGGAATCGCAAGGTATTGTTTCCTGATGCCTTGTTTCTTTATATCGAGTGGAAAGGCAATGCAAATCCTAAAAAGGATGAAGAGTTAGCGGATATCATTGATGACTTAGATACTGAATATTTCCCTAGTAATAAAAAGGAAAGTATTGCTCAAAGTCTCCCATTCCTAACTTTTAAACAAGCAGAATTACTTTTTCGAGAAATCAAAAAACGTTATTCTGAGTTTACCTTGAAAGGAATTACTCTTGCTAGTCAACCGATGGAACAAGATGGTCGTGTGACACGACCAACTACAGGAGTCCCTAGTATTGAAGGACAACCTCAGATTACCCCTTTTGTTATTACGAAAGATTATAAGGAACTCGTTACCCCACTTATCGAAGAAGCACACCGTGATAAACGGTTTGAGAAAACAACATATGAAGGTATCTCTAACTTTTTCAGTGGTCCTATGGGGTTACTTCCATGTTATGCTGAAAGTCTTGGCTTGTCTCTAGTTGATATGCCACCTTATCCAAAACCAGGAACGATTGAAGGAGAACTTCCAAATCGTCTTATGTCGAATAAGGATAAGCATAAACAGTCAGTCGCTGGAGCTAAGAAACGGAAGGAGAAAACAGGTAGAGTGTATGAAGATGAAGAAGTAGGACCACCAAGTAAGTTGCCATTGATTTTGGCTATTGGCTCTTGTACCTTGTCGGTATTCTTATTGTTGATGCTAATGGTCTATAATAGTAATTTCACGCGCGTGAAGAAAGAACTTGTGGCCACAACAGATAAAGTTGAGCGTCTTACGATGATACAAGATCATGAACATGAGATTGATGTCATGGCTCGTTATTTCTTGTCATACTATTATTCAGGAGACAAGGATAAGCTTAAGGCTTACTTGGATAATAACGACGCTAAATTTACTAACCCAGAGGTAGCAACTGTTTCTAGCACAATGTTAGAGAAAGTTGAACTTGTTAAAGGTGAGAAAGATACCTATGAGGTTACATACGTTGTTGGTACAACGGATGAGGCTCAAAAAACAACTGTTCGTCGTGTCACTTTCAACGTTAAGAAAAAACCATCAGCTACTCAAGGTTGGGTAGTTACATCTGAACCGACAACAACAGCATTTGCAACTCCAACATCTCCTTCTAATGAAACTTCAGCTGAAAACAAGGAGGGCTAGTCTATGGGTGCAGAAGCAACAATCGAGATTGAACAAGGGAAGGTCTGGCCATCTCTCTCAGATATGATTTCTCAATCTAAAGATTGGCCTAATGAAGTTGGTTCTAAAGGTTGGGGAGGTGACAAAGATAAAGAGTTACTATTGGCATCCTTTTATGCACAATGGGACCAATACCTACATCCAACAACTGGGATATTTATAGCCTTTGGCTTTATTCCTGAAATGCTTTCAAAGGGTATCTATAGTTTTAGTTATGCGATTGAAAAAGTTTACCTTAACATGTTCAAACTGTTTGGAATGTTTGATTATATCAGTCAATCCGATAGTTTTGTAGGTCAAGTTTATAAGTGGCTTCAAATCGTTGGGATTTCTTTATTTGTTATGGTAACACTCATTCGTCTGATAATGGCTATAGCAGGAGCGCCATTCAGATATCGAGAATTCTTCAATCATATGATTTTGGTTACGTTTTCTGTTGCTGCACTACCAGCCTTTGCTTCAAAATTTGGTAGTGCTATAGCAAAGGATACCGTAGGATTAGCCTATTATGACATAACTGGCAGTGGTCAGAGTGTTTCACTTTCTGTAACCCCATTTCGGAGCAATACGGTGGACCTCGAAATGCTGTATGCAATGGATTTTGATACAGATAAGTTAGGCTATAATGAAGATACTCATTTTATAGCGGGTGATAAAAACTGGAATTCTATTTCAGATGGTAACATTTGGTTCACTAATTTTACTGAAACCTATGGTCCAACCAATAAGGCAATGCTTCAGTACTATTCTGGACGTGAAGGACGAGTATCGTCGATAGCCAAATTCGTAGGAGTGCGAGAAGACGGTTCGGTTGACTGGGGACAACAAGTAAAAAATGGTATAGCCTTATCTAACCCGATAACTGCTCTTCTTCAAACCAGTAAAGTATTTTTTACTGGTTGGAAAGAGGAATCTGAGTGGAAAGATAATCAAGAAAAATCACCCTATAATGGTTTCTCTGATGTCATGAGATCCACGCTCAATACCATTCGTTATGCAGATGGTAAGATTGCTTATGCACGAGTTACCACTTCAAAATCAGGTTATTTCCTTGGTTTTGATAATACTGCTTTCTTACCAACTTATGCTCGATACAAAGTTGACTGGATAGCTCTGATAACTCAGCAAATTATTCTTTTACTTTTGCTTATCGGATTGCTGGTAACTACGGTACGAATGATTTTCAAAACACTTATAACAGTGATTATTTCACCACTAGTTTCATACTCGGCTGTTGGAAATTGTATGCGTATCCTAGAGGTTTGGCAAGAAGTTATGACAGGAATTGCTGCCATCTGGTTCCAACTATTATTCGTCAAAGTAGCTCAATGGTTCTTAATTACTTATAGCGAAGTGAAACTCAATCTAGGTTCAGGAGCGTCTGTTGCTAAGAAAACTCTGGGTGGAAGTTTCTATGATGGCTTAGATCCATTCCAACATGCCATTGCGACGATTGCTGTTTACCTTGGTGTTTATCTTGCAGTTTCTCAAGGTTCAAAAGTTTTGGAACGCTGGATAGGTATTGATACTAACCTTTCAAGTGGAACTAAGGCTGGAGTTGCTACAATGGCTGTTGGTGCGATGGCTGCTAGTAAAATGGGTGGTGGTGCTAGAAACTTTGCTGTTGGTAAGTATAATCCAACTACTGGAAGACGAAATCAAAGTGGCTTTAACCGTCTCAGAAATAGTGTTAGTAGTGGAACCAGAGTTGGTGTAAAAGGACTTAAGAGTGCCGGAAGCGTGGTAGGGTCGACCACAAATGATATCAGACGAGGTGCTATGTCGGCTGCAGGTGCTACTGCAGGTGCTGTAGCTGGAACTTGGAATGCATTTTCTGATACGACAGATCAGGACCTTACTGCTTTTCAAGTAGCAAGAAGAGCGGTAGGGGTAACCGGAAGGAAACTATCAACTAGCACTAAAAATACGTTTAATAGTGCTATAAGTGGCGCAAAAGAAGTAATGACTTCCGGTAAGGGGGTTGTTGGGACAGAATTCAGGAATGTAGGTCAAGCAATTAAGAAGGACTTCTCAAGTAGTTTCGGAGAACGTTATACTAGTACTAGAGATAATGTCAATGATAGTATCTTGAATTATAATAGAGCAGAGAATAATGGTGCCGGAAGGGTAACGCCTAAAGGGAGTACGTCAAGTATTATTTCCCCTACTCAGAGATTATCAAAGAAGAATAGCTTAGATAGTGACAGTCGATTCCAGAAGTTTGATGCTGGAGAAGATGGAGAATTGTGATAACTAGTTTACAAAGTTTCGCTACAGTCTTGTAAGTTAAGATTCTTAGTCTATGTTGAGTATTGTAATTGCTATCTTTGTTCGGAGTATCAGACGACTACACTGTAAAGAAATGATAGAACGCCTATTCAGAACAGCCAAAAAATAAAAAGACAAACATCAAAAGAATGTTTGTCTTTACTTTAATCCTGTATGAGAAAGGATGGTTTTGACTTATAAACACCAACAGGGACATATTACGTATGTTCGTATAGAATTAGTTTAAGAGGTAAGACAGTACTGAAAGGTAGTACAGTAACTCACAATTTAATCAGTATTCTGATAAATAATTCTTTTAACTTTCCTATTGATTCTTAGCCAATGTTTAATTCCTTTCGTTTGTTGGTGACATAAGTTTTTAAATCAATTACATCTTGAACAGTAGGCTCATAATTTTCAATCATTGAAGATCCGATAGCATACCAAACGGTATCAAAATCTGAATAATTATCAAAAGAAATTCCTAAAATTGTTAATTCTTCTTCATTTACATCAAAAGTCATGGCATACCTCCTTGTATATCAATATCATTGTACCATAAACCCTTTATATTTACATGAAAGATGGAGATAGTTATGATTGATTGAACTGTTGATAGGATATTTTCTTCATAAAAAACACCCTCAAAAATTAATTTTTTCTGTCTAACTTTTGGGGTACAGTTCAATCTGCTTGAGTTTTTACACATAATTATTGATAGCATCAAAACAAGGCTTGCATAACCTTGGGAATATTTGACAGCACCTTCATTAATTCCAGTCAGTAGTTATATTCTATAACATTTTACTTGTTTAATTGGAGCTGAGAGAAATTTGGTATCGTAAAAACGCTCACTAATTAAATAGTAGAGTCCTCTTATATACAAGATATGTGCCTTCTTGGATAGTTATCTGAAAGTATGATGATAAAGTGGTTGGTCATAAATTATTGATGATTCATGTGACAATCAGAAAAAGCCATTAGATTCATGACATTATAACTTTACCAATATTATGATAGAAATTTGATAACTGTATTGAGAAATATTTAATTGAAAATTCTAAAAATAAGGTATTAAAAAAGTAATTATGGTACAATATAAAAGAAAATCGTTTTTATCTTTTATATCGAATTTTTGCTGTTACTCACTAATTTGTGTGTTACTTATAGTATTATAGGAGTAATGATGAATAAGATTTTAGCCATTGATGATGACGAAGAAATTCTAAAACTTATAAAGACAGCTTTAGAGATTGAGAATTATCAAGTCACAACTTTACAAGAAATACAAGTACCAATAGTTTTTGATAAATTTAAGGGGTATGATTTAATTCTATTAGATATTCTGATGCCTAATATAAATGGAATAGAATTTTGTTATAAAATTCGTGAAGAGGTATGCTCTCCAATTATTTTTGTTAGTGCCTTATCTCATGACGATGAAATTATCCAAGCTTTAACCGTAGGAGGAGATGATTTTATTGTTAAACCGTTTAGTTTGAAACAATTTATAGCTAAGGTTAATTCTCATTTGAAGAGAGAAGAAAGAGCAAGGTTAAAGATTGAAAGAGATAAAAGGAGCTTTCCTCCTCTAGAAATTTATCTAGAGGAACGTATGCTATACATCGATAAGATCCCTTTAACTTTAACTTCTAGGGAATATGATATTTTGGAATTATTATCTCGTTATCCCCATAAAGTATTTACAAAAGAAGAGATATATGAACAGGTCTATGACGAGGATGCGTCAGCATTATTTCACTCCATTTCAGAGTATATTTATCAAATTAGAATGAAATTTGCAAGCTTTGGAATTAATCCAATAAAAACAGTACGTGGGATTGGTTATAAGTGGGATGTCTAAAAAATATTCAATAAAAAAAAGAGTATGGTTAGTAGTTTTTGAAGTTTGTGCTGGTTTTTTTATTACAATTCTAATAATCTATATAATTTCATTTTCTTTCTTAAGGCTAAACATAGTGACGTCCCATAATATTGGAGAGGAATATCATTTTGAAGATAAAAAAACAATAAAACAACTGACAAACTATGCGGAATCTTTGGGACTAGATTATGTTATTTTAGATAATAAGGTAAATAAAATCATTAAGGGGAAATACATACCTAAAGAATTTTCTTTATTCAGAAAAGTTGTAGAAGAAAAAGATAACTTAATTTTGGACACAGTGCATTATGACTTCTATAACAATGTTGATTATAGTATTGTTATTAGATATAATGAGATGCCAGAATTTTCTAATCCTAAGTTTAGGGATGTTCCATATAATATGTTGACTTTTTATTTTCTAGGGTTAGGAATAATAACTAGTATTGTGGTTGCTTCAACAAGGTTTGTGAAAGAAATTTCTTCGAATTTTAAAGAAATAAAGAAAATAGCAAATAAAATGGGGATAGATAGATTATCTAAACAAGAAAACTTTTCTAAAATAACGGAATTTGATGATATCCTGGCAACCCTATATACAAAGGGAGATGGTTTGAAAAATTTGATTGATCGAGAAAAATTAGAGAAACAAGATTTATCATTTCAAATATCTGCTCTCTCTCATGATATAAAGACACCTTTAACTGTTTTAAAAGGGAACCTTGAGTTATTAGAATTAACGTCCTTAACAACTAGTCAACAAAGTTATGTTCTTTCAATGGATAATAGTATTTCTGTTTTTGAGAGCTATTTCGACTCATTGATTTCCTATACTCGGATGCTTTCAGAAGATAGAGGAGCAAAGTTGATAGTTGTTGAAGAACTGCTAAGTGAGTTACATTTTGAGGTTGATGATCTTTTGAATATAAACGATGTTGAATTTTCTATTGGGAATCACCTTGTAAGCAGTTCTTTTTATGGAGAAGAAGAAAATTTGATACGGGCAATATCTAATCTTCTAGTTAATGCAATTAGATTTACACCCTTTTCAAATAAGAAAATAGAGGTCATATTATCTGAATCGGAAACTCTCATTTATTTTGAAGTATGGAACAATGGTCCCCAGTTTAATGATAGTACTTTGAAAAATGGCACTAAATTGTTTTACACAGAAGATAATAGTAGAGGAAATAAGCATTACGGAATTGGATTAGCTTTTGTTAATGGTGTTGCTATTAAGCATGGAGGGCACCTTCAGTTGGTAAACCCAGCAAGAGGGGGAGCAAGTGCAATTTTATCCATTAAGAAGAAATAGATATAATTTAAAGTATTTGGACAGAAAATTGTAAGAAATTTTCTGTCCAAATGCTTTTTTTCTGAACAGATTCTGAACTTAAGATGAAATAATGACATCGTAAATATATCGGACATATAAATAAGAGAGGAAATATAAGATGAAAAATACAATCAAAGATTTCGACCTAGATTTAAAGACAACTAAAAATAACTCTGATGAACCACTTGTGGGTAGTCGCTATCTTTGCACACCGGGTTCTTGTTGGAAATTAGTTTGTTTTACAACAACTGTTAAATAATTTAATTAATATAATTACTGTAGTTTTAGATAATCCGATATGTTTATAAATTTAGAGGAGTAGACTGTTTTTAGTTTGCTCCTTTATTGGTAGATAAGGAAGTTATATATGATTAAAAATCAACTGAAGAACTTAATGAAAACAATCAATCTTGTAAAAGAGGCAGGATTTTCATTGTTGTTGCTCTCGATTGGTATTAGTATAATTCAAGGAATCTTACCAATTGTTAGTATGCTATTGGTGCAAAATATGTTAAATATTATTACTAGTAGTATTGAACGTTTTCAAACATTGATGATTACTTTTATACTTTTTGTTGCTTTAACATTATTGACTACCATAGTTGGAGAAGTTGATGGTTATATTGATACTAAATTACAGATACTTTTGCATTATAAGATGAATCACTTGGTCATGCAGAAAACTGTAAAGCTAACATTAGCTGAATTTGAAACTCCAGAAATATATGATGATATTACACGTATACAAAATCAAATATCCTATAAACCATTTCAAATATATAAATCTATTATTTCTGTACTTTCTTCATTAGTATCATTTATTTCTTCCTTTATCATTTTGTTGAATTGGAAAACATCAATTTTTCCACTATTGATTATTCTTCCGGTAATTTCAATTTATATATACTTAAAAATAGGTAAAAACGAATTTGAAATGTTATATAAGCGGAGTAGTGATGAAAGGGCAAATTGGTACATAAGCCATATTTTAACACATGATTTTGCTGTTAAGGAATTAAGGTTAGGCATATTAGAAAACTATTTTTTAAAAAAATTTGACAAAAATAATCAACTATTTATTACTCAGGAAAATAGCATAAATAAATCTAAAATGGGAAATGGTATTTTATTGGGAATATTGGAGATTATGATAGAGTCAATAATAATGTTTCTTGCAGTTAGAGAGGCGTTTTTAGGAATAATTTTAATTGGAAATGTAACAACCTTTATTAGATCTTTGTCAACAATGCAAACGAGTACCAAAAATATAGTGAACAATATTTATTCCTTCTATAATGGATCACTGTACATGGAGTTACTATATGATTTCACTCATAGTGAGACTGAATACAATAATCTAAAAGAAAAAGTAGTTAACGATATTAAGTCTATCGAGTTTGAAAATGTTTCTTTTTCATATGATGGTAAGGAAAATGTGATAAATAACATAAGTTTTTCAATTAAATCAGGAGAAAAAATAGCAATTGTTGGTGAAAATGGTTCAGGGAAGAGTACTATTTTTAAATTAGTCTGCGGACTTTATGATAATTATGAAGGAAACATTTATATAAACGGTAATAATATTCGTTCAATACAGAAAAAATCATATTATAAGAGGATATCAGCTTTATTCCAGGATTTCTTGAAATACGAGTTAACACTTCGAGAAAATATTGGTTTAGGTGATTTATCAAAACTGTATAATGATGAGGCTTTAATAAACACATTAAAGCGTACGGGAATTGATTCAATATTTTATGAGAAAGAAGGAAAAACTAATCAGTTAGACTTAGAACAGCAACTAGGAAATTGGTTCGAGGACGGGAGACAGTTATCTGGTGGGCAGTGGCAAAAAATTGCATTGTCAAGAGTTTATCTTAAAGAAGCTGATTGTTATTTTTTAGATGAGCCTAGTTCAGCTTTAGATCCAAAATCTGAAGCAAAAATTTTTAAAACTTTTTTTGAATTGTCACAAAATAAGATTGGCATTTTCATTACACATAAGCCAAGTATTACTCAATTTGTAGATAAAATTCTATACTTGGAGAATGGTAATATAGTCGAGACAGGAAGTTTCAATGATTTAAATTTTAAAGGTAAGAAATTCAAAAACTTGTTAGATAAGGAGATTGGAATTGTATATGACACCTCAAATTGAACAAATTTTAGATTATGTTGCTGATAGATTTACGAACTATGAGCAAATAGTAGCAGAAAGTACAAATGAGACGCTAATTAGCATAGAATCTAAATACAAAAATACTTTTTTTGAAAAATCTTTAAGTCACGGAATTCCATCATTAATTCTAATGTATAGCTCGCTATATAAAGTAACTAGACAAGATAAGTATATGGATCTGTCTAACAGCTATATCAGTAAATTAGTTGAAATAATCTCCAAAGACGGAATAGAATCTCCCTCTCTCTATGCGGGGACTGCTGGTATTTCATTGGCAATTAGGGAAGCTAGTATATCAGGGAAATATTATACCAAGCTATTGGACTCTTTACATCGCCTATTGAAAGAACAAATTCAAGAAAAGTTGAATATAAGTTTATCAAATATAGATAAAGGGATTATTGATCCATTTGACTATGATATGGTTAACGGTTTTAGTGGAATAGCTAATTATTTAATGCTTGAGAGAGAATATTTTTTTGAAGAGTTGAAACAAATAGGAATGTATCTTTTGAAGTATATTGAGACAATTTTTAGTAAAGTGAAAAATTGTTCTATAGATTCAAAAATTGAATTTGATTTAGGTATTGCTCATGGAATAGTTGGTCCAATGTTAATATTGGCGAAGTTAAGATCAGAAAGAATCTTAGAAGATAATGATGAGATATTGAACAAGGCTATCAAGCTAGTATTTTTATATAGAAGAGAAGATAAACTATGGCCTGGTAAAATATATTCTGATAATATTTTGAATCATGATTTTAAAAATCTCCCTACTAGGATGGCCTGGTGCTACGGTACTCCTGGTACATCACTTGCCTTATTTAAAATATGTCAATTGATGGATTTAAACTATACTGATAGTATTATCGAGAGTTTGATTGCTCAGATAACTAGTCCCGAAAAAAATATTTATTCACTGACAATGTGTCATGGACTATCAGGTGTTTCCTTTATATACGATTTGATTGGTAGAAGCAATTCAAATGTGAGATTAGTGAATTTTGCAGAGTGTTTACGCCAGGAAATAATAATACAATTCTCAGGTCAGAAAATATTTGGATATACTGATAGAGAAAAATTAGGAGAAGTAGAAATTGAATTTGAATCAGTTGGTATATTACAGGGGGTATCGGGAATTGTCTTATTTTTATTAAATCCTTATAGCGATGAGAAACTCTTGTGGGAAAGAATGTTTATTTAATTAAGAGAGGAGAACAAGATGTATAATGTATTTCCAAGAGGCATGATTCGTGTTCCTTTGCAAAAACAGGAATTTTATGAAAAAGGATATGATGAGCTGATAAAAGATAAAGTTTTTATGGAGCAACTTTTAGTTGCTAGTCCTAGTCTCTATCATAGTGTAAAAAATATTGATAAATGTAACGAAAAGAAAAAACAAAAAATAAAAATATCAATAAAAAGTTACGCAAAAAGGGCGGCATTACGTACTACTCCGTTTGGAATTTTTACCGCAATAAATGTAGTCGACCTGAAAAATGAAACAAACTCCAATGTAAAAAAAATTAGTTTTACTAAAAAAGCGACACCAGATTATCTTTGGATATATTCTTTGGTGAAATCTTATGAAATAAAGAATATAGAAGAACTTGCCTTCAAAATTAATACAGCAGCATTTATCCAAGGGGATAGATATGTATTACCATTTACAGTGAGTGAGTTTGAGGAAGATAGAAATATAAGTCTTTCAAAACCAGTTCAGATATTGATTGAAAAATGCCAGAAAAACTATGTGAACTATGAAGAATTGATAAAAATACTTAAAACCAGTTATCCGGAGATAGCTTTAGAAGTGCTAACATCATTTATTTACAATTTGGTTGAAAATGATTTTTTAATTTCAGATCTAAGACCACCTATTTGTAATATTAATCCACTAGATTATTTATTATCGAAATTGGAAAAGGGAAGACTAAAAAACGATTTACAACATTTAAAAAATATGATTGAGAATTATAATGATTTAAAAATAGGTGAGGGCTGTAATTTACTTCTTCAAATATTTGATGTCATGAAAAATATCCATAAATATGATATTGGTGGAAATTACCTAAAGGTAGATTCCATAGCAAATTTTAATGGTAGATTTGATGTCTTATCGGAAAAGTCTTTAGAGATTATAAAGCAGCTTGCAGAGATGTTTGTGAAGTTAAATAATAACGTTAAAAGAAGAGGTGGCAGGAAAAATTCACTTAAAGAATATCAGTTGAAATTTATTGGAAAATATGGGGAAAACTGTGCAATTCCTCTTGTAGAAGTAATAAATAAGGATGTTGGTATAGGTTTCCCTGATTATTACAAAGACGAATCAGGAGAAGCAATAGAGTTTAGTGATCCAATAATGCAAATGTTTGAAAAGAAATACGAGGAGGCTCTTTTAGATGGTAAAAGTATTGAATTTCGGTCAAAGGATTTACATGATTTTAAATTAAATCAAAATAATAGTTTAGAATCATTTGAATTAAATTTTAATATCAAAAAACTAAATGATGATATCAAGTTATATTTAGGTGCCAATATTGGTTCTGGTCAAGCTGGAAGAAGTTTCGGTAGATTCTATACATTAAGCGAACAATTGAAAACAACTATTCAAAAATTAGATCAGAAAAATTGTATGAATGTAGAGCTATCATTCGTTCCGAATCAGATAAGAATAGCGAATGTAATGCAAAATTATAGCACTGAAACCTTCAATACATCATTTTTTACAACATCATGGGATTCGACAAATGAAATTAGATTAGAAGACATCTATATAAGATATAGTGAAGGTAAGTTTCATTTTACAACAAGTGATGGGAAAAATGAATTGAAATTTACTATGAATAATATGTTGAATCCTGACAGCCAAAGTAAGGTACTGAGATTGTTGGTTGATATATCAGAGTTTGAGTATGGATTGTCACATTGGTCTTTATTTCCATGGGATATTTTAGCTCAGGAAAAAGTCTATATTCCTGAAATTTCGTTTGAAGGAATTACGATAGCTACCGCACAATGGAACTTATCAATGATAAGAGAACAGTTACTAACTAAAAATAAATTTATTGATAAAAAAGTTATTTTTGATAATTTTAGAAAAACATACAAGGTTCCAAATGACATCATTTTAAAATATGCAGATAATGAATTAAGGCTAGATTTATCTATGGATGATGACTTAGAGATTTTATTTAAAAATATCAAAAAATACGTATACGTTTCGCTAAGAGAAATTGAAAAAGGAGAATCAATTTTTAAAGAATATTTAGGTAACTATAACGCAGAAATAGTTGTTCCAATTATTAAAGAGATAGATAGAAATGAAAGCCATGAAACTAATTTAATCTTTAAAAATGAAATTAAGAGAACATATTTACCATTTTGTGACTGGCTATTTTTAAAGTTGTATGGTCCTAAAGAACGACAAAATGAACTATTAGGTTACTGGAGCAATTATTTTGCGAATATACTACCAAGAAATTATAATCAACCCAAAATGTTTTATATGAGATATTATGACACAAATGATCATATAAGAATGCGAGTAAATTCTCGTTCTTTTGAGAATAATTTTTCTTTATATTTGTCAGTAGTTCGTGACTTATTACCTATGTTGATAGAAAAAGGTATTGTCTCAGATATAGAGGTGAGTAGTTATAAGCCAGAGGTAAACAGATATGGGGGACCTAATTTAATACACTATGCTGAAGAAATTTTTTGCAAAGAATCTATTTTATTTATGAATCATATAATAAGTTTGTCAGAAAATGAAAGATTAGTTTGTGCTACATATTTAGTTTTATACTATCTAAATTATTTCTTCAAAGATGAAGTGACAAAGTGTTCTTTTCTCCTTGAGAATTATACTGGAAAATATAAGAAAGAATTTAAAAATTTACCAATTGATTTACCCATAGAGTATATGAAGAGTTTGAAGGGAGTAGCATCGGCGCTAGATAGATATGATTATTTCCAGGAAATGGATAAATATCTTACTTCTTATATGGAAGAATACAATCGATTCGATAGTACAAATGATCTATATAATACAAAATTTAATTTAGTAGGAAGTTTTTTACACTTATCAATGAACCGATTAAATGGGATTAATAGAGAATTTGAAGAGAAGGTATATTGTTTTGCTTATTACACACTAAATGCCCAACAGTATATAGAATAGGAGTAATCAATATGTTAAAAATACAAAACTTAAGAAAATCTTATGGTAAGAGAACGGTACTAGATAATGTCAATATGAATATTCCTAAGGGAAAAGTGTATGCTTTAATAGGTCCAAATGGTGCTGGAAAATCAACTATTATGAAAATTTTGACTGGTTTAATTAATAAAACCAGTGGTTCTATCACTTTTGAAGGTAGAGAATGGTCACGTCGAGATTTGCAGAAAATTGGAAGTATTATTGAAGAACCACCACTTTACAAGAATTTGAGCGCATACGATAATATGAAAGTAGTTACAACAATGCTTGGTATTTCAAATAGTACAATACTTCCGCTATTAAATAAAGTAGGTTTAGGAAACATTGATAGGAGACCAGTAAAGCAATTTTCTCTAGGGATGAAGCAAAGGTTAGGAATAGCTATCGCTTTAATAAATTCACCTAAATTACTTATATTGGACGAGCCTACCAACGGGTTGGATCCTATTGGAATTCAAGAATTAAGGGAAATTATAGAGTCATTTAAATCAGATGGGATGACAGTCATGATTTCAAGTCATATTCTTTCAGAGGTCGAACATCTAGCTGATTTTATTGGTTTTATTTATGAAGGAAAGATTGTACTGGAGAAGGAATATGATGGTTCTGAGAATCTTGAGGAGTTATTTAATAATCAAATTATATATGAAAAAGGGAGGAGATTATGAAACAAGTTTTTTTATCAAATTTAATTAAAATAAAGAATACGAGTATTTTTAGGTTAATTTTTATTTTCCCTTTCATTTGTGTCATTCTTTCTTTATTGTTTTCATCATTGGGTGGTAAGGAAGTATTAAGTCTAACTGCAGAAACCACCGTGAATCAGTGGGGGGTTATTTGGATTAATGTAATTATAGCTGTAAATTCCGCTTTGTTAAATAAGTTGGAATTAGATTCAAATAAGTATTCTGTTTATTTATCAAGGAATGTTAATTTAAAAAAGGTAGAATACGCAAGAATCATATTGGTAGCTTTTTTAAATTTAATAATTAGTATGATTTTAAGCCTAATACTTATCTTAATGGGTTTAATTTTACCCACACCAAGTCTTATTAGTATATGTAGGATGCTATTAACTATTTTATTGATTTGGTTGACAACATTATGGCAAATTCCATTTATTTTATGGCTATCAAGAAAAACTAATTTGTATTTTGCTATGATTATTAATACACTATCACCACTAATTATTGGTACAAGTTTTTCTCTCTTAGATACATGGTATTTGTTTCCTTATGATTGGTCATTGAAGCTACTTGAACCAATGACAAAAATGAGAATAAATGGTATACCTATTGGATCTGAATATATTCCTGATTATTCAATGATTTTCGTTTCATTTTTCTTAGGGATTACTTTTTTCATTTTATTGGTCGAACTATCTGCTATCTCTTTCAAAAGACAGGTTAAATAGTCATGAAATTATATATATACTCTAGTTTTTTAAAAATAAAAAACACTTCTTATTTGCTAGTACACATTTTAGCCGCATTATTATTTCCACTACTTTTGTTCCTATATTGGAATCAACGTGGAGGGTTACAAAGCAGGACGGTATTATTTTCTTACTTTCAAATAGTAGGAGTACTTCTTCCTTTTGCTTCTAGTATTGTGAATATTCAACTAAAAAATTTGGAGGAATCATCTGGGAAATTTAAATATTTGTTAGGGTATTCACAATCGAATTATAAGCCATTTTTTGCTGAATTGGTATTTTTGTGGTTATGTTATTGTATAGTTTTAATAGTTTCAATTACTATATTTATCTTTTTGTTGAAAACTATTGGTATAGTTGTATCTCTAAGATTACTTATTTTGATTAGTTTATTTTATATTATTTTGGGCTATATAGCATATATGCTTAATCAGATTATTAGTTATTTATTTAGCACAGGTGTGGCACTAGGTATTTCAATGATGGGAGTCATTATTGCTGCGTTTTGTGAAACGAGTCTCGGTGATAAGGTATGGTTTCTAATCCCATGGGCATGGTTTTTGAGAGTATCAGATACACTATTCAACCAACAAAAAATAGATAACACTCCACTTATGATTATATTTGTTATTTCTATCATAATAGTATTTTTTCATTTTTTACTATTTCAAAAGTGGAATCAAGACCGCTTGATAAGTGGTTAAATATGTTCAGTTTTCTATCTATAATAAATACAATCTAATTATGTTTGATTAGGAAATGGCTATAACATCTTATATCCTTGGATTTTATAGTATGATTTTAACATATATTTTCATAGATTTACTTTTAATGATGAAAATTTGAATCAATTTCAATAAACTTTTTAAAAAAAGTAATGACAGTTACGATTTAAAAAAATATATGTGTTACATAGGACATTTAATATAAAGTTTTATTTGACTAGCTACTTTCTTCCTCGCCGTTTGGAGTCTGGCCAATATAAAAAAGAGAGGCAGCCTTGGACTGCCTCTCTTAGATTATAGACAAACTACTTTTTCAAAGGTGGTTTGTTTTTTTATTTTCTTAACATAATAGCATCGGCTGAATAGGTTTCCTCTCATTATTTCTTTGCCATGAAGAATAAGAACAATGGATTGAAAAGACTGATGATGAATAGAATAATACCACCTACAATCAATAAGCCAAACAATGGATAAAAGAAACTAGAGATAGCTCCTAAAAAGAGGCCTATAGAACGAATGATGCCATGAAGTGTCATAAATAGACAAAATAAGGCAAATATAGCGGTTAAACTCATCGAGAATTTCAACCAAATCAGTTGTGCAGTTTTGCCTTTGAATTCGAACAAAAAAGTGGCAAGGCAACAGCCAATGGCAATAAGAACCGAAAGTAGTAGCCATTTAAACGAGGTCCAAGTGCTTATATAGAGTGAAAAGTAGAAATCTTGTAAAAAATCTAGCATCCTAAAACCCTCCTAAAAAAGATTATTGCGATTGTGTTTATTTGATTGTAACAGGATTTAAGTAGCTAGACAAGGACAGAGAGCCCTAAATAGAAGTAAATAGTCAAAATCATGGAGAAGTATGAGTAGCTAATAGGTGTCACTGGGTTACGAACGTCCCATACTGTTTTGTAGAATAGGGAAGAATAATATTTATGGAGGAAATGATATGCCAGGTTTAATTGAAGAACCAGTATTGACAAAAAAAGAGATTAGGAAACGAAAAAAAGAAGAGGAACAGAAAAAAAAACTAGCTAAGAAGAAGGAAAAGCAAACACAATTTGAAAGTATAGACCTTGGCGAACGTGCTGGAGAAGAGTTTGTGTATGTTCCGCTTAATAAGAAAAAACGTAGAGATTTCTTAGACACTGTTGCAATTTCTGACGTGAAGTCTATTCTATATGGCTATCCTAATCAACCGATACGATTAGCTAATGGCTATTCGGGTTATGTGCAGATTTTTGAGGTGTTTGGGCAAGATATTCAAGCGATGTCTAATGAAGAGCAAGCAGCTATTAAGGTGGGATTCACTCTTTTTCTATCTGGTACTACCTTTGACATGATGCTTCAGACAACGAAATTGCCAACAGATGTCTCTAGCCAATCTAACGAATTCTTACGTCTGCTGGATGAAGTCAAACAAGAGCAGAATGCTCCAGAATTGATTATCAATGATGGCGATGATCTTGATACAATTTCACGTAAAGAAAGACTTATTTATCAACTGAGACAACGAGAAGATATATTGATAATAAAATATCTCGTCCAACAAGTCGTCGCAATCAATCAACCAAATATCGAGTTCTTTATTTGGGTGTTTGGAGACACTTTAGCTGAAATTGATTCCAATACCCGTACCACATTAACGATTGCTTCGAGTCACGGCTTTGCTCCTAAAGTTGTATCTTCCGAAAAGAAGGAAGAGTTATTGATGCAATATTACAATTTTAATAATTCGCTTTAATGATTCACATAATCAGTTTTAGAAGGAGTTTACATGGATTTAAGTTCACGAAAAATCAAGAAATATATTCGAGAGGGTTATGACCTCAATCTTATTAGTAGGATTCAAAGTGATATTCCAGATTTTAAATATGATGATAGATTTTGGAGACAAGCAAACGGTTATTATAAGATTGCTCATGTTCCATATGACAGGTATCCACAACACGGTTTACCGGACTTCTGGATGAGCGATTTAATGCTCGTTGATAATGTAATCAGTTTTATGTCCTTAGAACATACTTCAAATAATGAAATGTCCGACTTAGCTTCAAAAGCCATTTCGAATATGTTAGCAACTCAAAATACAAAGGCTGCACAAGATGCAGATGATAAGAAGCGGATTGGTTCTTTATTAGGCTATCGCGAGAAACTTGATAATAATGTTCCTTCTAAAAAAATTCACACTCGCTTTTTATTAGCTGCAAACACATTGGATCAACTGGTAGAACGAGAGGCAGATCTCAAGCAACAGTTGAATCAGTACTCTATTTCTTCTTCAGATGGCATGCAAGACGTCGAATATCATACAGCTTTTATACCAGCTTCTCGTTTGGAAGATACCCCACTACGTCGAAAAGGGCAAGCAGCATCCGCCTGGGATTTAGGTGCTGGCTATCCTTTTAACCATACAAACTTAATGGATACCTATGGTGTTTACTTGGGAGAAACACGTACTGGTGGAGTAGTAAACTTTGACCTTTTGCATGAAGATAGGGAACGTAAAATTCCTACGATGATGATTGCTGGAGCAGGAAATGGGAAAATGAAGCTTTTAGGTAATTTGATTGATACCTATTTTGCTAAAGGACATACCATTTTTAACATTGATCTTACTGGTCACTTAAAAGACCTTACGGAACTTCAAGGTGGTCGATATGTTAAGATGTCTGGTACTAATAATCGAAATCATATTAACCTCATGCAAATTATTGCGACGGCTTCCTCTGCAGATGGAGAAACAACGGACCAGGTCCAGTCTTTCTATGCCCACCGTAATAAACTACGTGCTTTAGCTCAAATTCTTGATCCAGGGTTAAAGAACTCTGACCTCAATAATTTGTCGTCTGCTTTAAACGACTTTTATGAAGACCGTAGTCTGTGGAACCGTAATGCAGAAGTCATGGACCAAGAAGACTTAACGATTACTAATGTTATTCCAGAAGATTATCCGACTCTATCTCATTGGGTAGAACGCTTAAACAAGCTTAAAGAGGACAAAATCGCAGAGGGGAATGAAATTGATGCTGCAAGTTATGACCGTCTCTACAATGCTTTTTCTGGTCTCTTGGGGGATTATCGCTTCTTAAATGCGACCTCACAGTTTGAAGATTTCTCAAATGAACAAGTTGTGACCTTTGACCTCTCTGGGATTCAAGATACTGAACTTCTTAATATTCAGCTTTACCAAGTGTTATCTATCATTTCATCATACGCTGTGGCAAATGGAAGAAGGGTCTCTGAGTATTTCCGTAGAGGGATTATCGGGGGAGATAAGAGCCAACGACCTCATAGCATTATTACCATTAACGGAGCACATAAGCTCTTCAATTATCGTTACTCAGAGTCTCTTAACTTTTTAAAGGATTTGATTGAGAATGTAAGTAGTAACTATTCTGCATTTATTATGGAAATGAGTTCGTTAGATAACATCCTCTTGAATGCAAACTCTACGGACGCAGTGGATTACGTTTTAGCGACACGCGCAATTTTCTCTATGATGACGTATCGAGTCTTTTCTCAATTAGGTGATTTGACTATCCCTCGTCTAGCAGATGCTTTACAAGGGGAAATGACCGAGAGTGAACTTTCGTCACTTAAATATTTAAGAGATGGTGATTTCTTCCTAAATATTGCTTCTGTCAAGAACTTAGTCTTCAACCATCAACTAGCGGATAATAGGTCTTATGGTAAGTATCCGTATGATGAACATGTTCGCTATGCATTCTTACCTTAGAAATGGTGAAAGGGGGAAATACAATGAACCTACAGCAACCAAATTCTTGTGAGACATTTCAACTGCAAACTAAAATTTTGACAGAGGATAATCCACATGATTTGGAAAGGATTGTAAATGATTACTTGGAAATCTTGGCTTACAAAAAGACCTGTCGTGTTGTTGATATTACTTATCAAATGAGAAAAACACATCTCTTAAGTAGTTTATGTGGCTTATTTGGAAGTCAGCAAGTGGATGAGTACTCAGCCATGATTATCTACCAAGAACCTGCTCGATTTGAGTCGAGAATATTTGAATCAGAAGAAGAACCAGAGGAGGAAATTTAATTAATGACCACACTAATGCAAATGTCACTATGGGTTAACAATATTGCTTATGACGTTAAAACACTTCGTTTCTTTAGGATAGTTTCCTTTCTGATCAGTTTCGTTCTTGGATTGGTTGGTTTCTATAGTTATTTAATGCTTTATCAGACACTTTTATTTGCTTACGGTGTTCATTTCATGGCTCTTGCCTATACACCATATGTGTTAAGTGCCTCGATTGTGGCCGTTTATCATCTACTCACAGGAAAGAGACGTGAACGTATAAAGAAAGCTAAACGTATCCTTATGTTTAGCCTTCTTCCCATTTGTTTGATGAACACCTGGGGCTTTATCACGCTTGTGACTTGGGGGATTGCTTGGGTTATGGCTAGACTAGAATATAACCATAGAAAACGTGCGGTTAAAATAGTCTCCTTCTTCTCAAAAGACTATTCACCTCTTTTTGAAAAGAGATTGGCTAATCGAAGCAACTATTATGCTTACCAGTCTGCCTATCGTCTCTTGGACTTGATTGAGGTGTCAGCTTATGAAGAACTCTTTAAGGAAGAAGTGACGGAAAAAGATTATAAAGCTGGTCTCGTTGTTAAAGAGTTACACCGTACTTTTAAAATCAAAGGTGTACCTTTCTCTAAGATAACAGTAACAGACAAACTCTATATTGCTCCACAAAAAATGCCAATTATTGGTTTACGGAGGTTTTAAACATATGGTATCTTATCGTTTTAAACGAGATGGTCAGTATATTCGTCGTGAAGTAGAACTAAATTCTAATGATAATCAAGACGGAGTTTATCCGGAAAGCCTCGAAGAACAAGTAGATTACTCAGCATTTTACGATACCTATTATGACGGTTTTGATGAGGACAGTATTTCACGTGAGCAAGGGAAAAAACAAGGTCTCATTGCGCGTGGTAGAGAAACAATCGATAATTTTAAGGAAGACGTGACTGATTATTATAATTTGCAAGTTGAACGTCACAAGGATTATTATTCAGAAGAAGATTCCTTTTGGATGCGTAAGCAACAACAAAAGCGAAATCGGAAGTTCACAAAACAAAGTATATTACTTGCTTTGGGACTATTACTTGTATTTGGTTGGTACTGGCTAACCGCAATACTGCAATAAGGGGGTGACAAAGGTATTTGAAACGAATAGGTGATAAAGCTGCTCGTTTTCTTCTAACGGTTCTTGGATTAAAGACAACGATTATTATAGGAACAATTTTAACTTTTGCGGTTATTCTAATTGCAATTATTGCTGGTATGCTTGGGACGATTAGTACTGAAGGCGGAAAATCTGGAAAGACTAACGCTCAATGTGTGACCTATCAAAAAGATGGAGATGAAGCAGATGATGAGGAGGAAGAAGATGATGGCTCTAAGCCTCAATCAACTTCAAACAAAACTGACTCAGCTTCTGCAGGTGATTCTGATCCCTTCACCAAAGGAACTAAAGCCTATGAAAATGCCCACAAAATCTTTATGGCTTTTGTGAATTCTGGAATATCTGGGGAATCTGCTGCAGGTGCAGTTGGCTGGGCAAACTCCGAGGGGAGTTATGACATTATTGGACGTGCCCAAGGGCATTATGGTGGTGGTATCAATGATTCCATTTCTAAGGGAGCTGTTCCAACGACAGGTGGTACATCTAATACGCTTGGAGGTGGTGGAATTTTCCAGATTGACCCTTACACTAAATATGCACCTCTTAATAGTCCGGATTGGGAAGATGCTGATAAGATGGTTGCCTTTGTTATTGACGCAATCTCAAAAGGAGACTGGAACCCAGCCTATGATGAATCTGGCCATAACTGGTCATTTCAGGAGTTTGCCAAACAAACAAATATCGATGAAACTGCTATGGCATGGAATGCCTACGAACGAGGCAATATGGCTTATGTCAGACCAGAGCAGAAGAAGGCGGATGCAAGAAAGTTTGCGGAAGTCTTTGAAGCAAGCAAGTATAAGTACGATGATGCCAAGTTCCAAAAAGCTTTTGGAGGTGGTGGTGCTTCTTCCAATAACTCCTCGTCAAGTAGTCAAAGTTCAGATGATGATGATGACGGTGACGACGATGAAGAAGATAGCATGAACGAAGACGATGATAGCGATAGCAGTTCAAGTAGTTCATCAAGTGACTCCAGCAGCAATGGTAGCAAAAAAGAAAGCGATAAGGATAAAAAGACTATTGATACTGACAAAGCTATCAAGTGGTATAAGGATAAGCTAGGCAAGGTTAAGTATTCTCGTGATGCTCGTACTGGACCAGATAGCTACGACCATTCATCTGCTCTTTACTACGCCCTTGTTGATGGTGGTGCTAAAGAAGCGGGCTCTCCAGTAGATACTGACTCAGAACACGACTGGTTGAAAGACAATGGTTATGAGTTAGTGTATGAGGGTGCGTGGTCGTCTAAAGATGATGTTCAAAACCGTGAAAAAGGAGATGTCATTATCTGGGGTACGAAAGGAAGTAGCTCCGGAGATAAAGGACAGACCATGCTAGTTGAGGATAAGGAGAATATTATCCAATGTTCTCCTTCGACTGACGGGATTGCTGAGAATAATTATGGTCAATATCGAGACCGTATTACTATGGACTACGGAAAAGTCTATGTCTATCGTCCAAAAAAATCAGAGGATAAGAAGGATAAAGACGATAATAAGGATGAAGTAGACGCAAGTGAGTGTGGTGATAGCGATAAAAGTAATCTTAGCACTGATACAGGTCAGCCACTTGATGTTCCCTATACCATTACCCAACTTTTCGGTGCATCAGCTAATGCTGGCGGTCCAAATGCAGGTTCAGGACACACAGGAATGGACCTTGCAGCACCTGAAGGCTCTCCAATTTATGCCGTTACAGACGGTGAGGTGGTAGAGGTCAATGAAGAAGCTATGAACATTGACGGTAACCACGTGATGCACACTCTTCCTGATGGTACTATTATGTATTATGGTCATATGCGTGATGTTCCTCTTGTTAAAAAAGGTGATAAAGTCAAAAAAGGCCAACTTATCGGTTATGTTGGACAGACGGGTGCGGCAACAGGCCCCCATATTCACTTTGAGCGTCGGAAAACGAAAGTCTTTCAGTACGGTGATTTCTTGAGTCCAGCGTCGATTATTCTAGGGAATACCCAACCACAAGTTGGTATGGTGATTGATCCTAAAACACAAAAAGGTGGAGCACCATCTAAAGAATAAATCAAGAAGGAGAAAAAATGAAAACAAAAATCAATCAAAAAAGCATGTTTTTAACTTCCATCTATTTGGAATCAATGGTAGGTTTTCACCAAGCTATCTACCACTAATTGACCTAACTGTTAGTGAAAACAAGGCAAAATAATACATAAATATAATTATGTATATACTAAAAAGGAGTCTGAATAGAGCTCCTTTTTAGTCGCTTAATTTTTAACTTTCAAGTTATGAGTAGGTAGTTAAATTAAGTTATTATGAAAAGTTATAATAGGAGTAGAAAAAGTGCATAATTGATTTCAATAAGGAGGGACTTAGATTTGCCTAATAATAGTTACGAAGATTTTTTATATGATGAGGATCAACGGCTCCATAGTGTATATGAAGTTCAAAAAGAATATGAACAGAATAATGGTGATATTTCAAAGTATCGTGATAAAATGTTGTGTCCTGAATGTAAAAGAGCGAAATTACGTTTTACACATAAAACATCAGAAAGAAGAGCATTTTTATCAACTTTTCCAACCTCAAACCATGAAAAAGGTTGTTCATATAATTATGACCTAGCTTCAAATAGGGCGGTTAAGCAATTTGTAGCAACATTAACAGATGAACAAGTACATGATAGGCTTGAAGCAATGTTAAATACCTTGTTGCCTAGGTATAGAAGAGACAATGAAAATGCAGTAAATGCTGAACAAGAGAATCCATTCGTAATAGATATAGGAGCAAGAAACCATCAGCTTAACCGAAGAGCAATATCAAGAAAGTCTATGAATCGTTGGTTTGATAAAGCGGATGAAAACAACATATTCCTATTTTATGGTAAGGTAAGGTTATCAGTTGAAGAGACAAAAACCAAGAAGGGGAAACGGTATAGATTAATTGTGAAGACCAAGAGAGGAGTGGAATGGATCCAAAAGACCAGAATTTTTAGAGGGATGGCTAAAGATGCTATCGATGAGAATACAACGTATGACCTTGCTGTTATGGGACACCTTGAATTTTATAATATCCTTCCACAAATTGTCACAGAATCATGGACTTCGATTTTGTATAGAGAGGCAAGGAGAAAAGAAGAAACAATAAAGTATATTCTTTAAAAGGTGTACTTTATTTTAGGGGTGAATAATGTATATTTTAGTTCTATATTTATCTGCTTAAATCATGTAAAAGCCGTGTTATAATTTAGAAAAGGAAAATTATACTTTTAGGAGGACAACATATGAGCAGTCGTGACAAATACACAGTAGAGTTAAAACCTTCAGCATTAGATATTAAACAAACTTACTCTGACTACCCTGAATTGAAGAATTTGCTAGAAAATTCTTCATATGATGATGGAGGTTTCTTCATTCTGAATAACAATAAGATGTTTGATGATGATAAACGGCCTAGTATTTGTCAGCATAAAATTATTTTGGACGAAATACAAAATATTGAAATTAAAACAATAAAGGTATTGTTGTCTAAACGGTTTAATAAAAACAAAGATAATTTTGAAGCTTCCGAGACTCATAAGGATAAAAAAGGGAAGTATTTAGAGTGGACAACTAAACCTGATAATGTCTATGGCAAACAACACATAAAAATTGATTGTTCAGTGTTTCCCAGTGAGGATATTTTTAATCGAGGACATTTAATAGCAGATTCAATTATTGATTATTGTGACGAATTTGATTACCGTAAACGGGAAGACTTCGTTATGATCACTAATTGGTGTAATCGAGCCAATACTAATCACAAAACTAGAAAAGCTTGTGGTATGTTCTATTTTGAGAATGTTATACTTAATACATTAGAAAAAGGAATTGATGTTGAATATAGAGTTACGCCAATCTTTAAAAAGAATTCAGAAGGTGCAAAACAAGAATTTGAATACCTTCCTAGAGGCGTTATTTTAGAAGCTAAAACGCTAAATAAAGAAGCGTTTGAAGTAGAAGATGATTATGTTATCATGAATGAATTTAATGTCTTTATCCCAAATGCTCAAAATGGTTTAGACATCAATTATAAAACAGGTTCAATAAAAGCCACTTCATCTTTAACTGAAGCAAATGCAAGCCCTGCAGACCACATTAAAAAATTACCTGAACATATTATAAAGGACGCATTATCAACTATTGCAACATATCCTAAAGTAGCAGAACAAGCTAATCTATCAAGAATAGCAGCAGCTACAAGCGTGTTGAAAAATAAAGAAATTACACAACTTCTAAAGAAAATAGATAGTGTGATAGAACAATCAGGTTTGAAGCGGTTTTCAGAACAGAATAAGGAACTTTTCAAAAGTCTAAATAAAACGTCACAAATCATTAGCACGTTAGGCCAAAGTATTGCCACAGACTACCTCGTAGAATTAAGAAGACAGTTTTCAAATTTATCTGAGGTAGTAAAAGATGCTCTTACTCCATACACGGAAGAAGAGAGAAAGAGTATAATCGATAAAGTAGAAATTTTTGCTGATAAAGGCTGGGTTATCTTCTTCCAAAACAGAGCAGTCGTTAATCAGCTTTTGTTAGACGATACTGAAGACATTGAGGTGGAGTGGTTAGATAATCTTAAAGAGATTATTTCAGATACATCTAACATAGAGTATTTAGCGAGATCACAGTGTTTTTCTTATCATCTAATCCAGTCAATGGCAATGAGTTATTCAGAACAAAACTACTACGCAGCCTACACGCTTGCTTCATTAGCTATTGATGGTGCACTTAATAGATTAGCAGAGCCATTATCTAGTGAGGTGGATAAAGTGACAGCAGTTGGACACAAAGCGATAAGAAAAATTGATGAGCAAATAAGTCCTGGAGAAAAAACAGTTTTTGACTACGGCCTTTTGCATTGGTGTTATAACTTTTTTGCCGATACCCAACGATTTACTATTAATTATCCAAACAGACACATGATTGGACACGGACGTTGGGATGACGAGATTTCAGAAGAAGAGTTTTTAAAACTATTTAATGTGTTACTTTATCTTGAGGAGAATTTTGATTATTGGGCAGGAATTATTGATGAAAATTGTTAACTTTTAGCAAATACCATTTTGAAGAGCTGACCTCAGTTTAACGAGACTGTAAAAGCACTACACATGATTTAATGCTAAGTAAATAGAAGCCATTATAAGAAAGGTTACATATGACTACAGAACAACACAATGGGGAATGGTCAAGATTGGGTGCGAACAGCGGCAAGCCTCGGTGGGGAAACAGGGTCAACCCCAAAAGCAGGTGCTATTATCTCTTTTGTGGGTGGTGGTCATGGCTCAGATGTAGGATGCGAACATGTGAGTTTTGTCGAAAAAGTTTATCCAGATGGGTCATTCCTTATTTCAGAAACGAATGTCAATGACAATCCCAATTACACTTTCCGTAAATTATCAGGACCAGATAGTACCATGAGTTTTGCCTATACGAGGAAATAATTTGAGCTAGTTTTTATATCTCAATTGACGTAAAAGTTGACAAAGTCAAGGAAAGTTTATATAATGAATATGTAAATAAGAGATTACTAACTTGTGGGCTAGTGGATATGGTCTGCACCCGCCTGTGGGCTCCGCAAGCAGCGTAGACTGTTTGTTGAGAAAAAGAATAGCAGGACTGCCTACCCTTGAGGAATAGATAGGGCATATCTAGCGTGAGGTGAAACTCAATACGTGGAAGAGAAGGAAGCACGTGCTTCCTTCTCTTTTTTAGGAGAAAATTCAAATGACATATACTTTGGAATGGCTAAAGACATTTGATGGTGAGATTGATATTTTAAACATTGAGATGTCTTGTTTAGCCAATACGATTGAGAAATATGTTTCTCAGTACAAGTACGTTTATCAGACAAATATGGAGGCCTATCCAGAAATAATTCTTTCTGTCCCAAATTCCTCTATCCCACATTTATTAGGGCTATCGAGGGAACATCATGTCAATTTACCGACAAATAACGCTGGAAGCATTTTTGAAGGCTTGAAAGATGACTGGACATTGGAACGTCTCAATGGAGCGGACAATGGTTGGTTTAATGAAAATAAATTTAAAATAGTTGGAACCCTATTGCTCTATCAAATGTTACATGGAATAGAATGTAAATTCTATACGACGGAAGGTATTTTGAATAGACAGTCAGGAAAACGTTTTAGAAGAGATAATATTTACTTTGTAGTTTTTAAATTGAGTAATGGAATTCATTATACGGTTGAATTATCACATGAGCGAGGAAATCAATATTTCCCACGAAGTCTAAAAATTAATGATTCATCTATTACAAATTGTAGAGAGATTGAACTAACACTGATTGATAAGAAACGTATTAAGAGCTCTAAAGTCCGAAAAGTTAGTTGGTTCTCTTAGAGGAAAAATATGATTGTAAGATACTGTGCTTACGATACACTATGACAGTCATCCACTAATTGGTGGGTAGCTTTTTCTTTGTCCTTCTTTGATGTGATACCAAGATTAAGCTGTCTTTGTGGAAAAAGTTTATTCAGATGGGTCATTCCTTATTTCAGAAACGAATGTCAATGGCAATCCCAACTATACTTTTAGTAAGCTATCAGGACCAGACAGTATCATGAGTTTTGCCTATACGATAAAATAAAAAGAATAAGCTAACAAAATGTATCATTGTTAACTTATTCTTTTTATTATTCCTTTACATGGTAGAAGATGTTGAATGAGCGTTAGCATTTGTTTGAAAAGTCTAAGGTACTTACTAAACTAATAATTTCATCAAGGATTTCTGAGAAGGAGATACCTGTTGTATAATTATATTTCTTTGAATAATTTTCCCATTGTTGCTGCTGAGTAATGTCAGACTTGAATGTTCTTAGAAGTTGGATGATGTTGTTAAAATTGAGTTCAGTTTCACGATAGGAGAAGGTTCTTTCACAAGCTATCTTTAATTGTTCAAAATCAATGTCATCTTTCTTTAACTTGGAGAGGATATAGACACCGTAAAAATCCTTGTTGCGACTATTCAAGAAAATTCTTGAGTAAATGGTTTGTAATTTTTCAGCTAAAGATGAAAATACGCTTCCTAAAGTTGTAGAAGGGATGAAGAGGTAGAGGGAACTCATTTTTTTAGGAGCTGCCCAAAGTTGCTCGTAATCAGTAGGAAATCTTTTAAGTCTACGTTAAATGCGGCTATAATAGCAATCGAAGTCAGTACTACGAGACTAGAAATCGTATTTAAAATAAAGGCTACAAAAAGTTTCGATAAGATTATTTGGTGGGCAGAACCTGGGAGTGTATTGGTTAGATAACCTTCTCTCCCAAAGACAGTCTTTGCAAAGCGTCTAATAATAAGGACTATTGTCGCTATATAAATGGCTCCCCATACAATAATAGTGGCAAAACACATCAGTGTGAAGAAAGCAAAAAAGAGTAGACTAGGTTCTTCGTTACTGTGTTCAAAGGTGAACATTAATTTGTGAAGCATTAAGCCCAAGGGAATAGAGAGTAGGATGGCAATACCATAGATGCCAAAATACCACTTGCGGACTGATTGTAATTCAGACTTAACTAAATTCCAAAACATGCTCATACCTCCTAATTGTGGAACATCTCTCTGAAGAGCTTGTCAATAGACTTGCCATGGGCTTGACGGATATTATCGGCATCTCCTTGAAGTTCAATCTGACCGTATTATAAGAAGACAACTTCATCTAGGACAGATTCAATATCTGCAATCAAATGAGTTGAAATAATAACAGAAGCATCTTCAGAGTATTGGTTGATGATAGTTTTAAGGATATAGTCACGTGATGCAGGATCGACCCCGCCAATAGGTTCATCAAGGAGATAGAGTTTAGCCTCACGACTCATAACCAAAATCAACTGAACTTTTTCTTTGTTACCTTTTGAAAGGTCTTTAAGGCGCAAATCAGGCTGGAGCTTTAGATCCTCCAAGAGATGTAAGGCAAGAGGATAGCGGAAGTCAGCGTAAAAATCTTGGAAGAAATCCAAGTAGTACTGGATTGTCTTACTTTCATCTAAATAGGTTGTGTCAGGCAAATAAGCCACTTGCGCCTTAGTGATAGGTGATGGCTGAAATCCATTAATGGTCACTAAGCCAGAAGTCGGTTGAAGGAGACCGTTCAAAATTTTGATTAGAGTTGTTTTCCCACTACCGTTTGGACCTAAAAGGCCAACAATTTTTCCTGACGGGATGGACATGGTCACATCTCTAAGGGCTGGAACACCATTATAAGTTTTGGTGAGATTTGTTAAAGTTACAATATCAGTCATCAGTCTATAACTCCTTTCCTGTTTGTTCAATGTAGTCGGTGATAATGGTTTTAATTTTAGGTGAACTAAAGCCAATAGTCATCATTTCAGTGACAAAGTTTTTTATAAGGTTTTGAGCAATTTCGTGTCGTTTTTGATCAATGAGTTTCTCATCTTCAGTAACGAAGCGACCAGACGTACGAGCAGAATAGACCAAACCCTCTTTTTCAAGTTCTTGGAAGGCTCTTTGCACAGTGTTTGGATTGACATCGGCTTCCTGAGCGAGTTCCCGAACGGGTAAGAGTTGTTGCCCTATGATTAATTCTTTGGAAGCAATTTTAAGTTTGACACGATAGGCGATTTGAAGATAAATGGGTGATTTTTCATCAAATGTCCAAGCCATAAGAGACTCCTTTCTAGGAAATATCATTACATTATTTTTGTACTATAGTAATGACACAAATAAAAAATATAATTTGCAAGTAAAAATCTATATTTTCTTTAATTTCTTTGGCTTTTCCCTAACTTATATTCTTATTTTTGGTACAATAGGGGCAAGTATATTCGACCTGAAGGGGGATTATTTTGAATATTTTAGCAACAGAAATCGGAATAAGGAAATTGATACAATAGTATACAAAGAAAGCCTTGGAAACAGCTGTTTCCAAGGCTTTTTAGCTGTCATTAGCTACACGGACAAGGTCGTTGGTGATGATGCGTTTTTATGGAGATACCCTTGATTTGTAAATCGTTAAATTGTATGTTATCAATGGTAATTCCTATAAATATAATTAAGTAATAATGGATGAAATCACTTAGAGTCATTGATTTCAATCGTATTAAGAGGCTGTACATATAAAAATGCAGCTACTTTCATAAAGTTTCACATAGACCTTATAGGTAAAATGAAACAATTATATATCGATTAAGTTTAGAATGGTTATCCAGTTATTCTCCTATTTGACAACTAATCTAAAAAATGTCATAATTGGTTTTATATTAGGAGGTATAAATGGCAGAAAATATAAAAAACTGGGTTAATGTGTGTGTAGTAAAAAACAATAAAATTCTTTTACTTAATAGACAACATGATGATTTTCCTGGATGGATTCCTCCAGGTGGGAAAGTAGAGTTTCCTGAAAGTTTCTTTGAAGCTGCTATTCGAGAATTAAAAGAGGAGACTGGTCTAACTGCTTTAAATTTAAAATTAAAAGGTATTTCTGGATTTACCAATACTATTGGTAACGAAAGGTTCGTATACTACGATTTTTTGTGTACAAATTTTTCTGGAGATATTCGTGCTTCTAGAGAAGGAGAACCTAAATGGTGGAATTTAGAAGATATTGAAGAAATATCTATGCAAGAAGAAATTAAAAATAGGTTGCCCCTTTACTTACGTGAAGGAAGTTTTGAAAGTATTAATTACTGGGATGAGTCAAAAAAATGTATTAGCCATAATAAAACAATTTTGTTTGATTAAACTTTTTTGATTTGTATAAATAAATATTCTACATCTAGCTATTCAGCTAGGGGTTATTAGCACGAATTGAATAAACTATTCGCTACTATATCTCCTATCTTAAATTCATTTATTACTTAAAATTTTGGCTCTATAATTTCTGTAGTAGGTAAAACCACTGTAGGAATTATGGAGTCTATGTTTTTGTAGCTTGAATATACAATATAAGTGCACAATAAAAACTCATAAGATTTTCTAGTAAAAT
>OGHW01000592.1_pt1 | contig 38962 bp, 33 predicted proteins | sample 1571641 | NCBI WGS metagenome assembly OGHW01 (sample SAMEA2582066, study PRJEB24529) | metagenome | biome: Human gut stool | place: China | collected 2011 | reverse complement strand
GGTATGTTCACCAACGAGGCACTGATCAACCGCATCAACAGTGATCTGGCCAACGCGGCGGCACCGGGACCGGTAATCCTGGGCTGGCTGATCGTCGGCCTGGGCGTATGGTGCCTGATTGCCGCGCTGAATCATCTCTTGCTGCGCTACCCCAAGCAGGACGCCGGAATTTTTGCGTACGCGGGGCTTTCGTTTGGGCCGCTGGGCGAGTTTATTTCCGGTTGGGCATACTGGCTGGCTTCATGGCTGGGCAACCTCGCCTTTGCCACGATTGCGATGAGCGCGCTGGGAACGTTTTGGCCAGTTTTTCAAGGTGGTCAGAACCTGCCATCGATTCTGCTGGCTATGCTTTTGACGATTGGTTTTACCGTGATCGTCAGCTATGGTGTTGAGGCTACCGCGCTGCTCAATTTAATCGGTACGCTTGCCAAACTGGTGCCATTGCTGATCTTCACCATCGTAGCTGTATTGGCGTTTCATTGGCCGACGTTTGTCGATAACTTTTGGGGCGCGGCTGCGCAGTCTTCCCGTCCCATCCTGGCAGTTGCCGATCAGGTCAAAAACTCGATCATGGTGATGATGTGGCTGTTTATGGGCGTGGAAAGTGCCTCGGTCATGGCGCACCGAGCTAAGCGTCAGCGGGATGCCGTTGTGGCTTCATTTGGCGGCTGGCTGATTCTGATGGTTGTCTACCTGCTGATCTCGCTGCTTCCTTATGGCGTAATGACGCGCGCGCAATTGGCTGGAGCCGCGCAACCGGCGATGGGTACGATTCTAAGTCAGTTGGTTGGACCCTGGGGCGCGGCTTTGATCAGTTTGGGATTGATCGTTTCGGTGCTGGTGGCCTGGCTTTCGTGGACGATGCTGCCGGCGGAGGCGTTTTTGATGATGACTAAAGACCGAGTGCTGCCGCGTTCGTTTGGCAGGCTCAATTCGCATCATGCCCCGACGACCGCGCTTTGGGTAACGGCGATCGTTCAGTGCCTGTTTCTGTGCTCGCTGTTGTTTACGACCTATGCTTATCGGTTTGCCTATACGCTGGGGACGGCTGCGGGACTGATCGTTTATTTCTTTGTTGGACTGGCGCAGATTAAAGATGGCTGGCAGCAGCGTGCTTATGGTCAATTAGTAATTGGCATCCTGCTGACGATTTTTGAGCTGTTGTCGATGACTTTGGCTGGCTGGCGGCAGGTGATGATTTTATCGCTGAGTCTGCTGCCGGGCTTACTGATTTATTGGCAGGCTCGGCGCACGCGAAAGCTGAGACTTGCCAAAAACGAATGGCTGGCGATGGGTTTGATCAGTATTTTGGCTGTTGTTTCGTTGGTTTTGATTTTGAACGGTACGATTCCGATCGAATAGGGGGAAAATTTATGGTTGAGATTGCTCCATTTGGCGTGGAAGCCTGGTTGAACAAGTGGGAAAAAAGCGCCCGCTACGATATTTCACAAAGCACGATCGCTTCATTGACGATGGACGAGCTGATGAATCTGGATGGTCATCATGGCGCGGAGTTTTACGAGATGCTCAATGCCCAAAAGATGAACTACGGCTGGATTGAAGGCTCCCCCAGCTTTAAGACCGAAGTTGCCAAGCTCTATCGCCACGTGGATCCGCACAACATCCTGCAGACCAATGGCGCGACGGGAGCAAATCTCTTGGCGCTCTACAGTCTGGTGGAACCCGGCGACCACGTGATTGCTGAATATCCTTCCTATCAGCAGCTCTATGACATTCCAAAATCGTTGGGGGCCACGGTTGACTATTGGCAGATTCATGAAGCCGCCAACTGGTATCCCGACATTGAAGAGCTAAAGCAGCTGATGCGCCCTGATACCAAGCTGATCTGTCTCAATAACGCCAACAACCCGACCGGCACCGTCTTAGACCAGGAATTTCTACAGCAGGTGGTTGACCTGGCAGCTCAGGTTGGCGCCTATATCTTGGTTGATGAGGTCTATCTGCCATTAGATCAGCCAGAAAAATTCGTTTCAATCGTGGATCTGTATGACAAGGGGATTGCTACCAACTCGCTTTCCAAGACTTATTCGGTTCCCGGCATTCGGATTGGCTGGACGGCTGCCAACGCCGAATTGACCGAGCGCTTCCGCAAGTATCGCGACTATACGATGATCTGCGGCGGGGTCTTTAATGATCTAATGGCTACCTATGTCCTGCGTCATAAACAACAGGTCCTGGCACGCAATCGAAAGCTGGTCATGAGCAATCTGCAAATCTATCAAGAGTGGATTGCCAATGAGGAGCGAGCCAGCGTGGTCATGCCGCAAGCCGTTTCAACCTCATTTCCCAAACTGGATGTGCCGGTTGACATTCACCAGTTCTGCGAGCAGCTGCTGGCTGACCAGGGCGTTTTGCTGGTGCCAGGGGATGCATTTGATACGCCAGGCCACGTCAGATTGGGGTATTGTGCCCCACAAGCTACGTTAAAAGAAGGGTTGAAACGACTCTCGATAGCTTTGCATCAATACGACTGATTAATGACTTTGTTCAATTTCAAACGATTGCATTTTTCACTAATTAGCGCTGTTTTGAAAAACAAAGCGATTTCAATGTGGTATACTAAAGATCCTTGGCAGGGGCAGCGGGGCTGATTGCTACTTAATTGTAAGTGGTTACAGTCTCGCTTTTATTTTGCATTATCAAATGGTCTATAAAAAAGCATATGAAGCTTTAAACGTTTTACTGAAGAAATCAGAAAAAAGTTTGTGAAATTTAAATCACACTTCTTTAACATTTTTTAAAGTTCTGCCTTTATTTAAAACGGTTTACTTCCGAACAATACTGGTAACGGTTTCATAGTTTCACAAAGTCGATAAATGTATGCGGTTTACAGTTTTACAAAAGATGGGTATATTATTATGGCACGCAAGATTTTCTCAGTTCGACTGCAATTATTCCGCTATTCTGAGATACTGAGAAATTGCGATTGAGAAAAAGTTAGATTCAGTTTTTAAGAAAGGTGTTATATCCATGTATCTTGCAATTAACATTCTTGGGTTGCTTGTCTTCTTGGGTATCGGTTTTCTGTTCTCTAAGGACAAAAAAGCGATCAACTGGAAAGCAATTGCTATCATGATTGTATTGAACCTGGTCCTGGCCTGGTTCCTGACTGGTTCAGCTGCTGGTCGTGCCGGCGTTAAGGCCGCTGCCGACGGTTTTGCTTGGATCGTCAACATTTCTGCTAAGGGTACGGTCTTTGCCCTGGGTGCTTGGTACAATGTTAAGAACCTGAACTTCATCTGTTCTGCATTGATGCCAATCCTGATGATCGTTCCACTGTTCGACATCCTGACTTACATTGGCTTCTTGCCATGGATCATCAAGTGGATCGGTAAAGGTCTGTCATTCATTACGGGTCAACCAAAGTTCGAATCATTCTTTGCCGTTGAAATGATGTTCCTGGGTAACACGGAAGTTCTGGCCGTTTCCGGGATGCAAATCCGTAAGCTGACCAAGGCCCGTAACCTGACCATCGCCATGATGTCCATGAGCTGTGTTACGGCTTCAATCCTGGGTGCCTACATCCAAATGATGCCTGGTCAATTTATCCTGACTGCCGTTCCAATCAACATCGTTAACTCACTGATTGCTACCAGCCTGCTGAACCCAGTTACGGTTACTGAAGCAGAAGACACGATTGAAAAAGTTGGTAGTTCTGAGAACGGTAAGAAGGAACCATTCTTCAGCTTCCTGGGCGACTCCATCCTGGGTGCCGGTAAGCTGATCCTGATCATTGTTGCTAACGTTGTTGCCTTCGTTGCCCTGGCTGCTCTGATCGATGCCATCCTGGCTCTGTTCTGGAAGCAACTGTCTCTGGAAAGCATCCTGGGTGTGGTCATGTTCCCATTTGCTTGGCTGCTGGGTCTGCCTGTTCACCAAGCATGGATGCTGTCACAAGACATGGGTATGAAGCTGGTTACGAACGAATTCGTTGTTATGGGTGAAGTTACGGGCAAGATTGCTTCTTACCCACACCACCTGCAAGCCGTTCTGACCACGTTCGTTACTTCCTTTGCCAACTTCGGTACGCTTGGTATGATCATTGGTTGTTTCAAGGGTATCGCCGACAAGGAAACCAACGACTACATTGCTCAAAACATTGGCTACCTGCTGCTGTCTGGTATCTTGGTATCACTGCTGTCTGCAGCCTTTGTTGGTCTGTTCGTTTGGTAAGATCTACGACTGCATGCGCTTAACGCGTTTTGCCAGTCAAAAGGGGCTGGCCATTCCGGTTGGCCCTTTTGTTTCCCAGAAAAGTAAAAGCGCTTACTGACGCTTAATTGTAATTTTAAGGAGGAATTCATGATGACGACTAAGATTATTATGGACACTGATCCTGGTATTGATGACGCAGCTGCTTTGACGATGGCGATCAACAACCCTGAAATCGACTTGAAGCTGATCACGGCGGTTGCTGGTAACGTTTCGGTTGACAAGACGACGGCCAACGCATTGAAGATCGTTAACTTCTTTGGCAAGCGTGACGAGATTCCGGTTGCAGAAGGCGCCAAGGAACCTTTGATCAAGCCATTTGAAGACGCAGCTCGGATCCACGGTGCTTCTGGGATGGAAGGCTACGACTTTGGCAATGACTACGGTACGCCAATTGAAAAGAGTGCCGTTCAAGCTCTGCGCGATGCTATCATGGCTGAAGATGAAATCACGCTGGTGCCAACTGGTTCCTACACCAACATTGCCCTGCTGTTCAAGGAATTCCCAGAAGTTAAGAGCCACATCAAGCAAATCGTTGCGATGGGTGGTTCCCTGACTGGTGGTAACATGACCAGTGTTGCTGAATTCAACGTCTTCACTGATCCTCACGCAGCTGAAATCATGTACAAGTCTGGTGTGCCAATTGTAACGGTTGGTCTGGACGTTACGCTGAAGGCCTTGCTGACGCAGGACAGCCTGAACGCCATCAAGGACATGAATGAGACTGGTAAGATGCTTTATGGTCTGATCAGCCACTACAACGACGTCAGTGCTGAAACTGGCGGTCACCCAATGCACGACGTCAACACGATCTTCTACCTGCTGCACCCTGAAGCATTTACGACCAAGGATGTCTGGATCGACATTCAAACTGATGGTCCAGCAATTGGTGCCATGGTCGGCGACATTCGCGGTGCCTACCACGATGGCAAGACTAACGCCAAGGTATGTGTTGACATCGACGCGGCTGCCTTTAACAAGTGGTTTGTTGAAGAAGTCAGCAAGATGCGCTAAAACCAAATAATCATCTGGAAACTGGCTGCCCAGGTTTCAGATAAAAAGCCGATTGATTCGCCAAGCGCGTTTCAACCGGCTTTTTGCGTATCTGGAAATGATTCGATAGCGTTGTTGGACACGGGCTGCCAGCGGGTTTATCGAGCTAGCGCGACGGTCTCTAAAAATCCGCTGTAAATCGCTGGATTGCTTGAAACAACGGCCTTTTTGGGGTAAAGTAATGGAGTATGTGAAACATCTTCCTGTTTCACAAAGGAGGATTTATGACACCGGAAGAATTTCGACGGGCACTGCAGGATCACGGTATTGAACTGACTGATCAGCAGATGACCCAATTTGCGATTTATTATGAAGATCTGGTGGCCACCAACGAACACGTTAATCTGACGGCCATTACGGATCAAAAAGAAGTTTATCTCAAGCATTTTTATGACTCGTTGACGGGAGCGCTGGCCGAACCTCGTCTGCAGACTGAAGCCTTGACGCTTTGCGATATTGGCGCGGGTGCTGGGTTCCCTTCGTTGCCGCTGAAGATTGCCTTTCCACAACTCAAGATTACGATCGTGGATTCACTGAACAAGCGGATCAAGTTTTTGGCCGATCTGGTTGCCAAGTTGGGCCTAACCGATGTCAATCTGATTCATGATCGCGCTGAGACCTTCAGTGCCAAAAAGAGTCCCTACCGCGAAAGTTTTGACGTGGTCACGGCGCGGGCAGTGGCTCGACTGGCGGTTTTAAGCGAGTTTTGTCTGCCAGCAGCTAAGGTCGGCGGTGAGTTCATCGCTTATAAGGCCAGTGCCGCTAAAGACGAGCTGCAAAAAGGCGGTAAGGCGGTCAAGGTACTGGGCGGCCAGGTTGAGCACACCACCAAACTGACCTTACCTGGTACGGATGAGGAGCGTAATCTGATCGTAATTGAAAAAGTTGCCGCGACGCCGAAAAGATACCCCCGGCGGCCAGGACTGCCCAACAAGCAGCCAATTGAGTAGAAAAGAGGATTGAGACATGGCATTTTCACTGTTTGGCCTTGGCAAGCACCAGGGAACCGCCAGCGAAACCAAAAATCAAGTCGTTGAGATTCCGGTTGCCGCCATCGTGCCCAACCAATACCAGCCCCGGAAGGTTTTTGACCAAACCGAGATTCAAGAGCTGGCCCAGACGATCAGCGAGCATGGTCTGCTGCAGCCAATCGTCGTGCGGGAATTTCGACCAGGCGAATACGAGATCATTGCTGGTGAGCGGCGGTTTAGAGCCGTTAAGCTGCTGCAATGGGAAAAGATTCCGGCGATCGTTGAAAAGATGACTGACGCGGAATCAGCTTCATTAGCGCTGATCGAAAATCTGCAGCGCGCCCAGCTGAGTCCGGTTGAAGAAGCGCAGGCCTACAAGCAATTGATGGAATTCAACCATCTGACCCAGGCAACGCTGGCTAAGGGAATGGGCAAGAGTCAGTCGTTCGTTGCCAATAAGCTGCGGCTCTTGAAACTGATCAAGCCCGTTCAAAACGCGATTTTGGATGGCCGGATTACCGAGCGTCACGGCCGGGCCCTGCTGAGTCTGGATGAGGATCAGCAGCGCACGCTTTTAATGGAGATCGTCAACCATCATTGGAACGTTCGCCAGACTGAAGATGCCGTGGCACAGATGCTGGGTAAGCCAACCAGTGCGGAAAAGGCCGCGCAACAAGCTGTCCAACAAGATGCTGCTAGTGAGAACGTGGCCCAGGCAGCTGGCGAAACAACGGAAACTGATGTCACGACTGACTCAGCAGCCGCGAAAACACCGGCCAAAAAGAAACGGGCTAAGAAAAAGCAGCCCAAGTCAATCAAGGTTAGTGACTCACGGATTGCCGTCAACACGATCAAGCACTCTATTAAAATGGTCAAGGACAGTGGCGTGGCAGCCAAGGTCAGTGAAAAAGACACGGCCGATTCATATGAGATTACCATTCGCATTCCGAAGCACTAAAGGAAGGACTGGCGAAACATGGCAAAAAAACGTGGCTTTAGTCTCGCGGCGCTGTTTGGCGATAATGATGCCAAGCAAGACCACGAGCAAAGCGTAGAAGAAATTGAACTAACGGCGATCCGGCCTAATCCATATCAGCCGCGGCGTACTTTTGACGAAGCGGCCCTGCAGGAATTAGCAGCTTCAATCAAGGAATCAGGCGTCTTTCAGCCGATCATTCTGCGGCAGCCGGATCCAGATCTGAATCGTTATGAGATCATTGCTGGCGAACGACGCTTCCGGGCTTCCAAGCTGGCTGGCAAAACAACGATTCCCGCGATCGTGCGGAGAATGAGCGACTCGCAGATGATGGAGGTTGCCGTTTTAGAAAACCTGCAGCGCGAGGATCTGACGCCGCTAGAAGAAGCACAGGCCTATCAATCACTGATGGACCGCCTGCAGCTGACTCGGGCCCAGGTCGCTGAAAAATTGGGCAAGAGCCGGCCTTACATTGCCAACTATCTGCGACTGCTGGGACTGCCACAGCCGGTCAAGGACATGCTGGAGGACCACCGCTTGTCAATGGGACAGGCTCGCACGCTGTTGGGGCTAAAGGATGAACGAGCGCTTGTTAAGCTGGCTCAGCGCGCGGTTAAGGAAAATCTGACCGTGCGGCAGCTTGAACAACTGGTGGCCGAACAAAATCAAGCCGTCAAGTCTGCCAAGCCCGCGAAGAAAAAGGCGACTGCCAAAAAGCCAGCCTACGTTCGTGAAGCCGAAGAACAGCTGCAGAGCCGGTTTGGCACCAAGGTCGTGATGACGGCGGGCAAACGGGGCGGCAAAGTCGAGATTCCGTATACCTCGGATGATGACCTGACGCGGATTTTGGATCTTTTGGGAGTCAAGTTCGATTAGAGAGGAGCAGTTGCGATGAAAACCTATGAACTAAACGACATTGTGCAGATGAAAAAGCAGCACCCATGCGGCACCAACCGCTGGCAGATCATCCGAACGGGGATCGACGTCAAGCTGCAGTGCACGGGCTGCGGTCATATCGTGATGATGTCGCGGCAAAACTTTGAAAAGCATCTCAAAAAGGTGCTGGAACATGCCGAAAACGAAGCAGACTAATTAAAAAGGAGCAATTATTTCATGTCTTTAACTGCAGGTATCGTGGGACTGCCAAACGTCGGCAAGTCCACGCTGTTTAACGCTATTACCAAGGCTGGTGCCGAAATGGCCAACTACCCATTTGCCACGATTGAACCCAACGTGGGGATGGTGGAAGTGCCGGACAAGCGCCTGGAACGGATTCAAGAACTGATTCCCGCTAAAAAGATCGTACCAACCACGTTTGAGTTCACCGACATTGCCGGAATCGTCAAGGGGGCCTCAAAAGGTGAAGGTCTGGGAAACCAATTCCTGGAAAACATTCGGCAGACCGACGCGATCGTGCATGTCGTACGGGCATTTGACGACACGGACATCACCAGTGTTTCTGGCAAGGTTGACCCAATCGAAGACATCGACACGATCAACCTGGAACTGGTAATGGCCGATCTGGATGCCGTCAACAAGCGCCTGGCCAAGGTTCAACGGGCAGCTAAGGGGCGCGACAAGGAAGCCCTGGCTGAACTGGAAGTCTTAAACAAGATCAAGCCGGTTTTGGAAAATGGTCAAAGCGTGCGTTCCATCGCATTCAACGATCAAGAGCAAAAAATCGTCAAGGGACTGTTCCTGCTGACGAGCAAGCCGGTCCTGTACGTTGCCAACATCGCTGAAGAAGACATGGCCGATCCAGATGCCAATAAGTACATGGATGCCATCAAAGAACACGTTAAGGGCGATGGCGAGGTCATTGGCGTAGCGGCAGCGGCTGAAGAACAGATTGCCGAAATGGATGAAGAAGAAAAGGCCGACTTCTTAGAAATGGAAGGCGTTGAAGAACCCGGCTTGAACCGGCTGATTCGGGCAGCCTACAAACTGCTGGGACTGGAAACCTTCTTCACGGCGGGCGGTCCAGAAACGCGGGCCTGGACCTTTAAGAAAGGCACGAAGGCACCACAGGCAGCCGGCATCATCCACTCTGACTTTGAACGCGGCTTTATTAGAGCTGAGGTCATGAGCTTCGCGGATCTTGACGAATTGGGCAGTGCCCAGGCCGTTAAGGAAGCCGGCAAGCTGCGGCTGGAAGGTAAGGAATACGTAATGCAGGACGGCGACATCGTTGAGTTCCGCTTCAACGTCTAATCATTAAATCAATTAAATAGAGAGGAAGAACATCTTGGCTGAATCAAAAGAACAACAACCACGCAATGCCGCTGCTGGCCAGCGACAAAAAGAATACGCCAAAGACCAGCGTCAAGAAACGGCGCGGGCTTTTGGCAAGCAGGGACTGACGCGTAAAAACGAAGAATTCATGTTCCAATTAAACAAGCAGTTGGACGCACAGGGCGCTGACCCAGCCAAAAAGCCAGCCATGCTTGAAGAAACGCTCAAAGCGCTGCAGGAAGGCCAAAAGACTGGTCAAACGGCGCGCGGCCTGTTTGGTACGCCAACGCAGCGGGCCCACGCGCTGCTGCACCCGGAGCCAACTGAACAATCCCAGACGCAGACTTCATTAAAGCTGATGGCACTGGATAATGGGATTATGTTCTTTGCCATCTTTACCTTTATGTTTGGGCTGATGGACTGGATCTCCCCACAATCAATGGAAGTTGCGCACAATGGCAATATGGGGATTACTTCAATCATCATTGTTGCTATTACTGGTGGGATTTTGTTTGGCTGGATTGCCAAGTACATGCTGCCAGTTAAGAACGAAGAAACGGGCAAATATGTCAAACGACCATTGTGGGCCCGCATTGTTACGGTGGTCAGTGGTCTGGTAATGTGGATTTTGATCTACATTCTGACGGCTATGATGCCAAACAGCGTCAACCCACGTCTGAATCAATGGTTCTACCTGATTTTAGGGGTGGCAGCTTTTGCGCTCGACATCTGGCTGCGGGGACGCTACCACATTACCAGCGCCTTTTCGCCACGCCGTCAGCAGCGGCAATAAAAATCAGCATCGCGGTTCCACGTGAAACGCGGTGCTTTTTTTAAATTGTCAGAATCTATCGCCGACAGATTTGGTATTTGGTCCTAAAATGGTAGTTAAAAGGAGTTAAAACCGAACAATCCGAGAAATATTATTAGAATTATGTTAGAATCACGATTATTCGTTGACCAATCGCCAAAAACCTAGTAAGGTAGTAGCTAATATTTAAAGAAGGAAGTGCAGATTGATGTCGAATTGGGATACTAAGTTTGCCAAGAAAGGCTTAACGTTTGATGATGTGCTGCTGATTCCAGCGGAAAGTCATGTCTTGCCAAATGAAGTCGATTTGAGTACGCAGCTGGCAAAGAATATTAAACTGAACGTGCCATTTATCAGTGCCGGGATGGATACCGTTACTGAAAGCTCAATGGCAATTGCGATGGCCTTGCAAGGCGGGATGGGGGTCGTTCACAAGAACATGTCCATCGATGCTCAAGCCGGCGAAGTAGCCACGGTTAAAGGCGTTGAACTGCCTGCCAACTCAAACTTCAACCGCGCTGCCGTTGATGAAAACGGTCATCTGCTGGTTGCGGCTGCCGTTGGGGTTACGTCCGACACGTTCCAACGCGCTGAAGCTCTGCTGAAGGCCGGCGTTGACGCGATCGTAATCGACACGGCTCACGGTCACTCGGCTGGGGTGCTGCGCAAGATTGCCGAAATTCGCGAACATTTCCCAGAAGTTACGCTGATTGCTGGTAACGTAGCCACTGGTGAAGGTACCAAGGCGCTGTTTGACGCTGGGGTTGACGTGGTTAAAGTCGGCATCGGCCCTGGCTCAATTTGTACGACGCGGGTGGTTGCCGGTGTTGGTGTCCCACAGATTACGGCAATTTACGATGCTGCTTCCGTGGCTCACGAATACGGCAAGGCCATCATTGCCGATGGTGGGATCAAGTACTCTGGCGACATTGTTAAGGCCCTGGCTGCTGGTGGGAACGCCGTAATGCTGGGCAGCATGTTTGCCGGTACGACGGAAGCCCCTGGCGAAGTCTTTGAAGAAAACGGCAAGAAGTACAAAGGCTACCGTGGGATGGGTTCCGTGGCAGCCATGGCTCAATCGCATGGTTCTTCTGACCGTTACTTCCAAGGTGGGGTTAACGAAGCCAACAAGCTGGTTCCAGAAGGTATCGAAGCCCGGGTTGAATACAAGGGCGACGTTGCTGACGTGATCTTCCAAATGGTCGGCGGTCTGCGCTCCGGGATGGGCTACGTTGGCGCCAAGGACATTCCAACCTTGATCGACAACGCTCAATTCGTTCAGATCACGAACGCTGGTCTGCGTGAATCACACCCACACGACGTTCAAATTACCAAGGCTGCTCCTAACTACAAATAATGGCTAAGCCTTAATTCAAAGCGCTGCTTAAAAGCGAGCAGCGCTTTTTTACGTTCTGAAACGTCATTTGATGATTGTTTGATTGGCTGGTTGGCTAAATGTGTTAAGATAACAGTTAGCCAAACTTCGAAAAAGGATGAGTTATATAATGAAGAAACTGTTCATTTTGTTGATGATTTTAGCAGCCATTTGTTTTGTCGGTGTCTGGATCTATCAGACACAGCGGCTCAAAAAGAATGCCCAGGCACCAATCGGCAAAGGACAGGTAGTCATGAACTGGGGATTGATCATTTTATTTGTGATCGGTCTGGTGGGAACATTTACCGCGCCAAGCACTAAAACCAGTGCGCGGGCTGAACACCATCCTGCCAATGAACATGCCACTAAGGTCAGCAAGGCCCAGTCCAGCTCAGAGTCAGCCGCGGCCGCTTCTTCCAGCAGCTCGCAGTCAGCCAGCTCATCATCAGCGAGTTCTTCATCCTCATCGGCAAGTTCTTCATCCAGCAGTCAGCTGCAGGTCGATTTTCCGACTGACGTTTCCTTAAACAAGACCGGGGATGCGACCGTCAGCTTTAAGGCGCCAGCCAACACGCAGTTTGAGATCAAAGACAGCAATAACAACGTCGTGACGACTTTGAACGGCAACGCGCAGGGGGCTGATCAAACCTATAACTTTAAAAAGCCGGGTAAATACCACGTTACCGCTCATAATGGCGACCAGACCATTGATAAAGATTTGACCGTGCGCGGTATCGGGCAATAAATAATAAAAAAATTTATTAACAAATTTTGTTTCATTAAATTATTTATAAAATATAAATATACAGCGTTAACAAACGTAACATTGCGTAACTGTGTATATAAATCAATAAATTAATCTTTTAACAATCGAGGCGTTAAACCCTAGTGCGACAAGACGTGCGGGGCTTGACGCCTTGATTTTTTGGGCGTATGCATAGATAATTTTAAGGTATGTAGATGTAAAATTTTTTTAAAAAATGGGACTATGTAAATATGAATGAAGAATCGAAGCAAAATCAACCGGTGCACCATTCGCACCATCATCACCACCACCATCACCATCGCCGGAAACGATTAGGTTTGAAGATTTTGTGGTCATTTATTGGACTTTTGGTGATTCTCGCCTTGATTTTCGCGGGGGTTGCCTGGCGAAACGTCCATGTTGCTACCAATAATATGTACAGCGAATCGGGCGCCAAGACATATCGGAATGCTGACAAGGTCCTCAAGCAGGGCAAGCCAATCAATATCCTGCTTTTGGGGACTGATACGGGGGCGCTCGGCCGTGATTACAAAGGGCGGACGGATACGATCATGATGATGACGCTCAATCCGCAAAAAAAGACGACCACGATTGTCAGTTTGCCGCGAGACATGAAAGTTAATCTGCCCGGTTACGCTGAATATTCACCGGCCAAGATCAATGCAGCTTATACATATGGTGGGGTTAAAGAAACCATCAATACCGTTCAAAAATACTTTAACGTGCCAATTGACTACTATGTAATGGTCAACATGGGCGGGCTGGAAAAAGCCATCAACCAAGTAGGCGGCGTCAGTGTGACTTCGCCTTTGACGTTTGACTATGAAGGCTACAGCTTTAAAAAGGGCAAGACGTATCACATGGATGGTGCCAAAGCCCTGGCCTTCAGTCGAATGCGCTACGATGACCCACAAGGCGACTATGGCCGACAAGAACGGCAGCGCCTGGTCATCACGGCTTTAATGAAGGAAGCTGCTTCTTATAAGTCAGTTCTCAACCAAAAATTCTTGAATTCGATTGCTGATCAGTCTAAGACCAATCTGACGTTCAGCGACATGACGACTTTAGCCATGAAGTATCGCAAGGCTAATAGCAAAGTGATTTCTGATCACGCGCAGGGCCATGGCGACAATGAAGGCGGCGAGTCGTTTGAAGTCGTGCCAACCAGCGAGATGCAGCGCGTATCCGATGAGATTCGCGATGCCTTGCAGCTTAAACACGTCAGCGTGACTGATTAAAGGAGGAAAACATTGGAAAACAGCAGTAACAACACGATCGATTTGCGTCGCCTGTTTAATCTGTGCCGTAAACATCTGAAGTTTTTGATTACCTGCACGATTGCTCTGGCATTGGCGGGCTTTATCGTTTCTAAATTCATTATGACGCCGAAATACATGGCAACCACGCAATTATTGGTTAACCAAAAAAATGAAAACAATGCCAATGGTCAGGCCTACAACAACCAGCAGGCCGACATTCAGGTCATCAATACCTACAAGGACATTATTACCAGTCCAGTAATCCTAAAAGAAACCAAAAAAGAGCTGGCCAACCCAGTTAAGGTTATTCGCAAGGCCCAACCAGCCAAGTACAAGACGTTGGCTGATGGAACCAAGCGGCTGGTCAGCGCGGCTAAGCCAGCTAAGGTTGAACACACTGGTCAAGGCTACAGCATGACGACCAGCCAGCTGTCAGACGCGATCACGATCAAGACGCAGACCAACTCGCAAGTCTTCTCCGTCAGCGTGGAAACCGATAATCCAAAGAAATCCGCGGCAGCCGCCAACACGATTGCCAGTGTCTTCAAAAAGCGGATTAAAAAGATCATGAATGTCAACAACGTGACGGTCGTTGCTCGGGCTGCAACACCAACTAAGCCGTCATCGCCTAATGTTAAGCTGTTTACGCTGGCCGGGGCAGTCTTGGGGCTGTTGATCAGCTTTATGATCGTACTGATGCGCGATCTGATGGATACCAGTGTCCGGGACAACGACTTCATGGTTGATGAACTGGGCTTGACGAATCTTGGTCAGATTACCCACATCAACTTGGATGACGGCTTCTCAATCAAGCGGCGTTCGCAAAACACGCAGACGCGCCGGGTCTAAAGGAGGGTTATGATGGGAATCTTCAAACGTAAATCGCGAGTTGACAACAATACGATGAAAAACGGCGCCAAGCTGATCACGGTGGCTAAGCCCAAAAGCGTCGCCGCGGAACAGTTTCGGACCGTACGTACCAACATTCACTTCATGGCCGTGGACCGACGCTTAAAGACGATTGCTTTTACCTCTGCCAACATCAGTGAAGGGAAAAGTACCGTCGCTGCCAACCTAGCTGTCGTCTGGGCGCAAGAAGGTAAGAGCGTGCTGCTGATCGATGCCGACATGCGCCGCCCAACGCTTAATTCAACTTTTGATTTGACCGGTCAGTCGGGCTTGTCAACGGTTTTGAGCAGTGATCAATCAGAAGTCAACTTAAATGATGTGATCCAAGAAAGCGGCATTGAAGGCTTAGACCTGCTGCCAAGTGGGGCGGTACCGCCTAACCCAGCCGAGCTGCTGAGCTCACAGCGAATGAAGGTACTTTTGGAAGCCGTGCAGGCCCAATACGATCTGGTCGTATTAGACGTGCCGCCAATGCTGGAAGTTACTGATACGCAAACGATTGCGGGCAGCGTGGATGGCGTGGTGCTGGTCGTACGGCAAGGCGTGACGCAAAAAGCTGGCGTACGGCGGGCAGTTGAACTGTTGAAGATGAGTCACGCGCATTTGTTAGGCTATGTCATGAATGACGTTGTACCAGAAGACGACGCGGGCTACGGTTATGGCTACGGCTATGGATATGGCTACGGCTACGAAAAAGAATCAGAAAACTAGGCTCGTCGCATACATCAGGAAGGGTGAATCAAGATGGTTTTGATCGATCTGCATTGTCACTTGTTGCCAGGCGTGGATGATGGTTCACCTGACCTCGCGACTTCTTTAAAACTGGCCCAAGACGCGGTTAATGATGGCATAACGCACGCTTTATTGACGCCGCATCATATGAATGGGCACTATATCAATCATAAAGCCGATGTATTGCAGTTGACGGCGGACTTTCAACAAGCGCTGAATGAAAACGAGATTCCATTAACGGTTTTTCCAGGTCAGGAAGTTCGGATCAATGGCGAGCTGCTGGAAGCCTTGCAAAAAGACGATATTTTGTTCGCCGATGAAGGTGGGCGCTACATGCTGCTGGAGTTTCCCAGCCAAGAAGTGCCACAGTACGCTAAGGAAATGGTCTTTAAGCTGCGGCAGCAAGGCATCGTGCCGATTATCGTCCATCCAGAACGGAATGCCGAGCTGTTGGAACATCCGGAAAGACTGCAGCCGTTTTTAGAGCAGGGATGTCTGACTCAATTGACGTCCAGCAGCTATCTGGGCCGGTTTGGCAAAAAGATTGAAAAGGTTACGACCAGCATGATCAAGGCCGGGCAGGGAGCAATCTTTGCCTCTGACGCGCATGCCTTGAGTCATCGCGAATACGAGCTTAGCGAGGCACTGCAGAAACTGCGCAGTGAATTTGGCGCTGAGCTGGCTGATACATATGAACAAAACGCGCGCGATATTATTAATGGGGATCAGGTTAATTTAGATTGGCAGCCACTGCCTAAAAAGAAACATTTTTGGTTCTTTTAATTAAGAAAATTAGGCGGGGGGGGGGGACCTCGCCCCTCTTTTCGACTAAAGAGGATGATTAAGAGAGGAGGATTAGTATGATGAAGGTTACTGACAATGAAATAGCCAAAGCCAGGAAGTCGCAATTTTATCCTAGGTACATCAAACGGGGGATAGACCTTATTATCAGTTTTCTATTACTAGTAATTTTGTGGCCACTCTTTTTGATATTAGCGGGATGGATTAAATTAGACTCAAGCGGTCCGGTTTTCTTCCGTCAAGAAAGAATGGGAAAAAACGGCCAACCATTTAAAATTTATAAATTTCGAACAATGTACATAAACGCTCCGCAACTAGCAACTGCGAGCTTTGAAAATCCAGAAAAATACATAACTAAAGTTGGTAAATGGCTGCGTAAATCAAGCCTGGATGAATTACCACAATTAATCAACGTTTTCAAAGGTGAAATGAGCATTATCGGTCCAAGACCATTAATTCTGAAAGAAAAGAAAGTCCTGTCATTACGGCATGCAAACGGAGCTGAGGCAGTTCTACCGGGGATTACTGGCTTAGCACAGGTCCGTGGCCGCGACTTAGTGACTGATGAACAGAAGGCTGCTTATGATGGCGAATATGCGGCAAATCTAACGCTGGCCGAGGATGCCAGGATTTGTTACAAAACGTTCTTTGATGTTATTTGCAGTCGAGGAATACATGAAGGGAAAAAGAAGTGAGTAGACAGAAATTTCCTAATTTTTCGGTATTAATGTCAGTTTATAAAAACGAATTATTGTGCAGTAATCGGATTGGGAAACAAAGTATGCAAAAAATTTTAGTTGGTGAATAATTAATAATGAAAGAAAATAAAATTTTAATTTTGGCAACAACTGCTTCGATGATTGAACAATTTAATATGCATAATGTTTCTATTTTAAAATCACTTGGCGCGGAGGTTCATGTTGGCACTAATTTTAAAAAGCCAGGGAATATTACACAGCTTGAAAGTGAAGAATTTAAAAAAAATTTGAAAAATATGGGTGTTAGATGTCATCAAATTGATTTCCTACGTGGTATAGGAACGCGTAAGGAAAATAAAAAAGCGCTGGAAGAAACTATTTCCATAATTCAAGAAAATCAAATTTCTGGTATTCATGCTCATTCTCCTCTAGGAGGAATCATTGGACGACGTGCTGCACATAAGACAAGAACTAAAATATTGTATACTACACATGGATTTCAGTTCTTTAAACATGGACCAATCAAAGACTGGTTGTTATTCTTTCCTGTTGAATTTTTTTATTCTCGATGGACGGATGCAATTATAACGATTAATAAAAATGATTATCACTATGCTAAACATTTGATAGCTAATAATTGCTATTATATTCCTGGTGTTGGGACAGATATCATCAATAGTTTAAGTGTTCCTAAATCTGAGAAAAGACAATTACGTTTAAAAGGAAGAAATAAATTACATGTATCTGATGATGATTATTTGATTATTTCTGTAGGTGAACTTAACGATAACAAAAACCATGAAACAGTTATTAAAGCAATTAGTAAGTTAAACAATCCTCGAATCAAGTATGTTATTGCAGGAATTGGAAATAAAAAAGAACAACTTGAACGCTTAATTCAATCTTTGGGTTTAACTAGGCAAGTTAAACTTTTAGGATACCAAAAAGACTTGAACGAATTATATTATGCAGCGGATTTAAATGCATTTATTTCAAAACGTGAAGGATTGGGTTTTGGTGGACTTGATGGCGTAGCTAGAGGACTTTATATAATTGGTACAAAAAATACCGGAATGGAAGACTACATTATAAACGATAATATAGGTATACTTATCGACAATCCAACTAGTGTACGGGAAGTTTCGAACGCCATAAATAATGCAATGAATGATCAACGTGATATATGTTCTTTAAATTTTTTGAAGAAATTTGATTATTCTTTTGTTGATAATTTAATGCAAGATATTTATAGAAGGGAATTTTTCAATCAATGATTGATAAAAATTTATCGACACCTCTTATTTCAGTTTTGATGAGTGTTCACAACAACCAAGATACTTTAGAAGAATGTTTAAAGTCAGTTTGTAAGCAAACGTATACTAATTGGGAATTAATTATTTGCAATGATGCATCAACTGATGATTCTCTAGCAATATTAAAAAGTTTTTCATGCAAAGATCATCGTATTAAATTTTTTAATAATGAAAAAAATTTAGGGCTTGCTGCTAGCCTTAATAAATGCATTAATGAGGCAAAGGGAAAATATATTGTTAGGTTAGATGCAGATGATCAGTCACTTCCTGATCGTTTTAAAACACAAGTTAAATTTTTAGAAGAACATACTGAACTTAGCATGGTAGGATCTAGTATGTTTGTTAAAAATGATAGTGGAATTGTTGGCGTGAGACGTAATACCAATAAATTAACTGCACAGTCCTTTCTTAAAGGTTCACCTTTTTTCCATCCAACTATTATGATTCGCAAGGACGTTTTATTATCTTTAGGTGGGTATAATACAAATGTTTCGCGAGCGGAAGATTTAGATCTGTGGTTTAGATTTTATAAAAAAGGTTTTAAAGGAGCTAATTTAGGAAAACCCTTATATATTTATCACGAAAATACTGAGGATCTCAAAAAGCGCACGTTGAAAAGTGCTTTTATAACTTCAAAGGTATTTTATAAAGGCTATAAGTCTATTGGAATTCCTTGGTTTAAAAGATGGATAGCAATTAAGCCGATTATTTCTAGTTTAATACCAAATAAACTTTTAGCTTATTACCATAGAATTAAACTTAATTGAAGGAATAATACTAATGAAGATTATTTTTACAGTCAATACATATTATCCGCTAACTGATGGTGTTCAAGCAGTGACTGAATATGAAGCCGAGGGATTAGCAAAATTGGGGCATGATGTTACTGTTGTTACAGTTAAATATCCTGGATTAAAGGAATTTGAAACGCATCATAATGTTAAGATTATTCGATACAATATTGCTACTAAGCATGCTTTATATGTTGGAGATATAAAAGGGTATCGTAGGCTTATTGAGAAATTATGCAAAAATGCTGATGTTTTGATAAACGTTTGTACGCAAACAGCTACTACAGAAGTTTTATATCCGATTTTATATAAATTGCCATGTAAAAAAGTCTTATATATGCATGGATTTCACGACTTTCACTGGCATAGTTTTGACTTTACTTCTTTTTCCAATTTTGGACACAAATTGTGGAATAATTTCCGCTGGCGATTTGATTACTTAACTAACGGAAAATATATTAAAAAGTATGATACGACTATTCAATTACATGAAATGGACGAAGCAACTTTTTTTATGAAAAAAAAGTTTGGTATAAACTCTAAAATTATTAATAATGGTGCCGATAAACAGTTTTTTTCCTCAAAGGAAGATGTGAAATTTCAAAATGAACATTACGCCGTATGTATTGCCAATTTTATACCAAGGAAAAATCAAGAATTTATTTTAAGATCGTTTTATATGTCTAAGCAAAGTCGCCTTTCTTTGATATTAATTGGTAGTAAAACTACTCCATATTTTTTTGAACTGATTAAATTAAAGGCAAAATTAGATAAAAAATATGGACAGAGAAAAGTTGAGATTCTACATGATATACCGCGCGAGCAGATAGCTAGATATGTGAAAAATAGTAGTTTATATCTTTTAGGTAGTGAATGGGAAGCTTTTCCGATTTCCATAGTAGAAGCTATGGCAGCGGGTATTCCCTATATCTCTACTGATGTTGGAATAGTTAAGTATCTGCCAGGGGGGAAAATTGTAGATAGTGTTAGTGAGATGGCTTTCTGGATTGACTTATTAACTAAGAACAGGAAAGTTGCTCATAGTTTAGGAAATGAGGGCAAATATTATGCTGATGAAAATTTTGTGGAAGAGAAAATAGTTTTAAAATTAGAGAGTATATTAAAGGATAAAAGTTTATGAAAAGCGTTATATTAATCTGTCCTTTTTTTGGAATGTTACCTAAAGAATATTTTCAAATAATTCTTAATTCTTGTCGGAATAATGATTCAATTAACTGGCTTTTAATAACAAATGATAAAACAAAGTATAATTTTCCTAGAAATGTGAAAGTTATTTATGAAACTTGGGAGGATTTTAAAGGTTTTGTTCAAAAAAAGGTTGAAACTGATTTTGGAATCCAATGTGTATTAGATAAACCATATAAGCTATGTGATTACAAGCCATTATTTGGATTGATTTTTGATAGGTATATAGAAGAATACGACTATTGGGGAAATACCGATTTTACTGATGTTTTATATGGAAATTTACGTCATTTCTTAACTGATAAAATCCTCACTTTTGATAAAGTAAACTTTTTAGGACATTTAACACTATATAGAAATTCACCTGAGGTAAATAATAGATGCAAATTACAACTGCCAAATGGAAATAGTATTCAAAACATTCTATCTAGTTCTAAAAACTTTGCATTTGACGAAGCTGGTGAGAATGGCATTCAGCAGATTTATATAAATCATAAGTTTCAATATATATATATTAATCATTTAGAAGCTGACATTTCTCCAATGAGATATGCTTTTCAATTGTCAGAATTTGATAAATCATTTCATCAGTATTATGAAATACCTTATCCTAGAATTTTTCGTTATAAAAACGGAAAAATAATTAGTTTTTATATTAAAAACGGGAAAATTATTTCAGAAGAATTTGGCGCAATTCATTTTCAAAAAAGAAAAATGATAAACAAATTGATTAACAAAGATAAAACAAAAGATTTCTTAATAACTCCGAGTGGATTTGTACCGAATAATAAGATTGATAAAGCATTAATCAAAAAAAACTCCCCGCATAAATTTTATCCACCTTTCTTTGCACTAAAGTGGAAAGCTTTTAAGATTAAATTTGCCAGAATAATTGAGAAAGATTAGGAGAGAAAATGAAAATTATGAGCACAAGGACTAGAAGCCTATTATCATTCATTGTCCAAATATTCTTATTGTTAATAAGTTTAATTTACATGAATGAAAATTGGACTTTTTTAAGAATTAGTGTATATGGAACAGTAGTATCCGCGATTCTTTGGATAATTCTTGTGAATATGAGTGAGAGTGTTTTTAGTAATATCAGTTTTATTTTTCTTTCATTTGTCCTATTTCAATTTGGAGTACCACTTTTATATGCTACAGATTCTTCGTATTCTAATTTTTATTTAACTTTATTTACTACTGATACTATTATTAAAGGCTCTATTTTTACTGTAATATGTATTCAAACATTTGGGTTAGGAATTTCCCTTTATTATCTTTTTGGAAATAAAGAATATAAAACTATTTTTTCAAAATCAAAATGGGCAAATAATGAGAAACTAATAGTCAAAGCAGCCTTTTCTCTATTTATATTCTGTATAATTATATATTTTCCTTTTACTGTCTATGGTGCTTTAATTTTACATAGTCGCTTTTCATTACCTTTTTTAGGTAATATTGCTAAACAGTTTTTCTTTCCATCTGCTTTATTGGTGCTTTGTTATTCAGATAATTATAAACTAAGGCTTTTTGTTTACTGTTTCTATCTTTTGGAATGTATCTTTTCTATGTTTACTGGTGGTAGAACCGAGGGATTAGTTCCATTAATGGTTCTTATCGTATACTATTTTCAATATAGAGAGAATAAAACGATAAAGAAAACAGGTTTTTTTAAGAAAGTAGTTTTGCTTATTTGTCTCTTTTCAATTTTATTATTACTTGTAGCAATAGCGCAACTTCGGGTTGGTAATACATTGACGACTAATGAGTTAACCCCAAAGGCAATCTATGAAATGTTTTTAGGAGAACTTGGTTTTAATTTTACAACTATTCTATTTGTAATAAGTGGTATTGGACTTGTGGGATATCAGAAGGGTCTAAGTTATATTGCTGATATAGTTACTTTGATTCCTAGCTCGTTGGATCCAACTGGAACTGTTAATAGGTTACTGCAAATCTCAGGAAGTACTTGGCTGCAATCAACATATGGTAAACAACTAAATTTTGGATTAGGATTTTCATTAATAGGCGAAGCATACTATAATTTTGGAGTGTATGGTGCTTTTGTAATTTTAATTTTTGGGATACTAGTTGCTTATTTTCAATCAAAACCAGCCAATATGTGTAGTAGGTGGGAAAAATACATTCAATTAGCGTTACTAATTGGTTTATTAACGGTAACTAGAAGAGATTTTTATCAATTTTTAAAACAAGTTGAATATAGTGTTTTTGTTATGTCGCTATATTTGTATATCTTTTCGAAATTTAAATTAACAGATGACATTTAATAGGAGCAGTATTGAAATGATTGATATGTTGCTTGTTAGAAATAGAATAATATTATCATCTATTAAAAAAAGTATTTTGAAGATGATATATAGGAAAAGATTTTTTTATGGTAAACAATTTTATTTTAGGAAAAGATTTAATTTATTGATAGAAAAAGGAGGAATTGTTCAGATTGGTGATAGAGTTTTTTTTAACAATGATTGTTCAATTAATTGTGTAGAGGCTATAAAGATTGGGAGTTATACAATTTTTGGTGAGAATGTAAAGATTTTTGATCATAATCATATCTTTAATAAAAAGGAAATTCCTGTTAGTTCTCAAGGCCTTTCGCATGAAACTGTAAGTATTGGAAGAAATTGTTGGATTGGTAGTAATGTAACTATTTTAAAGGGAGCTAATATTGGTAATAATTGTGTTATTGGAGCGGGATGTGTAATAAGTAAAAACATTCCGGATCAAACTATTGTAAGGCTTAATACTAACCAAACCCAAGAAAAAATAATATATAGATAGCCTTTAATGGAGTACTTATGAAAGCTAATAGTAGTAATTTTCAATTAAATATAATATTTGGCTTTGTCAATAGTGTTGTATCAGTAGTACAAACATTTTGGTTTATCCCTTATATTAAAGAGTATCTAGGAACGACTGCTTATGGTTATATATCTGTTGTCAATGGTTTGTCTAATACCTTATTTGTTTTGGTATCTGCAATCGGCTCAATGGGAACAAGATTTATATTAGTGACTTTAGAAAGAAAATATGATGAGGAATCAAACGAGTATTTTAATACTGAACTCTTTGCTATGATTGTTGGTAGTTTGATTTTAGGAATTATTGCTCTAGTACTTTCTTTCAATTTAGGGAAGGTAATGAGAGTAGATCATCACTTCTATAAAGAAGTTCAAGTATTACTGATATTAACCATTAATACACTAATACTTCAACTTTTGGCGTCACCATTTTCGGCAAGTTTTTTCTTTAAAAATACTATATATATTACATATATTCTATACACACTTGATTATTTAGGACGAATAACCTTAACAGTCATTATGTTTCATCATAATATGAAAGTATTATGGTCTGCTGTACTATCAACAAATATAGTATATATTTTAAGCTTAGTTTTTTATATGGCTTATTCTAGACATAATATTCCGTCACTAAGCATTAACCTTTATCGAGCAAAATTAGATAAATTAATAGAGTTAGTAAAATCTGGTGTATGGATTGCTGTTTCATCTGCAGGCAACATGATGGTTTCATCATTGAATACATATTTTGCTAATATTCTATGTGGGGTTTTTATTACGGGAATTTATGCCTCAATAATGCAATTTAATATTATGGAAAGCATGGTTTTATCAGTATTGGTTAATTCACTCTTACCAAAAATGTTTAAATTATTTTCTCATAATGATTCAAAAAATTTATTTTTCTACACTATCTATTCAATGACACTAGTATCGTTGATTTTAGGAGTAGTTAGCGGCGGTATTGTAATATATGGAAACGATTTTATGAACATTTGGATGGGAAATAAATTTACAGGGTATGCTCCTCTTATCTTTTTAACTGTAGCCTATTTACCATTCACATTGCCATCACAGGTTATAAATCAAAGTTTTACGGTAATGAATAAGGTAATGATGCCTGCCATGTTCACTATCCTTACTGGATTAATGAATATATTACTTTCTATAATATTTGTTAAATTGTTTCAATGGAACATTTATGGAGTTGCATTGGCTAGTTTGGTGGTTCAAGTTTTTAGAGACTGTATATTATTCCCCTGTTATTTTTACAAGATCAGTATGTATTTTGATAAAAAAATGTCCATTCCTTTTTTTGCAGCTCTTGCTAGCATTGTTATAACAATTGCTATTTGTTTCGTAATTCGATTACTAATAAAGCCAACTTCTATTTTAGCATTCATAAACAGTGTAATGATAGCTGGCGGAATTGCGTTGTCTATAATTTTGTGTATTTTTAATTTTATTTCTAGGAAACTTTCAATTAGTTTATAAGTCATACTGTAACCAAACGTATATAATTAAATTCCAATGCTTAAAGATATATATAGTTTAATAAAAGCATTTTATATGTAATACTAATAATTTTAATTCAAGTTAGCCTCCTATTAAATTAAAAATTTATTTATAGGGGGTTATTCAATAGGCGCTAAAGTAAGCGCTTGCTTGGCTAATCGGATATTAATGATGTATTGCCTAATAAAGCTTTATTTTTGTTCGACTTTATTACTATACTATGGATGGAGTTTTTTACTTTAGTGTGGTGAAAAAATGAATGAAGTTACAATTATGGAAATGGTTCGGCCGTATTTACACAATGGAAGAGTTAACGGCTATGAATTAGAAGAGAAAGTATTATCGCATTTTTCAAGAAGGCAAGGCTATGATATTGTCAATATTTTGGCAGACCATAACATTGATATTGATTATGAAGAAGATGATGCAGTTAATAATAGATGTGATGATAGCGCTACTGTTATGTCATCTTCACTAGCCGGCCCTATTCTTTTTGGTGATAAAGGCAATATTGATATAACAAGTGATGAGTTTAAAGCTCAAGTAGAAAACAGTAAAATGGATTATGATTTTCATGATAATCCAGAGTTATTTGAAAAGTATCTTTCGGAAAAACAAACACTTGAGGAAAAAGATAAAATTCGTCAGACCATTTTGTTAGCTAATAGAAAGCTAGTCAAAAAAATTGCAAATGATTATTTTCATAGGCACCGAACTGGATCATTAACCTTAGAGGATTTAATTGAGGAAGGTTTTATTGGATTAGATAAAGCAATAAAAAGATTCGATCCTAGTTTAGGAAACGAATTTTCAACATATGCGACTTATTGGATTGAGCAAAGTATTGATAGACAAACCAAAAATGAAGGCTTTATAGTCAGAATACCAGTGCATGTGCAAGAGAGAATTATTAAATTAAGAAAATTAGAAGCAAAAAAAATTCCTGATGCAGAAATAATAAAAGCAATGAGTCTGACTGATTTTGAAACTCTGAATCGTTTGAGAGGCATGGCTTTAGCTTTTAGAAATGTAGTATCTATTTCTCTTAGTGTAGATAATAATGAAGATGGTGGAACAACGCTTGAAAAAATTCTTAGCTATGATAATGACTTTATGAGTGATGAAGGGGAGCAAACACCTGAGGATATTGTTTTAGAGAAGGATAGGAATGAAGAAATAGAGAGAATCTTTCATGAAAAATTAAAGCCACGAGAAGTAAAAGTTTTGAAAATGAGATTCGGTTTTGATGGTCAAGAACAAATGACCCTAGAAAAAATTGGACAGATACTTGGGGTATCTCGTGAGCGTATTCGTCAAATCCAGAACAAGGCAATGAGAAAATTGAGGACTTATAAATGGGAGTAAGACTATGAGTAATTACGAAGAAGAACTACAGTTGAGAATTGATACAGTAATTGCTAATTTAAAATCAATACCTAGTAATAGAAAGCTTCTTTTTATACCGTTGGGTGTTGACCTAAGCATGAAATATTCAAAAAATAACCTTTCTAGACTTTCTCAAAAAGCTTCTTTATTTGAAATTTGTAAATACGCAGAAGAATCGATTCAACAGGATATTGTTAAAGGATTCGAAGATAGCAACTATTCATGGATGTGGCTAAGCTATGAACAGTATAGTCAACGTAGGGAATTAATTGACGGGTTCTTTGATGTTCGTTTTTTAAAGAATAATTTGTTTTATAACTTTTTTCCATTGCAACAAAATTTAGACCTTGCTGAACTTGCCTATACAAATTATGGCGAAGAAGTTGATGATGAAATAACAAAAAATAAATTGGATTTGTTTAATAAATTCTATGGTGGTGTTATTAAAACTTTAGATAATCATTATTTTGTAGCTTATCAGATTGAACCAGAAGAAAAACAAATTATAAAAATATTTCCAGATATCTTATTTGATGGTCAAAGTGAAGAAATTGATGAAACAGCTGATCATATAGAGATTAATTCTGAAGAGGAGTTACTAGACCTAAGTATAAAGATTATCGAAGGCAGGGAAAAGAAGCATATACAGTTATTTTCTGAATCATTAGATGTGAGTTATTTACCTAATGAAATTCCCTATCGACTAAGCATTTTAAAAGAATTGCTGCCCAATGGAACTAGTATTGCTTTTACGGTTATTAAAGATCAGCAAAAGCCAATTGTTCATTCGTTACAGTATCATAAAATTATGTCTGAATACTGGGGATATCAAGAATTTCGAGATTTAGAGATGTATGAGGACATCCACAGAGGCAGAAATATTGTAAAAATCTCCCAAGAGCGAATTATTGATAGTATTGTGACTCAAGCTGAGAAGGCTATTAATGGTAGTAGCTATCAAGATGTTTTTGTTACCTCTCCAACTGGTGCTGGTAAATCGCTAATGTTTCAAATTCCTGCAATTTACATGGCAGAAAATTATCCAAAGGTTCGTCCACTAACGATAGTTATCTCGCCGCTAATTTCGTTAATGCAAGATCAAGTCGCAGGTATGAAGAAGAAAAAATATAATAAAGTAGGTACCATTAATTCTAATTTGTCAATTGTTGATAAAAATAAAATTATTGATAAGATTCAAGCTGGAGATATTGATATTCTTTACTTATCTACTGAAACATTACAGAATCACTCTAATATTAAAGACTTAATTGGTGAACGAAAAATTGGGATGTTTATTGTAGACGAAGCCCACATTGTTACTACTTGGGGAAAGTCTTTTAGGGCTGACTACTGGTATATGGGAATTTATCTACAAAAATTACGTAAGAAATATAATTTTCCATTGGTAACGTTTACTGCCACGGCTATTTATGATGGTCCAGAAAATATGTATATCGATACTTGCAACAGTTTGAATATGATTCGCCCCATTACATATTTCGGTAAGGTAAAGCGTGACGATACCTACATGGAAATCTTTGATAGGTCTCGAGAAGATTTAAATGGCGAAGATTATTTGTCAGCTAAGTTTAATCTGATTCTTGCACATCTACGCGATTTTAAAGAAAAAGGAATGAAGACACTAATTTATTTTCCGACAGTTAAAACCTTACAAAGAATGTATAATTTTTTGAAACAGTATCCAGAAATATATAACCAGACTGGAGTCTACTATGGTCCCCTTGATAAAGAAGAAAAAAATCGAGCATATAGAGACTTTCGTACAGGAGATAAAATATTTATGCTGGCTACTAAAGCATTTGGAATGGGAGTAGATATTCCTGATATTCAAAATGTATATCATTATGCGCCGACCGGTGATGTATTGGACTATATTCAAGAAATAGGGCGTGTTGCGCGAGATCCAAAAATTATAGGATATGCTTGGGTAGATTACTTCAGGAATGATTTTAACGAAATTCAACGCCTACATGGTATGTCAGCTATTCGAAAAACGCAGATCCTAGATGTAATGGAAAAGATTAAGGAAATTTATTACTCTAAGAATACTCGCAATTTAGTAATGAATGCTGATGAATTTCGATACCTTTTGCAGAATACGACTAGTGAGGAAGACTCAAGTATAGATAATCGATTGAAGATAGTGTTGTTAATGATTGAAAAAGATTTTGAACGTAAGTATGGTTATTCTGCTTTTTATGCTCGTCCCAAGCAAGTATTTGGAAAAGAATTAGTATTTGGCAATAATGAGCAGCGAAATCTTTGGAGTAAGTATCATTATAATAGATATTTTTCAAAATGGGATGCTATAACTAAAGAGACTAATTATGACACTATTTACTCAATTGACTTAACGCGCTTTTGGGAGGATCATTACAAAGACATATCATACCCACAATTTAAATATTTTGTTTTCTCTAAGAATGAGACAAATAATGGTTTAAGAAAACAGGACCAAGACTTTTTTAGACAATTAAATTTTTGTTCTGGATTAAAGTATCAACTTAAGAGTAATGCAAAACAAACATTTGCGGATTTTAAAAATATCCTAAAAGTTTTAGATGAATTTTTGATGCAATACCAAGTAAGATGTAAGTTTTTCAATGGTGATGATTTATCAAAATACTTTCAAAAAGTAAAAAAATATAATGAAATAAAATCTAAGTCTATTAGTGATGCAATAGTTAATACGTTAATACAATATCAAGATACTGAACAGATTAAAGGTATTGAAGAAAAAAAACGTGGAAGTATGATTTATTATCGTGTTATGCCAAACTACAATCAATTACTTGATGGACTAAAAAGCAATGCATTTAATTTGTTGTTTAAGTGTAAAAATAAGGGGTTGGAAGAATCTGAAAATACTACTACACTTTATCGACCACGAATTTTTACCAATAGCAAAACTAAAGGAGTAAATTCAGAAGTAGTTACACTAGGACTTCTAGAAAGTTTTGGATTTTGTACCTATGAAGTTGTAAGTAGTGATAGTCCACAGATTTATATTAGGATTAATAGTATGTACTCTATTGAAAAAGCTTTGATGAATAGAGATAAGTATCAAAACTTAATTTTAAATGATGTAACACGAAAACATTATATTTCTGTTGAGATGTTTAAATATCTGTTTACTATTCCACGTCGAGGAAATGGTGAGCAAGAAGTTATTATTAACTATACTCGAGACTTTTGGAATGTTATAGAGGACTATTTCTTTGGAAAATGGCCGAAGAAAGTAAGGAACGCAATCTCTTTAATGAAAAAAACAGAAGTATAAATAAAGTAACATTGTAAGTACACCATATTGAACAGTGTTTTCTACTAAGCGGTGGACATAAACATACCATAACGATACGAGTTGAAAAATACACGAAAAAATGAGGCATCTTGCTGCTTGGCGAGATGCCCCATTTCATTATCCTAGTAATTTTATTTGCCGCAAATCTGCTGAACATGGCAAATAAGCCTTCTCTGAGAGCGTGTGTAGGCTTCAAAGATCAATTTTAGATATTTGAAGACATCCAGATTATTTAGTTTGGCTGTCTGTGTCAAGGGCAATTAAAAATTGTACAGAAATGGCAATCTCAAAATTTACAATTATGGCAGTTCGGTTAAAAAAGATAGTTTGTAAGTAGCTGCCATTAGCTTGCATGGATTTAGATGTCTAATTTAAGTTTGTTGTAGTACTAAACAAGGAAAAATATCATCAAATGTTTTCCTTGTTTAAAAATGTAAGCGCTTAATATATAATTAATATATAAATAGTTAAACTAAATAGCTGGGAGGAATAAGTATGCACGAATTAAAGCTTGAAAATTTAGGTAGTCAATGTTTTGAAGATAACAAGATTACTAGCCTAGCTGATTATGTTCAAAAAGTTGAAGAACTCTATTCGATATTGGAAAAAGAAAATAATGCTAACGAGAAGAATAATTCTGAAGAAGACAATGTTTGTGGGGAGAATAATTCTGAGGGAGATCAGGCTAAAGAACTGAGAAATGATGGTAAAAGGGAACTGTATTTCCGTGGACAAGACAACATTGAATATGGAAATACGTGTCCTAGTTTAGTCCGTAATAAAAAACAGTATAATCATGAATCTAATATGATTAATGACTTTCTTGCCAAGTATCCTGATTTGTTTAAAGATTGTCAAAATAATGTTGATAGATTAGCATTGATGCAGCACCATCAGCTACCTACTAGGATGTTAGACCTAACGACTAATGCACTGATAGCTCTGTATTTTGCCGTAGAAAAAGATAATTGTAAAGATGGTGTGGTATATGTTTTCAACAACTTTTACAATGAGGAGTTTGTTGATAAAGCATTAGATGCCTCTTTCACTTTTGAACTAGATAAGTTAGCAATAATCCCTCATAGTAGTTCCAAAGATCATAAAGTTTTAAAGCTTAAGTCTGCTAAGCGTGATTCTTTTAGTGATCAGATTGAAATTGAAACGTCTTTGGCTAGAATGAAGCAAACGGACAGCAAGGATTTCATAACTGAAGTTACAAAATTTTATCAACAGCTTAGTAAGCATAGTAAGAGTGATAAAGAGGTATGGGGAAAAGCCTATTTAGACTATTTGAAAGCCTTAAATAAAAGAATTGATTATTCGAGTTTGTCTTGTGATGCTGGCAAATTATTACATAAATATGATAACTTTAACGATGCAGTTCCTACTATTCGTTTATATCATGCGATTGAAAGAGACAGTGGCAATTTTGACCATATTATCAATCCAGTGGAAATGTATCTGCCTAAAATCGTTACTCCAAGAATTATTGATCAACGAATTAAAAATCAACAAGGACTGTTTATGCTAGTTCCATTTATTTTTGATAATAAAGGGGTAGGTACTGAATCACTCCTGACAAAGACTCAACGCCTTATTAATACTTTGCTTTATACTAGACGAGATGTGCATACTGGAAAGGATAAAGCAGTTGCCTTTACGATTCCTTGCTGTATGAAAGAGCAGATTAGAAAAGAACTAAGCAATATCGGTATTAGCAAGAGCTTTATTTATACAGATGCTACTAGTTATGCTCAAGATATTGCCAATAGCTATAAAAATTAAGCTATACATATTTTAAATATAAACAGAAAAGGGTTAGGCGCAACCAAGCACCTAGCCCTTTAGTGTGTAAAATCTGCTAGAAAGATATGTATTTATATAATTATTTTAGCGCTATGGGTTATCATCGGCAACTGGATAGAACGCTTTCATTGCTATGGCTTATGATTTCAGTAGGCAGGTGCCTTTATGATATACTTGGTTCAAAAGTTTTAAACGTTGCAATGGCTGCAAAGGCAAATATTTGGAGGAAACTGATATGGCAAAGCCAATTCCAACCTATGTAATCAAGGCTACACTGAAAGACTTTCGATCACCGGCAACCTGGCGCGATTCAAGATCAAAAAGAACCTGCCAATTACTGAGCTGGCATACTATCTGGAAATCGTGTTTGAAATGTACGCGGAGCATCAGTATGACTTCACTTACCAATCTGATGACGGTCTCGTGGTGATGGTGAACAATCCTGAAGAATACAGCATGGTACCAAGTTTTCCAGGCGGACCCAAGATCAAGTACGTTGGCGTCAACCACCATCGGCTAAAGTCGATGGCTTGTGGGCAAACACCCCAGTATTGAGTATCCGAACCACAATTTGCATAGATACGGACGATTTACTCAAACAGCCGCAGTTGCTTGAGCAGTGATCATCTAATTACCAATGCCTTTTACATTCCCAGGTTGCCATAGGAATGATCCCAGCTTTTTGACTAGGCTTTTTGTTGTTTCTGGAGTCCTTTTTCTAGAATATTTAGTGCTGCATTATAATCACGGATATGATGAACATGGCACCGTGGACATACCCATTCACGATCTGCCAGTGTCAGCTTTTCGGTCCCGTCACTTCCCATTACAAAACCGCAGTCATGACAGGTTTGGGTCGTGTTTTTAGGGCTGACCGTGATAAATTGACGGTCATAAAGGTCGGCTTTGTATGACAACATGCTAAGAAATGAACGCCAGCCAACATCACTGATGCTCATTGCCAGGGCATGATTTTTTAGCAGATTCTTACTCCTCAATTCTTCGGCTACAACGAGATCTTGGTTCTTGATCAGTGCTGTAGACGTGCGTTGGAGAAAATCATGGCGGCGGTCAAATACTCGTGCATGGATCTTAGCGACTAACAAGCGCTGCTTCTGGTAGTTTTTGCTTTCTCGCAAAGAACGCTGCTCTTTTTTAGCCCGGCGCTGGCGGCGTGAAAGAGTGCGCTGTGCTTTAGCTAATTTTCCCTTGATTGTTCGATAGTAGCGTGGGTTAGCGATGGTTCGACCATCACTGGCAGTCAGAAAATTTTCTGTATTTAGGTCAATGCCAATTTGCCGATTAGTGCGGCTAAGCTTAGGAACAAACGGTGCATCGGAACCTAATTGCAGCGACAAAAAGAATCGATCAGCTGCATCTTTGGAAATGGTTACCGTACCAATGCGTGTTTCGCCTTGACGATCCAATAGTCGCTGCTGAGCACCTTTGATCCGCAAACGTCCTAGTTTAGGCACCACAATATGTTTGCGGCCTTCAAAGCAGACGGTACCGTTGTCTAGCCGGGCCGTCTTTTGCTTTGGATATTGACAGTTGGTCTGGTATCGCCAGGCATAGCTTTTACGATGAAATTTTGGCACACCAGCTTCATGAACCTTGCGAAAAGCGTTCCAAGCCTTGTGATAGTTTTGAATGGCATTAGCCTTAGCAAGACTGTCAATACGCTTATCTTCTAAAAACTGGAAATGATTTGACATCTGCTTGGCATTTTGACGAAGCTTTAGCTGTTGGATCCGATCCTGAACCGTGTCAATCGACAGTTTGATTCGGTTTAATTGCCAGAGTTCTTTACCGATCGCAACCATCTCATTATAGACGAAACGACTGGCATCGCTGTTAACCTTGATTATTTGTTTCTGGTAATCACTCGGATAGATGCGAACCTTCAATCCATAATGGTATTCCAATTGTGCCATTGACTTCATTTTATTTCACCTCCTTTATTGGTATAATTATATTATATCATCAGCCAATGACTATAACAATTGAGGTGTTCTTAATGGCAAAAGAAAAGATTCAAGACGCTATTTATACTCGCCGTTATATCTATAATTTCCATTACCATTTAATCTGGGTAACTAAGTATCGCCACCAGACTTTTTCAACTAAGGAACTGGTAGACGAAATGAAAGACATATTGCGAATGGTTGCAAAAGATAACGAAATTGTAATCGAAAAGATGGAAGTAATGCCAGATCATGTTCATGTACTGATCAGTTTTCCACCTAGCAAGGCGCCAACCAGCGCTATCAAAGCACTAAAGGGACGTAGTGCATTCATCTTTCTCAAACGACATCCAGAAATTCGACAATCACAATATTGGGGTGGTCATTTATGGTCTCCCAGCTACTATATGAGTACGCTTGGCAATATGAGTAAAGATGTAGTAGAAAACTATATCAACAATCAAAAATACAATGCACTCCAAAAGAAAAAGTGTCCAAATGGACGTTGAGTGAGCCTATCCATCCCATGAGTAAAGTCACGGGATTTTCGGCTAGGCATAATTAAACATTTCTAAAGCCCACGCCTGATGCGAGCTTTTTTCTTTTAGGCTCGTTATAATGAAAGAAGTAAAATTACGAAAAAATGAGGAGTACGGCTTATGAAAATTTTGATTGTTGATGACGATAAAGACATCGTTCAATTATTAGAAATCTATGTCCGCAATGAAGGCTATGAGCCAATCACGGCCTACAACGGCAAAGAAGCCCTGACCAAGTTAAACACCAATCCGGACATTGGCTTGGTAATCCTAGACATCATGATGCCAGAAATGGACGGGATGGAAGTTATCAAGCAGGTGCGCAAGGATTCATCCATTCCAATTTTGGTGGTTTCGGCCAAGACAACGGACATGGACAAGATTCAAGGCTTGATTACGGGGGCCGACGATTATGTCACCAAGCCGTTCAATCCGCTGGAGGTTATGGCCCGTGTCAAATCCCTGCTGCGGCGGAGTAAAGGCGATCTGACCAATGATGAGCCAGATGTCTTGAACGTTGGCCCACTGGTGATCAACAAAGATTCGCACGAGGTCAAGACGCTCAAGGGTGATACGATTCAGCTGACGGCGCTGGAATTTGGAATTTTGTACCTGTTGGCCAGTCATCCCAACCGTGTTTTCAGTGCGGATGATATTTTTGAACGGGTTTGGCAGCAGGAATCCGTGGTTTCGGCCAAGACGGTTATGGTTCACGTCAGCCACCTGCGCGATAAGATCGAAGCCGCTACCGGTGGCGAAAAGGTCATCGAAACGGTATGGGGCGTTGGCTACAAGGTTGAAAGCCACTAGTTTTGATTTGATAGATGAGGTCCGGCGCTCTGATGAATGGGCATTGGGCCTTTTATCATGTTTGATCGGCAGGCTCGCGGCATTTCCGTGGGCGGTTAGGGGGTAAAGTTTGAAATTAACTACGCGTGAAAAGAGCTCGCTGTTTTTCGAGGGCGTCTCAACAGTGATCTTGCTGGCCATGATCAATCTGGCCATCATCGTGATTCTGCAATGGATTGTGCGGCATAATCCTGGCGTCAACAGCGGGATTTTCATCATTAAGCAGTCCTTGGCGTTTGGCCCGATGGAGATTCGCATTTGGAGCTATCAGCGTATCGTGATCGGCATCATGCTGGTGATCGATGTCTGGGTCCTCTGGTGGCGATTGATGCGGCGCTACCGGCAATACCAGCAGGATCACATTATCAGAGAGCTGCATTACATCGCGCAGGGACATTTGGATCACCGCATTCCATTTAAGCTCAACGGTTCGCTGCAAGACGTCATCACCAGTGTCAATACGCTGGTCGATAGCGTCGTTCAGTCAATGGATGATGAGCGGCAGGTGGAAAAGTCCAAAGATGAGTTGATCACCAACGTCAGCCATGACCTGCGCACGCCGCTGACCAGCATTATCGGCTATCTGGGGTTAATCGAAAACAAACAGTATCATAACGAGCAGGACATCTTGCAATATACCCACATTGCCTATGAAAAAGCTGTGCAGATGAAAGGCATGGTCGATGATCTGTTTGAATTTACCAAGGTGCAGCAGCATGGCGCCCCGCTTAACTTAATGAAGGTTGATCTAGATCCGCTGTTGGAACAGGTCAGCGCCAGTTTTGAGCTGGAAGCCGAGAAAAAAGGAATTGAGATTTCCACGCATGTTGATCCCAAACCGCTGATGATTGAAGCCGATCCGGAAAAACTGGGCCGGGTTTTCAGCAATCTGGTGTCAAATGCCTTGAAGTATGGTCATGGAGCAACCTGGATCAAGCTTTTGGCCTCGCGCTACCATGAAATGATTATCGTCAAAGTCGCCAATAATGGGGAACCGATTCCGCAAAAGTCGCTCAAGCACGTCTTTGACCGTTTCTACCGCGTTGAGTCATCGCGTTCCAAGGCGACTGGCGGGACTGGACTGGGTCTGGCAATCGTCAAGGGCGTCGTGGATCGGCACCATGGTCAGGTCTCGGTAGCCTATGATGAAAAGGAAACTGCCTTTACCGTGGTGCTGCCAGCCAGTCAAACCGCGCCATCAGAAGCAGCGGTCAATAGAGACGCTGCCAAAGCGCAGCCAGCTGAGTAGTTAGGCGTCCATCAAAGCCGGCTGAGCAGTTAAATATCTATTAAAGCGTGGTCAGTTGAGTAGTTAAATATCTATGGCCAGCGATTCAGCAATGATTTGGGCAGTCGGAAAATCAGTTTTGCTTAACGGTCAGCAAAAACCGAACTAAATCGGGCTATTCTGGTATTCTTTAAAATTTAAATATGTTAGACTGGAATTGCATCGTGTTCAAAGGAATACGAGATAAAAGATGAAAAACATTTAAATGCTGGGGGATATACTTTTTGGCTAAAGTACAGCAAATCAATCCAGAAGGTGCCAGATGGCTGCAGGTCTTGGGCGTTTCGATGCCGCTTTGCCTGAGTTACGTGCCAATTGGCGTTGCCTGTGGGATCTTGTTACACGCCGCGGGGATGAACTTCCTGCTGACGTTTCTTGTTTCGGTGATGGTTTTCTCCGGTGGGGCTCAATTCATCTTGGCTTCGCTGTTGATGCTTGATGCACCCATCTCCTCAATTTTTATGACGCTGTTTTTCTTGGAACTGCGCTATGCATTGCTGGGATCCAGTCTTTCCAAGTATATGCAAAATGAGTCGCAACGTTTCGTCTGGCTGTTTTCCGTTTCAATGAATGACGAAAACTATGCCGTCAACTATCTGAAATTTGCGACCGACAAAAACTGGACGCCTAAAGATGCCTTAATGGTAGAGCACTATTCGCTTTTATCATGGGCGGGGGGCAATATGGTCGGCGGTCTGATCGGCAGTGCCGTGCACATCGATCTGGAAATCGTTGACTTTGCCTTGACGGCGCTGTTCTTGTACATGATCGTGATGCAGGTGCGCAATCACTTGTCACTGTTGATCAGTCTGGTTTCAGCGGTGCTGGCAGTCATCTTCTTGAGTCTGACCAAGAGTACGCTGGGAATCATCATTGCTACTTTGATTGCCTCGTTTATCGGTTTCATGATCGAAAATACGGTTCGCCAACGTTCTGATCATCCCGACGATGCCTGGATCATGCGCAAACTTTTCCGACCGGCTTCATCGCGTGATACGATCAGCGACCGGCAAGAAAAGGATCGGGAAGCTGAGGTTGAGGCCGAGCTGAAAGCCGAGTTGAAAGAAAAACTGCAAAATGATGCCAAAACCGATGAAGCAGCCAGTGATTCGGCAGCGGTCAAGCAGGAGAGCAAGAAATCGAGTGGAGATAAATAGACATGAGTGATTTATTAACTGGTATGCCGGTGCTGTCGTTGGTGCCCAGTCATCACAACCTGACCTATCATTTGATCGTCATCGTGATCGCGGCCATTGCGGCATTCATCCCGCGCTACTTTCCAATGCGTTTCTTTACCAACCGGAAGATTCCGCTGTGGTTTAACGAATGGATGAAGTACGTGCCGGTCAGTCTGTTTACGGCATTGGTCGTTAAGTCGATCTTTATGAGTAAGACCTACGCCTTTGTGCCATTTGGTCATGTCAGTCAAATCCTGGCAGCTGTTATCGTAATGATCGTTGCCTACTTTACGCGTTCCATGGCCGTTTCGGTAATCGGCGGGCTGGCTGCGGTATGGCTGATTTCTTTGGTAATTTAAAATAATTGCAAATAATTGAAGCGTCATTTTCAAAAGCATGATGGCTGGGTTCTGAGCCTGGCATGATCATCATGGGCTGCCTTGCGTCGGAATTGTCCGCGCTGGCTGAAAATGGCGCTTTTTAAATTTCATTGCGGTTTGATCATTGAGTCATTATGGTGCATCATAATGGCTTTGCCAAATTGACGTGTTCGAATTTCAGTTTTGGGCAAAGCGAGTGCTATGAGCAATGCATCGGTGACTGATCGGCTACATGTAGTGATGCGTCGGTGACTGCTCGGCTGCGGGTAAGATCTCATTGGTAATTGCCTGCCATTTGGACTGCCGATAGTATTCCATTGGTGGCTGTCAGAATGTCCGCACCAGTTAATTTGCCATCTTTTAGTCAATTCGGTCAATTTAATCCGTCACTGGTTAGCCAAATAGTTGCGTGATTGCCTGGTTCGATTTGAAATTGGGGCTTTTTCACTTTGAGTTAGGCTGGATGGGGCGAATCGGCTTATAATTGGACCAAGAACCGATAAAATGAGGGGAGCAATTTGATGAAGAAAGCATATTTGATTCATGGGACCTCTACTCGTGATGATGACTGGTTCCCATGGCTGGAAAAAGCGGCTCGGCCGGCAATTGAGCTGGATCGTCTCTGGCTGCCAGATCCGTTTGCCCCGCAAAAAGCAGCATGGGATCAAGCAGTTGATGATCAAATCAAGGCCGAAGATGGGATTACGCTGGTAGCGCATAGTCTGGGCTGCATAACGGCAGTGCGCTGGCTGGCTCGTCATGACGTCAAGAACGTGGGCCTGCTTTTGGTGGGGGCGTTTGATCAGCCACTGCCAAACTATGCCGGACTGGATGAATTTATGCAGGGCAGTGTTGACTATCGCCAGGTACGGCCAAAGATCAGCCGCGCGACCGTGATCGTAGCGCAAAATGATCCGATCGCGCCTTACCAATTCGGGGTTGCCATGGCCAATCGTCTGGGGGCCAAGCTGATTGTGCGTCCTGATGGCGGGCATTTCCTAACCAGTGATGGCTTTACGGAATTTCCGCTGGCATTGACGGAACTTAAGCGCGTTGCCGGCGTTGAATGACTGGGTGGCACTTGCCAGATTCAATTCGACAAGCATTATTTCGTAACTGGCGGTGTTGACTGACTGGTTCCTGCACTGGCATTCTTATAAGATCCATTGCAAGTCCCAGACTGCCTTAATCTTCAAAAACAAAAATCCGCCACGCTGCTGACGTGACGGATCTTTTTATCCAATTTTGGCAATTCATCCCCTGCTGCCATAAGCGCAGGTAGTTCAGTTAGTGCTTGTTGCTCATGTAGTCGCGCGTCATTGGCAGATTCTTGCCGGATGCGCCTTTGGTAATCAGAAACTGCATAACGTCAATGTTGCCGGATTCAAACGAGGCCGCGCATGCCTGCAGATACAGATCCCACATGCGCGTGAACCGCTCACCCATCATGTCTTGAATGTGGGCCCGGTGCGCGTTGAAGTTCATGTCCCAGATTTCCAGGGTACGCTGATAGTGACGCCGCAGCATTTCGATATCAGCAATCTGCAGGTTGTTTTCAACGATATGGCCAACCATTTCCTGCAGTCCAGGGACATAGCCGCCAGGGAAGATGTACTTGTTGATCCAGCCGTTGTAGGCCCCGCCTTGCTGTCGCGTGATGCCATGAATCAGTGCCACGCCGTCATTGGTCAGGTAGCGGGCAACGTCTTTAAAGTACAGGCCTAGATTTTCCTTGCCAACGTGTTCGAACATCCCCACAGAAACGATGTAGTCCCATTGCC
>OGHW01000589.1_pt1 | contig 39088 bp, 33 predicted proteins | sample 1571641 | NCBI WGS metagenome assembly OGHW01 (sample SAMEA2582066, study PRJEB24529) | metagenome | biome: Human gut stool | place: China | collected 2011 | reverse complement strand
ATTTCAAAGCACCTTCCATCGCTACTGCGTAGTCGATAGCACGGCCCAAGAAGAACGCATCAGATTTGAAGCCATAATGTTTTGCAAAGGCTTTCATATCTTCGTCTACTTCAAAGATTTCATGAATCAATGTAGGCAAGCTTTTAACACCGCAAAGGATTTCTCCGCCTAAAGCCGGATCCATTTTACCATTTAATTGGCCAAGATATACAGCAAACAACAAGCCTGCTACTAATTGAGTAGTATACGCTTTTGTAGACGCTACAGAGATTTCAGGACCTGCCCATGTGTACACAGTGTTATCTGCTTCACGGGAAATACTGGAACCTACTACGTTTGTAATTGCCAAGGATTTAGCGCCATGACGTTTAGCCTCTTTCAAAGCAGCCAATGTATCGGATGTTTCACCGGATTGACTGATAACGATACATAATGTTTTATCATCAGTCAACGGATTGCTATAACGATACTCAGATGCGATTTCCACATTTACAGGAATGCGCGCCAAGTTTTCAATATATTGTTTTGTTACAAGACCTGCATGGTATGCTGTACCACATGCAACGATGAGGATTTTATTGAAAGCTGCTACATCGTCAGCAGTCCAATTCAACTCATCAAAGATTACTGTTTTACCATCTTCGGAGATATGTGTACCGAATGTATCACGCACAGCTTTTGGTTGATCATGAATTTCTTTCAACATGAAGTGTTCATAACCACCTTTTTCAGCAGCCTCTGCATTCCAGCTTACGTGGAACACTTCTTTATCGATTGCATGGCCTGCACGATCAAATACGGATACAGTATCACGTGTAACGATAGCCAATTCACCATCGTTTAAGATGTATGTATCACGTGTGTAGTTAATGATTGCTGGAATATCGGAGGCAACGAAGTTTTCCCCTTTGCCAAGGCCGATAACCAATGGGTTTTCTTTTTTAGTACAAATGATTTTGTCTGGCTCATCAGCACAGATGATTTCAAGAGCATACGCACCATCAACACGATCAAGCATGCGACGAACAGTACTTACGAAATCGCCATCGTACATATCCTCTAATAAATGAGCTACTACTTCTGTATCAGTTTCAGATTTGAAATGGTACCCTTTTTCGATGAGCTCTTCTTTTAAAGGCATGTAGTTTTCGATGATACCATTGTGAACAACAGCAAATTTACCATCTTCAGATGCATGAGGATGGGCGTTCATATCGGATGGACGACCATGAGTAGCCCAACGAGTATGACCAATACCTACAGTCCCTTCATTAGGATCTGCTTTTACAATCGCCTCAAGATTAGCTAGACGGCCAACCTTTTTTTGAATTTTGATTGCATTTTCAGGGCCGATAATAGCGATGCCTGCAGAATCATAACCACGGTATTCTAATTTCGCCATACCGTCCAATAAGAAATCAGATGCTTGATTAAAGCCAATGTATCCTACGATACCGCACATAAGTATATCCTCCTATAACTGGGGGCATTCTAGCCCCAGCCAACAACTAAGGCTAACTAATTAATATTCTAGATTAATGTTTCAATTATGTATTAATTATTACTTTAATACAATTCATTCAGATACACTTTGTCTCCATTGTTACCAATGGGCTTTTTAGTATCTGTTACGACATGAATGTGCCGGAAGAGCATCCGCTGATTATTCGATCACTCTTCACCTCGTCTACCCTAACGACTGCCTTCGCGGGTACTTGCGCTATTCGCCTTTACGAATTTGGAACTCCTTTCAATAATATGTGGCAGAACTAGTACAATTGTAATCATACTAAATTATATTATACTAAATCGATGTAATGAATGTAAAGAATCTAGACCTTATGAAAGCATTAAACACGAGATATAACGCTTATTTTCATAGGGGTACATAAAGCCAAACGATTTCATAAATCACTCATACACCATCATTATACTACTTATTATAAAAATTTTATACAATCATATTTATCAAAATTTATATGATGCATATTTATTGTCTAACAGGAGAGATTACAATGAATACACAAAATAATAAAACACATAAAAAGACAACATCTCTAAACCATAAACACTCATATAGAAAATTACGCCGTTGGGTACTTCCTGCCGTATTAGGTGCCGCCCTTTCTACATTGGCATTCCTTCCAACCTTTGCAGAAGACATACCAAGTGCACCACCAGCTGGAAATCCACCTATGAGTGCACCTAATGGGCCAGTTCCAAAAGCTGAAGCTAATCCTAATACTTTCACAGGTACTACGGTAGTAACCGAAAATAAAGCCATTGCGCATGAATTGATATCTAATACAACATCAGATCAGAATGCGTTCATCGGCAAAGATAAAGTAGTCGTAACCATCGAAAACAGCGTATTCGATAAAGCAGGCAATACGACAAGCGATGACAATAGTAATTTCCGTGGTCAAAACGCAGTAATACTCGGTACCGACGGTAGTCAAATCAACATCAAAGGCAGCAATATTACATCCAATTCCAATGGCTCGAATGCAGTATTTGCCACTGGTGAAGGTTCTGTCATCAATGTAGAAAATACTAACATTCACACAAAGAGCGATTCCTCCCGCGGTTTAGATGCCACTTATAAAGGCACTGTAAACGGCAAAAATCTTACTATTACAACCGAAGGTGCTCACTCTGCTACATTAGCTACAGACCGTGGCGAAGGCACCATCACAGCAGAGGCTGCCAAATTAACAACATCTGGTGAAGGTAGCCCTATTATCTACTCTACTGGTAATATCACAGCTGACTATATTACGGGCGAAGCTAAAAACAGTGAAATTGGTGTCGTAGAAGGCAAAAATTCCATCACACTTACCAACTCTAATGTAACAGGCTACAAAGACAATGGTTTTATGCTATACCAAAGCTTTTCTGGTGATGCTGAAAGTGGTATTGCCCGTCTCAAAGCAGAAAACAACTCACTCACCACCCATGCTACAGGCGCTTTCATCTATGTGAACAACACCACTGCAGAGGTAGACCTTACTGGCAATGCTATCTCTACTCCCAATACTACAACACTAGTGAAAGTAGCGGCCGACTCCCGTTGGGGCAAAACCGGTAAAAATGGCGGTCACCTTACACTTCGCGCCTCCAACCAAGCCTTAAACGGCAATATTATAGCCGATGCAATTAGCACCATTGCGCTAGACATGACAAATGGATCTAGTTTAGTTGGCGCTATAAACACTGACAATACAGCAAAAAAAATTACAGTAAAACTCAGCAAAGATTCCACTTGGACACTTACAGGCGATAGCTATGTAAAAACCTTAACTAACGAAGACACAACAGACAGTAATATTCACTTGAATGGATATAAACTCATGATAAAAAACAAATAATAAGAATAATAGGAGTCATCAAAGTAATGATGACTCCTATTATTCTTATTATATTATATCAATCCTAAATAGATTTAACAAATCAGATTTAGGGTTTTCTGATAACGCTTTATCAGAATAGTGTTTAATAATAGCTTTATATTCTGATGGTTCTACATTATCATAAAAAGCCATTTGTAAATATGTACTTGCTCTTGAGCATCCAACATATACCAATCGCTTATGAAGTTCATCATTAAGCTTATCTACATAAATATCAATAAGAAGTACTGCCTTAGCTTCTAATCCTTTAAATTTTCTTACAGATGTAAATAAAATGTGACCTTTCTTTGGAGTTGTAGAAATCGAAAGCCCCCCAACACTCTTAACATTTTGCAATATACTGTTTTCAATACTACTAGTCGTCAAAATTACAATATCCTCAATTTTTAACTTATCTTGTATCATTCGAATTACAAAATTGGATACAATCCGCATCAACTCTTTTGCATTTTGATAGAAAGAACCTTTCGGAATTATACCAGATAAATCATTGACATAAATATCTTCCTTTATATTCTCGACAGTAGTACCAATAGTACGAGCAATTTCTGCAGTATTCCGACAGTTCTTATATAAGACTAAACGACAATCACCATATGTATCCAACCAACATGTTGATTTATGCATCATAATATATTGATTCTTATCATAAAATACATAAAAATGACCATTTAACATATCTGTTAATATCGAAATATGTTCAAGAATAGATTCCGGAATATCCTGCCCTTCATCAATAACTACATTATCATAAGGCCATAAACAATCATCATATTCAGTCAAAAAATACTCAATAAACATCGGGATAATTTCTGAAATTGAATATTCTTGTTGTGGCATTAACTCCTCTGCAAGAGAACGGACATTGTGAAATATAATGCTACTCTGTTTATAATGCTCCTGTAAATAAGACAATAGAAACTCATTAAAGCAAAGATATAGGACATTTTCACCCTTACTTGCAAGTATTTTAGCTTTCTCTATAGCTAGCATTGTCTTACCCGTACCAGCAGGTCCATGAATAACAGCAGTAGGTTGCTCCTGTAAAAAATATAATATAGATGCTTGTTGTCTGTTCATTAGAATATAACTACGCTTAGACTCAAATGCAGTACTAGTAACTGACTCCGCAATTCTAAAATTAGGCATTAATAACTTGATTACATCTTTAAAATCATGCATACAAAGCTCTGTTTGCCTAAACCCAAGATTTTCTTTCCAGAATAAAAACGCTTTATCTAGATCTTCTGATGGGTTAATTAATGAACCTACATCAAATATAATATCGCGATTAACTTCTAAGGGTAGTGTAATTTTATCATGAATAGATACTGATGGGAACCATACCGCACGCCCAATTACAGGCATTGGCCCATGATAATGTTTACGTAAATAGTTCTGAATCCTAAATTGACTTTCTGCAGCTTGACCGAGTGGGTCAATTATTTTATTTTCTTTTGTATAACGATTCGTTTGAACCCAATTACCATTGCAATACGAGATCCCCCCAGCTTTAACTTCAATAGATAAGATACCTTTCTTAGGGTGCAAAACAACAAAATCTGCTTCTCCTTCACTCCGCCGTTGGTTTATTTCACCTAACCAGTGGTAAGAATGGAAAATAACATACTCATTATTTAATTTTGAGAACGCCTCATATACAAGGCGTTCTCCTTCACTAGAATGAAAACTATTTATTATCGTAGGATAAAATTTAGCCATATTTTATACTATATTAAATCTTCTTTCTATGTATTGTTTCATACTGTTTGCAATCAATACAAGTTGAGAATTAGGAGCACTTCTATATACCTTACCTGAATTCTCTTGCCAAATAACAATCCCATCTACATGTGTATCCTCTATCACATAAAATCTATGAGGTATATTTGGATTTAAATTCCAGGCCTCTTTTGTTACTGGTACAACATGTCTATGTTCTGAATTAGCAATTCCAGTTAACTCAATCCCTTCTGCAATAATTGCCCCAAACTCCCTCAAATACTGTTTAAATTCATCAGCAAACTTCAAATCCAATTCTTCTTCAGCACTATTAATCATTTCTTCTGATGCTTTTTTTAATGAAAGAAGATCTGGCAACGAATTAATTGTAGTAGTTATATCAGTTTTCATCAATCTACTCCTTTATATTTTCACTTCTTGTTTTCCAATGACTCTTACGCTCTTCATCCCAAGTATTACCCTCACCATGAACTTCTGTTACTTTTGTATTATCATGCCATAGAGTCTGATTTTTCTTACCATCTACATATTCACCTGTCCGATGCTCTTCTATTGACAATTCGACAAGAGGAGAATCCACTTTCTGCCCAAGATGATGTAATTCTAATGGCTTTCCTGTTTTTTCATCAATAGGTGCTAATCCCCTCTTTATACGATCTCTATTACTAATTCCATCAGCATCTGTATAATCTAAATTGATATCTTTCTTAATCAAACATGGACGTCCATTAATCTCAACTTCTACAAGATCTGCTTCTTTTAAAATCTCATATTGTCTCATATTTTCAATATTATCAATAATTTCATCAGACCAACCTGTTTCTGATTTCAGTTTAACCTTTTCTTCTTCAGTCAATTGTGAAAGCAATGGATCAGAAAATTCAATATTATTTATTTCAACGTTATCCACTATTCCCTCTTCGTTCTGAGTATTTAATACAGATTGCCAAATAACATTCTCATCATCAAAGATATAGTTTAATTCTTTAGGTGCGGTAGTAAAAATAAATTCTGAATCTATCTCTCCTATCGATTTTTGAATAGTTTTACTCAAATCGATTTCATTGAGTTCTGAAACAGTTAGTGTCTGTTCAAAATCATCCAATCTAACATTATTAGCGTTTATCATATTCAGACACCTCATCTCGTATCTCCATTAAACCTCTATATATACGACTCTTTTCCGTTTTTGAAATAACTATAAAATAATTATCTATAGTTCTCATTAAATCTAAGTTTTCAATTTTATCCTTAGCAATCAAACTCATCACAATAAATCGTCCGTATAATAAAATATCTCGTTTATAAGACTTTTCCAATAAGTTTTTCAACCTGACAATGGCTTCATCAGTACGTAAATTCAATACATCTTTTATAGCAGAAGCTAGATCATCTGATGGTAATTGTTTTACTGAATAAATACCAGTTACAAGTAACTTTAATATTGATATAAATAAATAATCTCTAATGAGAATTCTAATATTGTCGCAGAATAACAATGATAACGACTTCCGATTAGCTATTTTTACTAAATTTACAAATATTTCTTCTATTGATAATTTTATATTTTCTTTTGACTCTACTAAAATTGTATTAAAAAATGCAATAATCAAACGCTGCACTTTTATATCATCATCAAATGCTCTAGTTACAGTACTCAAATTCAATAAATTAAATCTATTATAATTATAACTATATATATCTTCATCAGTTATATATCTGTTCAGTCCTGTAAAATCTCCTGATTCATCAACTATAGTATTCTCAATTTTAACACGCGTAGGATTAGACATGCCTTCTCTATGACAATATCCATACCCAGATTTTAAAGTTCCTAACTGTATAGCATCTTCACTAAGCATACCAATAGTATTAGCCATCACATTCTGATCATCCTTTGATACAAGGCGTTGAACTACTTTATTAGATGAATTCTTTATTACATCAGGAGCCAATTTTGATGGAATTTGCTCCGCTACAATAACACCTTGACCATAAGATCGCATCTCAGCAAGAATATTAACAAAATGCTCTACAGCCTTGCCTTTCGCATTCCCATTAAATTCCGAATTTACTTCTGCTACTGTGTTTTTTAATAAGCGATGAGCTTCTTCAATAACTAAAAGATGTTGTAAGCCTTCACTATAAAATCCTTGCAACTCTTTTTTTATTTTTCTATATTCATTGACAAAAATAATAAGAAGTCCCACTCCAAAAGCTTTATCTGCATCATCAGCTAAATCTTCAAGTTCAAATACAACACGTTTATTTAATAATTGATCAAAATTTATACATTCTGATGTATTAAATGTATAGCCTTTAGACCCATAACATAGATTTTCTATACGAACTAGCATTGCAGACTTTATATTATCTAAAATTTCACCTTTATATTCAAGTTCATCTTCTATATAACGAATTATCTCATTTTTTAAACCCTGCATAGTTGGAAATAAATAGCGATGTGCACTGTTTTGATATTGTTCAAAAATATATTGTTCATCATATAAATACAGTTCTGAATCTAAATTTACCAATAATGGATGACAACCTAATGTTAAATCCCAACCTTTCTTCTGATAAATTGAATAGAGACATTTTTCTAATATATATGGCATAGGTCCATATAATCCAAACGATGCATTGAATAAGTCTTTTAATAAATCAATATGACTCTGTAAATTAACTCCTGGCATGATATAGAAAGGATTAATTTGTGGGCAATTAAGCTGTGGGTTCCCCATCGTATATATTCCATTTATATCTACATCACTAAAGCTTCTATACTCTTTTTTGGCTGACTCTATAACTAAAAAAGGCATACCAGCTTCATGTAGTATCTTTTTTACAGTTGTAGTCTTGCCACTACCTGTCAGTCCACAAATAAAAGTATGTTTATTCAAATCACGTTTACTAAAAGTAAATGGCATATTATTTAAAACACGACTACCATCTAATAAATATCCAACTTTAATATCATCTTTTTCAGTAGACGAGCGAACTAAAGGATATGATTTTTCATAACGCACTTCAAAATCAGGAACACTTTCAGTTGGTAATGTGCATAATAAGCCTAACTCTGTTGAAGTTAAAGAAGAACACAGTGGATTTTCTTCATAACTATTAACTTTATATCCGTTCAAGAATCTTGGTATTTGAATTAATTCTCTACTCTCTTTATCAATTGTAAATGTAATCATAGGTAATTGCTCTATGCTAGGTTTTGAAAGTTCCCCTAGCAAGCAAGCTTCTATAACTTTTTTTGCATCTAAAGATAACGCAGAATATGCGATTGATACTTCCCACATACCGCAAGATTGGCCTATTTTCATTCTATTTATAGCTGTATCGGCATACGACATTAATTCCAATGCAAAGCCATTTTGAATTTCTCTTGAAATAGATTTATTCTCAGATATAGTTTGTCCTATACTTTCACTAATTGTTCTACTAGTGCTATAAGATTCTGTCTTTCCAGCACCCGCTACAATACCTAATGCATTTCCGATAAGACCACCTAATAGCATACCTGTCGCAGTACCAATTACGGGGACTACTGAACCTATAGCAGCACCTCCAGCAGCTCCAAGCCCTCCCAATATATGTCCACTCATATTAGCTTTACTAATAGATTCAGACTCCGAGTTACTTGTACTTACAGTTTTAGAATTAGATGTGCCAAATGAATCCGCCATCGTATGTTTACTTAGAGCGAACGCTCTATCGCGAATATTAATTAAACTAGAGATCCTATTTTCTATCGATACACGAGGAATAGGTTTTGCTAAAAATAAAAGTGTATAAGATTTTCCATTTAAAGTTCTTAGTATAGAGGATATACTAAATTTTTGTTTTTCACCATCAATATTTATCGTCGGAATTCCAGCTAATACACCATAATAATTCTTTTCTGATACATTCTCAACAAATTCTGGTCTATAATGCTCAAGTTCAATCCCAGTTAAACACCCTTCAGTAATGGATTTTACAGTATCACTATCCCCCAAAACACCAATTACTATATTAGCAACCCCATCCTGACTAATAATTCCATATGTAATTGGAACAGCTAAAGAGTTCAAACTAATAAATAATTTTTCTATTTTTTCATTAAGTTCCTCTCCAACAGAATTTATTTCTTCAGTAGTGCAAGACACAATTTTATAAAATGTCATATTTTTTATCAGAACAGAACTTTTTTCTTCTAAATATTGATCTATATTATCTTGGCTTATAGTATATGCTGGGCACACTAACTGTAAATATTTAAAAGTATCCTCACTAAGAATATCAATTTTATTGGATAGTGTATTTATTTCATTGTCAGCCATTTTAAACCTCATGCGATTCAATAGAAGACTCAAAAGCATCTATACGTCGATAAAATTCATTTTCAGCACAGTCTAAATGATTAATAAATTGTTCTCTTAAATTTGATAAATATATTGATATAGCTTTTTTTAGTTCCTGTTTTTCTAGTTTATTTTTAACAATAAATTGATCTAATAATACTGTAGCTACTAAAGAACTTACTGTGGTAATTACAATATATCCCCCTATAAAAGAAGACTCCGTTAGAGATTTTACAAGCCCTCCACTTATTACAGATAACCCTAATAGCACACCAAGATCAACAATATATCTTTTTTTATTATTAGAGTTAAAACCTGTTCTCTCTGGTAATTGGAATTTAAATTGCTCTAATAATACAGTTGTCAAATTTAAGCTCAAAAACTTATTCTGTGTCATAATATCCTTAGGATCCATATTACTCAAGTATTTTTTTGAAGCTAAATATAACAAATCACTTAATATTGATTTACTCCGTATAGATAATTCCATAGAAACCAAGCTATAAATCTCTTCACTAAGTTTTTTTGAATCATCAGATAAATCTACTATTTCGCATGATTTTTCACCTAAATCAGTAAATAAATCATTAATTTTAGAAGCTATAATATCACTATACATATTATAATATCCCCTTTTCAATAGCTTTTAATTTTATTTGTCCTCCCTTCGAGAAACTAGAGAGCTCCTCTATTTTCTCAATATATTTCATTATCTCAGTATTTTCTACTCTTACCTCATTAATCTCTTTCAATTCTTTAATCTTACTATCAGCATTATTATTTAACTCAAATCTATACTCTATAATCGCATCAGAAACAAAATCAATTAACTCATTCTCCAATTCAGCTCTTATCAAATTAAGTCGTTTATCAATACTATTAGAATAATTTTTAAAATATTTTTTTTGCGAAAATACTGATGCATATTTTGCATCTGAAAATGTTCCTGCTTCTTTAATTTTTACACGTTCTTCAGCATTAGATTTACTTTGTTTTTCTATTTTTTCAAAATCGATGGATTCATAATCCGGCTTTATAAAATCTATCAAATCTAATTTTTCTGAGATTGATTTTAATAAATCATTACAATCCTCTATCACCTCTTGTTGGATTTTCTTAGAAATCTCTTTGCATTCTTCTATAGTTTCTAAAGAAATAGATTTTAAACTATCAATAGACCCTTCTTTATCTGGATTTAATGAGGCTTTCTTACTTTTATAATTACAAACTATAGTATCAGCAACCTCTTTTATTTTTCCCTTTTCATTACTAGTATAATGATAGCGAATATCTTCAATACCAACTGCTATCCTATTTAAAATTAAATTTTTCTCTGCTTCTAACTTTTTTATTTTAGCTTCTATATCATTAGGGTTTTTGATTTTTTGTCTCCATGACTCAATCTGATCACTAAATTCTAAATCTAAGCTATTATATAAACGAATCATTGTGTTTAATACATCTTTCAATAATATATAATGCGATTTTCGACCAAATTTCTCTAATAAACTGTATACTCGTTTAAATCTAGATTTCGCCTCTAAAGATTGAATAAAGTCACTAAGACTCCCATTCGCCAAGCCGCCTATCGTATCGTAATAAGATAGTTTTATAAAATCCTCAAGTTCTTTTGAGTCATCTAATTCTTTCAACTTATTCGTCACAGCTTCTATCGACTCCAATGAATCAAATACTTTCGCTGACATTTCAGCTTTACTATCTACAAAAAGTATATTTTCTTTATTCAATTGTTTGAACTGCTTATAAGCTTCTTCTTGCAAACGCATCAAATCATTCTCATTCATTTGTGCTACTCGAGTGAATATTAAAAAAAGAGCTTCTTTATTTCGTCCAACAATTGTATTATTCATAAATTGAGAAAACTGAGTTGACTCTATGGCTTGTCCTGTTATAGGTTTCAAAAAAATAATAGCATTAGCATCCTTTATATACTCTGTTGTAACTTCAGAAACACCGCCTCTTGCACATACACCCGGGCTATCTATAATTTCAACTCCTTTTAAAGAATCACTTAAAGGATAAAAAATCTCAATTTTAGTTACTATATTAAACCAATTATCTATATAACTAGATATATATTGCCTAATCTTACTTTCATATTTTTCTAAAGATAAATGATATATATTAGCTGCTTGAACTGACTCAGACGCAATCAAATTTTTAATATCTTCCTCAAATATCTTTATTTTTTTTGTCTTATTATTAGCTTTTCTACCTGCTTTTACCAATATTTCTTCATTAATCGTAGGTACCGGAATATCTCTATAGTCATCATCCAAGGAAGCATTCTTCTTCAAAAAAGATTTAACAGCTTCTGGTTCATTAATTACTTCTATCCGCCCATCGGCATAAGTTGCTACAAGCTTAAAATTTTTAGCATATTTTATTTCAAGTAAGACACTAGTACACTGCTTCACATCTACAGGCAATAAGTCTATGCCTAAATATGCATTAATAAATGTAGATTTCCCACTTTTCGCTTCTCCTGCTACTATGATTTTAAACTTATCTTCTTTAATCTTCTCTATATCAGCCCGAATTTTTTTTATAAGTCCCTCTTTTCTCTTTAATGGATTACTTATATTTATATTCTTATAATATTCCAAAACCTCCTGCAAAAAATTTTCCATATCATTATAAATTGATAAAACTTCTTCTTTCTTTTTTTTATAACTAATTACCATGTCTCCGCGCTCCTTCATATTAAATTCATGAATTCTCTATGGCTAAATTATAAATTACATAATACTATCAGTCAACATGCTCTAGATTTGATGAGACAAAACTTACATATCTATGTTTCATTAAACTTTATATGTAAAAAATCCTGTATAGATGCTATCTCATCTTTTACAAAGATAGTACCTATACAGGATTTAATAAATTATATTTCTTAATCTTATTCCGCTAACCCTTGTTCTCTACCGATAATATCAGCAATTTCTTGGCATAAGGCTTGTAATGCTTCTTGGTCTGGACCTTCAGCCATTACGCGGATGAGTGGTTCTGTACCAGATGCACGTACCAGTACGCGACCTTCGTCACCAAGTTCACCTTCAGCTGTTACGATAGCAGCTTTGATGATATCGTTTTCTTCCCAACCAGTCTTTGTAGCAACGCGTACGTTTATAAGAACTTGTGGATATTTTGTCATGATGCCAGCCAATTCAGAAAGTGGTTGGCCTTTTTCTTTTACAAGAGCCGCCACTTGAACAGCAGTCAACATGCCATCACCAGTTGTGTTATGATCGAGGAAAATGACGTGACCAGATTGTTCACCGCCAATGGAAAGGTCGTGTTCACGCATATATTCCAATACATAGCGGTCACCAACAGCAGTAGAAACGGTTTTCATACCAAGTTCTTCAGCTGCTTTGTGGAAGCCGATATTACTCATAACGGTACCAACTACGGTATCGCCTTTGAGCTTACCTTCTTCTTTCAATTTAAGAGCGCATAATAGCATGATTTGGTCGCCATCGAGGACTTGACCTTTTTCGTCTACTAACAAGCAACGGTCTGCATCACCATCATTAGCAATGCCTAAATCAGCATGGTGTTGTTGAACAGCTACTTGCAAGCCTTCGATATGGGTAGAACCGCAATGATGATTGATGTTCAAACCATCTGGATTGACATTGATATTGATAACCTTTGCACCAAGACCAGACAAAATTTCAGGACCTACGCTAGAAGCGGCACCATTCGCGCCATCATAGACAATCGTTAAACCTTCAAGGGATGTATCGATTGTATGACGAACAAAGTGAGCATAGTGATGTGCAAGATTTGCATTATACTCTACACGACCAATGCCAGCACCTGTAGGACGAGGTAATTCGTTATCTGCACTTTGACGTACATATACTTCTAATTGATCTTCTACTTCATCTGGTAATTTAAAACCACTACCATCAAAGAATTTAATACCATTATCTGGGAATGGGTTATGAGATGCAGAAATAACAGCGCCCGCATCAAAACCTTGTTGCTTTACAAGGTAAGCTACAGCAGGTGTAGGAATGACTCCCGCCATAACTACATTACCGCCTACAGAACAGATGCCAGATGCCAACGCGCATTCCAACATGGAACCAGAGATACGCGTATCTCTACCAATTAAAAATGTAGGATGTTCTTTTTCTTTACCAAAATGTGTTGCCGCTGCACGCCCCAAATGGTATGCCAATTCAGGTGTTAAAAATTCATTAACAACGCCACGTACACCATCAGTACCAAATAATCGAGCCATATTCTCCTCCGTCTACAAACGAATGTATTTCAATCTATGTTGTGTGTATTATATCACATGAGTTTGTACAATTTATAAAATCCAGGTTGGGCTTTCACCATAGCACGTAAATGTATAAATCTATTTGTGAAAGTATCATTCATTAGGTTTTGCATACATGCTCATGCACGCAATCGCCGTTTCTGCACCATCCAAGGCGGCACTCATGATGCCACCCGCATAGCCTGCACCTTCCCCCATCGGGTAAAAGCCACCGACTGTAGTGGATACGCGATTTTCATCACGTCCCATACGAAGTGGAGAAGATGTGCGCGTTTCAACGCCGGTCATACAGATTTCAGGGTTATCAAAGCCTTTGATACGGCGTCCCCAATACGGTAAGGCCCGTTCTAAAACAGACGATACATAATCAGGTAAACACTGGTGCAAATCGCAATCTACGATATGAGGTTCATAACTATGTATACTGCTTTCAACAGACGGCGCATCAGCCTGGCCTAAAAAAGAACCTACCGTTTGAGCCGGTGCATTAAAGTTTGAACCACCCAATTTATAAGCCTTGCGTTCCCATTCTCGTTGAAATGCTACGCCATCTAAAGGATGGGTACCAAAATCATCAGGGCCTACGTTTACAACGATAGCACTATTTGCAACGCCACTGTCACGGGCATACAAGCTCATACCATTGGTTACAACACCGCCCGGTTCGGACGCAGATGCGACCACTTGCCCACCAGGACACATACAGAAGCTATAGGCCGTACGCCCCGATTCCTTATCATGATATACCAAGGAATACTCAGCAGCCCCTAAACCTAGGCTCTTTGGATCCACACCGTACTGAGATTGATCGATGACATCTTGAGGATGCTCAATGCGAACACCGATAGCAAATGGTTTAGCTATCATATCGATACCGCGTTTAAATAACATTTCATACGTATCTCGCGCGCTATGACCTACACCAGATAAAACTAGAGTCGTATCAATATGTTCCGCACCATTCACCTCGATACCGACCACACGGTCCTGGTCAACGAATACATCGGTTACCTTAGCTCCAAAGCGGACTTCGCCTCCCCACTCGATAATGCGCTCACGCATGGCTTTTACCATATGACGCAATTTATCTGTTCCTACGTGAGGTTTATGCTTGTACAAGATTTCTTCTGGTGCCCCAAATTCTACAAAGTATTTTGAAATTTCATGCAACCGCGGATGTGTGACGCGCGTAGTCAGTTTACCATCAGAAAATGTACCAGCCCCACCTTCACCGAATTGAACATTCGATTCAGGTTTAAAGGTTCCCGTTTTCCAAAATGTTTCTACATCCTTTGTACGAGTATCTACATCTTGTCCCCGTTCTAACACGATAGGGCGATAGCCTTCACGAGCTAAGTAAAAGGCCGCCATCATACCTGCGGGACCAAAGCCCATCACAACAGGTCTATGTGCTAGAGGTCTATCACCAATGGCAATCGGTTCTGGATCCTCAGGTGTAAATAAGGTAACATCCTTTTGCTTACCTAGTTTCTTAATGATTTTTTCTTCATGTTGAGCCTCTACAAAAAGAGTATACACAAATACAATATTAGGTTTCTTACGAGCATCGACGGCACGTCTCACCACATGAATTTTCTGTATATATCCCTTTAGTTGAGGGTATTTCTTTTCTACTATTTCCTCAATCGTAGCCTTTACGGTAACGGCTACGCGAAGATTTATTATTCTTATCATATCTATGCTTTTCTTTGTATATCCACTGTTACATGAACCGTAGTCATCTTACTAGTAAGGCCATCAGGAATTACTATATTATAGGTACCATCAATAGGTGCCGTAGCATTACTTATATCAATAGATTCCGTCTTAAGATCCGAAACAGAATCCACCATTTCTTCACGGCCTGTAATTGTTACTTGTACAGGCTTAATCGTAATACCTTTGACTTCATAACCATCCGCTACTTGACCTACGGTTATTGCCGAAATAGGTACGGCTTTATCTTTTCTAAGTAAATTTAATTCATACTGTGCTTGGCCTTGTGTTGGGCTAATATTTACATTGAGCACATTGCCCGCATTATCCCAAGCTTCCAAATCAGCAACAGCGCTAAAGTTTTTAGTTTGACCGGCCACATTAACCTTCATGACAACCCGTGTGGCAGCCATTACTTGTTGTTTACGACCGGATACAGTGACTTCCTTCGGGATCACAGTAACCGATTTCATGGCCACATTATCCGGAATTTGTCCGATTGGCACAATTTCAACAGGTAATTTCTTCGATGCATATTCATCAACATTAATCGTTACCGTATCAGGTTTGATTTCAACTATGTTCATCCCCGATGGTGGATTGAAATGGATAGTCACATTATTTTGACCCGTTGAAACCCCTGACGCATCTATATAGGCCTTAAGGTTTTCAGACTTTAAGTTAATAATCGTATCGCGAGGCCCACTAAGCGTAACGCGTACATATTGAGGTGCATCCTCTATGATGTAATTAGCTGCCAAATTTTGCACCTGTACAGGCACCGTATAGGAAACCTCCATCACAGGATTTTGGTCGCGCATAATAAAAAACCACATGACGATGGCTGCCAATAATGAAAGTATTTTTGCAGGCCAGTTGCGTTTCAAATGAATCATCATTTCTTGCCACCCCATTTCCACATGCTCGTAATATTTTGACGAGGTCTTTCCATAAATGTACGAAGGGCCTCTTTAATTTGATCTTCTGGTAAGTGACGATAAATATGTCCGCCATAGGTATAAGAAATGACACCCGTTTCTTCGCTGACAACAACGACAACTGCATCTGTTTGTTCAGACAGACCGATAGCCGCGCGATGACGTGTACCAAGTTCGGTACTCAATGTACGGTCCTCGGTAAGAGGCAATAGACAACCTGCAGCTTGAATGCGGCCATTGCGGATAATCATAGCCCCATCATGAAGTGGTGTACTAGGAACGAAAATGTTTTTAATCAATTCCCGACTGAGTACGGCGTCTACGATAATACCTGTATCAATAAAGTCGTTTAAGCCTACCTCGCGTTCAAATACGATGAGGGCCCCTGTATGTTCACGAGACATAACGCGTGCAGCAGCCATCACTTCATTGATAGCCATGTCCATTTCTTCTTCGTTTACATTCTGTGCTTTACTAAAAATACGGCCACGCCCAAGTTGCTCTAGGGCACGACGTAATTCCGGTTGGAACACGACAGGTAACGCAAAGAGGATAACGGTCATCCCTTGTTGAAGAATCCAGTTAATAACATACAGATTCATTACATGGCTTAAAACATTCAAAATAGCCAAAAATAATAACCCTTTCAACAAGGCTACAGCGCGTGTATCCTTTAAGAGTTTATACATATAATAAATACCGATAGCAACCGTCAAGATATCGATGAGATCAAGGATTCTAAAGGTATGTATGAGGGCTTCAAAATGCATATGTGCAACTCCTTATACAAAATAATAAGGTACAGCCATTACATTAGCTGTACCTTATATTTTATCGCATTTTATGAGCACTGTAAATTTAAAACAGGGTTATACATTTTGCGTTTTAATCCACACATCCATGCAACCACCGCAGACCATGCCTTCTTTTACGGCTACATCATCATTTAATTTTACTTCAATACGTCGATGCTGCTCCTTCTTCTTCATAGAATCAATAGCACTGAGGCGTATTTCATTTTCTGCGCGGCCACCGCCAATAGTGCCAAAAATAGACCCATCAGGGAATACAACCATCGAAGTACCTGCTTTACGAGGCGTAGAACCAGCCGTATGAAGAATTGTTGCCACTGCTAGTGTTTCATCTGCGCGTTGACTCAAATATTCTACAAACTCACGATTCATGACTTACAACTCTCTTTCTGCGTAAAAACTGACCTTGTTTACCTCGTACAACAGCAAGGTACTCACTGACGATAGATAAAGCAATTTCCTCTGGTGTTTGAGCACCTAAATCTAGGCCAATAGGAGCATAGATCATATCGAGTTCCTCTTGCGTCCAACCTTTGGCTTTCAAATTTTCTAATGCATAATGAATGCGTTGTTGACTACCCATAACCCCCATATAAGTAGGCAATTGATCTCTCAATTGTTCAAGGCACGTATTATCGAATTCATGGGCTCTCGTAACGATAATAAATCCATTATATTCATCAAGAGGTAACTTGTCTCTAAAATCATCCAAAGGCAAACATTTTCTTGTTACACGCTCATCAAAGAATTCAGGCACCACATATTCAGGTCGATCATCGACAACCGTAGCACGACATCCGATAAATAATAATAAATCCGTAATAGCACGGCTTACATGGCCTGCCCCAAGGACAAGTACAGATGGATCCTTTTCAACAGGTTCGACAAAACATTCAGTGCTACCAAATACACATAAAGCATTCGGCTTAACTCTATTTAGTGTAAAGCCTTCTATAGCGTCACCATATAATATATCCCCATCCTGATTATAGATAGTTCTATCCCCTTGGCGAGGCCCCGATAGGATGGTCACCAAAAATGTTGGCTCCGTCACCTGTAATCGGTCTTTCATAATATCATAAATGCTTTCCATCTTTATTCCTTTCATAGTCCCATGCAGTAACAGCCTCTAAAACACCGCCACCAACAGCGAGGGATTTGTCAGAAATACTATAACAATGCGATTCCTCACAACGAGCATCCACATCAGCCAATTTAAAATGATCAGATACGATGAGTCCCGTTTTTAAAATGCCCCGTAATGTACCGGTAATCTTAGCTCGCACCGGTTCTTCATCAACATAACCAATCACTTCGTTAGCTTGCACCTCGTCACCAATATGACGTTTAGCTGTAAATACCCCTGCCTTTGGCGAATGAATCACCCGTTCATGGGTATAACCACCCACATTGCCAGGAATACCCGTATTCGGTTCCGCTTCACCATCATAAATGCAGCGTCCTAAATTATGGCCACGCATAGTTTCGATGACTACATTCACATCGCGGCCAGCGCTAAATCCAGGACCTACACCAATAACAAAGGGCGCATCTAATCTTGTAGTTCCTACATTCTTTTTAGCCAAAATGGCATCTACAACAACATCCGGATGCAGTTGATCTAATAACTCTTCATAGGACGATGTTACAACAGGAATCACACCTTGTGATAAAGTATCTTGAACTTCATCAATACACACATGACGTGCAACCAACCGTTCAAGAATCATTTCACCGCAGTGAACAGCATTACCATAACTGACCTCTCTGCGAATCATAGTGGGTATAGCAATTTCATTAACTACTACAGGGTACCCTGCACGTCTCAATCTATAAATTGCACCGGAAGCGATATCGCCGCCTCCGCGCACAAGTATTAAAGGCTTCATACACCCTCACTTTCACGATGTTGCAAATCGTTATAATCCTCTGGCGTATCTATATCAAATCCCCATTCAGGAATAATACTTACATATTCTACAAAATTATGCCCCACACCACGAATGATCGTTCGTCCACCTTGGTCACCCTCGATGTGTTGCAAGTCCTCAAACCAATGGGCACCAAACAAAACTGGATTGCCAGGGTGTTGAGTTGTTCCATATTTAGGTACTACGATTGTTCTATTTGTTTCATCTCTATGCTGTTGAAAGCTAGTGATGATCTGTTCAACAACCATTGGGTTCAGTAACGGTTGATCAGACACAGAGCAAATAATACCATCTAAAGCGTGTGTGCCAAATTCATTCATCAAGTATTGTACGCCTAATGCGATGGATGTGCCTTGACCTAAATCAGAACATTCGTTATGAATAATAGAAAATCCATAACTGCTAGCAATATGGTCAATATCATGGTCCCCAGCTGTAACGGCAACCATTGGATAATTTTTTAAATCCCAGGAAGGATTAGTTTGTTCCCAGCCAATTTGTAATGCATGACATACAGCATCAAGAATCGTCTTTCCGCGCCACGGAAGTAATTGCTTATTTGTTCCCATTCTTCGAGACTGACCTGCTGCTAACAAAACAAGGCCAATACAAGGTGTTTCTCGTGAAAGGGCGCCCCCTAAGGGAGCGCTTTCACCTGTCTTATATTCCATTTTGCTACCTAGCGACATTGAATAATACGACGAATTTCACAACTAGCCTTATACCCATCAGCCAACACAATGGCCGTGATATCACTATCTACCACATGACTTATGAAATCATCAATAATACGATGTTGTACCGTGTCATAACCCGTGCAGAACAAGATTTTCTTGCCCTTACTATATTGGAATAGCCCTTGTTTATGAAGCACGATTTGAGCAAGCATATGAGGTGTTACAATGGCACCTTCTTCGCGATGTACAATGGATTGAACTAATTCTAAATTATGTACATGATCTTCATCAAGGGATGCACCCAGCATTTGAAGGTTCACCACCCCTATAGTCGTCTTTGTTTGACTTGGGATAACAGGTTCCGTATGTTTTGGTGCCTTAAGCCATTTCTCTTTGGCTCCATCCGCTTCAACAACGATTTGCCAGTTTGGATGTAACGCACTAAGGCCATCTATGCTTTCACAATCTACAGCATCAACCTTAGTTCGTGTAATACCATTAAACCAGGCACCACAATAACCTTGTTGAATACGTTTTGTACAATATTCATCAACATCGTTGATATCCTTTGTATAAATAGGTTCATATTGAGCCACTTGTGATTCATACAACTGTGTTGTAGTCGTCACTACGATAGGTTGTCCTTGCAACCGACCATACTCGACTAGCTTAGATAAGACCGTTGTTTTGCCGCCAGCCCCAACCAATGCGACAATGCCAGGTTGGATAAGACGATTCCAGTACTGCGTTTGTGATGTCATAGCACGAGGCCCCCTTTAGGAATGTAGAAATAGTTATACTTTATATTTCTCGTCCATCCCCATAAATACCTTCTCTGGTGTCATAGGTAATGTACGAATATCCGCACCAACTGCATTTTTTACAGCATGTTGTATTGCGGGACAAGCTGTATTAATAACAATTTCACCGATGGATTTAACACCATATGCACCACTTTCCTCATATGATTCAACAAAGGCTGTATGTAATTCACCAATATCTTGACGTGTAGGAATTTTATAGGTCATAAAATTATTAGTTTCTAAACGACCATTACTAGAGTATCTAACGTCTTCATACAAAGCCATACCAATAGCTTGTACTGCGCCGCCTTCAACCTGTACACGCGCTAGTTTAGGATTCACAACGGTACCACAGTCTACACAATTATACATATGTAACGGTATAATTTGTCCCGTTTGTTTATCTACCTTAACTTCAGCAATAGACGCCATAAATGGTGGTGGAGATGTATGACTACCCCACGTTGCGAACCCCGTTAATTGTTCGGATGTAGTTCCGACTAATAGCTTAGGCGCTAATTCTTGAACGGACATTTTCTTTGTACCGTCCTTAGTCGTACCTACTAAGCCATCAAAATCAATATCTTCTGGTTTAACATCCATAAATTGGGCTAGTTTATTGATTATCTTTTCTCGCAATTCTTCAGCCGCCATCTTCGCAGCTGTACCCGTTACATAAGTCGTACTCGATGCGTATGAACCTGGATCAAATGGTACGATATCCGTATCAGATTCGACAACCGTCATAGATTCCATAGGGCAACCAAGGGCTTCACAAGCCATTTGTGTAAGAATTGTATTAGCCCCCATCCCCATATCGGAAGAGCCCGTATACAATGTGTAGTTACCATCATCGCCAAGGCGAATTTCTACAGATGCTACGTCGATATTAGCAACACCGGACCCTTGTAAGGCAAGAGCCATACCTAAACCACCGCGATAGCGCTCATCAATGTCCCAACTATGAGGACGCTCATCCCAACGAGCCATTTCCTTAACCTTATTTACAGTTTCTTGGAATAGGCCAGAATCCATAATTTCATCAGGATCATATACTAAACTGCGTTCACCGGCAGCAATCAAATTCTTTTGACGAAGTTCCGCTGGGTCGATTCCCATTTCGTCCGCCAAACGGTTTACTGCACATTCTAAAGGCCACAAAGCCTCTGTAGCGCCATAGCCACGGAAGGCTCCGCCCGGCGTATGATTCATGTAAACCCCTTCGGTGCCATAGTGTACTGCTTTTGCCTTGTTATACAATGGAACAGACTTATGTTCCCCCGCTGTGGTTGTCGTAAAGCAGTGTGTTGCATGAGCGCCTGCATCGGTAATGGAGTCCATATCGATAACTTGGATAATGCCATCCTTGGTAGCCCCTACGCGGATATACCATTCACGAGCATGACGTGTAGTAGAACAAGTTTGTGCTTCCGTTCTATCATATAGTAAATAACATGGCTTTTGTAATTTCCATGTTACAAATGCTGTCATCAATTCAGTACAAGCCGTTTGCTTCGATCCAAAACCACCGCCAATGCGAGGTTTAATAACGCGGATTTTAGATGCAGGAATTCCTAGTGCTCGTGCAATATGACGGCGCACATGGAACACGATTTGCGTAGAGCTAACGATGACAATACGGCCTAAATGATCAATATAGCCAAAGCTTTGGAATGGTTCCATTGCAGATTGACGCGTAGCTTGGTCGAAATATGTGCCTTCTACGACATAATCGCATTTAGCGAGTTCCCCTTCAATATCACCAACACGCTTATGGTAGGATACACAAATATTGCGTTTATAGTCTTGTCCTACCGGAATGTGATTGAGAATATCGTCTTCTGGATGGACTACTGTTTCATGGTCCATAGCCGTGCGTAAATCAAGTACCGGTTTTTGCACCTCGTATTCAACCTTAATGAGAGGCATCGCCTTCAATGCAGTAGCTTCATCTTTAGCCACGACGAGGGCCACTTCATCACCTACATAGCGGACTACAGGGTCGAGAATCAACGCATCATAAGCAGATGGCTCTGGATAGGTTTGACCTGCCAAAGTAAACCGCGTATTCGGTACATCTTCATAGGTAAAAATAGCCTCTACACCAGGGATTAATTTAGCTTTAGATGTGTCAATAGATTTAATTTTTGCCTGTGCATGTGGACTACGCAATACCTTAATAATGAGGGCATCTTTTGGTACAAAATCCCCTGTATAAGAAGGTTTACCACTCAATATCCCCTTGGCATCGACTTTATCATAAGACTTACCAATGTGCTTCATTATAAACCTCCTTGTAGATACTTACGAACGCCTCGAAGTTGCGATTCATAGCCAGTACAGCGGCAGAGATTTCCAATCAAATATTCTCGAATTTCATCATCACTGGCATTAGGATTTCTACGCTTTAATGCGATGGCGCTCATCATCATACCGGTAGTACAAAAACCACATTGGTCTGCCCCTTCAGAAGCAAGACAATCTGCTAATAAAGATGCATCCTCTTCAAGACCTTCGAGGGTTGTAATGGAATGGCCTGGCGCACGGAATGTAGGATATGCACAGGATAACGTGATTTCATCGTCTACCCAAACAGTGCATAAGCCACAGTTTGTCGTATCACAACCACAGCGTACGCTATAATAACCTAAGTTGCGCAACGTAGTTAATAGCATTTCATCCGTTGGCACATTAACGGTTACATTCTTATTATTAATATTTAATACTAATTCCATTATTGTGCCACCTCCTTAACTAACCGACGAACCATGGCTTTAGCCATCTCAATGCGATATTCCTTGGATGCATGAGAATTTTTTTGATACACTAATTCCTCTGATGCAATCTGTGCTGCCTCATCCAATGCATCCAATCCTTTTTCTGAAAGCAAAGCACTCGCTTTCTCTGCTAGTTGTGGCGCACCTGGACGGGTCCCGATATAGACTTCATAATTTGTATCATCACGACGAATAGAACCGGTTAAATACGGAAAGTCACCACGAGAAATGCGCAACGCCTCAACCGCAACAGGCACTTCGCGTTTAGGGATGCGAATTTCAACTAAAATATCGCGTTCCCGATAATTCATATAATCCTTCATGGACATACGACCACCTTTATAGGTTACGATGTCTGCATGAACAGCTAACAAGGCGGGAATAATATCAGAGAACCCAAATTTACTAGCTACGGATCCGCCCATGGTAGCCATATTTCTAAATTGGACGCCTAGAATTTCTTTGACACCACGTACTACAGCACCGCCACAAAAGCGTTGTAATGGTTCAAATCGTTCTACATCGCCTTGTGTCGCCATGGCACCAATAACAAATTCGTTATCTTCTTCACGAACATATCGTAAATCTAGTCCTGCCATATCGATTACTGCAGGCCATGTACGGCGACCCAATCGCAGCCAACACCCACCCGCAAGCATAGGTGCCGTCTTATTTTTTACGGCCATTTCATAGGCCTCTTCCACCGTCTTCGGTTGTAATACTTTCAAAAAGGCTAACATAATCTATCCTCACAATGGTATACTAAAAACAATCATTATCTTAAGCCATTTACTATTAGCAATGTTGCCATAATACCTTTTATTTTTGCTTATATATAATTGTAACAACTATTACATCGTAAATCTATGACAAACAATATAAAATTACAAGAAGTTTGCAAACAATTACATATACCCGTAGTGGGCACCACGTCATGGCCACTCCCTATAGAGGCCCGTGAAATTTTGCAGGAATCCAATCCCTGTCCATTCACAGCAGCCGACATAGACGAACGACTGATAGGCACAACAGACTTTATGCCACACAGCGCCATCGTCTGTCTATTTCCCTATCATGTGCCACATGAAGGTCCTACGAATCTATCCCGTTACACGTGGGCCACTGATTACCATCTAGTTGTGACAGACTATTTACAACGCCTCGTAGATGAACTTAAAACGACTGCCCCAGATGCATCATTCTCTATCCATTGCGATACGAGTCCCTTAGCTGATCGATATATGGCGTATTTAGCAGGCCTTGGGTTCTATGGAAAAAATAAATGCTTTATCAATCCAACTTGGGGTTCTTATATCGTCATCGGTACTGTACTCACCACATTAGAATTCGAGTCCAATACGCCTATGACCGATACGTGTATGGGCTGTAATCGGTGTATTACATCCTGCTTAGGTCAATGTCTAGATGGCAATGCATTTAATTACGCCACCTGTAAAAGCTATTTAACGCAAAAAAAAGGCGATCTCACCGATGACGAACAAGCCATCATCAGGAAATCACCCTTGTTATTCGGTTGTGATGTATGCCAAGAAGTATGTCCCCATAATAAGGACTTACCTACAACACCCATTATTGAATTTCAATCTATCAAACCTTATGTGGATGTTGAAGAATTAGAGTCTATGACCAATAAGGAGTTTAAGGCAAAATACGGCCATCGAGCCTTCTCATGGCGCGGTAAAAAGATATTGATACGCAATCAGGAATATATTACAAAACCTTAATACTACCTACTATATTTTATAGTAATTAAGTTTATCCAAGGACTCACTCAAGGCCGGTACATATTCTTCGATGAACATGTCCACCTCTGGCATATTTAGAGCTTTCAACTTGGCCAAAATCGTATCGTGCGCCTCCTTAAATTCATCATTGCCCGCATGTAATTCATTAACGCATTTCATATAGGCGGACAAGGTATCGGCAGCTTTCACAATCGGCCATTCAGGCAATGTTTCAGCATCTACAATATACGGTTTATAAACGGATTGCAATCGTTCCGGCAATGTGCTTAACATTTTTTCTTGCGCTAAGGTTTCCACCTCGCCATACAAGGAACGAAGCTTAGGATCAAAGTATTTAATAGGCGTCGGCATATCCCCTGTAAAGATTTCACTCACCTCATGGTACATGGCAATGACGGCCACCTTGTTAATATCTACATTTCCACCGAAATATTCATTTTTAAGAGCCGCCAAATTATGGGCTACCATAGCTACCTCAAGGCTGTGTTCTTGAATATTTTCTGTTTCCGTATTGCGCATCAAGCTCCAACGGTTAATAAAGCGCATCCGTTTTAAAAAAGCAAAAAATGAACTCATACATATCCCCCTTACAATGAAGGTCCCACCAGAAGGTAGGACCTTTTATAGTATGTATAACTAAATAGTTATGATATTAAATGACACCGCGTAATTTAAAGCCATAGTCTAGGAACTGAACGGCCTCATTCCAACGGTTGTCATCATTGAGCATCACCACAATCATAGTGTGCCCATTTCGCGTAGCCGATGCGATTAAACACTCACCAGCCGCATTTGTAAATCCGGTCTTTAAGCCATTAGCACCAGGATATTTATTCCGGATAAAATGGTTTGTAGTGCGAATCGTTTCAGGCGCACGGTTTTGATAAGGCACCTTATAGTAATCATTAGCCACCTTGTCGCGGAACATTTGATATTTCATCCCATAAGCTGCAATCAAAGCCAAATCTCGTGCCGTCGAATGATGACCCATTTGGGTCAATCCATGAGGGTTGAGGAATACGCTGTTTTTAGCCCCCGCCTTAGCAGCTATGCGATTCATATCCTTCGCAAAATTTTCTACAGACCCACTTACGTTCTCTGCCACCACTACGGCCGCATCATTACCAGATGCTACCATCATACCTTCAAGAACACCTTCCAAGGTAATTTGGTCACCCACATGTACACCAAGATTAGATTCTTCCATGCTCGTCGCATAGGGACTAATCGTTGCTAACTCATCTAATTGTGTTCCTTTTAACTCAAGGGCTGTTAATAAGGTTACCATTTTCGTAGTACTTGCCGGATGCATCCATTTATCAGGATTCTTGGCGAATAAAATTTCCTTATTATCTGCATCAATGAGTACTACTGCTTCACCAATGGTAGATGGTGGCGTAGGTGCAGCACCATGAGCAACAGTACCTAAGAGCATGGCACCTATGAAAGCTAACGCCAATATAAAACGTTGCCATACTAAGTGCCTATGCATTATTAAATCTCTCATATCAATCTCTTTCTACATATTATTAACTTGTAAATTCATGATTTATCAGATTTCTTGATTCGTGGTAGTTACTTTTTTCTTAGTTTCTTTAATTTCATCTGTAGAAGTATCTGCGTGTTGTATATATACAACACGTTGTGGATATGGAATATCTATACCATGCTTATCAAAAGCATCTTTTACATCGGACATAATACTATATCGAACCTCAAGAAACTGACTAGTTTTAACTTCTGCAAACGCAGAAATACGCACAGAGTTATCACCAAATTCAGAAATACCAATCTCCATATATTTAGCATTTAGAATACGTTTATCCTTGGCAAAAACGTCCTTTAAAATTCTGATCGCTTCATGATGATCATTGTTATAGCCAATATCAAAAACAAACGGAATCATTCGTTCAGTCATATAGGAATAATTCGTTACTGATTGAGATGTAAGAATCGAGTTTGGTATATACACTCGTTTTTGATCTCTTGTAGTAACAATAGTATTCATAAACTGTATAGATGTAACACTACCTGTAATGTCCCCAACCTCAATATAGTGTCCAGCGCGAAATGGTTTAAATATTAAAATCAATAATCCAGATGCCAAGTTTGACATATTATTTTGTAATGCCAAGCCAATACCTAAACCAAAAGCACCGAAAGCTGCTACAAAGGATGTTGTAGGAATACCAACTTGATTAAGACAGATTAATAATAAACCTACAAGCAATACATAATTAATAATTTGAGATACAAAGCCCATTGCAGCAGTATCATAGTTGGCTCGTGTCATAACACGAACAGCAAGAGTTTTAATCCACCGAATAATATAGCGGCCTACAAAAAATATAATAAGAGCAAGCAAAATATTGCCGGCTTGGCTAAAAAACCATTCTCTTAATTTTAACAATACATTGGCATCGTTAAATAACAGCTCTGATGCGGTTGCTAAGAATTCGTACATGTATACCCCCACAATGCTTAAGGTGACTTACTCAAATCTATGGTAAACATATGATATAATTTCACATGTAAATATTATGTATTATAAACAACTTATATGAAGATAATAAAATATTACCTTTTATTATAGCTTTATATTCTATATCTAACAATGATAAACTAGGGAGTCCTATATGTCTAATAATCCATACACAGCGCCAGATGAATTAATAACGGGCGGCCATGTCACTAAAGAATATAACTCTGTAACCGTACTCTTTGACGACATTCACTATTCCTTGAGCAGCGGTCAACTAAATGGAGGCTTTCACCATACATTAGGTGTACGCAATCAACAATTAACCTACCATATTGAAACAGAAAAGGATTTACCAGGTGGCTCTGTAGCAAACTATTTAGCTCAAGAATTTGAGCATATCGATGTGCCTGTACATTTCAGCACTGCACTGTTAACCTCTGCTACACCATCCCTTCATGCGTACACAATGGTACAAGAAAGTGATACAATCGTTGAAACCATTGTCACCGGTGGTTACAAGAAAACGGCCCATCGTGCAGGTACAGGTTATTGTTATGAAGAAAAAGATGGTGAATTCCACACTCCTGGCACAATTAATATCCTCGTATTTACCAACAAGGCCTTAACAGATAGCGCGATGGTGAAGGCCATCATGACGATTACCGAGGCTAAAACAGCAGCATTACAAGATTGGAAGGTAGAAAGTACCAAGGACTTCCTAAAATATAATACACATATAGTTCACAGTTTAGCAAAAGAAACGAATACCTCCGCTACTGGAACTGCTACAGATGGCATCATCTTAACTATCAATACAAATGGCGATGTATTAACTGATGCAGGATCCTATTCCCTATTCGGCGACACATTAGCCAAATCTGTATACCTAGGTGTACAACGAGCATTAGAAAATGCCATCGGTACCGAATGATTTATACAAGCAAAAGGCCCTTTGTGAATAATCACAAAGGGTCTTTTTATATCTGTCTCATCCGCATACAATCGCTTGTAAGGGTTAGTATTCTTTAAAGATTCGTTCCAAATCCTTGCAAGTACGTTCCTTTTGTAAGGCCAACATCAACAAGATACGAGCCTTTTGAGGTGACAAGCTATCACATACAAAATAGCCTGCCTCCACATCTTGGGGAACCTTAGATACTATACCACTCCCCGTTCTGGATGCGCGTACAACAGGTATTGGTAAATTGGATGTTACCTTACGGATAGGTTCTGGTATCGTACCATGGCCTAAGCCAGCTAAGATCAAACCCGATGGGTTCGTTGCCACTATGGCAAGCCCCATAATTTCTTCGATACCTGCATAACAGGTTAAGATTTCAACACGTGGTAAGTCATCGTCCTCTGGCAAGCCAAACTCAGATTCCATCGTATGCTTACGCAACGGACACATATAGTATTGGGCTATACCATCTTGTACAATACCAAGATGACCTACATTAGGACTACCAAAGGTTGCCACGTTAGTTGTATTCATTTTCGTTACATCACGAGCACCATCAATATAGCCATTCATAACTACCAGTACGCCCTTATTATATGATTCTGGTGTTCGAGCCACTTGTATAGCTTGCAACAAATTAATAGGGCCATCGGCACTGACAGCTCCTGCTGGACGCATCGAACCAGTTATAACGATAGGCTTATCAGTATGGACAGTAAGATGCAAAAAGTACGCGGTTTCCTCCATACTATCCGTGCCATGTGTAATAACAACACCCGCAATATCATCATTATCCACACATTTTTGTACTAATTTTGATAGACGGACCCATTGAAATAGCGTTATATCTGAACTTTCAATATTACAAAATTGATTGCACACAAAAGGTCCATACTCTCTAACGCCAGGTACAGAGGATATAATTTCTTCTAAGGGCAATACACCTGCTGTATACCCCGTCAAATCAGTATCCGAAGCACCTTGTCCCGCAATGGTACCGCCAGTACCAATGATTGCAATTTTCTTAGTCATCTTATCCTCCTATAGACATTATAATGTAGAAGGTTTAAAGGAAGGCATTAATTCAAGTTTATGCCGATTAATTCGTTGTAGATAATCAATGCGCTCCTTCGTTTGTATATCTTCAATTTCGCCGGTTCGAATATATCGATCGAGAACGGCATAGGTAAATCCTAGTTTATCCTCATCAGATTGACCACTGAGCCCATCACTAGGCGTTTTGTCTACTAAATGACGCGGAATATCCAAAAGGCATCCAATTTGACGCACCTCTTCAACCACTAGATTCGCCAATGGACTAAAGTCACCTGCTGCATCGCCAAACTTGGTAGAGTAGCCCACATAGTCTTCAGAGCCATTACATGTATTAGCAACACGTGCACCATGTGGCAAATTTTGACCTACCGCATATAATGTGGCCATCCGCAAACGAGGCGGTGTATTGATTTCTGCATCTCGCGCTAAATCTGTACGGCCCGTTACATCGGAAAAGCCCTCTCCTTGTACAATGGCCTCCGTTAATGCACGATAGGCATTACCAATATTCACAATCATATAGGGGATACCAAGATGCGCCACCACCTCTTTTGCATCATCTATATCGGATTGTACATCATTTGGCATAAGGACGCCTACAACGCGTTCTGCACCGAGCGCCTCCTTACAAAGAGCGGCTACCACGCTAGAATCCTTACCGCCCGAAATGCCGACTACAGCGGAACATGCAGGTCCATTTTGTTCAAAATAGTCCCGAATCCACGCCACTAATTCCTCTTTTGTTCGTTCTGGATGTGTAAGCATAGGCCCTCCTATTTTTTACGACCAATACGATTCAATAAGTCCATCTTCATATGATAATAGTCAGGGCTCATATCTAGATAGTGACGATGTGGATTTTCAAAGCGTTGTTCTTCCGGCCAAATCTCATGAGCCAATTGTTCTTGTACATAGGCGCGTATCGATTCCAATGTTGGGGATGGTACGATTTGCTCGCCTCCTTTAATCATGAGTTCCTGCATATTTTTAAATGTACAGTTTTCATAATACAATTCTCTCCACGGTTTTTCTGGATCGATATAACGATATGGTTTGTCTGTGGATGGCACTTCGCCAGGTAATGTCAATAATTCAGCAATAGCGCGACCATCTTCATTATAAACGCGATATACTTGTTTCAATCCAGGATTGGTAATCTTTTCCACAGACTCAGAAATCTTAATGCGCGGTTCCCATACGCCGCCTTTTTCAACGCCTGCAATCTTGTATACAGCGCCGAATACAGGATCCGTTTTCGACGTAATCAATCGTTCCCCTACGCCAAAGATATCAATAGGGCCACCTTGATTTAATAAAGATGAAATCGTATATTCATCAAGGCTATTAGATGCCATGATCTTACAATCGTTCATCCCCGCATCATCGAGCATACGACGCGCTTGCTTAGCTAAATATGCTAAGTCACCAGAATCGAGACGAATGCCTTTTAATCGATGACCATTCGGTTCCAAAATATCCTTGGCAACCTTAATGGCATTTGGTACACCCGATTCTAATACATTATAGGTATCCACCAAGAACACAGCGCTGTCCGGATACACTTCAGCATAGGACTTGAATGCTTCATATTCAGAATCGTGGTACATAACCCAACTATGTGCCATGGTACCATTTACGGGAATCCCAAATTGTTGTCCCGCTAGAACTGTGGCAGTCCCATTGACACCGCCTATGAAAGCCGCCCGCGCACCATATACAGCAGCATCTACATTGTGAGCGCGACGAGCCCCAAAATCGGATACAATGCGTCCATCGGCTGCACGCACGATACGGTTCGCCTTTGTAGCAATAAGCGATTGATGATTAATCATGGTAAGCACTGCTGTTTCCACAATTTGTGCATCGATAAGAGGTGCTACGATGGTCATAATCGGCTCATTAGGATATATGATGGTACCTTCTTTGAAGGCATATACATCACCGGTAAATTTGAAGTTGCGCAAATACTCTAAAAATTCATCACTAAATAAATGCAATGATTTAAAATACGCCATATCCTCCTCATCGAAATGAAGATTCAAAATGTATTCTAAAACTTGTTCCAATCCGCCAAAGATAGCAAATCCACCTTTGTCCGGATTGCGACGGTAAAATACGTCGAAGGCAACGCGGTCTGTATTGTCTTGTTTCGTAAAGTACCCATGAGCCATGGTCATCTCATAGAGATCCATAAGCATACTAATGTTGCGACGTTCATGTTGCATACTTTCACCATCCTATATAAATAAAAGGTATATAATACAGCGCGTTCGTTATACATTACGCATGATACTATTATAAACTATATACATCGTCTTTTCTATTCATAGTACATGTGATATAACTATATTATAGATAATAATTACTTATTAACTAATGAATAAACATGAATAATCTCATAGCAACTAAGATAATTAGAATTATATGGGATATATTTTCAGAATGAGAGGTGCCAAATGGATGCAATCGTTCAAGCAAAACGCGTATTAGAAATATTTAAAGAAATGAGCCAAATCCCACGTGGATCTGGCAACGAAAAGGGCATTAGCGATTACATTGTCAATTTTGCTCACAATTTAGGTCTCGAAGCTACACAAGATAGCGAATGGAATGTAGTCATCAAAAAACCAGCTACACCAGGCTATGAAAATCGTCCATCCGTCATCCTTCAAGGTCATATCGATATGGTATGCGTAAAAGGTCATGATTCCAGCCATGATTTTACAAAAGATCCAATCGCCAACATCATCGAAGGCGAATGGATGCACGCCGATGACACTACATTGGGTGCAGATAATGGCATGGGCGGCGCTATGATTTTAGCAGTTCTAGAAGATAAGAACCAACAACATGGTCCCCTACAAGTATTATTCACAACTAATGAAGAAACAGGTATGGATGGTGCTGCAGCAGTAAAAGAAGGCCAAGTATCAGGTGATTATCTAATCAACTTAGACACTGAAGTGGAACATGAGTTCTGTGTAAGCTGCGCTGGCGGCTGCCACGTTAATGTATCTATCCCACTATTGCGCGAAAATAATCTACCTGGTTATGATGCAGGGCTTTCACTAACTGTAAAAGGTTTAAAGGGTGGTCATTCCGGTATCGAAATCATTGAACAACGAGCTAATGCAAACCAAGTACTTGCTCGCGTTCTTTATGATTTAGAAAAACAATATTCCTTTAATCTAGCTTCTTTCGTAGGTGGCGTTAAACATAATGCGATTCCATCTAAAGCGGTTGCAACCATGTCTATACGCAACGAGGATATAGAAGCGATTAAGACCCTTATCAAATTCTACGAAAAAGAATACAAACATGAATTTGCAATCAAAGATCCTGATTTAACATTCGTAGTGGAAGAAATTCCTACACCAGCAACAGTGTATGCTGATGATACGGCAGAAGCCTTAATTTCCTACCTCTATCTTGCAGAAGATGGGGTTCACTCTATGAGCCAAACCATCGAAGGGCTTGTAGAAACATCAGATAATCTCGCTATTGTTTCTGAAGGCACACATACGATAGACATCCTCGTATCAGTTCGTAGCTCTAATAAAAACAGCTTAGAATACTTAACTAAAAAATTATTACTCCTTGCTGATACATTAGGCGTTTCTGCTACCCGCAGCGGTGGTTATCCTGCATGGGAATACGATAAAGGCTCTAAACTAGAAGAACAAGTTATCGCACTTTACAATACCATGTCCGACACCCCTGCCCGCGTGAATGCAGTCCATGCAGGCCTAGAATGTGGCTTATTAAAGAATATTTTACCAAATACTGAAATGATCAGCTTTGGTCCAACAATCATTAGCCCACATACAAATATGGAACGCGTACATCTACCTTCTGTAGAACATGTATATGTATTCCTTAAAGCATTACTAGAAAAATTACAATAATTTTTCAAAATTTTACCAAATAATATTTATTCAAATAAGCGTATGTACTCATATATATCCTATGAGGCATACGCTTTTTTGTAAAATCAACGTTATAAATATATAAACATGTTCACATATACTCATATTAGTATAATATTATCAATTTTTCTTATAAATCGCTTATTACTTAACTTTGTAAACTATTGTTCATACCCTTACGGGTATTTTTATATGTTATGTAAGAGTAGTATACTATGTTTACATTTACAAGGGAGGCGTATTATGATACCAATTACGATCATATCCGGATTCTTAGGCGCTGGAAAAACAACGTATTTACAACATATATTAAACTGTCATAACACCAATGAACGTATATTAATTATAGAAAATGATTTTGGTGAAACTAGTCTTGATGCAAAACAATTATCTACATCAGGCGCAACCGTACGTGAAGTAACCTCCGGTTGTATATGCTGCAGTCTCCAAGGCAACTTTAAAAATGCCTTAATCGATATTCTATCGACGCAAGATATCGATCAAATCTATATAGAGCCATCTGGAGTGAGCAAATTAAGTGAAATTTTATATACTTGTGATGATGACGATATCACCAGTAAAGCCTATGTCAGCATGATTATAACGGTCGTAGATGCCATGCAGGCACCTATGGCAATTAAGAACTTTGGCCCCTTCTTTAAGGACCAAATCAAACACTGTTATGCCATGCTACTTACTCATGTAGAGGATGAAAAACAGGTTGAAAAAACAAAACAACTCATCGTTGAATTAGCACCACATACACCAATTTATATTGATGTAGATGCACTTCAACAGGATATAAACCAACTAAAATCTAATACTCATAAGGCACATAAACATGATTCCGAAACCTGCAGTTGCCATACATGTAACGACAGTGAGGATTACAACGGTGCTCACCACGACAATCACAGTCATCATGACCATGACGACCACCACCATGAGCACCAACCATTTGTGACCCATACATTCCATAATCTACAATCCCTCGATGATACACAATGGATTGATTTTTGTAATAATTTACCATCTACAATACTACGAGTTAAAGGTATTATTCCTACCGCATCAGGCCCTATGGAATTACAATACACACCGCAATCCTGTGCTATAACAGCTACACACTTAAATGACTATCACCTAGTTGTTATTGGCACCGAAATAGACATTCCATCTATAAACGAGAAAGTGTGCAGTGCATCATGATTCCTGTATATGTCGTAACAGGCTTATTAGGGTCTGGCAAAACCACCCTAATCAATCTAGAGCTACGAGAACGAAAAAAACTAGGTTCTACAGAAATCATCAGCTTTGAAACAGGTAATACAGAGTTTATAAAAAGGCCTTTATCCATTGAGCCAGATGATATAGAAGAAAACCTATCTCATGTGGTGCAACAAATACAGGATTATATTTCTACAACAACACCGAAAGAAATATGGGTTGAATGGAATGGCATGTTTTCATTTCAACAGTTAGAACTCATCTTCTTCAATTCAATTCTAAAAGAATTCTGTCATCTAGAACGCGTCATCTACACAGCAAAGAGCAACAGTATAACATCTATGATACAGGCACTAGGGGATAGAGTCGTATCGCAACTATACAGCGCCGATTATATTATGTTATATGCGAATGATACGACACAAACCAAAGCAGTAAAGAAACTCTTACAATCCTACAATCCGGAATGTTCCATATTAGTCAATCCCACTACAAAAGACATCCACAATAAACTAACTAAACCGATATGGCCATGGTCGTTGTACGGTATTGTGGCTATATTGACATTATATATATTACTGGTCACTGTATTCCGTCATAGCATTTCCTATTCCATCCATCAAGTTTTGGCCATTGCATCAGGCATCATTTTTGAAGGGATACCATTTTTATTGTTAGGAACCATCATTTCTTCTGCTATCACACTATTGGTACCGGATCGTTGGCTAATGCGTTATCTGAAAGCAGACTCTATTAAAAGCTATGGCATAGCCATTGGTAGCGGTCTTGTATTACCTATCTGCGATTGTGCTACTATTCCTATGTTTAATGCATTATTAAAGCGTGGTATCCCTCAACATATAGGACTATTGTTTATGCTCGCAAGTCCTATTATGAATCCCATCGCATTATTAGCAACCTATTATGCATTTCCAGATACTCCACAAATAATACTAGCTCGCATAATTGGTGGTATATTAATCGCATGTATGGTGGCCCTCACATTTAAATGGAAACCACACAAATTATCTACCATCACTAACAATTTACCTCAGCCAAAGGATTATCAGTATGGTTCACCAAATCAAGAAGGCAATAAAAAGAAAATCTTCCTATTGCACGTAGAGCGTGAATTCAGTCAATTACTTATTTACTTCTCTGCAGCAGCTTTCACATTAGCCCTATTCCAAGTATGGATAAAACCTACCTTCTTCTCTGGTTCACTCGATGTAGCCACACCTATTGCTAATGCATTATTACTAGCTTTAGCGTTCCTCTTCTCCCTATGTTCTACATCAGATGCCATTATAGGCCGTTCGTTAAGCAATTTATTTCCTATATCAGCGGTTCTTGGTTTCCTATGGTTAGGTCCTATGATTGACATCAAAAACGTATACATGTTACGTCAGTATATCTCAACATCATTTATACTTCGTTTAGTTATTACTATTAGTATTATTACGTATATCATGACATTGCTATTTCAATTTTTATTTAATGTATAAGGAGAACGGTTTATGTTATCAGAACTACGAAACAAAGATATACTCAGTGTCATCAAGGGTCTGCTATATACGGCATTAGGTATTAGTTTTTTATATCTACTCATTACGGGCCAATATAAATTATATGTGGCCCCTCGATATGAATTATTTTTACTTTTAGCAGGTATAGCACTGTTATTGGGAGGCATTGTTTCAATCCTTTGGTCCCCAAATAAACAATATAAACATAATTGGCGCTCTATTACACCAATCATAATCCCTCTTGTGTTATTTGTGGTTCCACCAATTTTATCGCCTAATTCTGTACAAGTAACTGGAAATACGGCCGCCACAGAAGATACTAATGATTTTAATTTTTCTCAAGACGATATTGGCGAAGTTATTACAATCAATAATGAGGCCAAAGATCCTGGCATTTCAAAATCTAAAAAGGAAATTGTATTAAACTCGGATAACTACTATCGCACCATCGTTGCACTTGGTTCTAAACCAGAAGAATATGTAGGGTACAAAATCTATATGACAGGTTATGTTAACCGAGAAGACAATACATTAAAATCCAATGAGTTTACACTTTCACGTATGGCCATGGCTTGCTGTATCGCAGACGTCTCCCCTATTGGTTTAACAATGCATAAGAATGATGGAGATTCTTATAGCAATAAACAATGGGTAACCGTAGAAGGCACTGTTTCCACACGAGACTTTCACGGACGCAAGCAACCATACATAGAAATCAACAAAACCAAAGATGCACAAGAAATCTTAGGATATGTATATCCATAGCATAGTAAAAGGGCTACCACAAATGTGATAGCCCTCTATTACTATTTTGTATATATTATCGCAAATGGCCTATAATACGTTTCCCCATCACAGCAGCCACAGCACATAAAAATACGTCAGGCCCAGCAGGAATCAAGAAACAAGACCAAATAACAGCCCACCAACCAATAGGTGTCCCTAAATATACATTCATTATCATATATAAATAGATCATGCCAAAACCATATACAATGAGCAGATTAATAATAGCACCAATGAGCAATGTTTTAACAGAATGTGTTGGTGAAAGCTCACTGAAGCGCCCCACCACATAGGCACCAACCATGAATCCAATCAAATAGCCGAATGTAGGTTGCAATACATAGCCTGGCCCGCCGCCAGATGTAAAAACAGGCACGCCGATAAGTCCCAATATAATATAAATCCCTACACTAATGGCACCGAGGCGGCTGCCTAATATAATACCAGCCAATGTAGTAAATAAAATCTGCAGTGTAAATGGACAGTTTGGAAGTGGCACACGAATAAATGCACCGGCTGTAATTAATGTTACAAATAAGGCTGTCATTGTCAACTCTCTTGTGCTGAGACGTCGATTGGAAATGGAACTCATGGTATACCTCCATTAATAGAATAAAAGAAACCTATCTAAACAAACTACATATCTATTCAAGGTTATTAAACCATTCCGTTTTATTTATGTCAACTATATGTACTTATATTAAGTTTACATTATGCAAAATATACAAATAAAAAAAAGGATATACATAATGTATGTCGAATATATTATGTATATACCTAAAAATAAGTATATAGTTTTAGTTTTCATTTTATATTCATTTTACGATATTAAATTATGTATAAGTAGATTGAGTAAAATCTACTTGTGCAATTGCTTTTGAGCAAAATCCTTTTATGGAGGTAATTAACATGAAAAAAGTAAATAATTTGTCTAAAGTATTATGTGCTCTTGGCGTAAGTACTGTATTGATTGCAGGCGTAGCATCTGCAGCTCCTGCTTACCCATCTTCTAGCTCTTGGAATGGTGTTGGTAGCGTAGCATCTCCAATGCAAAGTAGCGAAATCGACTACGTAGGTGCTGTTACTACATTACATCGCTACTATCCAGATGCAATGATAACTTCTATCTCCTATGATGCAAAACATCATCCAACTTACGAAGTAGAAGCATATACTAAGACACAAAAAGTGGAAATGAAAATCGATGAAGCAACAGGTCAAGTTGTTTCCAATCAAGCAAAATCCATTAGTGCATGGAACAAATTAAAGAAATCTCACAGCTTTAATCCACAAAACTCCATCACACCAGAATCTGCTGAAACAAAAGCTATTGAACGCGTAGGCAGCGATTTCCAAACAATGGAATGGGAATTGGAAATGGACGGCAACAAACTTGTCTACAAACTAGACATGACTAACGGCGGCAACAAAAAAGCAGACGTTACAATCGATGCTATTTCCGGTAAAGTTCTCAGTGCTAAAGTAAAAACTACAAAATACTAAGCATAACCCACATATTATATAGATACACCTAACCACTATATAATATATCTCTCCAATTTCTTAACACACTCATAAAACTAAACACTCATAAAAACTATACACACATAAAACAAACCCTTTTAAACACACATATACACATATTAAAAGACCTTGAATCGTTGAATTCAAGGTCTTTTTCTTTACAAGGTTTTCTTTTTATGTTCTATAGGTTTTGGACATTATGCTTTAAGGAGTTTAGAAGTTAAGGTTAAGCTTTATCCAATGCTTGGGAAAGATCATCGATAATATCATCAATATTTTCAAGACCAACAGACAAGCGGATCATATCTGGTGTTACACCAGCAGATTTTTGTTGTTCTTCGTTAAGTTGTGCATGTGTTG
>OGHW01000577.1_pt1 | contig 39533 bp, 28 predicted proteins | sample 1571641 | NCBI WGS metagenome assembly OGHW01 (sample SAMEA2582066, study PRJEB24529) | metagenome | biome: Human gut stool | place: China | collected 2011 | reverse complement strand
ATGGTGATATTGTAAAGGTAATTGTCTTCCTCGTTCCGTACTTTTAGTGTGATTTCAGATGTAATGGTATTTGCCGTATTTCCTAAGCGTAATGGTATTCACTGCGCTTTTTAATAAGAAATGTCGCAGTGACGAAAAGTGTCAGAAGCTCTGCAACGGCAACGGACAGCCAGATGCCGGTGATGCCGAGGAAAATCGGAAGGATAAATACCACGGCAAGCTGGAACACCAGGGTTCGCAGGAAGGAGATCACGGCAGAGATCAGTCCGTTGTTCAGCGCCGTGAAGAAGGAAGAACCAAATATATTGAAGCCGTTGATCAGGAAGGTTACACAGAACAGACGGAAACCGTAGCGTGTCATCTCAAAAAGCTCCGGATCGTATCCAACGAAGATCCGTGCGATCGGAGACGCAATAAACTGTGCCGCTGCTGTCAGGACAACGCCGCAGATGCTTACCAGTGTCAGGCTTTTTTTGAACAGATTTTTCAGCTCGTCATGGTTGGCAGCTCCGTAATGGTAGCTGATGATCGGCGCACTACCGATGGAATAGCCGAAAAAGACAGCGACAAAGATAAAGTTTGCGTACATGATCGTTCCGTAGGCGGCGACACCGTTTTCGCCGGCAAGCTTCATTAATTGCAGATTATACAGGGAACCGACGATAGAGCTGGAAAGATTTGGCATCAGCTCGGAGGAACCGTTTGCACAGGTTTTCAACAATATTCTGCCGTAGAATTTCGTCTTTCCAAGACGTAGAATATCGGATCTTCCGCCGGCAAAATAGATCAACGGGAAGAATCCGCCAAACAGCTCTCCGCAGGAGGTGGCGATCGCAGCACCGGCAATTCCCCAGCCGAACACGGCAATGAACAGGTAGTCTAAGATCATATTAGTCACGCCGGCAATGACGATCACCGCAAGACCAAGCTTTGGCTTTTCTGCCGCCACAAAGAAGCTCTGGAAGGCGTTCTGCAGCATGAACGGAGCCAGCGGGATAAAGCCGAGGCGACCGTAGATCGTACAGTTTTTCAGGAGATCTCCACTGGCACCGAGCAGTCTTGCGACGGACGGTGTCAGGGCGATTCCGACAAGGCTTAAAACGATTCCGCCGATCAGAGTGACGTACACCAGCATGGAAAAATATTCGCCGGCTTTCTTCTTCTTACCCTCGCCGAGTGTCTTGGCGACAATGGCACTTCCTCCGGTACCCATCATAAAGCCGAGTGCGGACATTGCCATAATAAACGGTGAGATCAGATTGATCGCCGCAAACGCGGTTTTGCCGACATAATTGGAGACAAATAACCCATCGACAACGACATAGATCGAAGTGAAGATCATCATGATGACGGATGGGTACACAAAACGTAACAGCTTTTTAAATGTAAAATGTTCGGATAATTGTATTTTCATTGTGATTCCTTTCTGTGAAGTTTCATAAATTCACTGCGCAGTGCAGCTGCATATTTCTGATGGAACAGGATCAGCTGATCCCATTCCTCCGGTGACAGTACGGACAAAGCGTTGTTTTCTGCCTGAATGACCGGATAGATCTTCTCCTGCTGGATCTGCCTTCCGGTGTCGGTCAGAAAGATCTGCATGCTTCTTCCCTTGCCCGGTTTTAATTTAATCCAGCCATTTGCTTCCATTTTGCGGATGGCGGAGTTGATCGTCTGCTTCGGAATGCAGGAGGTCCTGCAGATGTCACGCTGCAGGCAGCCGTCACCAAGCTCGAAAATGCCGTATAAGATATCGAACGCACTGTCTGAGAGTGACGCATTGAGTGCGGCATCATGATAGATGTCATCGAACTCCTTGTAGAGATGGTTATATTCTATCTGAACGTCACTCATATGAGGTTTTGCGGGTGTTTTCATTATCATCATCCTTTCGTTGTTTTTATGTGTATATAAAATGGTGTTGGGGTTAAAAGGTATCTTGCTATAATGTAAGTCTGATTTCGTACTCAATAATGTATTATAGTCCGATTTCGTACTTGCGTCAAGCCGCAGCGGCATAATGTCATTATTTACCTTCCGTCAATCATGATAAGCCGGAATAAGATCTTCGTAATTTTAACGGAATTGCTCCTGTATTTTGCTTGCTATCTTTATATTGAAATGGTACTATATTCTTTAGAAAAAATTTAAGATAAGGGGTACGGTAATTACTATGAAAAACTCAAACGAACCAATCTACGATGCTCGTAAATTAGGGGTTCCTAAAATGCTTATTTTGGGAATCCAGCACATGTTCGCCATGTTTGGCGCAACAATTCTTGTACCGATCCTTGTGGCAGGTTTTTTCCAGGAAGCCTGTGGAGAGCCGCTGTCAAGAGGACTTACGGTTTCTGTTACTTTATTCTGTGCCGGATTTGGTACACTGATATTCCATCTTTGTTCTAAATTTAAGGTGCCCGCATTCTTAGGATCTTCTTTTGCATTCCTTGGTGGTTTCTACACGGTAGCGAATCTGAAGAGCGGCATGTATGCCGATATGGCTGCCAACGATAAGGTTGCATATGCCTGTGGCGGTATTGTGGTTGCAGGTCTTTTGTATCTGGTCGTTGCACTGATCTTTAAGCTGGTTGGTGTCAATCGCGTTATGAAGTTCCTTCCGCCGGTTGTAACCGGACCGATCATTATCTGTATCGGACTTTCCCTGGCACCAAGTGCCGTAAGCAATGCGTCCGGCAACTGGCTGATCGCCTTTGTGGCACTGGCAGTGATCATTATTTTCAATATCTGGGGCAAGGGTATGTTTAAGATCATCCCGATCCTGATGGGTGTTCTGATCTCCTATGCATTTGCATTGATCTTAAATGCCTGCGGAGTGACGAATCCGGACGGTTCTGCAATCCTGAATTTCGCTTCCGTTTCTGCTGCAAGCTGGGTTGGACTTCCACCGTTCCAGATCTGCAAGTTTGATGTGACCGCTATCCTTGTTATGGCACCGATCGCGATCGCAACCATGATGGAGCATGTCGGTGATATGTCTGCCATTTCCGCAACCGTAGGTAAGAATTACATTGAGGATCCGGGTCTTCACCGTACACTGATGGGTGACGGTATTGCAACTGCATTTGCCGGTCTCATTGGAGGTCCTGCCAATACAACATACGGAGAGAATACCGGTGTACTTGAACTTTCCAAGGTCTATGATCCGAGAGTGATCCGGATCGCAGCAGTATTTGCTGTTATTCTTTCCTTTATTCCGAAGTTTTCCGCAATCATTTCAACAATGCCGTCAGCGATCATCGGAGGCGTGTCCTTCATGCTTTATGGTATGATCTCTGCAATCGGTGTAAGAAATGTGGTTGAGAACAGAGTTGATCTGACAAAGTCAAGGAACCTCATTATCGCAGGCGTGATCTTTGTCTGCGGTCTTGGTTTTTCCGATGGTCTTACCTTCCGTGTGGCAGGTACTTCCATTACACTGACAGCACTGGCTGTTGCAGCGATCGCAGGTATCCTTCTCAATGCGATCCTTCCGGGCAATGATTACAGCTTCGGAAAGCATCCGGAGGGAGACAGAAGCCGTGGTGTTTATGTGATGAACAGTGATAGAGAGACAGAAGAAACTGAAGAAAATAAATAATAAAAGACTATAAGAGAACTGCATTGGAGATAATAGCAGATATCCGAAAGAAAGGACGCGTAACATGATTAAATCCGATAATATTGTAATTTTTGAACATCCGTTAATTCAGCATAAAATTTCCCTGCTCCGTGATAAGGCGACCGGGACAAACGAGTTCCGTAAGCTTGTCGATGAGATCGCGATGCTGGAGGGATTTGAGGCACTTTCTGATCTTCCGGTGGAGGATGTAGAGATTGAGACTCCGATCGAGAAGTGCATGACACCGATGATCTCCGGACGTAAGCTGGCAGTCGTACCGATCCTTCGTGCCGGACTCGGTATGGTTTCCGGTATCCTTGCTCTGGTTCCGAATGCAAAGGTTGGTCACATTGGAATGTACCGTGATGAGGAGACACATCAGCCACAGGAATATTATTGTAAGCTGCCAAATCCGATCGAGGAGAGACTGATCGTTGTCTGTGATCCGATGTTGGCAACCGGCGGTTCTGCTATTGATGCGATCGATCAGATCAAGAAGCACGGCGGCAGGAATATCAAGTTTATGTGTATCATTGCTGCGCCGGAGGGGCTTGAGAAGCTTCATAAGGCACATCCGGATGTGCAGATCTATGTTGGTCATCTTGACAGGCAGCTCAACGAGGATGCATATATCTGTCCGGGTCTTGGTGATGCCGGTGATCGTATCTTTGGTACGAAATGATCATTTGATTTTAATAGAAACAATGTTGTCGGTTTCTTTGTTGTTAAGCAGCTTTTGTAGTCCGGCAGCATATATAAGGCAGGCGTTTGTGCGTCTGCCTTTTTGAATGGATCCGAAATATGTTTTGCGGATGAGGGAGGAAGCATCAAAGAGCTTCTTTTTTTTGCCGCTATTTTAGCCGTTTGGCTAGTGTACTTTTCGGAAGTGCTTTGTTATAATTGAGTGCAATCATGAAAGGAGAAACGAGGAGGAGCTTATGAGAAAATGGAAAAAATGGGTGTCCGTGATGCTGGCAGGCTCTATGCTGGTATCGGGACTCCCGGCACAAAGTATTGTAAAGAGGGCGGGCGCAAGCAGCCTGAAGGAGAACGGACAGGCAGAGAAAAGTGTTTATGACAAGCTTGCCTTTGATACAACGCAGGAGACAGAGGATTCCGAGCAGAATCCATATACGGCGGGAAAGGACGATTATCAGAACCTGAATCCGCAGATGGAGCTGTTTGTCGAGGGAAAGGTATCGTCATTGAGTCAGGCGATTCTAAAAAAGTCTTTGGTCAATGGAAACTATAACAGGAGCCAGACAGACTCAGCAGATCTGACAGATGGAACGGGACTCAATCTTGGCTGGTATCAGGGAACGTATCAAAATTCCGAAGATCAGACAGGAGCTCTTTTGAAGAGCAAGCAGAGAAAGGCAGTAAAGACAACGTTTGATTCCGTAGCGACCGGAGCCAAGGAATATACGGCTCTGGATGCCTCCGGGAGCGGTTATCAGGACTACAAGGTGTGTGTTGCGCAGAAGGCAGCAGACTCGGATGAATTAAACCTGTATCTGCTTAGTGCAAAGACAAATGAGCCGGTGGGAACGGCGGTCAATCTGACAAAAAGCAACACCTGTGTGTCCACTATGAAGGAACATGAGACGAGGTCTTATCTCACGGTCTGCGGCGGTGATTTTGACGGAGATGGAAAGGATGAGGCAGCAGTTTATGTTCCGGTTACGGATGCACGAAATGGAGTGAATGCTTCTCATGTGGATATCTATGATATCAATACGGAATCCTCGACCAAAACCTTTGAAAAGAGATCAACGGTATACCTGGCAGATCTGGAGGGGACGCAACCCGGCAAGACGCTTGACGATTCAAAAACTCCTTTTATTACAAGTCTGGCAGTCTATGATTTTGACGGGGATGGAAAGGAAGAGCTTGCAACGTCTTTTAGTCATGCTTATTTTCCGAATGCCAGATTTATTCCCGCAAATGCTAAAAAGGCGAAAGAGTGGAAGAAAATGGGATCGTATCTGTCAGTACTGTCCATGAAAACGGACAGTATGGAGGAACAGTATGGACGCCGCCTGGCATTTACCGGAGAGGAATATGGAATTCAGGAGAAAAAGGATACCGTTCTGCAGACCATGCAGTTTGTTGGTCTGGATGTAGGCGATATGGATAATGATTCGATGCAGGAGCTTGTTGTTGCCGGTTACGTTCCGGATGGAGATGACGGTGTGGGTCAGTCGGTAGTCAAGAGTAAGCAGGCAGTTGTGCAGCTTGGCTTTGATCAGGAAAAGGGATGTTATAAGCTGTTGCATGGCGGTATTCCGTATCTTTTATGCCAGCCTGCAGCCAATCAGGAGCTTTATGAAGGAATGTGGGGGTCGGATGTCAGACAGGAACCGGCAGCGGTCGCATGCTTTGCTTCCCGGGGGACAGGGTATGGAGATACTTTGTTCGTGGAGGGCAGCTGTTGGAACTTCAGTGCGGGTGCATCTGAAAAGGAGATGTTTCGATGTCAGTATAATGGCGGCTCGTCTGATTATGTTGTGCCGGATGAAGCAAATGCTTCCGGCGGACTCGCAGAGGCGTATCAGTATCAGTGGACGGACGATAACGGAAATATGAAGCTGCCGATCGATAAGGACAGTGATACAACGAAGTGCTGGCTCAGCAAGGTTGTCAAGGGCAATTTTAATGGAAACCCATATGGCATGGAGCAGGTAATCATGAGCTGTGGTGTCAAGAGCGACAGTATGGTGTCATGGGGGCTTTCTGCACTCAGCCGGAAGGCAGTCGGAGCGGAGGATACCGCCGGGTACGCGCGTTTTACACAGGCTTCGGGCTGGAGAGATATCTATCTGAGTTTGGCGGCAGTCGATTATGATGAGGACGGCATGATCGTTAAGTTTGATCATAAGGAGAGTTATTTCAGTGATCCGAATGTTGTTGCCGTGCTTCAGGCGGCACCGTATTTCTCGGATCTGGAATCTACGGACGGAAATTACAGCACCAATGGCTCTACGGCATACGGCAAAACGACAGGCTCCTCCACCACAAATTCAGCCGAGTTTTCGGTATCAGCCGGGGTGATCACCGGATATGAGGAGGATGTCAGTATTCTCGGATTTTACGATGTCGTAGGAATTGATTTTGAAGTGGAGGCGAGCGTCAGTGCTGGCTATGCAAAGGAATTTACGAAGGGGAAGAGCTATTCTACTTCTTATGAGGCAGACAGTACGGATGACAGTGTGGTACTGTCGATGACGCCATACACAAGGTATGTGTATAAAAGTTATGTGCCGGGATTTAAGCTGCCGACACAGAGCCGCTACAATGGGCTGAAAAAGCAGCTTGAACAATATAAGAGCAGTTACGAGACGGCAGAACAGGAATATGCAGAGATCAAGCAGAAGAAAGGAATATCCTATCGATTTAAGAAAGCAGCGCTTGCAAACCGGGTTTCCGTTGCTGCAAACAGATATAACAATGCATACAGCCGGCTTCAGGCAATCGACAAGGCACTGGAGCAGGGATATGAGTGCGGACAGCAGATTGCGGGAAGCTGGAAGGATTATTATGTTTCCGTGCCTCAGACACCGCGTATGACCATGCTTACAGTGACAGAATATGACCGTGTTGCGAAGGAAAACGGTGAATTTGACAAAATCCGCGGAAATGTTCTGACGAACACGCCGGGCGATCCGTTTTCCTACCGGGCTGCGATCGGAGCCTCTTTCGATGGAGGAAAGGTCGTTGACGATGTATCCGGTGCAAAGGATAATTTCGTCAGAGTCAGCAGGGGAGGCAATTCTATCACACAGGGAATTGAAGTGGAAAGTGAAAATTCGGATACCGTGACCTGGGGAACCAGTGTGGAGACACATCTTGTGACAGAGGAAGGCGGTGTTAAGACCGGTGTCAGTGCGGGTGCCGAGGCAAACGGCAGCGTGACATGGACGAATTATAACGGAGCGGAATATTCCGGAACGGTTGCTTTAGAACCTTTTGTCGACAATCACCTTTCCGAAAGGAGTCAAAGCGAGTCCGGCTAGGATACGATGTTAAACGGACAACGGACAAAGGTGCTTGGCTATCTTGTGAAGGGACAGGAGGCACCACCGGCACTGCCATCTGACATTACTGTGACGGATGCCACAGCGGATTCCCTGACCTTGAGCTGGACACACAGCAACCGTAAGGGAGTGCGCTACCGCATCTGCCTGTTAGAGGATAATGAGGAAGAAACGCCGATTGCAGAAGTTTCTTCCGCCCGATCCGGTTATACGATCGGTAACGGTCTGCTTCAGCCGGGAAAGACATACCGTTTTACGATGCAGAGTGTCGGTTATATGGAGACAAGTGCATCCAGCCTTCCGGTGTATGGAAGAACCAAATACGCTGCCGGAACAGATACACCGACAATTGAACTGCAGCCGGAGGATACGGCGGTTGTGGAAGGCGGAAAAGCAGAATTTTCGATTTACGCGACACCGGTAAAGGGAAGCAATGGTTCTGTGCGGTATCAGTGGCAGCGCAGACAGGGAGCAGGTGCAGTGTGGGAGGACATTGACGGTGCAGACAGTATGGATCTTGCGGTGCCGGATGTGACTGCGGATATGGACGGATGGCAGTATCGATGCGTTGTTTCCCAGTTTTACGGCAAAACGATCGAGATCGACAGCGAACCGGCGGTTCTTACTTTAAAACAGCGTCTTGCATCGGTTGTCAGAATGGATCCGTTGGAGAAAACAAGCGGTCGTGCAGCTGATGTGGAAAAGGTGCAGAAGGAAGAAGAGACGCGAAGCTACGAGCCGTTGAAGTTGACGGTCAAGGTGACAAATGGTAATTTGCAGGTGGCAGAGCTGAAGGGCAATGTGAAATATTTTGGGGAGTACACAGGCAATTATTCTGTGACTGTAGGTAAAAAAATTACAGAGGATGCGGTTATTCTGGAAGAATTGGAAGGAAGTGCCTCCGACAGCAATTACAAAGCGAAGGTGGATCAAATTGTAAATGCAGCACAGTCCGGATCGTTTCACTATCTTTTCCTGAGGATTTTTAAGGACGATGCAACCCGTACAAAGTTGAAAAATTATCTGTCTGACAAAGGTTCTGTCCGCAGCCGTGAAAATGATCCTGAGACCGATACGCTGTCTCCGAATATGGATCTGACGGTGGAGATAACGGAAGAGAATTTTAACCATTTAAAGTATAGGGAACTTACCGCAGATGGTTATGAGAGCACGGTTCCATATGATGACGAATATGTTTATGGGCTTGCTTCCGGTCGGAAGACAATCACCCATACACAGCCGGTGGGAGGCGAGGAGCAGACGCTGTCTGCACAGATTGTCTCTGAAAAGGAGGAGCCGTTAAACGGGGAAGCGGTCTGCGAGATCATGAATCTGACGACAGGAGAAACAGAAAATACAGCACTTACTGTTACAAATGGGTGTGCTTCAGGAAAGTGGACGCCGTTTGGAACCGGCTACTATAAATTAACGGTAAAATATCAGGGGGATGAGGAGTATTATGGTGCAGCGGCGGAGAATCCGCAGTATTTTACAGCATATAATTCCAAGAAAAAGACATTGCCGGGATTAGAGCTGGAGAATACGCCGGTTTACGGAGAGGAAATTTCGCTTCAGATGAGTCTTGCCAAGACGGATCAGGTAGAGGATGTTACGGAAGCGGCCTCCTTCACATTGGTTGGCAAAAAGGACCGGAAGCGCACTGCGATCACCGTGGAAAACGGCAAATGGGCGGTTAACGAGCTGCCGGGCGAGTATATTTTGGAAGCGTCGATAACAAAGGATGGCGTTACTTATGAATGTTCCCGGGAGATACAGATCGAGAAGGCACAGCTATATGTAACGGTTGATCCGGTTACGGTGGATGTCAGCAAAACGACAGATTACCAATATCAGTTTGCAGCTGCGCAGTTAAAATTCCGGGGCTTGTCTGCCGGAGATGAAGACGCCGCCAGAGCTCTGTTTACTGCCGGTGCCAATGAGCAGGAAATTGGAAAGGACAGCAAAGGAAAGCCATATGCGGCAGATTACAGTATTTATACCGGAATTAAGGAGGATGCAGAGACAGCGGAAGTGAATGAGCTGCTTGCAAAATACGAGGTGTGTACGATAAACAGTACACTTAGCTACACGGGCAATAAGACCGGAAGCTATCTGGTACAGTACGGCGCAGAGGGCAGAGGCGTTGTCAATGCGTCCACCGACAAAGGTACAGCAATCGCAAACGGCGGGGCTTATGCGGAGGATTCAAAACTCTATTTTAAAGCAGTTCCGGCTCAGGGCTGGAATCTGAAGGGATGGAAGGTCAATGGCAAAGATGCGGAGTATGTTCAGGGAATCACATTTGTAAATGGAATGCTGAAAACAGCCTTGACGGACGACATTCAGGTAACTGCTGTATTTGAAGATCCGTCGGCAAGTGAGAAGCCGGCAGAATCAGCAGCCCCAACACAGAGTCCGGGAGAAAGCAGCTCACCGGTTGTCTCCGGAAAGCCGCAGGATCCAACGCAAAGTCCTGTGATTCCGACGAATAAGCCGGATACACCACAGATTTCCGGCAGCCCGGATGTGCCGCATGTGTCTGATAAACCGGACACGCCACAAAGCTCCGGCAGTCCGGATGTACCGCAGGTGTCTGGAAAACCGGACATACCACAAAGCTCCGGCAGCCCGTATGGCACACAGGCATCGTCAAAACCGAATAATGCGTCCGCCACCGGAAAAGATGGAGCATCAGCAGACGGGACACAAGCAGGAAAGGATGGTGGAAAGGCAGCAATCGGCATGTTCTTTATGGTGAAGGGCGTGACTTACCGTGTAACTGCAACCGCTCAGGTTTCCTGTGTTAAGGCGAAAAAGAATATCAAGGGAAGCGTTGTGATTCCGGATACGATCACGTATTCCGAAGTAACCTATAAGGTCACAGCTCTTAGTGCAGGAGCGTTCCGAAGCTGCAAAAAGCTGACAAAAATAACCATTGGTAAGAATGTGGAAACCATTGGAAAGGATGCCTTCCGAAGCTGTAAAAAGCTGAAGCAGATCACGATCAAAACAGAGAAGCTCACAGCAAAATCCATCGGAAAGAATGCATTTAAGGGCATCCGTAAAAATGCAGCGATCCGTGTTCCGAAAACACAGAAAAAGTCATATACAAAATGGCTTAAGAAAAAGGGAGGTTGTTCAACAGCAAAAATCAAAGCATAGAACAGAAATTAAAATATAGCTTCGATTGGAAACAGGGCTTTGCTAAATAAGCTTCACATAAATATATAACTGCACCCATAATCAATGTGCGAAGCTTGAGAAAATAATAATCTTAATGATAGAACTGTCGGGGATCCATGCCATTGTGGTGTCTCCGGCAGTTTTATCTTGAGTATCGGATGCTTATATGGTAAGGTAAAGGAAAACAGCGGAAAGCATCAGAGAGGAGAAAACCGGGTGAATACTACATGGAATGAAAATACAAAACGGTGGGTCGGGATCATTCTGCCGCTTGTGCTGGCATTGATCTCAGCACTGGTCGTGTCACGGTTTGCAGCATCGGCAGACTTTCATGAGAAAACGATCACAGCACTTGATGACAAAAAGGCAACGGTTCTGGAGCTGACAGCAGCATCAACGGCGGCGTCTGCGGCAATCACGCTGCTTCCGGGAGACACGGCAACCCCGATCGCAGAAAAGCTGGCGGATATGAGTACCTATTTCCTGATCGTTCTCTGTGCGATCTATGTTGAGAAATATCTGGTCACAGTGACCGGCTATGCTTCGTTTGTCATGCTGATCCCGATTGCCTGTGTCCTTTATTCGGCGGGAACGGCAATTGCAAAGGATGCATGGAAAAAGCTGGCAAGAAAGTTTGCGTTATTTGCTATTGCAATCGTTCTGGTTATTCCTGCCAGCGTCAAGGTGTCTGATCTGATCGAGCATACGTATCAGTCTTCTATCCGGGATACGGTGGATGCTGCCAAGGAAGCAACGGAGGATATCCAGAACAGCAGTGACGGACAGCAGGACAGTGACAGCAGCGATAACAGCGGAGTACTGTCAGGTATCATTTCCGGTATTAAAAACGGTGTGTCCGATATTACGGACAAGGTCGAAAACGTGATCAATCAGTTTATTGAAGTTCTGGCGGTGATGTTAGTCACCTCCTGCGTCATCCCGATACTGGTGCTGGTGTTCTTCTTCTGGCTGGCGAAGAGTATGCTGGGGATGGAACGAAACAAAAATGTCTTTTAAAAGTGCTCGAATAACTGCTAAAAATGTCATTTTACGCCCTTTGGCGTTTCAGGGCACTATAGAGGATGTTATCTTTACAGATTTGGACACCTTGACTTTACATCTGTTATAAAGTTTAATCTTGATGATGTGGATTTTGATAGAAAGGTACGGTACCAAAGATGGAAAGAAATTTAACGACCGGCAATATCGGGAAAACGATCGCATATTTTGCGCTGCCTTATCTGCTGTCTTATTTTTTGCAGACGCTGTATGGAATGGCAGATCTGTTTATTATCGGTCAGTTCGACGGTGTGGATGGGATTACTGCTGTTTCCAACGGTGGACAGGTTATGCATATGCTGACGGTGATCATTGTCGGACTGGCGATGGGAACAACGGTGGCGATCGGCAAAAGTGTCGGAGCAGGGAAGCTTGATGCGGCTTCGGTTTCGATCGGCAACACGGTGACATTTTTCATGGGAATGTCGGTTGTGGTCATGGCGGTTCTTGTATTTCTGGTAAATCCGATCGTTACCCTGATCGGGATCCCGGCAGAGGCAGTTGCCGGAACGAGACAGTATCTGTTCGTCTGTTTCCTGGGGATACCGTTTATCACTGCATACAATGTGATCAGTGCGATCTTCCGCGGACTTGGCGATTCCCAAAGTCCGATGTATTTCATTGCGATTGCCTGCGTTGCCAATATTGTGTTAGATTATGTGTTTATCGGAGGTCTTGGAATGGGACCAATCGGTGCTGCATTGGGAACAACTCTGGCACAGACGATCAGCGTGATCATATCTCTGATTGCGATCCGCCGCAAGGAAACGGGAATCCATCTGACGAAGAAGGAGCTTCGGGTGAAGAGAGATGTTCTGGGTCAGATCTTAAAGATCGGTATTCCGGTTGCCGTGCAGGACGGCTGTATTCAGGTCGCATTTATTGTGATCAGTGTGATCGCCAACCATCGTGGGCTGAATGATGCAGCGGCAGTCGGTGTTGTGGAAAAACTGATCGGTATGATCTTTATCGTGCCATCCTCCATGCTGGCAACGGTGTCTGCATTATCTGCACAGAATATCGGCGCAGGAAGGCATGACCGGGCGAGAAAGCTTCTTTACTATGCGATTCTGATCGCCGGCAGTTATGGAATCGTCATGACCATTCTGATCGAACTTTTCTCAAAGCAGACAGTTGGTATTTTCACAACGGATGCGGCAGTGATCCTGTTGGGGAGCCAGTATATTAGCTCGTATATTATTGACTGTATTTTTGCGGGAATTCATTTCTGTTTTACCGGATATTTCTGTGCATACGGAAAATCATATATTGGATTTATTCACAATATTTTGTCAATTTTATTGCTGCGTATTCCGGGTTCTTACCTTGCCTCGAAAATGTATCCGCATAATCTGTTTCCGATGGGATTTGCGGCACCGGCAGGCTCTATTTTGTCGATTGTGATCTGTGTGGGAGCGTATATCTGGATGCAGAGATCAATGCGTGGAGGGCAAAATGCGATGTCATAAAAATATCATAATTTTGACATTGATATCCCCGTGTATGAGGCATATAATTCAATGAAACATACAGGAAAGGGGAGATTTATAATGAGAGCGTATGGACGTTTTATGAAAAATATAGCGGCACTTGCACTTCTTTTTGCACTGCTGTCCCTGCTCCTGCCGTTCTGCAGTTTTCAGGCAGCCGGGCAGGACATGACCCTGTCGGGTCTGGACGTGCTGAAAGCGGGAGGCAGTGCCGCTTACACATATATACAGCAGGGAAGTGTGCCGGATGATCATATTATGAAAGCACCGTTTTCCTGGGGGGATGTGAAGGAGGGGCTTCATTATGCTGATGATGCAGGAGCCTCCGATCTGCTTATCGCCGGAGGTGTGGCAGCAGGCCTGCCGATACTGTTCTGTCTTCTTGCCATGTGCATGCTGTTTCTGGCAGAGGGATCAAAGACTATGGTCGTGCCAACATTTTTAACGCTGCTTACAGTGTTGGAGCTTGCAGTGGCGCTGCTTGGATTTCCTGCGCTGCACCCGTATCTTCTGACGGGAGTGTATCTGTTTGCGGTGCTTCATGTGGTGGCACTTGTGTTTATCTTATTTGGGTGGCTGACCGGAGGTTATCGGGAGCCTGACCGGAAAGAGTGTGACCGCAGCCGAAGAAATGATTCCGGAGATGACGGTCGAAGTGGCAGAAGGAAACACCGCCATAAGCGAGGCAAGCGAAAGAAGTCCGGCCGGAAAAGGAGCAAAAAGGATTCAAACGATAAGAAAAATAAAGAAAAGAAGGATCAATCCAAAGACGAAAAGAAAAAAGAAGCTCAGCCAAAGGCAACTGCTGCAGTTGGAAATGTTTGTGATGGCACAGGGATTTATCAGGGATTTCAATGGAATTTGAGGAACGAGACATCTTCGCGCGTGACGATTGGGACGACACCTGAGGCGATGCGTGGGATTGAGACGGGCAGCCTGAAAGCAACCGGTCACATTGCTGATCATAATTGTCAGATCAGTTATCATCCGGAGGATGGAAGCTACACGATAGACAGTCACGCAGCAGAGCGTATTGTACTGCGGCAGAATGGCAAGGCATTGCATCAGTTGAATAATGGAGACAGTGTCCGTGTTTTGGGACAGGTAAAAATGGAGGTTGGCTCCTCACATTCTATGTGGCTGAAATAGTATTTTTCTTCGCAAGAGAGTTAATTTGTGGTATAATAACTCCAAAATCCAGATGCTTCGCATCTGTCGCGCCCGCGAGTGAGAAAAGCGGAGCTTTTTCGAACCTTTTGCCGAAGCGTATGAATTTACAACATAACAACTCCAAAGGAGGAGCTTGCGAATGAAAAAGAAAAATGGAAAACGAATCATTGCCGGCTTGCTGGCAGCAGGTCTTTTTGCGGCTTCGGTGATCTCACCGCTTGAACCGGATGGAGCCGCTGCAGCAACAAAGATCAAGGTTTCAAAGACAAAAGTAACCGTTGCCGGAGGAGGGCAGGTTACTGTCAAAGTGAAGAATACCGGCAGCCGGAAAGTGAAAGCAAAAGTGTCCGGCAAAAAGATCATTGCCGTAAAGGTGATGAAAAAGAAAATCCGCATTACCGGAAAGAAGAGCGGCAAGACTAAGCTCATATTGAAAGCGGCGCACATGAAGAAATGTGTGATCCGTGTTACTGTCAGAAATATGGGACAGAATGATCCTCAGAACAGTACGGAACCGATCGAATCATCGCTGCCGGATCAGACCACTGTGCCGATGATGGCCCCGCAGCCGCCGGTGACGTCAGTGCCGACGACAACACCGCCGCCAAGCGTCACAACGGTACCGGCTGAAACGCCGACGCCAAACCCGACACCGCAGCCAAGTCAGACTCCGACACCAACAGTTACACCAGAGCCAAGTCAGACTCCGGTGCCAACGCAGATTTCACAGCCGACGGTGACGCCGGATCCTACAACGGCACCGGAGCCGGGTGAAACGGAGATACCATTTTCGACGGTTGCCCCAACCGGACAACCAACGATCATTGTGACCATTCCGCCAACAGCGAAGCCAACCGTAAAACCGACGGCAGCTGTAGGCACGGCAGATGCGCCGACAGAGACTCCGATACCAACGTTGGCACCGACAGTCAAGCCGGCAATAACACCAACTGTCATCCCGACCGCGACGGTAAAACCGACAGTGGCACCAACGGTCAAGCCGACGACCAAACCGACAGTCAAACCAACTACTGTTCCAACAGCAACGCCGGTTGCGACAATGAAGACAACGCAGCTTTCCTTTGCGAAGAAGTCGGTATATATTGGAGAGAGTATTACTGCTTTGAAGGCGGAGTGGGGTGAGCCGGAACGTATAGATCCGCTGCCACAGAAGAGCCTGTACGGGTACATTTATAACGGCAACAGCCTGACAGAACCGTATCTGATTGTCGGCGTTAAGGACGAAAAGGTCGTTTCTTACTTTACGATCGCGAAAAACTTCACAGCCTATGATGCAGTGATAAGCACCAATGATAATGAGGCAATTCAGCAGACGAAGCTGATACAGCAGGGCGCATCGGCACAGTCGATGATCGATGCGGGCTGGACCGAGCCGGGAACCTACGAGTTTGATGCTCTGGACAGCAGCAAGAGTGAGGCAAGAGTCGGAACGGAGGCATATTACAAGCTGACAGATAACGCATATATTTATGCATTCAGTGATTACTTTGATGGAGGAGACAAATCCATCTATGGAATGTATGCATTTTCCGGAGAATGCACCAAGTATTCCATGATGTACCGCACATATATGACATTTACCGATGAGATTCTCCGTGCGGCGGAGCAGGAGGTCTATGAGATGACCAACGCATACCGCAACTATATGGGAAAAGCGTTATTTAAGCTGGAGGACAGAACGACTACGGCAGCCAGAAAGCACAGTGAGGATATGGCAAATAACAACTATTTCCAGCATAACAGTCTGGATGGCTCAAAATTCTCCGCACGGTTGACGGCAGAGGGTATCAGTTGGTCGGGAGCCGGAGAGAATATATGCGCCGGAGCCGGCGATGCGATCAATATGGTGATCGGCTGGATCGGTTCCTCAGGACACCGAAAAGGTATGCTGACGGATTTCAAGTATATCGGAGTCGGGGCGGCGTATAGCAGTTCTGCAGATTATGGTATCTACTGTACGCAGGATTTCTGGAGGTAGAGTGATTTCCTGTATAATCAAAAGAGATTGTGTCTTTATTGGGCACAATCTCTTTTGATTATACAGGAAATCTTTGATAAGCGTAATTACGATGTTATAAATTCATATAATTCTGCAAAATGTTATGAACTGTTTTTATTGATGCTGTTTTACATATTCCGTCAGGATAGCATCGTCCTCCGGCATCTGACAGCCGACGATATAATGACCTTCATTATCAGAGCAGCGGATGATACGACCCTCTAAAGTGCTGTGATCGGTAAGCTCGAACTGCTCCAGTGTTATCGTGATCCTTTCGCCCTTGGCGGTGGCAAAGAATGGAGCGTCTGTGATGAAGGCAAATCCGTTTCCGCTGATATTGTCCATCTGTCCCGTAAACTCCTGTCCGGTTTCCAGGACAGTGATGACGCAGGAGTTGGTCAGATCTATACGCGGATATTTGCGGCGGTTATTGATCTTTGGACGGGAGCTGATCTGTACCTGATAGTGGTCAGCATCCGTTTTGTCCGGGGTGATCGCTGCGTTTTCCCAACAGTAAAGAACATTATCGACGGTTACCTGTACGTTGCAGGTCGTTGGATGGGTGATAGTAGCATCCGGGAGGGTGATAGCGATTCCCTGCGCCAGAGGCTGGATCAGTTCTCCGTGATATTTACGACTGGCATCATCGGTCGGTATAATGATCACCTTCATGCCCGGCTGCAGATCCTCCAGCCCCATAAAGCCGCCAATTCCAAGCTCGCACATCAGAGCTTCGACAACATTCTCAATCGTGTTGATATTTACGGCAGTTTCATCGTATTTACTGAGCATGCGGTGACAGATCTCATTTGATCCGGAAATGCCGGAGGTCATATCCTCCACGGTGGAGGATACCTGTTCCATATTTGTCACAAGCTGGCGGTTCGACTGTTCCACACGCTTCATTGCGGCATCAATGGTATGAATGTGATGCTCGATCTGGTTGGAATCTGATGTGATCGTGGTAATATTTTGATTTGTCTTGGCAACCTTCTCCAGAGTGATCCGGATCAGCTTTAATGTATTTTCGATGGCGTGCGTCATCTGGTCAGAGGTTTCCTCGAGACGGATCAGTGCTTCCTTGATCTGGCTGGAGGATTCCTTTGTCTCTGCGCTTAAGGTGCGGATCTGATCCGCGACAACAGCAAAGCCCTTGCCCGCTTCTCCGGCTCTGGCGGCCTCGATGGATGCGTTGAGTGCCAGAAGATTCGTCTGATTGTTAATGCTTTCAATCGTGCCGGTCTCCTGCTTCACCATTTCAAACTCATCCTTAAATGCCTGAAGCGTTTGCTCTGTATCGGAGGAAAGCTCTGACATAGTCCTTGTAGTCTGAAGCAGACTGTTCAGATCCTCGGAGCTGTTCTGGGCGTGAGTGCCGGATTCGTCGATCAGCTTGACCATTTCCTCGATCATCACGGCAATGTGCTGTACCTGGGAACTGATGTCGCTGGTCATATCCACAGAGGATGTTGTTGTGGTCTGAAGATTGATATTGTTATTGTTCAGCGTGTCCATCTCGGCAGCAACAATATCAGCGCCGTGCTTGTTTTCACCGGCAAGCTCACGGACAACCAGGACGCCGTCCATAATGGAATTGCTGGCATTTTTGACCTTCTCGACCGTCGTGATCACACGGTGCAGATCGTTTTTGATGCTGTCTGTCATAGCACCGTCCGATTCGTTCAGATGGCGGATGGACATACCGTAGCAGATATAACAAAGAATGATGCAGGACAGCTCAAGTTGATAATCCTTCATGTTCGTGGCGGAGTTCATACCAAGAACAGCGTAGCGGTAAATGGAGCTGCCAATAATGATCAGGGCATTCACAATGCCGCAGTACCGCATGAAAAGCTGATCCTTATAGATCACCAGAAGACTGGTGACGGGAAGAACATAAGTAAATGCGATCGGCGACGAGGTCGTACAGATCACATATGTATAGAAAATACCATAACCGATCACCAGATCCAGTTTGTAGCGTTCCGTATTCCAGCCCCGGGTTCGAAGCAGGATCTCTCCGGCAATAAACGGAATCCAGCAAAGAGCCAGAAAGATCAGATAATATCTAGTGCTGTACAGACCGTTTGAAAAATCAGATCCATAGTTGGCGGACAACAGGATCGCAAAAATAAGCCATATTTTGCGCGCCTTGCGGTTTGCTTTTTCCTTGAAAAGTTTTTCGTCATAATTCATATAATTACCTGTGCCTTTCAGAAATAACTCCTAAAATTGTCGTACATATTCGGCGATCGCCTCAAGTGTCTGTGTGCTCTCCGGCAGTTCCGGTTCAAAAGCGCTGAAGGCGTGTGTCAGCCGTTTATCATCCGGAAAGTCCATGATTGCGGACTCCATCCGGGCGGCATCCAGCGCCATTTTAAACTGCATTGTGTAGTGACGCAGATGATCTTTACCGCTTGTCACAAGAAAGCATGGTGGCAGAGACCGGATAATATCCGGATGCTCCGGGTTGACATATGGTGCAAATGCTGATTTCTTATAATGTGTCCCGTAAAGATATCTGGGCATAAACAGTCCGATCTGATCCGGCTTATTCGTGTAAAACATACCGCTGATCAGTCCAAGCGCCTTTAATGGCAAAGCAGATGGTGTGACCCCGGCTGCCTGTGCGACCTTCGGATTGCGCTGTGCTGCCGCAGTATATACAAGAAGACAGGCTCCACCGCTGTCTCCGACCGCATAGACCTTGTCCGGATCACCCTGATACTTTGCAAGCTGACCCTGTATAAAATCGAGTGCAAGGAAAATATCCGCAATCTGATCATAAATCTGACAATCCGGAATAAGCCGGTATTCCACATTAAACACCAGAAATCCCAGTGTACACAATTTGGCACAGAAGTATTGGTTAAATTCTTTGTTGCCAAGCAAAAGTCCTCCGCCGTGAACATTTACGATCACAGGAAGTCCCTCGGGATAAGACGGTGCAGGCTTCGGCTGGAAAATGTCCAGCCGGTGTGCCTTGTCCTGATCAGGAGCATAGGGGATATCAAACGTCATCGTAACGTTATCCGGAAAAGTAAACCGATCGTTCCGGTCTGCATACTCCCTGTTAAAATCCTCGCGCTGCCTGTAAAACATATTTTTGATAAACTGTCTCATAAGATTAACCCGCTCTCATTTGTATTGCTTCTTCTATCATACCGAATTATTGAGGCAGATTCAATGAGTATTTTTATTTTTTATAGATATGATATAATTGCAAAAATTTTACTTACCTGATCAAAGATCGTCTGATCGATTGCCATATGATGCAGAATGTCAATCATGAGCTTTTTACGGAGAGTGTGAAAAAAGAAATTCCGGTCAGCATAGGTCGGGAAGATAAAGAGTGGTGACGGCAATCATGAAGAAAATTGATCTGTCCCATTTAACGGACAGACACAATTTCTAAGATAAAATGAAAGAATTATAAATGAAAAATAAGGAATAAGTTTTAGAAAAATATTGTGCTGTTTTTTGCATGCAAAATGTAATAATCGTATACCAAAATAAAAAATTTGTATTGCATATTTTTAGCAGTGATGATAATATGTTTTTGTAGCAAACGAAACGACTCTGTGGGGGAGTTGTTTCAGTAATGTATTGGGCGTGATTAGGATGTGTAAAGACATTTTTTGTGGGGACAAAGGATGTCTTTTTTCTGCACAAAAATAACAGAGTGATCATGAAAAACAGGTTATATAATATAGGTTTTATAACTGTTTTTTGTCGTTTCTTATATCCGGAATTCAGGACGGTTATTTTTCAGATATAGGATTGCTTTGTTTGAAACGTGTGTACTGTTTGTGGGACAGTACATTTGTTTGTGCTTTCTGCAGAAATTATATTCTGATCAGCCGGGAAGGAGAATCTTATGGCTTTACGTAAGAAAGCAATGGCCATTGTCCTGAGTATGGCAATGGTTGCAACGTCGCTGTCGTTACCCAATATGACGGCGAAAACGGCACAGGCTGCCGGCAGTAGTTTTCAGAACCTGAACCAGTCGCAGATCACGGAGGCGATGGGTGTCGGGTACAATCTCGGTAACTCGTTGGAGGCTGCAAGTTCAGGAACACCAAATGAAACCGCTTATGGTAATCCAAAGCTTACGGAGGATCTAGTGTTAGCAGCAAAGGATGCCGGTTTCAAATCTATCCGTATTCCGGTTTCTTATCTCAGCATGATCGACGATAACAACGGATACAAGATCGACTCCTCATGGCTTGATCGTGTACAGCAGGTTGTTGATTACTGCGTGGATAATGATATGTATGCGATCGTGAATATGCACGGAGACGGATACACTACAGTAAATGGCGGATGGCTGTTATGCGGCAGCGGTAACCAGACCAAAATTAAAGCAAAATACAAAGCATGCTGGGAACAGATCGCAGATCGTTTCAAAAATTACGATGAGCATCTGATCTTTGAGTCCATGAACGAGGAGTTCGACGGAACCTATGGAACACCTAGCAGAACGGCTTATGCAAATATAAATGCGTACAATCAGATCTTCGTTGATACCGTGCGTAAATCCGGCGGCAATAATGACCAGAGATGGCTGCTGATCCCGGGCTGGAATACGAACATCGATTATACGGCTTTGAAATGCCGACCGACAATTATTTATCTTCAAATATCGCTTCCGGACAGAAGAGAATCATGATCTCTGTTCATTACTACGATCCATGGGATTTCTGTGGAACGGAGTCCGGAGCAACGACCCAGTGGGGCGACAGCGTAACCGATGCGTCCAAGAAAGCAAGCTGGGGCGATGAATCTTACATGGTTTCCCAATTCAAGAAAATGTACACCAAATTTGTTTCCAAGGGATATCCTGTGGTGATCGGCGAGTTTGGTGCCATCAATAAAGAAAATTATGACAGTCAGAATAAGACCTGCCGTGCGGAATATTACCAGAAGGTCTGCTATTATGCAAAGCAGTACGGAATGATTCCGGTAGCATGGGACAATGGTTATAATGGCGATTACGGCTTTGCAATCATTGACCGTTATTCCAACAAGGTCGTTCATCAGGAGCTGATGGATGCAATGATGGAGGTTTATGGCGGAAACGAGTCTGCAACTGCAACCGGAATCACATTGAGTCAGTCCTCCATGACCATCCACATCGGAGACGAGAAGCAGCAGCTTACCGCAACATTAACACCGGCAGACAGCAAGGATAAGGTTTTATGGAGCTCCAGCGATGAAGCCGTTGCAACCGTTAATTCCAAGGGACAGGTAACCGCTGTTGGTGCCGGAACATGTACGATCACTGCATCCGTACCACTCGGCTACAAGGCAACCTGTGAGGTGACAGTTCCTCAGGCTAATTATGTACGCGCTAAAATGTACCTGTTGGAGACAGCAAGCTGGCAGTCAGTGATCAGCGATGAGTATGTTGACATTTATTCGGACGGCGGAGATTTCTCTCTGTCTCTCGATGCAACAAAGAGCCAGCTGCAGAACATCGGTTCACTTTACATTAAGGACATTAACGCGGCAGATGATGAGGCATCTGTATTTGATAAAGCAACCATTAAAGTGAAGTCCTTTGAGATCAACGGACAGAAGTACACCATGAAAAACGATACCTTCACATACGATGTATCACAGAAGGCATCCGATGATGGTCTGATCTGCCCGATCTTTAACTTCTCATTCATCAACGTATGGGCCAACACCCATGTCAACAATGTAACCGTAGAAAATGCAAATTACAAAGCATATTTCAACAATGTAAATTATCAGACCGTAAACTCTGTAAAAATGAACTTTACGGTATCCGGAATCAACGGAAGCGATGCGAAGCCAACGGCAGCACCAACGGTAGCTCCGACAAAGGCACCGACTGCAAAGCCGACCGTAGCACCAACCGTGGCTCCGACAAAGGCGCCAACGGCAGCACCGACGCAGGCTCCTGTGATTACAGGAAAGAAAGTGATCGCATCCAACCTGACATCTACCTATGCAACCAATGATCCGTCATGGCTCATGAATGCATCCGATGATGATATTGTAACTGTTGTTTACACATGTACCGATCCATCCCATGCAAACTGGGGAATCCTCGGATGGGGCGCATCGGTAGACAATACATGGCAGAATGGTGACAACTACTCTGCAGCAAGCAATGCAACCGAAGAGGTTACCAAAGTTTACACCGTAAAAGAACTGAAGAAATCATTAAACATCAAAGCAAACTCCGATGTAACTTATCTGTGTCTGTCCGTATGGAATGGCGGCAAGATCGTCAGTCTTTCTATTGCGAGTACCGACAGCGAAACACCGGAGCCGACGGTAGCACCGACTGTAGCACCAACCGTTGCCCCGACCGTAGCACCGACAGCAGCACCAACCGTTGCCCCGACGGTAGCACCGACCGTGGCACCAACGACTGCACCAACAACGACACCTGCCGGTGACTCTAAAATAACAGGCAGCGTGAAGCTCACAAGTAACTGGGGAAGCGGCGGAATCGCTCAGATCACTCTGACCAACGAGACAGGCGTAAGCTACACAAACGGATGGACCGTAGAGTTCACATTAGACCGCGAGATCACATCTATGTGGAGCGGCGAGTGCGTCAGCCTCGGCAATAACCGTTACCGCATAAGTAATCCAGGCTGGGACGGCAACTGGGCAGCCGGAAAGACAATCACATTAAATTGTGGTGTCGGCGCCGGAAGTGATTCTCCGGTGATCACGGATATCGTTATGCAGTAGTCACTCCGAAAAGATTTTTTTCATTCACAAAACCAAATTTTATTTGCCATATGTATTAATATAATGAGGTTTGGGACGAAGGGATTTTATTCCAAACGAGTGCAGCCGGTACGACCGAGAGGGCGTACCGGCTGTGTTTGTTTGGTGACATGATATATGGAAACTTCCCGTATGAAATATTGGTGGTGAGGCGGATGCTATATAGACAGGTTGGGGGAATTTTCGATTTGCTTTTTAAGTTCCTTATTTTCGATGCAAAGTAAGTGTAATTCGTTTTCTTTTTCTGCAAGAGCTGCCTCTAATTCGGAAAGTTTCTGCTGCGTTTGAATATATTTATATCTGAAACTTGGAAAGTATTTCTGAATGACCAGTTCCTCAATTTTGGTATATGTATCAGATGTGAGAGAGATTATGCCGTGCTGCTGATATAAAATTCGACTAACGCTGACAGTTCTTAAATCATTCAGCTTTAGAACAGAATCGTGAGCTATGAAGGAAAAATCAGCACTTTTTAGTAGAAATAAATCACTCTTGGAATCGGGAAAATCTGTAGGATGATAGATATCTAAATGTTTAGCAGGGTTGTACGAAAATATTGGAAGAACATACAATAGCTTTTGTTTTACTCCAATTACAAGACCTCTGTGTTCATAAGACATTTCCGGTTGAAAATTTTTTCCAAACTCAAATTGGTATATTTCTCCTTTTTTGACTGTTCGGTGTCTGTAGTGTTTTGATTTGTTATCGATCCAACGATGATCGGATTTTGAAAAACGTTCAAGTTCATTTGTGCTGAATACGTTGGAAACAATGGCATCGGTTGTTTTTGTTTGTGCTTTTAAATATTCTTTCAAATAGAGATACTCCTTTGGTGATTTTATAGTAAGAAAAAAGGGTACGGTAATAACCATACCCTACTCTGGCGAACCAGAGAGACCTTGTCGGTCAAATTATCCTTTCGCTAGTGGTCTTGTCGACCAAAAACACTTGTTAATAAGTGTGAAAGAACAGTTTTGCGTTCCTTCATGTTTATATTATACTCATTCGATGGAAAAAATCTACTGGCAATTTGTACAAAATTTGAGAAATAGAAAATTTTGTTATCATATATGGGAGATAGTCACTAGATGGGAAAATGTATGAAAAACATAGGGAATTCTTGTGAACGTAGATTATTTAGCATGATATGGATGCATTGCCGATAATGTGGTATACTAGCCGTAATAAATGGAGTTTTAGATTGGATGTTGGAGAAAACTGAATAGGAATGAAAAATGTACTTGTTCATCAGATTGAAAATGGGTTGTATCAGCGACAGATTCTGACAGATGAGGTGGCAAATTTTGAGTGTCATCTGGTCGTCCCGAAAAGTGAATTGGGAGTACAGATTATGAAAGATTCATATGTGTTTGATTTTATTCTTTTTGGTGAGGACATTCAGAAACGAATTAAATGAATATAGAAAGGAAAATCGCAAATTGTATTTTACGTTGGCGAATAGGAAGGTGTTATGACGATTTCTAAACCAATTATTAAAGAAATTCAAGACAATGAAAATGCACTTTCAGAGCTTGAAAAAGAAATTTATTCAAATAAATCAGAGTCTATTCAGAAAATTATTGGAGGTTTTCCAACCGTGTATATTCATAATTGGTCGAAGTATAATAAATATGAGGTTTATGTTGGTGAAACTAATAATATATTTAACAGAACAAGAGAACATTTTTACGTTAGTACAAAGAACAAAGACTGGCATGGCAGTCTTAAGAAAAGGGATGCTTCTCTGTATATTATTGGTCATGAACATTTCAATAAATCACTGACATTGGATATTGAGAATCGGTTAATGCATTATTTGATGAGTGTTGACAATGTCCGACAGGTTCACAATGGTAGAGGAAACCCTCAGGGAAATTATTACCCGTCAAATGAATTTGATGCTATTTTTAGTGAAGTGTGGAGAGAACTACATCGTAGAAATGATAAATTATTTCCAAATGAAAGTGCTATAAAGGATTCTGCAATTTATAAAGCATCACCACTGCATAAATTAACGAGAAAGCAGGAAGATGCAAAAAAACGCATTATTAGCTGTGTTGAGAATGCCATGAATCAAAAAGAGAAACAGATAATATTTATAGACGGTGAAGCAGGAACAGGTAAAACTGTTTTAAACAGTAGTGCATTTTATGAACTGCTCTGTAGGACAGAAAAGCAGGATGCGAAAGATTTTAAATGTTATATGATAGTCAACCATAAGGAGCAGGTTAAAGTTTATGCTGATATTTTCAAAAAACTGGGTGTTGAAGAAAAATATGGAAAAGTTGTAAGCAAAGCCTCACCATTTTTGAATCAGCATAAAGAAGATGATTCTATTGATGTTGCCTTTATTGATGAAGCTCATTTACTTTTTACACAGGGAAACCAGGGCTATCGAGGTAAAAATCAGCTTGATGATATTGTAAAAAAAGCGAAGATTACTGTTATAGTATTTGACGAAAACCAAATCTTGAGAATGGATCAATATTGGGAAAGTCAGATGATTGAGAAATATAGAAATAAAGCTATTGCCCAAAATAATCATATTATTTTGACGGAACAATTGCGTATGCATGCGGATAAGGATACGTTACATTGGATAGATTCTTTTACTAAGGAGCAAAGAATAGAAAAAATTCCACATGGAGATTATGAGATTAAAATTTTTGATTCACCGATGGAGTTGGAAGCAGCCATTACTGAAAAAGCACAAAAAGAGGAAAGTAAATTGTCGCGATTAATTGCAAGTTATGATTGGCAATATAAAGAAAAACAACGACCACAAAGAAGAGCTTTAAAGTATTGGGAAGTTATGATTAAAAAATGGCATAGACCATGGAATTATGAATTGAGCAGTGAACTTACTTCTGGTCAAAGAAGAGCAATCGCAAATCAGGCATGGGCGGAGCAGGAACATACGATCAGAGAAGTTGGTTCAACATACACTATTCAGGGATTTGATTTGAATTATGCAGGTATAATATTAGGAAAATCGGTAAGATATCGTAATGGAAAAATTGAATACGATCCTTCTCGCTCAAGTAACGATAAGGTACATAAATGTAGAAAAATGAATGATGGAACGATGAAAAACTTTGGAGAAGAATTAATAAAACACGAAGTTCGTGTGTTGATGACCAGAGGTGTTAATGGAATGTATATATATGCATGTGATGATGAACTTCGTGATGCATTGAAGAAAGCAGAAAGTTAATAGAGGATAAAATTGTGAAAAAAGAGACAATTAATAGAATCAGGAAATTTACAGAAGATCGTGACTGGGATCAGTTTCATTCACCGGCGAATCTTGCTAAATCAATAGTAATTGAAGCAGCAGAATTGTTAGAGTGTTTTCAATGGTCTGATGAAGAGTATGATCTACAGCATGTAAAAGAAGAATTGGCAGATGTTATAGTGTATAGTCAAAATTTATTAGATAAGCTTGGACTGGACTCCGATGAAATTGTGAATATGAAAATGACCATGAATGAAGCAAAGTATCCGGTAGAGAAGGCGAAAGGAAAAGCGGATAAATATGACATGTTATAGGGGGACTGGTTTATTGGTGGAGGAAATGAGAAAAGCACGGGCGTATTCAGACGTGTATTTATCAGACGTTGTAGAAAATCAGGGGAAGCTGGTTGATATGGTGGCAATGTCATATCCGGAGAAAAATACAGAGGATTTCATTGAGACTTATATGAAAAGTAAAACAAGAAAGAGCATTGATGAATCGATGGCGTATGTTAATACAATGGATTACAGGGAATTGTGGGAATATTTTTGCAAAACGGAAAATTTTTGCTTAAAACATGGGCGAGCTCTTGAAGGATTTATGCCGATGTGGATCGGGGAATTTTATGCATACTATCAATGGTATTATAATATTCCAAGCTCGGAGGTGTTAACAAAGGCACCTCTTGATTTCCTGAAAATTAGCTATTATGGGCTTCGAGATTTGGAACTTGAACTGGTAGTGAAAAAGGTAGGCTGCCAAGGGTTATGATAGAAAAAGCATAATTATGTCATAGTAAATGCAAGTATATATTTTAATAACTAATTGACATTATGGCATATATGCCATAAAATAATTACAAAGGAGATGGCATGATAGAATTTAAGTTGATAGCATATGAAAAGGAAAGTGGCGAAGTTCCGGTAGAAGAATTTCTGGATTCTGTTAATCCTAAAATGCGAGCTAAGATATTTGGATTATTGGGGATTTCATTGAAAGGGTGATGAACGATGAGAACATTTGATGACATGATTTCTAAGCAGTTACAGGATGATGAATTTAGAAAAGAATATGAAGCGATTCAGCCGGAAATGGATGTTATAAAAGCTATCGTAGATGCCCGTACTTCTCAGAATATGACACAGAAAGAACTGGCGGAGCGTACAGGTATCAATCAGGCTGACATTAGTAAGCTTGAGAATGGAACAAGGAATCCATCTGTCAATTTGTTGAAAAGATTGGCGGATGGATTGGGGATGGTACTTAAAATTGAATTTGTACCTAAACAGAATATTTAGTATTATGCCTCACTCAATATAGTGGGGCTGTTTCGTTTAAAACGATGAAAAAGGAGAAGCAACATGACATTAGGAATGATCACAGTCGTTATACTGGCAGTCAGCGCTGCGTTATGCGCTGTTGCAACGGTATCTTTTTACCGGTCCAATGTATTTAACGACAAAAGAAAAAATTATCTGATTCTGACAATGGGAATTGCAGCGACCATGTGGAATGTGTCGCTGATCGGATACAGCATTTCCACGAAGGTGGCTTTCTATAATGGATTTTTCTATTTGCTGATTCTTGCGTTTGACATCTACATGATCGTGTTCGGATATTTTGTCGGGAGACTGACGGAAATGAACACGGCATCCTATTACATATTTGGAGCGCTTGGAGTCATTCTGTCGATTGGGGACTGGATCATTTTTGGGCTGGCACCGATCCACGAATATTTTACCATTCATGGAAGAACGGCGTATTATACGAGCATGTCACCGGTGGTCTATTATCATTATTTTTATATCATGTTTTATCTGGTGTTCTGGGTGCTGCTGGTGTGGCTCTGTTTTAAAAGAATGTCGTTGAAAAGACAGCATATGTATGCGTTGAAAATTGTATTGATCAATTTGATCATGTTCATCGCAGCTTTGCCGGACACATTGCTGCCGTTGTTTCACATTCCATCCTATCCAAGCTCCGGAATGGGTGTGGCGATCGCTTTTATTGGAACCCTTTTTTTGACGAAGAAGGAAAATACGTTCAGCATATCCCGGGAAAATATTTCCGATGTGATTTATAATGAAGCGCGAATTGCAATTCTGGCACTTGATTGCGAAGGAAACGTCGATAGCTGCAATCAGTACGCGCAGAAGCTTTTGGGAGTGAATGAGGATGAGCGATATTTATTGACGGAATTGTTTGACTGCAGCGAAGAGCAGTTTGAACGTATTATGAATGGAAAGAAGCTTGCGGAGCATTTGCTGTCCGTCAAAACAAAAATATCCTGCAATATTCAGGCGGTTGTATCCAGGGACGTTTATGGGGACAGTTACGGCGTTGTGCTTATGGCGACCGATGCTACGGCAGAAGAAAAGGTTATGGAACAGCAGATTTTGATTGAGAAAACAGAGCATATTTCGGATCAGCTCGTTCATACGCTCAGCAAAACAATTGAGGCGAAGGATCAATACACGAAAGGTCATTCTACAAGAGTAGCACAGTATTCTGTCATGATCGGCGAGAAGTACGGCTACGATAAACAGAAACTAAAGCAGCTGGAATATGCGGCACTGCTGCATGATGTCGGCAAGATCGGTGTTGCAGACACTATTATCAATAAACCGGGGCGTCTGACAGACGAAGAATTTGCAGAAATGAAAAAGCATCCGGTGATTGGAAGTGAAATTCTTTCCGAAATATCAGAGATTCCGGACGTTGCCGTGGGTGCAAGATGGCACCATGAAAAATATGACGGAACCGGTTATCCGGATCAGATGAAAGGCGAGGATATCTCCGAAATTTCAAGGATCATTGCGGTAGCAGATGCGTATGATGCGATGACCTCCAACCGGAGCTACCGTGATTGCCTGGATCAGGAAGTTGTCCGGAAAGAAATCGAGAGGGGAATTGGAAAGCAGTTTGATCCGAAATTTGCCAGAATCATGCTGGAGGTGATCGACGCGGATACGGAGTACCGGTTGCATGAGTGAAAGGAAATTGACTTCGTTTTTGACGATTGATTTTTTGCATAAAATTCGTATAATAGAGGAAGATAATGCGTAAGATAATACGCAAGATGATGGAGGTAATTACATGGGAGAATATAAACCGCCTTTTACTATAACCAATAAAATGTTATCGTATGTGTCATCAATTTCTGAAAAAATAGGACAAATAACAGCAATCAGTAATTTGGAAGCAAAACCGCATTTGAGAAGAAATAACAGAATCAAGTCGATTCATTCTTCTTTGAAGATTGAAGCAAATTCTTTGACACTAGGGCAGGTTCGGGATGTTATTAATGGAAAGTCGGTATTGGGAGAACAAAAAGAAATTCAGGAAGTAAAGAATGTGTATGATGCCTATGAACATCTTTCAGAAATAGATCCATATGACATTCAACAATTGAAACAATATCACGGAATTATGACAAAGTATCTTGTAGGAGAATCCGGGGAATTCCGTTCTGGTGAAGAAGGTGTTTTTAATGGTGATCAATGTATTTTTATGGCTCCACCCGCACGAATGGTGTCACAGCTTATGGAGGAATTATTTGCCTGGATGAAGAAATCAAGGAATAGTGTTCATCCATTGATTATGAGCAGTGTATTTCATTATGAGTTTGTCTTTATTCATCCATTTGCTGATGGTAACGGAAGAATGGCAAGATTATGGCACACTGCTATTTTGTCTAAATGGAAACATGTATTTGAGTTTATTCCAATCGAAAGTCAGATTGAAAAATTTCAGGATGAATATTATGAGGCTATTTCTCGTTGCCATGTTGCCGGAGAGTCCACATTTTTTATTGAATTTATGCTATCTCAGATTGATAAAATATTGAAAAATATATCTGTTCAGATCGATGAGAAAGACGAATATCTTCCGGAAACGGTTTGCAAGCTGCTTGAAATTATGGAATATGATATTCCGTACACGAGCAGTGTTTTGATGGAAAAATTGGGATTGAAAGCGAAAGAGGGGTTTAGAAGAAATTATCTTCATCCGGCAATGGAGATGGATTTGATTCAAATGACAATTCCAGATAAACCGAGCAGTAGAAATCAGAGGTATGTAAGAAGATGACAAATCAGCTCTAAAATACAGATGCTTTGCATCTGTCACGCACTGCGCGTTATGATAGATTAAGGAAACTAGAAAAGAAGGAGCAATATGTTACTATTTGACAATCCGGGGTATGACCGTTTTTTTAATCCGCTTTGCTGTCAAAATAAACGAATTTATTACGAATGTATTTTGCATCTCATCGAAAAATCCAAACAGGTATCTCTTCTATACGAAAATGATGCCAGAGATACGCTGACACTTTATTTTCGCAATCTGATGTATGCGGTTGAGGATGAGGACAACAGCGGTTCTGCAGATGAAAATATCAGCAGTAAGAAATCAGAGGTGGAAAATGCAAGTGCAGTTCTTCGATATTTTCGACATTGTGGCTGGATTTCCGAACGGGAGCTTGGAAGAACCGGTGACAATATTGCAACGGTAATGCCGTATTGCCGGAAAATGATCGATGCGATAGAACGTATTTTTAACCGGGACAACAGTGCGGCTTTGACAAATCAGATTTTTGCGATATACGATGTTTTGCACTCTGCATTTATGGAAGGACATGGGCGAAATGTACGACCATATTCGAATATTTTAACACCGGTTTCTGACAGTGTTGCGGATCTGAAGAATGAACTGTTAATATTAAAAGATAGTATCCGATCTATTATGCGGATAGTGATCAAGATGACGGAGACAAATGAGCTGGGACAGTTTTTGATCCGGGACGAAATGATGGAGAAATTTTTCAATGATTATTTCTTTATCAAAAAGGATGGACTGATTCCGGGATATATCGATGAGATTGAAAAAATGCTGCGGTCTGTTGTTAAGACAGATGTATATGAAAATATGATACGGGAATATCAGGAACTGCATGATGTAACGCAGATACAGGCGCGTGAAGCGGTGGAGAATCAATTTGATGAGATCAAGAGTTTTATCAGCTATGATTATGTGAAAGAAATGGATTATATCGACAAAAAGATCAATAATTATTATAATCTGTATTCGACAAGAATTTTGATGGTTCTCAGTAATAATGTGAATATGCAGAGTTATCTGAATAATCTGCTCATGACCATGAAAAATATGGATCCGGAGGAGAAAGGAAAAGCATTGCGGCATATTTCGAAATGTTTTATGCTGGAAACGCACAAATATGTCGGACGCAGGTCTATCGAAAGGAGGAAGAAGAGAAATCCGAATACAAAAAGCGCAGCGGTGGTACAAAGCACTATGACGGATGAGGAAAGAGCGCGTCTGACACAGGAATTGTTACATAAACAACCGGAGCGTTACGGTGCTGACCGGGCAGCAGAATATTTTGACCGTATTCTGGGGGCTGAACAAAGCGTTGTGCCTGACAGTGAAATGGTAAAAACAAGAGAAGATGCGATGATGATTGCGGCAAGTATTATTTATTCCGGGTCAGCAGAGTTCCCTTATGAAGTAGAATTCCTTGGAGGAACTGTCGAGACAGCTGCAGCAACGATCAGCAGCATAAGAATAAAGAGGAAAAACAATGAGTGATATCAGATTAAATCTTTCCATTAAAGAAGAAAACAATATACTTTTCAAGCGATGCATACGAAAATTACTGGATTCAACATTTATTGTCGGAGATAAAGAAGAAAAATTGTATTCGTTTATTTCCAGAGAATCTAACCGGCAGGATATATCGGATTATCTTCGGATGATAGGCTTTGATGTGCTTGTGGACACGAACGTGCGGGTAGCGATGTTGAAACCTCATGAGTCGGATGAGGAGACGGTTGGCTTGAAGCGTGCCAATGTTGTAAGCTTTACAACGGAGCAGTATCATATTTTGCTTGTTCTCTGGGAAATCTACCTGGAAAATCTTGGGTATCAGGATGAAAATGTAGTGCTTAAGGGTGACCTGGTTGACAAATTGAAAGCATACGAGGTGGATGCCGATAAGAAGGATTTGTCAGCGGCTCTGAAGATTTTCAAAAAGTATAATTTGATTGATTATGATCCAAAGGACAATTCGGAGGATGCCATTATTACACTTTATCCTTCCCTGCAGTTTGGATGGAATCTGGAGCAGTTTAAAACCGTAACCGAAGAATACATGAAAAATAATGCGGATGAAAATGACGATACGGATGGGGAGGAAGAAGAATGATCGAACTTTCAATGGTAAGACTGATCAATTGGTATGCGTTTAACAATATAACTGCCCCCTTTGGCAAATTTACGCTTGTTGCCGGTCGGAACGGAAACGGAAAATCTGTCCTGCTGGATGCAATCAAGTATGCACTTTATGGAGATACGGTTTTCAATAAATCTACAGAGAATAAAGGAAGCCGTACCGTTACATCATATACCAGAGGATTGTTAGACGCGACGGCAGGTTCTTATATGAGACCGGCAGATAAGGCTCCGAATGTTTACACACATATTGTTCTGGAAATGCATGAAAAGGAACTTGACCGATATTTCATTCTCGGAACGGTGATCGAGACCAATTCCGGGAATGGATTTGCGACACAGCGATATGTGATTGAAGGAAAACGTCTTAGTGAACTTGAGCACACTTATGTGGAAGGATCATCACTCCTGGTTTACAGTGCTTCACAGCTCCAGAAAAAATATGGATTTAAACTGATGTCCGTAACAGAGGGACTTGGAAAGTTTATGCAGCGTACAGGACTGCGGTTAAATGAGGGGCAGCTTGCAGCATTCCGGCGCAAGTTGCGAAGTGTGATGTCTTATGATCCGGACGCGAAGATAGATCAGTTTATCCGGGAATGTGTTCTGGAAGAAAAGAAAGTGGATTTTTCGAAATTAATAGAAACGAAAAACAACATTGATACACTGACAGGAACATTTGAGGCGATTGATGGAGAAATCAATGAACTGGAAAATATTTTGTCGTTATTTGATGAATCCAAGCGCAAGGATAATATTATTTTTGCAGACGATGTCAAGATTGCTTATCGAAAATTTCTGAAATATCAGGAACAAATGGAAACGGCGGAGCGTGCAATGGATATCGCCGGAAAACAGATTGAGGAAGACACGAAAAGACTGAAATTCATTGAGGAAAAAGAAGGAAAGACCTCTTTTGCATTACATGAGGCAGAGTTTAACCGGGATCAGATGGACTGTTCCAAGGCAATTCGTGATGCGGAGGAAGCATTAAAGGAAGCAGATAAAAGAAAGGAAGGTCTTGCTGCTGAAAAGAAAATGCTTTTAGAGCAGCAGAACAGGATTAGTGAGTTGATCAACTGGTGTTATGAAGAGGAAAAGAAAATCGAAGATAAAGAAATTCTTTCGTCTTTAACACTGGACACTTATACCGGACCGCAAAAAGAAAATTCAGTGGAGCATTTTGCTGCATTTTTAAGAGAATACAGAGATACGATCTTAGGAGAGATGACAAGGACCCGGGACATTATCCGGGAGAATGATGAGAAACAGAGAAAGTGCCGGCAGATAATAGATGACTGCAATGCGAAAAAGACAACATTTTCGGAAATTCCGGACTGGGTTTCGTTAAAGGAACAGATCAACAGAGAGTTTCAGAAAAGAGGAATTGCATCAGAAGCACGCTTCGCCTGTGAATATGTAATCGGTCTTTCTGATGAGGACTGGCGCGATACCATAGAGGGATATCTGGGACAGCGCAGATATACAATTCTTGTGGAACCGGAATATTATGATCTGGCGGATGATATTTTAAACGCATCCCAAAATAAATATGCACATTTGTTTAACACAAAGCTCCTGATGAAAAAGAATATTAGTCCGGTGGAAGATTCTGTTGCAAACTTTATTGAAGTCAGAAATCCGGTTGCCAGACAATATTTTGATTATCAGCTGGGACGTTTTCATGCAACGACGATCGAACAGGTGCGGAAGTTTGAAAATGCGATGTCCAAAGAGGGAAGAGTGGCTGTTGCCATGGATGGATATTTTATTCGGAAAGATCGTATTCGATATTATTATCTTGGTCAGGAGACAATTGAATTAAACCGCCGCAAAGCAGAAAAGAAGTTGAGTTCGTTGAAGGAAGAACAGCGGGAGCATCGGGAAGAACTTGAGGGAAAAACAGCGAAAAAATCTTATCTGGATACACAGCTTTCTTTGTTGACGACATGTAATTATAATGCGTGTCAGGAATATGAAACAGCATTGGCAGAGTATGGAAAGAAAGAGTCGGAGCTTCAGGAACTGGTGGATGCCCAGAAGAATAATATGGAGTATCTTCGTCTGGCACAGACAGTGTCTGATCTGGAGCAGGAGCTTGCTGCAATCCGGAAGGAAATCAGCGATGTGAGGGCTGACATGAGCCACCAGGAGACAGAATACAACACGAATGAGAAGGATTATCAAATTGCAGAAGAAAATATCGGACAGGCAAAGACAGCCTTACAGGAGTATCGACTGCAAAATGGTGTGATTTGTGATAAAGCCATTCGGGATTATGAACAATATCTGGAAAATGGATATAGCGGGCAGGGAGGAACGTTGAAGGATCGTCCAAGAGCCGAGCGGCTGCAAAGAGAAGTACGAGACAATCTGAAAGAGGCACAGTATAGATATAATGCCGTTCGGACTGCAGAGAATCAATTGCCGGTCACTGAGGATTCCCAGGCATCTTATCAGGGCAGGAAAGATAAGATCTGGATGGATGATCGACAGGAAATTCAGGAAAAATTAAAGGAGCAGACCGGAAGATATGAAGCGATATTTAAGAATGAATTTGTGTTGACTGTATTGAAATCCTGCGAAGCGGCGAGATCGGATCTGAAGCTGATCAATGCGGAACTGGCAAGACTTGATTTTAAATCTGTTTATGAATTTGATGTCCGCTATATTAGGGACGGCTCAGATTATGAGAAAATCCTTGAGTATGCAAGATATCTGAAGGAACGGGAAGAACTTGGGACGGCGGATGGTCAGATGACGTTCGATACGATGACATCCTATTCGAATGACAGAGGAGACGAATTGGAAAATGAAATGAAAAAAATCATTAACCGGATTGTTTCCAGTGACGATAAGGAGAAAATCGAGCGTTATGCAGATTATCGAAATTATATGAATTATGAGATTTTGGTATCCAATGATGTTTTGAATAAGGCGAAATTGTCAAAGCAGTCCGGTTTTAATTCAGGCGCAGAGGTACAGATACCATATATTCTGATTCTGTTATCCGCATTGCTGATGATATACAATGACAAAAACAATTCAACCAGGCTGGTTTTCATTGATGAGCCATTTGCGAAAATGGATCCGGTCAATGTTAAGATCATGCTCGGTTTTATGAAGGAGCAGAAGCTGCAGATGGTGTTCTGTGCTCCGGATAAGACAGATGTCATCGGAGATGAATGTAATGTGATTCTGCCTGTGCTGCGTAAGCAGCAGGATCTGATGGAAATTGGAATCGTGGAAATGCATGAAAACAAAGCCTGAAGAATAAATGTGGGTTGGCATGAAATTTCGGAAAGGAATGAATTGTGGATTACGGATATGAGAAGAAGCTGCTTGTCGGGCTGGTAGAAGGATATCGCAAAAGTAAGAAGGACACGGGAGAAAACCGGACCAACCGGCGAACAAAACTAAAACTGGAGAAATTATATAATAAATATCATTCCAATGCCGGTGACTATGAGAAAATCTCAGCGATCAATGATACGGTTCAAAAGCTCAAAGATAAGGGATTTGTTACATCAGAATACGAAAGCTTTGGAACAGATCTGACCGGAATTTATCTGGTGGATGACAAGATTGATGAAATTGAAGAATATCTGGCAGAGCAGTATGGATATGTTTCAAAAGATACAAAGCTGCAAAAGCTTGAAACATTGATCAGGGAGTATGAGGACCGCTCGTCGATCTGTCATGAAGAATGCGGTAAATTAGAAATAATACTGGAAAGCAGGAAGTTCCCTAAAAGTATTGAGAAAAATATAGATATGCTGGATAATCTGTTCCGGGTCCTTAGTTTTGTGGAAAACAATCAAAAGATAATGTATATCCGTGAAGTATCCATGTTAGTGTACGGCGACTCCAAGTATTTTGAAAATAACACACTGGAGCTGTTGTGCACTCTTTTGCAGAAGTATAATACTGTACCAATTCACGGACAGGCATTATCAGACGGAGAATATATATTGTCAGATGAGATTTTGAAAAAATATCATGTATTTAAAGAACCACAGAAAATATCCATTCGCGGCAAGGCGTTGATACGAATGTGCGGGAAAGATATTGACATCAGTGAATTTGATGAGGGAATCGAATTTACGGTTTCTGAATTATCTAAGATAGAATGTGTGCAGCTTCTTGCCACGACATTTATGACGATTGAGAACAGAACATCATATCTCAGGTATAAGAAAGAAAATACAGTGACATTCTATCTGGGAGGCTATGCGAATCGGGATCAAAGAGATTTCATCAGGAAGATATATGAAAGTAACCCGAGTGTTACATACCTGCATTTCGGGGATATTGATGCAGGAGGGTTCTGGATACATCACCATCTGTGTCAGGTGACCGGTGTGCCGTTTGGAATGTTTCATATGTCCTTTGAAGAGCTGATGGAGCCGGATTATCGTAAATGTCTGCATCCGCTTACAGAAGGAGATATTACACGGATGCAGGAGCTGGCAGTAATGCCGGAATACAGGGATGTAATAAAATACATGCTGGAACACAGAGTGAAGCTGGAACAGGAAATTATAAGCTTGAAATTAATGGAAGTGTAAGTTAGGTTATCAGGGCTGCGCACAATGTGGTAAATTGTGTGAACGGATGCCAAAGTTATGACAATGTATAAGTGAAAGGCAGGAAAGCTTTTCGAAATTCGTGTACACGGGAAGTAACTAATATGACAATTCAGGAACTGGAACAGTGCATTTTGCTTTATGGGAAAGATATTTACTCATTTTGCATGCACCTGGCAAAAGAAAAAGAGAGCGCAGATGATCTGTATCAGGATACTTTTTTAGAAGCAACCCGAAAGATAGCATCGATTCGGTATGGGGATAATCCGAAAAGCTATCTGTTATCAATCGTGATCCGCCTATGGAAAAACCGCGTGCGAAAACGGGCGTGGCGCAGCCGGATCGCTCCGCAAGCCACGGCCGAAGCATTGGAAGAGTGTACGGATGTTTCCGGGAACGACATGGTGGAACGGGTTGTGAAAGAGGAAGAAAGAGCACACTTGTGGAAGGCTGTTGATGGTCTTCCGGATGTGTACCGGATCCCAATTTTGCTCTATTATATGGAGAACCAGAACGTTGCGTCTATTGCGAAACTTTTGTCTATTCCGCAGGGGACGGTAAAAAGTCGTCTCTATAAAGCCAGGAAATTGTTGAAAACAGAATTGGAGGATTACTTTTTATGAAAGAAATGGACGAATTTTTAAAAGAAAATCTTCTGCCGGACTGTGTTCCAGAAAAAAGCCTGAATGCATCCATTGTAAAAAAGGTAAAGGGGACACAGAATATGAAACATAGAACATGGAAATTAAGTGTAGCAGCGGCAATTGCAATTCTTGTTGTTGGATCTGCATCGGCATATGCGGCATACCGTTATCTTACACCTTCACAGGTGGCGGAGCAGATAACGGAGGATGGAGCATTAGCAAAGGCATTTGAGAGCAAAGATGCGATCATGGTAAATGAGACGCAGAAGACGGCAGGATATGATATCACACTGATGGGAATCGTTTCCGGAAAGAATTTAAGTTCGGTTACATCGGAGGTAGTTGATCAGACGAAAACGTATGCGGTCGCTGCCATCGCACGGGAAGACGGTAAAGCAATGCCGGATAACACGGATGATAATTATCAGACCTTTTGTGTTTCCGCATTGGTCCACGGTAAAAGATTTCAGAATGTCAATAACGCAGAATTAAATGCCGGAGTAACATCCTTTGTGCAGGATGGCGTGCAGTATGAGCTTCTGGAATGCGACAATTTAGAGATGTTTGCCAATAAGGGTGTCTATATGGGCATTGTGGAAAGCTTCGGAAATGAGTCGCAGGCATTTGTAATGAATAAAAAGACCGGTGATTATGCTGTCAACAAAGACTTTGACGGAATGAAGGCACTTTTTACGATTCCACTGGATAAGTCAAAGGCGGATGATGCGGCAGCAGAGCAGTATTTTGAGAAAATCGGGGAGAAGGAAAACACGAAGACTGCAGAGAAAGAAAAGAACGAAAATAAAGTAGCTGCAAATGCGGGCTCTAAGTCCGAGGAAAGCCTGACAAGCGAGTGGGAGCAGAAATTCATGAAATTTCGCACACTCACATCAAAGAAGGCGCAGGCATATGTCAAAAAACATGCCGAAGTTGTTGTGCAGGAAACTTGCAATGCCGGAGCAAATGGCAGTATTCATGTGAAATCGGATGCGGGAGAGTCAGATTACAACGTGAGCACCTATACGAAGGTCGGCGTCGAGAACGTGATCTCCTTTTCATCTGACGGAACATTTGCAGGAACTTACGGCGAAACAATTACGCTCAACGAGGACGGAACCTATACTTACACGGTATATCGTCCGGTGAATGCGGAGTAGGAATGGTTCGTAACGATAGTACGATAATTACCGTAAAAAGATGATATATTTGCCAGATTCGAAAGAGACCCGGAGCTAATTCCGGGTTTCTTTTTGTGGGAAAATGCAGGGAAAATTAGTGTCTTTTTTGAAGTGAAAGGGGATGGTTTTTATCGGCTAAAAATAAAATAGCAATAGGAATGAATGCTGGAAATTTTGCCGATAATGTGATATAATATCTGCAAGGGTAAAAGCATAGTTTTTTCGAATTTTTTGCCGAAGGGGTGCGAATTTGTGATATATTAACTCCAAAATCCAGATGCTACGCATCTGTCGC
>OGHW01000572.1_pt1 | contig 39652 bp, 30 predicted proteins | sample 1571641 | NCBI WGS metagenome assembly OGHW01 (sample SAMEA2582066, study PRJEB24529) | metagenome | biome: Human gut stool | place: China | collected 2011 | reverse complement strand
AATTCAAATTCAACAACAATCTACAATGATTCAGGAATTGAAAAATGAGATTCAGGATAAAAAGGTTTATATTGATTCTATTCTTGCTCATGCTACTAATTTGGATAATGAGTTGAAAAAATATAGAAATTGGTATGAGCAATCACCTAGATATGGGGAGAGAGTTGAAGAATTAGAAAAAATCAATGAAAAGTGTACTCAATTGTACAATGAGACACTTGAAAAAATGGATGCGTTACTGGTTGAAAATTTGAATTTTAAGAAAAAATATAAAGTTAAGTGATTTTTGGGAAAAGGGAACTTCTATGAAAAAGATAAAAATAGCTTTTACAGGTGTTTTCGATATTGATAATTTTGGAGATCATTTATTTCCTATAATATTTGAAAACAGTTTAAGAAAAAGAAAAATAGATGTTGAATTGTTCCTCTTTTCTCCATATGAGAGTACACAAGGATTTGGTATAGCAAAGAAAGTATACTCTATAAGAGAAATGGAAAAGCTCCACAAGATTAATAAGTTTGATGCAATTGTGGTTGGTGGTGGGGAGATTATTCATTTTTATTCCTTTAAACAAAAAAACCATGAAGAAAAATATGTGGAATATCCTATTTTTGAAACATGGATAGTGCCTTCTATTATTGGTAGAAAATATGGAATACCCGTGATATGGAATAATCCGGGATGCCCATTTGAGTTTGATGGGTATCAAAATTATATTGCCGGGAAAGTATTAGGTAATGTTTCTTTTATGAGCGTTAGAAACCAGTTTTCATATGATGCATTAATAAATTATAATGCAAATGTGAAAGTATCTGTGGATACGGCATTTAATATAAAAGAGGTGTTTCCTAAATGGAAATTAAAAAGACAGGTAAAGGGTAAATATGTTGTATTTCATAGCAATAGATTTATAGGAGAAAATTCATATCAAAGTGCTTTGAAGGAACTTATGGAGCTGAGTAAAACTTATAAGATTTTACTCCTTCCTTTAGCTGTTACAAATGACGATTATGATATTTTGAAAAAATTATATAAAGACAGTAATGAGATTTTTATTCTTCCTTCAGAACAATTAACCATGGAAGAAATAGTTTCATATTTAGCCTTTTGCGATTTATATATTGGTGTGAGTTTCCATGGTGCGATTACTGCATTTTGTTATGGCAATCCTGTTGTAGGTTTTGATTTTGTGCACAATAAGAAAACACGTGATCTATATGATCAATTGGGTTTATCAGAGCAGTATGTTTCAGATGAATCGATGCTTCATGATGGAATTAAATGTGCTTTTGAGAGAGAACAAAAGCAATTAAAAAGTGTATATAAAAACATGAAGCAGAAGGTTGATATGCATTTTGACGAGATAGCAGATAGTCTGACAAAAAATAATCAAGGTGGATACAATGAAGCCTTTTTGTCATTTTCTGATGTAATTGATGAAATGTCAGGTTTATTGTCAGTGTTGTCAAATCAATATCGCGATAGAACAGGAGTTATTGAAAAATATAAATCTGAAGCGCAATATAATTTATTGAATTGGCAGAAATGCTCTAATGAAATGATAGAATTATATAATAAATATCAAAAGCTTGCGGATGAATATAAAGAATTAAAAGAAAGAATGGAGTGTAAGGAAAAACTGTGAAGAGAGAGAGAATTTTCTATCTGGACTTTGTACGTGCAGTTGCAACTATTAGTATTATATTTACGCATTATAATGCGTTATTTATATATAATACATCTATCCCAATGCCACAAAAGGCTATTTTGACGATGACTGTTGGAAATGTTTATATTGGAAGCTGGGGAGTATCGCTTTTTTTAATAATATCCGGAGCAGCTTTGATGTATGTATATGAAAATGAGCTGGATGTTTTAAAATTTTGGAAAAAACGCTTTATTAACATATATCCTATGTTTTGGATAGCATATATTTTTGCTATGCTATTTAATTTCTATAGGATTGGAAGTATAGATACAAGCATTGGAAAATGGAGATATATTTTTTCTATTTTAGGAATTGATGGATATATAGCAAATTGGGGAGTTCAGACCTTTTTTCTGGTGGGAGAGTGGTTTTTGGGGTATATAATTATTATATATATTATTTTCCCGATATTGAGAAAGGGCGTTAATGAATATCCGTTATTGTTGGCGATTATTACAGCAGTCTTATATATTCTGTCAATTGTATTAGGTGCTAAAGATGTTTCCCTGTTTGTAAAGCTTCCGGAATTCCTTTTTGGAATGTATTTTATAAAGTTTATAAAAAAGCCAAATTTGAAAATGGCTTTGATTTCCCTTGTTATTGTTGTTATTAATACATTAGTCAAACCGGATTTTATTTCTGTTGTGCAGTGTACATACGTAGGGATAGCTTCATTTGTCTGTCTGGCATATGTTTCTGAGTTACTTCAGTTTGATATAATTCAAAAGATATGCAAGGTAATATGTAAATACAGTTACCCATGTTTTATAGTTCATCATTTTATTATTTACAGAATGGTGGAAAAATTCAATTTAGATAATATAACTATGGGGCAAAATTATTTGTTATTTGCCTGTTGTATAGTTGTAATAGCTGTATTTTCGTATTTACTTTTACATGTTAATGATAAAGTTGTTCAGTTATTAAAAAAGGAGGCAAAATAAAATGCAATTTAAAAAAACAGCAACTATAGTGCTGGCTGCGACTATGATAGTAACATCATTTAGTTTCAATACAGTATCAGCATCTGAAACAGCAGAAGCTGTTGACCAGGTGAAACAAATTGAAAATACAGAATCAGAAAGAACTGCAGAAACTGCACAGTCAGATTTCGGAATAACTCATGTGATACTTGATGATTCTAATATGCTAGATGAAAATAACCAGGCAATTGTAGTTGGATATACAGGAGATACTCCGGAAAAAGCTGAATTAAATGTCAAAAATACTAAAACAGGTGAGAATATTTCTATTAATTCATGCAAGATTTCGTCATCAGGATTATTATTTGAGGTTTCTTCAGGTTTAGATGATTATGAATTGATTGATTTGTCAATTTATAATAATGAAATCGCTACAAAGTTTGACATGAAAAAAATGGGATTTGATAAGGATAAGCCGGATGCTTATCTTGATGAAAATGAAATACAGGTTGAAAATTATTCAGATCTTGAAAATTATTCAAATCTTGCAAGGTCATCAAATGGAAAGTATGTTGTTGTATTAGATCCCGGACATGATGATACTCATACAGGAGCAGCAGCAAATGGTATTTCAGAAAAGGATATTAATCTAAAGATAGCAAAGTATTGTAAACAGGAATTGGAATCATATTATGGAGTTCAGGTATATATGACGCGAACAACGTCTACATGTCCGTATCCCGGAACAACGTCTACAGATGATAACGCTAAAAGGGTAGAGTATGCAAAAAGTGTTGGTGCAGATGCTTACGTCAGTTTCCATTGTGATTCATCAAGAAATAGTGGAGCAAGTGGAGCAAAAATATTTTATCCAAATGCAAATTATAATGGTAATATTGGCTCGCAAGGGGCAGGGTTGTCACAAAAAATATTGGATAATCTCACATCGTTAGGATTAAATAATCATGGAATATTAATTAGAAATTCTGAAGATAACACACTATATCCGGATGGATCATTAGCGGATTATTATGGGGTTATAAGAAGATCTAAACTTAATGGTTTTCCAGGAATAATTATTGAGCATGCATTTGTTACCAATAAGTCAGATGCATCATTTATGGGAAATGAGGATAATTTGCAAAAGATGGGGCATGCTGATGCATTGGGTATTGCACAGTATTATGGATTATCAAAAACCTATTTTGGTATAAAATCTGTAGATTTCTCACAAGAAAATGATTATGACAGGATTACAGTTAATGCTGATTCCAATATTGGTGAACCAAAATATAAGGTTCAAGCTTATGATTTGGATAAAAAAATCTGGGTAACCTTAGCTTCTGATTCCACAGATTCTACTGTTACCTGGAAACCGGAAGCAAAAAGCTATTATATTCATGTGGAAATTACTGCACCTAATGGTGCGGTGGCAAGCTATGATTCGGCATTTTCGTCAGATATTGATTATACAAAAAGCTATGTTAAAATAAATGGAGCAACATGGAAGATTAATCCACATTCAATAGATTTGGGTGTTGGATATAATCACAGTGGTGGTGATGTTTTATTTAAGTGGCAAGTTTATAATCTTGATACTAAAAAGTGGACCACTCTGGCTGATAGATACAGTGGTAATTGGATTACATGGAGACCAACACCTGGAAATTATTGGGTGCATGTAGAAGCAATAACACAAGGTGGTGCACAAGATCAATATACTTATTGTTTTAATGTTGGTACAGACAAGTCAAAAACACCAATGACACTAAATGGTATGACATGGTCTGTAAAGAAAACAGGTATTGATGTTGGAACTGCATATTCATCGGATGATAAAAATGTGAAATTTAAATGGCAGGCATATAATCTGGATACAAAGAAGTGGAGCCGAATAGCAGATTGGAATGGTGGAAACTGGGCAACATGGAAACCTCAGCCGGGTAATTATTGGCTTCATGTTGAAGCAGCAAATGGTGATGGTGGATTTGATGAGCAAACCATTTGTTTTGCAGTTTCAACAGACTTTAGCAAGAATTATATTGATTTAAATGGTATTGCGATGATTGATAAATCATCTTTATATCAGGTTGGTGTTACATATTCATCTAATGATTCCGATGTGCAGTTTAGATGGCTTCAGTATGATGTGGTAAATAATCATTGGTCACTTGTTTCTGATTGGAATAAAAGCAATTGGACAAACTGGTATCCAAAAAATGGAACATATTGGATATATGTTGAAGCAAGAACATCGGATGGGGTTGTAAATTCTATGACACAGGGAGTTATCGTAAATAGATAACATTGAATTAATGACATGGTATATTATCTTTGAAGTTGATTAAATTATAAGCATTGCATAATTGAAAAATGAGATTGCAATGCTTATAAATATAAGAAACCTATGAGGAATTTAATAATGATAAAAAAAGCAATTAACGGGATTAAAAAAATATATAATAATGATAAACCTTTGATAATAGAATGGATAATGGTTGGCATTATTTCTTTTATTATATTGTGTTTCTTTATACATGGCGATACTGAAAATTTGATTAAATGGACACTAAACATGTTTGATGTTACAGTAAAAGGAAAGCCATTAGATTTTTATAGGTATTCTATCGAAAATCCCAATATGGCTCCGAATAATTATGTTTCAGGAACATTATATAGTTTAATAATTTGGGCAATATGGAATATTCCTATAGGGATAATTAAAACAATATTTGGAGTTGAAGTACTGCATAACCCGCTTGTGTATATATGGGGAAAGTTATTTCTTGTTTTATGTTTATGTATTACAATGTTTTTTGTGAATAAGATTGTGAAAAAAATAACTGGTGATGTAAATAGTGCTAAATGGGCAATGTTTTTATTAGCTTCATCGCTATTTATATATATAGGTGTTTATTATGGAGGACAAAATGATATAGTTATATGTGCATTTGCAACAGCAGCTGTGTATTGTTTAATGGATGGAAGGAATAAATGGTTTTATTTTTTGGCTGGTATGGCTATTTCTGTAAAATATTTTTTCTTTATTCCATATGTTGCAATTATATTATTGCTTGAAAAAAGAGTTTTAAGGATTATATATAAAATCGTATTAGGTATTATTCCAACAGGAATATATTGGCTTGTTACAAGGGCTTGTCCAATGGTTAGTGAATCAGCTTCACAAGGTAGTCCGATTTCTGTTCTTTTAAAAGAAATGGTCGGTGGTGCTTTTCCGGTGGTGTACAATAATTCTATTTCTTTATTTATTGGAATGTTATTGATAATATATATTTTGGCATATTTAACTTCACCTCAAAATGATGATGAAAAATATAGATATTTGATATATTATATTGTTGCAACGTGTCTTGCTATGTTACTATTTTCAACATTTCAGTATTATCGTGTTGTTATGGTATGCCCATTTATTGCAATATTGATGGTTATTGATAAAGAAAAATATCGAATTAATGTAATTATGGAAACAATTATTTCTATTTCGCTGTTTCTAATTTTAATAATACAAAGTGGTCTTTATTTATTTGTTTCAAGTGTTGTAAACAAAAATGTTTTTAAGTTTGTATTTGGAACAAGTGGTGTTGAAGAAAACTTTAGTTTAGGAATGGATATTTCATGTTGGATTTCAAATGATATGTTGACGATATTATTGCAGATATTTGCCACGGTAGTGGTGATTTTAAGTATATTTATCCTGGTGTTAAATAATCCCAGAGCTAAATTAGGGTTTTTAAATATACCATCAATAAAAACGGAAAGATGGATATATTGGTTAAGAACATTGGTTGTTGTTATTCCTGTTTTTTATGTTTTAGGCAGGATGATTGTATAGTTTATATTATTTTTTAGGAGAGAATACTATGATTAATTTTAACGTACCACCGTTTATCGGAACGGAAATGGATTATATCAAAAAAGCAGTTGAAAATAAAAAAATTTGTGGAGATGGAGAGTTTACTAAAAAGTGTAACGCATGGCTTGAGGAAAAGACGAAAACAGCTAAAGCACTTCTCACAACATCATGTACACATGCAACTGAGATGGCTGCCCTTTTATGCGATATTAAAGAAGGCGATGAGGTAATTATGCCATCATACACATTTGTTTCCACAGCGGATGCGTTCGTATTAAGAGGTGCAACAGTAGTTTTTGTGGATATTGATCCGAAAACTATGAACATAGATGCTAATCTTATAGAGGATGCTATTACAGAAAAGACAAAAGCTATCGTACCGGTTCATTATGCCGGTGTGTCTTGTGATATGGACAAGATTATGGAAATTGCAAAGCGTCATAATCTTATAGTAATTGAGGACGCAGCTCAGGGAATAATGAGTACTTATCATGGAAAGGCTTTAGGTACTATAGGCGATTATGGCTGTTATAGTTTTCATGAGACAAAAAATTATTCTATGGGTGAAGGTGGAGCCATCTTAATAAAGGATAAGGATAAGGCAGAAGAAGCTGAAATCCTTAGAGAAAAGGGTACAAACCGAAGTAAATTCTTTAGAGGTCAGATAGATAAGTATACATGGGTAAATTATGGTTCATCATATTTACCTAGTGACATGAATGCGGCATATTTGTATGCACAGCTTCTGCAGGCAGATATGATTAATAATTACAGACTTAATATATGGAATACATATTATGACGGATTTGGCGAGTTGGAGAAATCAGGGAAGATTGAGCTTCCATATATACCGGAAGGCTGTACCCATAATGCTCATATGTTCTATATTAAAGCAAAGGATCTGCAAGAGAGAACAGCTCTGATTAGTTTCTTGAAGGAAAATGGAATTCAGGCTGTATTTCACTATATCCCATTACATTCAGCTCCGGCAGGAAAAAAATTTGGTAGGTTTAATGGTGAAGACAAATATACGACAAGAGAGAGTGAAAGACTTATGAGACTTCCTATGTATTACGGTCTTAAGGATGAAGAAGTACAGTACATTATAAGTAAGGTAAAGGAATTTTATAAGTAAAATAGGTATTATTATGAAGAAAATAGTTATATTTGGTTCAACAGGAAATATTGGAGCGTATTTTACCGATTACTGTAATAATATGATAGATAAAAAGCAATATGAAGTTATTGCTGTAGGAAGAAAACATACAGATTATTACAAGAAAGCAGGGATTGAATATATAAATGTGGATTTATGTAATGCATCAGATTTTGAGAGGCTGCCAACAGAAGATTTGTATGCTGTTGTTAATCTTGCAGGACTTTTGCCTGCTTATATGAAGGAATATGATCCATTTAAATATGTGGAGACCAACATAAATGGTGCACTTCGCATTTTGGAATATGCCCGAAAGAATAATGCAGACAGGGCTTTATATACTCAGACATGGGCAGAGCAGGCAGGATATTGGGGAAAAGAAGATGTTCTTCATCCTGAGTATCCAAGAAAACTGTTGTTTACCGGTGATCATGCATTTTATGCTATTACAAAAAGTATGATTGTAGATACAATGGAGTATTACAAGCAGGAATATGGTCTGAAAAATTTCGTGTTCAGACTTCCTAATGTGTATTTGTATCATCCGGAAAAGTATTATTATGTAGATTGTGTCAAAAAACCGATTGGTTATAGATATATGATTGATAAAGCCACAGCAGGTGATACTATTGAGATGTGGGGAAATCCGGATGCATTTAAGGATATCCTCTATATAAAAGATTTGTGTCAGATGATGTATAAAGCTCTGTTTGCACAGGTTGATGGTGGAACTTACAATGCAGGAACAGGAATAAGAACTACATTACGTGAGCAGATTGAAGGGATAGTAGATGTGTTTTCACCTAAAGAGCATAGGTCAAATATTGTTGAGAAACCCGAAAAAAGCAGTTTTACAAGTTTTGTGATGGATATTGAGAATGCAAAAAAAGATTTAGGGTATAAACCGGAGTTTTCATATATAAGATATCTGCAGGATTACAAGAATGAGCAGGAACTTAATCGTTTTGCCGAGCTTTGGAGGAAATAAAAAGATGAAGAAATTAGCAATAATTGGGGCTTCATATTTACAGGAACCATTAATAGAAAAAGCAAAATCTATGGGAATCGAGACGCATGTATTCGCTTGGGCAGCAGGCGATGTGGGAGAAAAGAGTGCAGATTATTTTTATCCTATCAGTATTGTAGAGAAAGATGAAATCTTAAAAAGATGCAGAGAGATTGGCATTGACGGAATATGTACGATAGCATCAGATCTGGCAGTAATTACAGTGAATTATGTGGCAAATAATATGGGACTTACAGCTAATTCCATTGCATGTACTGAAAAATCTACAAATAAGCATTTGATGAGAGCTGCTTTTGAAAAAAATGGAGATCCTTCTCCTAAAAGTATTCTGGTGTCATCAATAGATGATTTAGAAGGAATAGAACTGAACTATCCCATTATTGTTAAACCTATAGACCGTTCTGGAAGCCGCGGAATAACAAAGCTACAGGATTCATCTGGACTTGTAGAGGCAATCGAGGATGCTAAAGCTCAGGGATTTGAGAAAGAGGCATTGGTGGAGGAGTTTGCTACAGGCCAGGAATATAGTATTGAGTGTGTTTCATGGAAAGGAAAGCATCACTTTTTAGCAATGACACATAAATTTACCACAGGGGCACCACATTTTATAGAAACCGGACATATGGAACCGGCACCAATATCACAGGAACAACTGGAACAGGTAAAAAAAGTTGTCTTTCATGCTTTGGATAGTCTGGAAATCACATATGGAGCATCGCATACAGAGTTAAAGATTGCTAAGGACGGCACAATTGCTTTAATTGAAATCGGTGGCAGAATGGGTGGCGATTTTATCGGAAGCAACCTGGTGCAGCTTTCAACAGGAATTGATTTTGTGAAGGCGGTTATTGATATATCATTAGGAGAAGAACCGGACTTGGAGTTGGGAGATCATGCGGCAGCGGGGGTTAGATTTGTATTTGATCAGAAAGATGTTGATATATTAGAAAAACTCAAAAAAGAACATCCTGAATATATAGTTGATATGGATATTAAGCCGGTAGATGGACACGAAGTTATAGATAGCTCCACAAGATATGGTTATTGCCTGATGAGTGCAAAAGATTTGAAATCGCTATATCCATATTTACCGGATGACATGGAGGAATAATGATGGATAAGTCGAAACTAAAGGTACTTTTTGCATTGCATTTGATGCTGATGATTTATTCTATGAGTGGCATATGTAGTAAAATGGCTTCACAGCAGGATTTTCTTAGCTTTAAATTCTGTTTATTTTATGCTATTATTATTTTTCTCCTGGGATTTTATGCGATAGGTTGGCAGCAGATTATCAAACGACTTCCGTTAACTACGGCATTTGCCAATAAAGCTGTAACTGTTGTCTGGGGAATAATATGGGGAGCTGTTTTTTTTCATGAGTCAATTACTGTTGGAAAAGTGATTGGTGCAGCATTAGTGATTGTTGGTGTTGTAATTTATGCCAGGGCTGATGAAGGAGAAGTAAATGAATAAAACGGTATTAATCTATTCCTGTGTGCTTCTGATAGGAGTGCTTGTCAGCGCGATTTCACAGGTTTTACTAAAAAAAGCGGCAATGAAACATTATGAGAATCATTTAAAAGAGTATTTGAATCCAATGGTAATATTTGCGTATGCAATGTTTGTTGGAACTACATTTCTTTCTATAATTGCTTATCGTGGAATACCATTATCAATGGGACCGATATTAGAGGCAACAAGTTATATTTATGTTACGATATTTGGAGTGAAGATTTTTCATGAGAGACTTAATAAAAAGAAAATTATAGCATTGTTTTTTATAGTAGGCGGAATAATAATATACTCAGTATTCGGATAAATAAGTAATTAGAGAGGATAATATATGGATATATCAGTAGTAATACCAATTTATGGTTGCAGGGCAGCATTGGAAGAATTACATCGCAGATTAACAGATACACTTGTTGCGATGGATAAAGAATATGAAATTATTCTTGTAAATGATAATTGTCCACAGAATTCGTGGGAGGTAATACAGCAGCTATGCAAAAAAGATAAGCATGTTGTTGGAATAGAATTGTCACGTAATTTCGGACAGATTCAGGCGATAACTGCAGGATTGGATTATAGTAAAGGTGATTGGGTTGTTGTGATGGATTGTGATTTACAGGACAGACCAGAGGAAATTCCAAATCTTTATAAAAAAGCAATAGATGATCAATTAGATGCAGTATTTGCACGACGTGCAGAACGAAAAGATTCTTTTATGAAAGTATTGGTTTCAAAGGCTTTCTACAAGATATATTCATGGGCCTCCGATGGCAACTATGACCCGGCTTTATGTAATTTTAGCATCAGTAAGCGAATAGTGGTAGATAATTATTGTAAGATGAGGGAGCTTCACAGAGCTTTTGTTATTTATGTAAAATGGATGGGCTTTAGAATTGGCACATTAGATGTTCATCATGAAGAAAGGTATGAGGGAAAATCTTCATATAATTTTAAGAAGCGAATGAAGATGGCTACATCGATTCTTACATCACAATCGGACAAGTTAATAAAACTTACAGTCGGATTGGGATTTGTTGTGTCTATGTGCTCGGCATTGGTTATTATTGGATTAATTATTCATTATTTTACTACAAGTGCTGTGACAAGCGGCTGGTCAAGTATCATTGCAACTATTTGTTTAATGAGTGGACTGCTTATGATGTGTATAGGTATAGTTGGAACTTATGTTGGCAATATTTTTATGCCGGTTAAGGAAAGACCGTTATATATTGTAAGGACAGTGCTTAATGATAAAGAAAATAAAGAATGTAAAATACTTTAATTATATAGTTTTAATGAATAAAAGAATATAAGATTATGGCAGGTGAAACAATCCAGATTTACAATAATGGCAATATGATGCATGATTTTGATTTTAAACCAAGTACTTCGATTGATGAAGAATTAGGAAAATTTGTAACATGGTTTAAGGAATATTATAGATACGAGTAAGGAAGAAGTCGTAAAATGAAGAAGATATTAAAAAGAGCAACAGCATGTTTGCTGGCAGTCTTAATGCTGGCAGGAGAAGCAACGGTACAGGTAGCAGCAATTGATAGCAATGGAAATGGTACGACAAAGACAGTTTCCTATGTGGCGACACATAATTATACCGTCTATTATCTTGATCTGAAAGGAATGTGTTATATCATGAGAGATAAGGGTATTGATGTAGGTGTGTCATATGTCAGCAATGCATCAAATGTGACATTCAGATGGCAGGCATATAATCTGGATAAACATAAGTGGAGTCTGGTAGCAGACTGGACTGGAAGCAACTGGGTAACTTGGAAACCGGAAAAGGGCAACTTTTGGCTGTATGTAGAGGCAATGACTCCGGATGGTGCGACACAGAATACAATTATGTGTTTCGCATCACAGAAAGACTATTCCCATCACTCATTAAACCTCAATGGAATGTGTTATAATATTTATGATGATCGGATTGATGTGGGAATTGCATATGATAGTGACGATTCCAATTTGACATTTAAATGGGAAGCATATAATCTGGATAAGCAGAAGTGGAATCTGGTAGCAGACTGGACCGGAAGTAACTGGGTATCCTGGTATCCAAAAAAAGGTAATTACTGGATGCATGTTACAGCACGGACATCAGATGGTGTGACGAAGGATTATACAATCTGCTTTTATGCAGCAAGAAATTACAATTATAAATACATAACGATTAATGGAATCTGCAGTGTGAATGATAAAGCAGCAATAAATCTTGGCGTATCTTATAATAGCAACGATACATCACTAGTATTCCGTTGGCAGATATATGATCTTAGCACTGGCAGTTGGTCTACATTGACAGACTGGACTGGAAGCAACTGGGTATCCTGGTATCCGGATTCTGGTAATTACTGGGTATATGTAGAATCAAGAACAAGTGATGGAACAGTAGAAAGTTATTGTACCGCTTATCAGGTGACAGCAAGATATGAAATCATGGGAACAACCAGTACCAATCTTGCACAGATGGTTGCATATTATAATGCTAATAATACTTATCCGGAATTCTATGCATCTTCCGATGCACCGACAATAGAAACATTTTGTCGGATATATCTGGAAGAATGTCAGGCAGAAGGTTTGAAAGCAGAAGTAGCATTCTGTCAGGCAATGCTGGAGACTGGATTTTTACGATATGGGGTAGATGTACAGATTAACCAGTATAACTTTGCTGGATTAGGAGCAACCGGTAATGGGGCACCGGGAAATTCTTTTGGCAGTGTAAGGGAAGGAATCCGGGCACAGGTACAGCACTTAAAAGCTTATGCATCAACCGATGGTCTGAATCAGCCATGCGTGGATACCCGGTTCCAACATGTAAGAAGAGGAACAGCACATTATGTAGAATGGCTTGGAATCCAGGAGAACCCATATGGAAGAGGTTGGGCGACTGCTAAGAATTATGGCTACAATATTGTAAACATGTATATGGCAAAACTATTTAAATATTAAATTCAGAAAAGGATCACATTGGGTCAGGCACTGTTAACAAATTGTTGTTCATTATTTTACTACAAGTGTTGTGACAAGCGGCTGGTCAAGTATCATTGCAACTATTTGTTTAATGAGTGGACTGCTTATGATGTGTATAGGTATAGTTGGAACTTATGTTGGCAATATTTTTATGCCGGTTAAGGAAAGACCGTTATATATTGTAAGGACAGTGCTTAATGATAAAGAAAATAAAGAATGTAAAATACTTTAATAATTAAATAAGGATTTCTTAAAGTATTATATCGCTAAATGAGGTATACTATATATAAGTATGGATGGATATAAGGAAGATATGATATGTTAAGAAAAAGAAATATAATAAGTATAATTCTTTTTTGGGTTATACTTATTGTTTTATATGAGATGATAAGTATAGTCTTTTCAGTGAATGACAGCCCTTCGCAGATGAATGTTCAGGGATTTTTTATGGAGCAAAAGGATTCCTTGGATGTGCTAATGATAGGCTCAAGTGAAGTGTATTCTGACTATTCCCCCGCAATTGCCTGGGAAAACTATGGATATACGTCATATGATTTGTCAATGGGAGCCGCTCCGGCAAATTTATATAAAGATATGATAAAAAAAGGCTTGGAGAGACAGAATCCGAAATTGATTGTAATTTCACTGAATGGATATCTGCATGGAAGCAGTGACTTTGAAAATCCGGTGCAGCTTCATCGTTGGATAGATAATGTTCCATATATTTATGGACGTAAGGATTCAGTTGATTCTCTTCTTAAAGGGCAAGGGAAAGGTCAGTTTTATTTTAATATGGCGTTTTCTCATGTTAATTGGAAACGGCCAATTAGTCTGGCTAAAAATACACTGGAAAAAAGAATTATGACCCTTAATAAAAAAAGCTATTTAAAGGGATTTTGTACGGTGTCCGGAAGTGATAAAGGTACTCAGATGGGAGAATTGCAGAATATTGACTTTGATAATGGCTGTGAAGATGCACTGAGAGAACTTTTGGTTTATCTTCAGGCTCAAAATATAGAAAAGGTATTGTTTGTCAGATTTCCACATCAGCGTAAGTTTGAAAATCCTGAAGCTATAGATAAAATTGGTTCTATTATATCCGAATATGGATATGATATTTTGAATTTAAACGATAAATCGAAGGAATTGGGTATAGATGTACCGGCAGACTATAGTGATGCAGAGCATTTAAATATTAATGGAATGGAAAAAATGACAGAGTATCTTGGAAAGTATATTATTAATAAGTATGATGTCAGCTCTGAGAAAAGTACCGGGGATATTGTAAAATGGAATAAATGTGTGAAAAAAACAAAAGAAATGATAAACTCTGTTCGTGAGGATATGAAAAGTGGAACATGCAGGTTATATTATGAGGCGTCCATTTATTGGGAACCTAAGATACAAAAATAGGCATTGACTTATTTCATTCATAACGCTATTATAGTAAAATCGCAGATTAACGAAGATTTTATAAGATGAAACGGATATGACATGAAAAAGAGAAAAGAAGATTTAAAGGAACTGGTTCTCTATACGGTATTTGGTAATATGACATTTATAATCAGCATAGCGTCATATGCAGTGTTTAATGTTGCACTTGGAATAAATGAATTAATAGCGAATGCCCTTGCTTGGGTATTTGCGGTGCTTTTTTCGTATATTACCAACAAAAGATGGGTATTTCGCGTATCAACACCTACAAAAACAGCAGCACTTGTGCAGATGTTTGCGTTTTTCAGTGGCAGATTTTTTACCCTGATTATTGAGGAAACTATTATTTTTGTTTTTATAACGATGCTTTCGTACCCAAGCATGTGGGTGAAGCTGGCTGCCCAGGTGGTGGTAGTGGTGCTCAATTACATAATTAGCAAGCTCTTTGTGTTTAAAAATCAATAAGTAAGAAAATATTAAGGAACAAAAACTTTTCAAATGCACGTTAATGTGGTAAAATCGGTATGGTTAACATTAATAGGCTTATTTACTAGCTGATACAGGAGGTTAATATAAATGGATTTCAGAGCGGAGTACGAGAAATGGTGTACAGACCCATATTTTGATGAGGCTACAAAGGCAGAGCTTAAGGATATCGCAGGTAATGATAAGGAGATAGAGGATAGATTCTATCGCACACTTGAGTTTGGTACAGCTGGTCTTCGTGGTGTAATAGGAGCCGGCACCAACAGGATGAATATATACACAGTCCGTCAGGCTACACAGGGACTGGCTAATTACATACTTTCACAGGGAGAGGATGCAGTAAAGAGAGGCGTTGCAATCGCACATGACTCACGTAATATGCATGATGAGTTCACAGATGCCACAGCACTCTGTCTTGCAGCTAACGGAATCAAGACATATGTATTCCCACAGCTCGCACCTGTTCCAGAGCTGTCATACGCAGTAAGGACACTCGGTACAATAGCCGGTGTTGTTATCACAGCAAGCCACAATCCTCGTGAGTACAATGGATACAAGGTATACTGGGAGGATGGTGCACAGGTTACTCCACCTCATGATACAAGCATCATGGCTGAGGTGGCAAAGGTTACATCGTTTGACCAGGTAAAGACTATGGACAAGGCTGTTGCTATTGAGGCAGGTCTTTACAATGTCATCTCTGATGAGGTTGAGGAGGGATATTTCGGAGAGCTCCGCAAGCTTTCTATCCATCCGGAGATTATCAAGGCTATGGCAAAGGATATCAAGATTGTTTACACACCACTCCACGGCACAGGTCTTCGCCCTGTACAGAGAGTGCTTAAGGATATGGGCTTTGAGAATGTATACATTGAGCCAAGCCAGGCAGTACCTGACGGCAATTTCCCTACATGTCCTTATCCAAATCCTGAGAATCCTGATGCATGGAAGCTTGCACTTGAGCTGGCAAAGGAAAAAGATGCTGATATCGTTTTAGCAACTGACCCTGATGCCGACAGACTCGGTGTATACTGCAAGGATACAAAGACAGGTGAGTATGTGACATTTACAGGAAATATGTCAGCTATGCTTATCGGTGAGTATATTTTAAGCCAGAAGAGTGCCAATGGTACTCTGCCTGAGAATCCTGCATTTGTTGAGTCAATTGTTTCTACAGATATGGGTAAGGCAATTGCGGCAGCATATGGCGTAAAGCATATCGAGGTTTTAACAGGTTTCAAGTATATCGGAGAGCAGATGCTCAAATTTGAAAAGACCGGCTGCAACAACTATGTATTCGGTATGGAGGAGAGCTACGGATGTCTGCCGGGCACATATGCAAGGGATAAGGATGCTCCTGCAGCAGTCTGCATGCTGTGTGAGGTTGCTGCCTTCTACAAGTCGCAGGGAAAGACACTCTGGGATGGCATGATTGACATGTACGAGAAGTATGGCTACTACAGAGAGGGCATTTCTACACTGACCTTAAAGGGTATTGATGGTGCCGCACAGATAAATGAGATTATGACAAAAGCACGCGCTGCTGAGCCAAAGCAGTTTGGCGATTATCAGGTGCTTGCTATCCGTGATTACAAGAATGACACAAGAAAAGATATGACAACAGGAAAGGTTGAGCCGACAGGTCTTCCTTCTTCTAATGTACTTTACTACGAACTTAACGATAACGCTTGGTGCTGTGTACGACCTTCTGGTACAGAGCCTAAGATTAAATTCTATTTCGGAGTTAAAGGAGTGTCTCTTGAAGATTCACAGGCTAAGCTTGAAGCTTTGTCAGTTGAGGTTCTCGGACAGTTTGAATAAAGACTATGATGAAAATATACATTTGCCCGGATTGTGGCTGGATACGGATGGTTTCAAGAAGGAAAGAGGTTGAATGCTTCAAGTGTGGCAGACCGCAGATGCGACTGACGAATCTGGAGTTTGGAAAGTATACCAATATGTCAGAGAAGGAGCGTCAGGACTACGCAGACGCGTGGCTTTACATTCATAGAAAAAAGGAAAAATAACATGGCAAAGAAGAGAAAGAAAAAAAGAGGTCGTAAAAAAATAGTATTATTTGTATTTGAAATATTAGTTTTAATTATAGTATTGGCTGTTTTAGGATTATATAATAGTACAATAGGTAAAATTGATTTCAAGAATGATCTCTCAGCCAGCGAAGCCGGCATTAATGACGATATTGATGAAGAAAGCGTGCAGACTATGCATGGTTACTTAAATGTTGCTTTATTCGGACTCGATAATCGTTCGAGTGGTAAATATGAAAGTGGTAATTCAGACTGTATAATGATTGCCAGCTTAAACTATGATACAAATGAAGTAAAGCTTGCTTCTTTATACAGAGATACCTATTTGTCTGTTGGAAAGGGCAAGTATTATAAGGCTAATAATGCTTTTGAAATTGGTGGAGCAGAGAATGCTGTCAGAATGATAAATTCCAATCTGGATATGAATATTACTAAGTATGTCTGTGTTGATTGGAAGGCGCTTGTGGATGTTATTGATGCATTAGGCGGTTTGGATCTAGATCTTACTAAGGAAGAAGTTCATTGGGTTAACGGATATATAACTGAAACGGCTAATTCAATAGGATATCCTTGTGATGCATTGAAGGGTGAAGGAAGAGTACATTTAAATGGTGTACAAGCAGTGTCATACTCCAGAATTCGATATACATCAGGAGATGATTTCTTAAGGGCGTCAAGACAAAGAATTGTATTGCAGGCGATACTCGAAAAGTGTAAGGGTGAAGATATAGCAACACTTACATCCATGTGTTCGTCAATGATGGACGATATCAGTACTAATTTTACGGTTAAAGAAATCTTGGCACTGGCGAAAAATGTTACTAAGTATCAGATTTCATCTACTACAGGATTTCCATATAATGTTGCTACAAAGAAACTTTCTGGTGTAGGAGATACGGTTATTCCTATTGATTTGGCTACAGATGTTGTACAGTTGCATAAGTATCTTTTTGAGGACGAGTCATACACAGTATCAGATACTGTACAGTCTATAAGTGATACTGTACAGAAAAAGACAGATGTTGATTCAAAGACCGATATATATGATACAACAAAGTATAATAATACTGCTGGTTCAACCGGAACTGAAGGGGCTAAGAAAAAAAATAAAGATGCTCAGGATGCCCTGAAGAAGAGTCAGTCAGAATCTGAAAATGACTCGACAACAAAATCCTCATCCGATGATTCAGATGACTAAATGTTAAAGTCAGCTATCAGGAACAAGATTTATATTTACGAAAATTGCAAAAATAATATCCGGGACCAGTCATTAGATTGGTCCCGGACGTTATAATAATGTAATTCAAAAAAGATACGAATACATTTAGGGAGAATTTATGAAAACAGAAATCAAAGAAAAAATCACAGCAACAAATCAGAAATACTTAAAGAAATTCTTAACAGAGGAAGCTCCGGCTAAGCTTGAGAGCCAGCTTGAGCACATGGACTGGTCATACCTTGATATGATTCACAACAAGGAGCAGCAGAGAGGTACATTTTCTCCGCTTGCTGCTATGGAGCTTTCAGAGATAGAGGCAAATAAGGACAAATACCTTGCAACAGGTCTTGATGCGGTTGGGAATGGCAAGGTCGGTGCAATTCTTCTTGCCGGTGGACAGGGTACACGTCTTGGCTTTGACAAGGCTAAGGGCATGTTTAATATCGGAAAGACAAAGGAACTCTATATCTTTGAGCAGCTTGTCGCAAACCTCATGAAGGTTACAAATCAGACCGGTACATGGGTGCCTCTGTATGTTATGACAAGTGAGATAAATGATAGCATGACGAGAGAGTTCTTTGCAGAGCATGACTATTTTGGATATAACAAGGACTATGTGAAGTTTTTCGTGCAGGAGATGGTTCCGGCAGTTGATTTTGACGGCAATCTGCTCATGAAATCTGAGGATTCACTTGCTATGTCACCAAACGGAAACGGCGGATGGTTCAAGTCACTCATCAATGCCGGTCTTGACAAGGATTTGAAGGACAAGGGTGTTGAGTGGCTCAATGTATTTGCTGTGGACAATGTACTTCAGCAGATTGCAGATCCTGTATTTGTCGGTGCTACAATAGAGTCCGGCTGTGTCAGCGGCTCTAAGGTGGTCAGAAAATGCGATCCATATGAGAGAGTTGGTGCTATGTGTCTTGAGAATGGCAAGCCTTCGATTGTTGAGTATTACGAGCTCACTCCTGAGATGGCAGAGGCAAAGAACGAGAATGGTTCATTGCAGTATGGCTTTGGTGTTATCTTAAACTATTTATTCCGCGTGGACAAGCTCATGGCTATCGCAGAAAAGAGCCTTCCACTTCATGTGGTAGAGAAGAAGGTACCTTACATTGATGAGAATGGTACAGAGCACAAGCCTGAGACTCCGAATGCATACAAGTTCGAGACACTCATCCTCGATATGGTATACATGATGGACAATAGCCTGCCATTTGAGGTAGACAGAGAGAAGGAGTTTGCACCTGTAAAGAATGCGACAGGTACAGATTCGGTTGAAACAGCGAGAGCACTTCTTGAGAAGAACGGAATTGAAATTTAATATGTGATTTATGGTAACTGTTCATTGGCAGGGATGTATTGATATTCTGCAATTTCTATTTATCGCAGACTTAGAGGTGCATCTGCCGATGAGCAGTTATTTTTATTTTTATAATCGCATAGTGGCCTGCAATGGGGAACATAGGCTATAAATAGTTAACTGATTTATGAAAAAATAAATAATCCCGTCACAAATTAAACACAGATTGACAGTATACTTCTAATTGTAAACGAAAGGAGAAACTATTATGGATAACAATTATGGAAATATGAATGATACAAATAATACTAACAGTACAAATAACACAAACAACAATACAAACAACAATACAAACAATGTAAATTTCACAATGTCGGGTAATCCTTACAATCCGGATGAGTCACAGAAGGCTGCACAGACTAATAATACATCAGCTGAAAGCTATTCACAGAGCTACAATCCATATTCGCAGGCTTCTGCAGCAGGACAGCCAAATGCAAATCAGTCATATGCAAACCAGCCTTATTCTAATCAGGCATATAATTCAGGCACAAATAATAATGCATATGGTGGCACATCAGCAGGTTCGACAGACAATTCATATAGCCGGATGAATATGAATGGTCAGGCATACCAGCAGACTGCAAAGCCTAAGAAACAGAGAGCACCTAGAAAGCCTGGTGCATTTGGACCATTTGCAGCAAAAACAGTAGCGGCAGCTCTTATCTTCGGACTCGTCGGAGGCGGCGTTTTCACAGGAGTAAGCTATATTGGTACGAAAGCTATTTCAAATCCTTCTACTGCAAGTGCAAAGCTTACTACTACAACATCCGGTGGGACTAAGCAGACATCATCAGGGGATGCAAAGGATCTGACAGATGTATCATCAGTTGTCGATGAGGTCATGCCTAGCATCGTTGCCATCACAAATACAGGAACAGTTACCTACAACAGCTTTTTCGGAAAGAAGTCACAGCAGGCACAGAGCTGCGGCTCAGGTATCATTGTGAGTGAGGATGATGATTATCTCTACATTGCTACAAACAACCATGTTGTAGCAGATTCAGAGGAGCTTACAGTACAGTTTGATGATGATTCTGTGGTAAAGGCAGAAATCAGAGGAACGGATCCTGATGATGATCTTGCAGTTGTACGTGTAAAGAAATCAGACCTTGGAAAAGATACTTACTCAAATATCAAGATTGCGACAATCGGGGATTCAGACAGTGTAGCTGTTGGAAGCCCGGCAATCGCTATCGGTAATGCACTCGGATACGGACAGTCTGTCACAACAGGTATAGTAAGTGCACTTAACAGAACTGTTACTACACAGGATTCACAGACAGGTGAGACTGTAACTAACAACAATCTCATCCAGACAGATGCAGCAATAAACCCGGGAAACAGTGGTGGAGCACTCTTAAATGAAAACGGCGAGGTCATCGGTATCAACTCCGTAAAATATTCTTCGACAGATGTTGAGGGTATCGGATATGCAATTCCAATGTCGGTTGCAAAGCCTATTATTGAGAGCCTTATCCAGGATGGAAAATATACTAATGAGAATCAGGCATACCTTGGTATCAAGGGTGGCGATGTTTCATCTGAGATGGTAGCCTATGGCTTCCCACAGGGTGTATATGTTTCATCTGTTTCAGCTGGTTCAGGTGCCGCAAATGCCGGCTTACAGGAGGGAGATATCATCACTGCTGTTGACAGCACAAAGATTTCTTCTATGACAGAGCTGCAGTCAGCGTTAAAGAGCTACAAGGCCGGAGATAAGGTTACTCTTACTGTTGCCCGTCAGAGTGGCAGACAGTACGAAGAGAGCAAGGTTGAAGTAACCTTAAGCTCTGCAAAGGATATCCAGCAGTAATTCCTGCGCGTTTTCTCCTCACCCCTGCGTCCATGCAGGGGTGTTTCTGCGTTTCATGGGCATAATTTCTACAGTATCTAAGCCACTTCGCTATTCGCTCCTGCAAGAGTACATGTGCTCCACCGATGCCTGGGGCTTACGTCCCTTACGCTGTGGCGGAAATGTTGTTCAAATCAGTTCAAAGTACTAGACAAATTCCCTAAAATATTAGATAATGTATATAAATAATTTTACTTTTGCACCGCATAGGAATTCTTCAAAATTGATGGTTTATAGGTAGATTTATCATAGTATACACATCGGTTTATGATTATGAGATATAATACACATTGAGCGGATGCAGCATAGGAGGTCGGCATGAAGAAGAAAAAAATAGTTATTGCACTCGGACATGATGCTCTTGGAACAACTCTTCCGGAGCAGCACGAGGCTACAAAGCATACAGCAAAGGCAGTTGCAGATTTTATCAGGGACGATTATGAGGTTGTCATCACTCACAGCAACGGACCACAGGTGGGCATGATTCACACCGCTATGTCTGAGTTTTGCAGGATTTATCCTGAGTATACAGCTACACCTACAGCAGTCTGTTCTGCAATGAGCCAGGGCTATATAGGATATGATTTACAGAATGCTATCCGTACAGAGCTTCTTGGCAGGGGTATTTACAAGACGGTTTCTACAATACTTACACAGGTGGTTGTTGACCCGTATGATGAGGCTTTTTATCATCCGACAAAGATCATCGGCCGTGTTATGACAGAGGCTGAGGCTGAGGAAGAGGAGAAGAAGGGCAACCATGTGACACAGGTCGAGGGAGGCTACAGAAGAGTTGTGGCGGCTCCAAAGCCTGTTGATATAGTGGAAAAGGACGCTATCAGGGCTCTTGTTGATGCAGATCAGGTTGTTATCGCATGCGGTGGCGGCGGAATTCCTGTTTTAGCACAGGATAATAAGCTTCAGGGCGCGAGCGCTGTTATCGAGAAGGATCTTGCAGCCGGAAAGCTTGCAGATACTCTTGATGCTGACAGACTTGTTATACTTACAAGCGTTGACAAGGTCTGCCTGAGCTATGGCAAGGAGGATGAGAAGCCACTTGATACCATGACTGTCGATGAGGCAAAGAAGTACCTTGCAGCAGGCGAGTTTGATGAGGGTACCATGGCTCCAAAGATTGAGGCGGCGATAGACTTTATCGGTGACTCTGCCATCCGTTCAGTGCTTATTACAAAGCTCAACAAAGAGGGCAAGACAGTTTCAGGTGGTATGGGCACTTTAATTACAAAGTAGAGCTTAATTGTTATAAGTCACATATATCCCACACGTCTATATGCATTTTGCAGAGCAGATGTGTGGGTAGTTTTATAAAAACATCGTGCGGTTTTGCGAATGTGCGTGGGGTGGTTCTGAAGAGTTGAAAACAAGGTAGCTATTCAGAACCCCCGAGAACAAGAAAAGTAAGATAGAAGGTAACACAAAATGAGTGAGAAAAGGCTTCAAAAGAGAGATGAAATCTCAGACGAGTACAAATGGAAGCTTGAGGATATGTATGAGACAGATGAGCTGTGGGAGGCTGAGTGCGAAAAAGCATCACAGCTTGCAGAAAAGCTATCCGGATTTAAGGGACATCTGGCCGACAGTGCAGTAACGCTGCTGGATTTTTTTAAGAAGCAGGATGAGCTGTCTTATTATTTGGAGCGTATAGTGGTTTATGCGAATGAACGCTCGCATCAGGACACTGCTGTGTCGAAATATCAGGCATATGTGTCAAAGGCTGAGACGCTGACTGTTCAGGCATCAGGTGCGCTGGCATTTGCGAGTCCGGAGATTTTGCAGATAGATGATAAAAGGCTTGAGAGCTTTTACAGTGAGAGCAATGAGCTTATGCACTATAAGCGTGCGATTGATGAGATAATGCGTCAGAAAGAGCATACCTTATCGGCTGCAGAGGAGAATATCCTGGCGCAGTGCGGTGAAATGGCTGCAGCACCGGAGAATATATTCAGCATGTTCAACAACGCGGATATCAAATTCCCGTATATCACTGATGTCGAGGGAAATAAAATCCGTATCACGCACGGCAATTTCATAGATTTTTTAAGCAGTAAGGATAGAAGCCTGCGCAAGCAGGTGTTCCGCGGAGTGTATGATTCGTACAAGAAGTGGAGCAATACTGTTTCGATGATGTACATCAGCAAGCTGAAAAATGACACTTTTTATGCAAGGGTAAGAAAATATGACAGCGCAAGAGCCATGTATTTATCTGATGGCGATATTCCGGAGAGTGTCTATGACAATCTGATTGAGACGGTTCACGCACATCTGCCGGCTCTACACAGGTACATGGCGCTTAGGAAGAAGCTTTTAGGTGTGGAGCATCTGCATATGTATGATTTGTTTGCACCGATTGTGGACAATGTACAGACCGCATACACCTATGATGAGGCGAAAAAGCTTGTGGCAAAGGCACTTGAGCCAATGGGAGATGAGTATGTAAGCGTGCTTAAGGCTGGCATGGAGAGTGGCTGGATAGATGTCTATGAGAATGAGAACAAGAGAAGCGGTGCATATTCATGGGGCGCTTACGGCACCCATCCATATGTGCTTTTGAACTATGCCGACAATCTGGACAGTGTGTTTACGTTGGCTCATGAGATGGGACATGCGATGCATACATACTATTCAAATGAGCATCAGAGCATCACCTACGCAGGTTACCTGATTTTTGTGGCAGAGGTTGCATCCACCTGCAATGAGTCGCTTCTAATGCACTATCTGCTTGAGCATTGTGAGGATGAGAATGAGAGAAAATATCTCATAACACATTTTCTGGACGGTTTCAGGACAACACTTTTCAGGCAGGCGCAGTTTGCAGAGTTTGAGCATATAGCTCACCGGAAAATGCAAAAGGGCGAGCCGGTTACAAAGGATGTGCTAAATGAGCTGTGGCATGAGCTGAATGTGCAGTACTACGGACCGGATATGCGCGTGGATGATGAGATATCATATGAGTGGATGCGCATACCGCATTTTTACACACCGTACTATGTATATCAGTACTCAACGGGCTATTCGGCAGCAGTTGCTTTTTCAAAAATGATACTTGAGGATGGAAAGCCTGCTGTGGATAAGTATATAGGAAATTTTCTGTGCGGTGGATGCTCGAAGAATCCAATCGAGCTGCTAAAGAGTGCCGGTGTTGATATGAGCACACCAAAGCCTGTGGATGACGCACTCAATGTATTTGAGGATTATCTGAAGCAGTTTGAGGCAGCAACTAAGTAAGGAGAAACATTTTTATGGAAAGAATTAAAAGCTTTACAATCAATCATAATATTCTTAAACCTGGATTTTATATTTCAAGAAAAGACGGAGAAATCGTTACATACGACCTCCGTACAAGAAAACCTAATGCAGGCGATTATATGTCCAATTCAGCTATGCACTCAGTGGAGCATATGTTTGCAACATGTGTGAGAAACTCTGAGATTGCAGATGATGTGGTATATTTTGGACCGATGGGCTGTCAGACAGGCTTCTACCTCGTAGTGAGGGATGTCGAGCCTGGGAAGGTTTTTGAAATCACCAAAGAGGTCTTAAAGCAGATACTAGAGTATGATGGACCGGTGTTTGGTGCATCAGCCATAGAGTGCGGACATTACGAGAATCTGTCACTTGACGAGGCAAAGAAGGAGTGCCGTGCATATCTTAAGGTGCTTGAGAGCCAGACAAATATGGAGTTTACTTACCCACAGTAAACAGAATGGAGAAATAAAATGACAATAGGTGTAATTGGTGCAATGCAGATGGAGGTCGATGACTTAAAGGCTCAGATGACAGACACACAGACAGAGGTTTACAGCGGAGTGGAGTTTGTTGAGGGCAAAATCGGTGATCAGTATGTTGTTGCGGCAAAATGCGGAATAGGAAAGGTGTTTGCGGCAATATGTGCAGAGGCCATGATTTTGAAATATGATGTAGATATGATTGTCAATATTGGAGTGGCAGGAACTTTGACAAAGGACTTAAATGTGCTTGACGTGGCAGTAGCCACAAACGTGCTGCAGCACGATATGGATACATCGCCAATCGGAGATCCGAAGGGACTTCTCTCAGGCATCAACATGATTCTGCTTCCGGCTGATACAAAAATGGTGGAGCTCATGTGCTCATGCTTAGCTGACAGGAATATCCACTACAAAAAGGGCAATATCGCAACAGGAGATCAGTTTATTGCCACAAAGGAGCAGAAGGATTATATTTCGAATACCTTTGATGCAATCGCAGCAGAGATGGAGGGTGGCAGCATCGGTCATGTGTGCTATGTGAACAAGGTGCCATTTGCCATTCTTCGTTCAATATCAGACGGCGATGGCGGCGAGACAGACTACCAGACCTTTGCGGAGAAGGCTGCGCATCAGTCGATTGAGGTAGTGCTTGAGTTTATCGGAAGGGCAGAAGAGCTGAAATAGAGTTATTTCATTATTCATAATTTGTGATAATAAAGAATAGTATATAGCATGAGTGAATACAGAGCATACATGCAAAATACAAAACTACATAATGGGACAAAACGAAAGAAACGCCGACACAGATTCCTTTTTGGAGTGCTGCTGTCGGCGCTTCTTATTACAGGCGCTTTATATGGTAGAGAGTATGACATATCACAGCTGAAAAATATAGAGGTGATGGAGACACTTAGCAGTGCTGTGAGTCAGTTCGGGGACAGAAAGCTGCCTGTATATTCGGTTCAGACAACAGAAAAAAAGATAGCCCTTTCATTTGACTGTGCCTGGGGAGCAGAGGATTTTGACAGTATGATGGAGACACTTGACAAGCACAACGTAAAGGCTACATTTTTTATGACAGGAGGGTTTGTGAGTGATAATCCTGAATGTGTAAAGACGCTGGTTGAAAAAGGGCATGAGCCCGGAAATCACAGTGAGCACCACTATGATATGGCAACAATCACGGCAGGCGAGATGAAGACGGAGATAATGGATGTGCACAAAAAGGTCAAGGAGCTGACCGGAAAGGATATGAAGGTATTCAGACCGCCATACGGCTCGTACAACAATGAACTGATTGACACAGTGTATGGCTGTGACTATTATCCAATCCAGTGGGATGTGGATTCACTCGACTGGAAAAACTATGGTATGCAAAACATTATAGATACAGTGTGCAATCATAAAAGCCTGGATTGTGGCTCGATAATACTCTGCCATCTAGGCGCCAAATACACCTCGCAGGCACTCGATGAGATGCTCACAAAGCTGCAGGACATGGGCTATGAGATAGTTCCGGTATCAAAGCTGATCATGACTGAAGGCTATCATATGGATGCAAACGGTATGCAGATCAAGGACTGAGTAATTTCATAAATCAATATTTTAGTCAATATTTAGTCAATAATTTAGCCCCTTACGATATTGTTATTTACAGACAAGTGTGTTAAACTAAAACTATATTTTAAAGAAGCTGTGAGACAGCTATGGGGGTAAATTATATGACAGATACAGGTTTTTTAGTAGCATTCTTTATAGTTATTTTTTTAGTTATCATCTTTGCGCTTGTCGCTGTAATCGGAGCTGTTACAAGTGCTGTTGCAGGTATCAATGATGATGAGGATGAGACAGAGGAAGAGGGCATCTGAAGCTGAAATAAATAAAAGATATTAAAAGACATTTAAGGACATTTAAGGACATCGAATTATATTAATCGTATAATTGGGTGTCTTTTTATTGTCAAAAACTCTTAAAAAAGTATAAACCAATTGAGTTGCAATCCGCCACATTGTATAATAAAAGTATAACAGCGAATTAAATTTATTGTGAAAATCGTAGTAATCACAATGTCTATCAAACTAATGCAGGACATTATCAAAGAAAAGAAAAAGGAGGGGTCAGATGATATCCAGATATAGTGTAAAGAAGCCTTTTACTGTACTTGTAGGTGTATTGCTGGTAATTGTACTCGGTGTTGTATCACTTGGCAGGATGACGACAGATCTGCTGCCGGATATGAGCTTTCAGTATGCACTTATCGTGACAACAGATATGGGAGCAAGTCCACAGGAGGTGGAGAGCGATGTCACCGCGCCGCTTGAAGCAGCTATGGCAACTACGTCCAATATCAAAAACGTAAGCTCAATGTCATATAACAGCTATTCTCTGGTGACATGCGAGTATGAGCAGAATGCCAACATGGATTCTGTAGTGATAGAGATGCAGCAGAAAATAGATCAGGTCAAGGCTGGCTGGAAGGATGGAGTGGGTACTCCGACCATTATGAAGATAAATCCGGACATGCTTCCAATCATGATGACTGCTGTGGATATGGATGGGAAAAGCAAGTCGGAAATCACAGACTTTGTGGAAAACACACTAAAGCCTGCAATTGAGAGTACAGAGGGTGTTGCATCAGTGACTGCAACAGGTGAGCTCACCGAGCAGATACAGGTCACGATGAATCAGGCCAAGATAGATGAGCTCAATGAGAAAATAAATAATGCCGTTTCAAAGAAATTTGACGATGCAAAAAGTCAGATGGATGATGCAAGCGCAAAGATAGAGAGCGGACAAAACGCAATCACATCTGCATCGGATCAGATGAGCGCGGGAGTGGATACGCTAAAGGAGCAAAAGGCAAAGCTTGCAGAGCAGAAGACTCAGCTAGAGAGTACTCTTGCAAGCTTAAATGAGCAGAAGAGCCAGCTTGAAACAATTCAGTCAGCTCTTTCAGACTTCATGAATAGTGATACATATACAAAGACAATTCCGTCACTCAAAGAGGGCGCAAATGCACCGGGTGAAGCAGGACAGACGCTCAAAGCGCAGCTTGAGCAGGTTGATAAGCAGATTGCAACACAGTTTTCAGGTCTCTCGGCGCTTGGAATCACCGTAAACACAGCAGATGATCTGCCTGCGGCAGCGTCAGCGATAGCACAGACTCTCATTCAGGTGAATACAGGTATAGAGCAGTGCCAAAGCGGGCTTGACCAAATAGCACAAGGAGAGACAGCACTTTTAGATGCCTATGATAATCTAAACAGTCAGGCAGCCATCAGCTCTATAAGCATAGGACAGCAGTCGGCACAGCTTGCAACAGCAGCGGCATCACTTGACAGCTCAAAGAAGGAGCTGGAAAAGAGTAAGGATGATGCACTTGACAAGTCAAACTTAAATGCAGTTTTAACAATTGACTCGCTCTCGCAGCTGCTCGTCGCTCAGAATTTTGATATGCCTGCAGGCTATGTAAATGATTCAAATGGCACGCAGTACATAGTACAGGTGGGAGATGAGATAAAATCAATTGATGATTTAACAAATCTTGTGCTCATAGATATGAAGCTTGATGGAATAGCTCCTATTCATGTCGGTGATGTGGCAGATGTTGAGATGACTGACAACTCGGATGAGACATATGCGATAGTCAACGGTAATCCAGGAATAATGCTCTCCATGGAGAAGCAGACCGGCTACTCTACAGGAGACGTAACAGACCGTCTTTTAGACAAGCTTGATTCGCTGGAAAAGGAAAATGACGGATTACACACCACAGTGCTCATGAATCAGGGCGTATACATCGACATGGTAGTAAAGAGTGTTATGGAAAATATGATAGTGGGAGCAATACTTGCCATTTTCGTATTGCTCTTGTTCTTAAAGGATATAAAGCCAACACTTGTTATCGCAGCATCTATACCGCTATCGGTTATTGTGGCAGTGGTGCTTATGTATTTTACGGATATCACCTTAAATATCATTTCAATGTCGGGACTTGTGCTTGGAATAGGAATGCTGGTGGATAATTCAATTGTAGTAATTGAGAATATCTACAGATTAAGGGGAGAGGGATATTCGGTAAAGAAGGCGGCTGTTGAGGGTGCAAATCAGGTGGCAGGAGCCATTTTTGCCTCTACACTTACCACGGTAAGTGTGTACGCGCCAATCATTTTTACTGATGGAATCACGAGACAGCTCTTTGTAGACCTGGCACTTACGGTAGCGTTTACTCTTATGGCATCTCTTGTAGTGGCACTCACATTTGTACCGGCAATTGCTTCAGGCATGCTCAAAAAGACGAAGGATATAAAGCATCCATGGTTTGACCGTTTTAAGGACTGGTATGGAAATGTCCTCGGCACATGTCTCAGGTTTAAGCCGGTGGTATTTATTGTGGCAGTAGTGCTTTTAGTCGGCAGTGGTGCACTTTGCTTGTCAAGGGGCATGACATTTATGGATATGGACATGGAGTCAAATCAGATTTCACTTACCATAGAGGCAAAGGATGACGAAAAGCTTGACTTCAAGCAGCTTACAGAGCTGTCTGATAAGGTCATGGACAAAATATCTGATATAAAGGGCATAGACACAATAGGAGCTACAGCAGGCGGCAGCTCGACCATGAACCTGATGAGCTCAGGAAGCGACAGCGTGAGCATGTATATATTGCTTGATGAGAAGTCGGATGTTTCATCGGATAAGGTAATAGATGAAATTGAAAAACGCACAAAGAATCTGGACTGCAAGGTAACAGCATCTTCACAGGCTATGGACTCATCAGAGTTTTTCGGAAGCGGTCTCTCTGTCAGGATTAAGGGTAATGATATAGACAAGCTGCAGAAGCTTGCAGGTGATGTGGCAGATATCCTTAAGGATACAAAGGGCGTGACAGATATAGATGACGGTCTTGGCGATACAACCAATGAGCTTAAGATAACTGTGGATAAGGAAAAAGCAGCAAAGTATGGCTATACGGTGGCTCAGGTATACCAGCTCGTATCCGGTGAGATATCATCTCAAAAGAGCGCAACAACCATTACGACCGACATAAAGGACTATGAGGTATACTTACAATCTGCAGAGCAGTCTGATGTGACTGTGGACGATATCAAAAACCTTACATTTACATATCAGGATAGCGATGGCAGTGAAAAGGAGATTCCGCTCAGTGATATCTGCACTATTTCGCAGGAACAGACATTAAGCACCATTCATCGAGATGCTCAGACAAGATATATTACAGTATCAGGTGCGGTTGATGAAAACCATAATGTAACATTACTAAGCAATAAAATTAAATCAAAAATTAATAAACTTAGCATTCCTGATGGCTATTCAATAGACATGGAGGGCGAGGATGAGACAATAAATGAGTCAATGAGTCAGCTTGGACTTATGCTTGTGCTTGCAGTGATATTTATCTATCTTATCATGGTGGCGCAGTTCCAGTCATTGCTTTCACCATTTATTATCATGTTCTGTATACCTCTTGCGTTTACAGGAGGCTTTATAGCTCTTTTCATCACGGGAAATGAGCTCGGAATCATATCAATGCTTGGCTTTATCATGCTGGCAGGTCTCATTGTAAATAATGGAATCGTGCTCATTGATTACATCAATCAGGCTAGGAGAGAGGGCATGAGCAAGCATGAGGCAATCATAGACGCAGGCCGTACAAGGCTTCGTCCAATACTGATGACAGCGATGACCACCATACTTGCAATGTTTACATCGGCGATCGGTATCGGAGATGGCTCAGATATGATAAGGCCGATGGCAATCGCAATAATAGGAGGTCTCGTATACGGAACCATCCTTACGCTTATAGTAATTCCATGTATCTATGATGCGTTCAACAGAGAGAAGAGCATGGTAGAGGAAGAACTGTAGCAGGATAGAAGGAAAAAAGCTGGAAATATAGAGAGTTGGAGGATTTTTACATGGCAAAGTATATTATGGCATTAGATGCGGGCACTACCAGCAACAGATGTATACTTTTCAATGAGAAGGGCGAGATGTGCAGCGTGGCACAGAAGGAATTTACGCAGTTTTTTCCAAAGCCGGGCTGGGTGGAGCATGATGCAGAGGAAATCTGGGCCACACAGCTTGAGGTGGCAAAGGAGGCAATGGCCAATATCCAGGCTACGGCAGCCGACATATGTGCGATAGGCATTACTAACCAGAGAGAGACCACAATTGTATGGGATAAAAATACAGGTGAGCCGGTTTATCACGCGATAGTATGGCAGTGCAGACGCACGGCAGAGTATGCGGATTCACTGAAGGAAAAGGGGCTTACAGAGACCTTCAGAAAAAAGACAGGGCTTGTGATAGATGCTTATTTTTCGGCAACTAAGCTCAAGTGGCTCCTTGACAATGTGCCGGAAGCGAGGGAGAGAGCCGAAAGAGGCGAGCTTTTGTTTGGAACAGTCGAGACATGGCTTATATGGAAGCTCACTCAGGGACAGGTGCATGTCACGGATTATTCCAATGCTTCAAGAACCATGATGTTTAATATCAATACCTTAAAGTGGGATGATGAGATACTTAAGGAGCTTGATATACCAAAGAGCATGCTTCCAAAGCCAATGCCGTCAAGCTGTGTATATGGTGAGGTGAATCCTGTGTTTTTCGGGGGCCCGATTCCTATCGCGGGAGCGGCAGGAGACCAGCAGGCTGCGCTTTTTGGCCAGACCTGCTTTAGGGCAGGGGAAGCCAAAAATACATACGGTACAGGCTGTTTTCTGCTGATGAACACAGGTGAGATGCCTGTATCCTCAAAGAACGGACTTGTTACCACTATAGCCTGGGGCATAGACGGCAAGGTGGTATATGCGCTGGAGGGCTCAATATTTGTGGCAGGAGCCTCAATCCAGTGGCTGCGCGATGAGATGAAATTTATCGATTCCTCAACAGATTCAGAATACATGGCGAGAAAGGTAAAAGACACAAACGGCTGCTACGTGGTGCCGGCATTTACAGGGCTTGGAGCACCGTACTGGGACCAGTATGCCAGAGGAACCATTGTGGGGCTTACGAGAGGTGTAAACAAGTACCATGTCATAAGAGCAACTCTGGAATCAATGGCATTTCAGGTAAATGATGTGCTTGAGGCAATGAAGGCTGATTCGGGCATCAATCTCACATCACTTAAGGTGGACGGTGGCGCCAGTGCCAATAATCTGCTTATGCAGATGCAGGCTGATATCAGCAATGCACCGGTCAACAGGCCTGTGTGCGTGGAGACAACAGCCATGGGCGCAGCGTACCTCGCAGGGCTTGCAGTTGGCTACTGGGAAAGCATGGATGATATAAAGAGAAACTGGTCTATTGACCGTGTGTTTGAGCCGGAGATAGCGGCTGATTTGAGAGAAAAAAAGCTTAAAATGTGGAAAAAGGCTGTCGCCTGCGCATTTAACTGGGCGAAGGATGAATAATAGCTGATGTTTGCATTGTTTTAAATGGGCTTAGTGATACAGCAGGTAAACAATATATGGAAATTGGTGGGAGAAAATAACATGTATGATGTAGTAATTATAGGAGCGGGAGTATCGGGAAGCGCCTGTGCCAGAGAGCTTTCGAAATATAACCTGTCCATCTGCGTGGTGGAAAAGGAGGAGGACGTGTGCTGTGGCACCTCAAAAGCAAACAGTGCTATTGTCCATTCCGGAATTGATTGTAAGACCGGTACACTTATGGCACAGATGAATCTTCGTGGAAATGAGATGATGGATGAGCTTTCGAAGAAGCTTGATTTTGAGTTTCGAAGAAACGGCTCACTGATATTGTGCTTTAGCGAGGACGATATGCCAAGGCTTAAGGAGCTTTACAATCAGGGGATTGCAAACGGCGTGCCGGGACTTGAAATTCTCGATTCAAAGAAAGCACATGAGATGGAGCCGAATCTGTCTGATGAAGTGGTGGCTGCTATTTACTGCCTGACAGGAGGCATTGTGTGTCCGTTTGGCATGAATATCGCATTTGCTGAGAATGCGGCGGCAAACGGTGTGGAGTTTTTATTTAACACCGAGGTGAAGGAGATACAAAAGGAGCAGACAGGCTATGTTCTCATTACACCAAACGGCGAAATTCATGCACGCTGCGTTGTAAATGCAGCCGGTGTATATGCTGATGTGTTCCATAACATGGTGAGTGAAAACAAAATACATATCACACCAAGGCGCGGAGAGTACGAGCTTTTAGACAGGGCGGCGGGAGGTATCGTTGACAAGACTATTTTCCAGCTCCCGGGCAAATACGGCAAAGGTGTGCTTGTTACCCCGACAGTACACGGAAATATATTAATCGGACCTACAGCAGATGACCATGAGGACAAGGATGGTACAAATACAACGAGAGCAGGCTTAGAGCATGTTGTGAAATCCGGCACACGTTCGGTGCCGTCACTTCCTATGCGTCAGGTCATAACATCGTTTGCAGGAAACCGTGCACATGAGGACGGACATGAGTTTATCATCGAGGAGCTTTCAGACGCACCGTATTTTATTGACTGCGCAGGTATAGAGTCACCGGGCTTATCAAGTGCACCGGCTATCGGCGAGAGAGTGGCAGCAATAGTTGAGGGGCTATTTAAGCCTTCTAAAAATGCGGACTTCATCGAGACAAGAAAAGGTATTTTAAATCCAAAGAAGCTTTCAGAGAATGAGTATAAAGAGCTGATAAAAGAAAAGCCTGAGTATGGAAATATAATATGCCGCTGTGAGATGATTACGGAGGGCGAGATAATGGATGCGGTAAACAGACCACTGGGCGCAAAGTCACTCGATGGTGTGAAGAGACGTACCAGAGCCGGAATGGGCAGGTGTCAGGCAGGCTTTTGTTCTCCGAGAGTTATGGAGATTATCGCCGGAGAAAGAAGTATTTCGCAGCTTGACATCACTAAAAGCGGTGGGACGTCAAAGATAGTTGTTGGAATGAGCAAGAATCGCGGATAGGGGGACCATATGGAATTTTACGATATTGTGATAGTAGGAGGCGGTCCGGCAGGTCTTGCGGCAGCAGCTTCCGCTAAGAAAAACAAGATAGACAAAATACTTATACTGGAGAGAGACTGTGAGCTTGGCGGTATCTTAAATCAGTGTATACACAACGGCTTTGGCCTGCACACCTTTAAGGAGGAACTCACAGGCCCTGAATATGCCGGAAGATTTATCAAAGAGGTCAAAGAGCTTGGCATAGAGTACAGGCTCAATACGATGGTCATGGATATCTCAACTGGTGACGAGTTCGAAAACGGGGCAGATGACAGGCATGATGTAAAGATAAAAGATGAGGCAAGCGATAAAATAGTTACAGCTATGAACCGCACAGACGGACTTTTCCATATCGCTGCAAAGACCGTAATACTTGCTATGGGCTGCAGGGAGAGAGCAAGAGGTGCTCTTAACATACCAGGCTACAGACCGGCAGGAATTTTCTCGGCGGGCACAGCTCAGAGACTGGTGAATATAGAGGGCTACATGCCGGGACGAAAGGTAGTAATACTCGGCTCAGGAGACATCGGTCTTATCATGGCTAGGAGAATGACCTTAGAGGGTGCCAAGGTGCAGGTGGTTGCAGAGCTCATGCCGTATTCAGGAGGCTTGAAGCGTAATATCGTGCAGTGCCTGGATGATTTTGGAATTCCGCTTAAGCTCAGCCACACAGTGGTTGATATAAAGGGCAGGGAACGTGTGGAGGGCATCACTCTCGCACAGGTGGACGAGCACAATAAGCCTATTGAGGGAACAGAGGAGTTTTACGAGTGCGACACGCTTTTACTATCATGCGGACTCATTCCGGAAAATGAGATTTCAAAAACAGCCGGTGTAGAGCTCAATCCGGTAACAAGCGGACCGGTCGTAAACGAAAGCCTTGAGACAAATGTGTCCGGTGTATTTGCCTGCGGAAATGTGCTTCATGTGCATGACCTCGTGGATTACGTGTCAGAGGAAGCGACAGCAGCAGGCCGCCATGCCGCAGAATATGTGAAAAATGGCGGTGATAAGAGTTGCGATGGCAAAGAAATATCGATAACCGCTACAGGCGGAGTACGATATACTGTCCCAAGCACTATAAATACTGCACAAATGGATGATACTGTGACTGTAAGATTTAGAGTGGGAGCTGTGTATAAGAATTGCTATATTGCAGTATATCTGGATGATAAACAGCTGCAGCACCGCAAGCGTCCTGTTATGGCGCCGGGTGAGATGGAGCAGGTAGTACTTAAGAAGAAGGAGCTCATTGAAACAGACGATCCCCGCACAATTACGATAAAGATTGAGGAGGCATAGTATCATGGAAGAAAGAAATTTGACATGTATAGGCTGCCCTCTGGGCTGTGCCCTTAAGATGGCAATAGATGGAGAAAATGTCACAGTAACCGGAAACACCTGCAAGCGTGGAGCAGACTACGGAGCAAAGGAAGTGACGCATCCGACGCGAATCGTGACAAGCACAGTCTGTGTTAAAAACGGCACAATACCTATGGTATCTGTAAAGACAGCACGGGATATTCCAAAGGAAAAGATAATGGATGTGATGGAGTGTATCAACCAAATCACGGTAGAGGCACCGGTGCATATAGGTGATGTACTGCTAAGCGATGTTGCAGCAACCGGTGTGGATATAGTCGCAACGAAGAATGTTGTGCAAAAATCATATTGACAAATCACCCAATGCACTTTAATATTGTAGAAAGAAACAGGCAAATATTTAAAGGCATAAGAAAGAGGAGTACATGACGAAAGCTTTCAGAGAGAGCATCCGGTCCGTAAGATGGTGATACATTTTGGGCAGGCTGAAAGATGCTTAAGACAGAAATCATGGAAGGTAGCTTTTGAGCCGAAGAACCCAGAAAGTTAAATCTATATGTAACAAGATTTGACATAAGTTCTTCCGATTAGTCCACGTTACAGGACATGAGGCATTCGAGTTTATATGTATATATATGCTCCGATGTAAACGAAGGTGGTACAGCGCTAATTCGCCCTTCCGGTCGTAGACCGGAGGGGCTTTTTTTAGTGAAGCGAGACGTAAGTGCCTGCATATATTGAAAATTGTAGCAGCGTTAAGCTATAGAGAAGCCTTGAAAGAGTCTGATTTTCAACTTATATTGGGTGCTTTGTACCCAGACCGGAAGATTGCGCATGCAATCCAATCGGTCGCCCATCGTAAATAAAAAGAAGAACAGCAAAAGCTCACAGCCTGAATTATCAGGCCGCGCATTATGTATGGAATTATGTGATTTATGGAGCTGCCTAGAGACTGTTAAAATTATGTACACAGCCCAGCAACGCACGCACATGGACGTGCGGGCGAGGCGTTAGCGCCATGGACGGCGCTAAAAGCCGGTTGCGTCATGGTCTAAGCAATCTTTCATCATAATTTTTACAGTGTCTTGGCAGCGTAATCATGAACATAATTCCATACATAATGCGCGACCTGATACAACAAAGCCCCCAAAGCTTTTGCGTCATTCATATAAAAGGAGGAAAACATGAGCAAAGAACTAAACAAAACCTACGATCCAAAGGACATTGAGGACCGTCTTTACAAAAAGTGGGAAGACAATGGCTACTTTCATGCTGAGGTAGACCGCAGCAAAAAACCATTCACAATCGTGATGCCACCACCAAACATCACAGGACAGCTGCACATGGGACATGCCCTTGACAACACCATGCAGGATATCCTTATCAGATACAAGAGAATGCAGGGCTACAATGCACTCTGGCAGCCGGGAACAGACCACGCATCCATCGCAACAGAGGTAAAGGTCATCCAGGCACTTAAAGAGCAGGGAATCAACAAGGCAGACCTTACAAGAGAAGAGTTCCTTGAGAAATGCTGGGACTGGAGAAAAGAGTACGGCGGACGTATCGTAAAGCAGCTTCGTAAGCTTGGATCATCAGCAGACTGGCAACGTGAGAGATTTACCATGGATGAGGGCTGCTCACACGCAGTACAGGAGGTATTTACAAAGCTTTATAAGAAGGGCTGGATTTATAAGGGCTCAAGAATCGTAAACTGGTGTCCGGTATGTAAGACATCTATTTCAGATGCAGAGGTAGAGCATGAGGAGCAGGACGGCTTCTTCTGGCACATTAACTATCCTGTAGTTGGCGAGGAAGGCAGATTCGTAGAGATAGCAACAACACGTCCTGAGACACTTTTTGGAGATACAGCAGTAGCTGTAAACCCTGATGATGAGCGCTATCAGGATATCATCGGAAAGACCTTAAAGCTTCCATGCACAGACAGAGAGATTCCTGTAATCGCAGATTCATACGTAGATAAAGAATTTGGAACAGGCTGTGTAAAGATTACACCTGCACACGACCCTAACGATTTCGAGGTAGGAAAACGCCACAGCCTAGAGGAAATCGTTGTAATCAATGATGATGCCACAATGAATGAAAAGGCTGGAAAATATGCCGGAATGGACAGATACGAGTGCAGAAAGGCACTGGTTGAGGACCTTAAGGAGCAGGGCCTTTTAGTAAAGGTTGTACCACACTCACACAATGTAGGTGTGCATGACCGCTGTCACACAACAGTTGAGCCAATGATCAAGCAGCAGTGGTTCGTCAAGATGGACGAGATGATCAAGCCTGCAGTTGAGGGAGTAAAGAACGGAGAAATCAAGCTCCTTCCTTCAAGAATGGACAAGACATACTTTAACTGGACAGACAATATCCGAGACTGGTGTATCAGCCGTCAGCTCTGGTGGGGACACAGAATACCTGCATGGTACTGTGATGACTGTGGAGAGATGGTAGTTTCAATAGAAAAGCCTGGCAAATGTCCTAAGTGTGGCAAGGAGCACTGGACACAGGATCCTGATACACTTGATACATGGTTCTCATCAGCGCTCTGGCCATTCTCAACACTTGGCTGGCCTGAAAAGACAGAGGATCTTGACTATTTTTATCCAAACGATGTGCTCGTAACAGGCTACGATATTATTTTCTTCTGGGTAATCAGAATGATTTTCTCAGGCTATGAGCAGATGGGCAAGGCACCATTCCACACAGTGCTTTTCCATGGACTCGTAAGAGATTCTCAGGGCCGCAAGATGAGTAAATCACTCGGAAACGGAATTGATCCGCTTGAGGTTATCGACAAGTATGGTGCAGATGCGCTTCGTCTGACACTTATCACAGGAAATGCACCGGGAAATGACATGCGTTTCTACTGGGAGAGAGTTGAGGCTTCAAGAAACTTCGCCAACAAGGTATGGAATGCATCAAGATTTATCATGATGAACCTTGAAGGTGTAGAGCTTAGAGAACCAAAGCTTGATGAGCTTCATGCAGCAGACAAGTGGATTCTTTCAAGGGTAAATACACTTGCAAAGGATGCCACAGAAAACATGGACAAGTTCGAGCTTGGAATCGCAGTACAAAAGGTATACGACTTCATCTGGGATGAGTTCTGTGACTGGTATATCGAGATTGCAAAGGTTCGTACCTACAAGAAGGATGAAAACCCTGAGTCAGCAAATGCAGCACTCTGGACACTTAAGACAGTACTTGTAAATGCACTGAAGCTCCTTCATCCATATATGCCGTTTATCACAGAGGAAATCTTCTGCACACTTCAGTCAGACGAGGAGACTATCATGCTCTCTAAATGGCCTGAGTACAAGGAAGAGTGGAATTTCCCGGCAGAAGAAGCCGCAATCGAGCACTGCAAGGATCTCGTAAAGGGTATCAGAAATGTCCGTACACAGATGGATGTTCCACCTTCAAGAAAGGCAAAGCTTTTCATCACAAGTGATGATGAGTCAGTCAGAAAGATATTCGAGGACAACAAGGAGGTATATGTAAATCTTGCATTTACCAGCGAGATTACAGTACAGCAGGGCAAGGCCGGTATTGGAGATGACGCTGTATCAGTAGTGATACCTGATGCGGTTGCATACCTGCCGCTTGAGGACCTTGTTGATTTCGAGAAGGAAAAGGAAAGACTCAATAAAGAAAAGGATAAGCTTACAAAGGAGCTTGCGCGCTCAAGGGGCATGCTCTCAAATGAGAAATTCTTAAACAATGCAAAGCCTGAAAAGGTTCAGGAGGAAAAGGACAAGCTTGCAAAGTATGAGCAGATGATGGCTCAGGTAGAGGAACGTCTGACTCAGTTCAAATAATTAAATACAGATTATATTTTGTGAACACTGTTTCCTGGGGCAAGGATGCAAAGGAGGCCGTCCACAATGCGGTGGTTCTTGAATAGAATAGAACACAGAAAGAATATGGAGATAAAACAGAAAGGAATAAACAATGAATGTAAATCCTATA
>OGHW01000562.1_pt1 | contig 40496 bp, 49 predicted proteins | sample 1571641 | NCBI WGS metagenome assembly OGHW01 (sample SAMEA2582066, study PRJEB24529) | metagenome | biome: Human gut stool | place: China | collected 2011 | reverse complement strand
CTATTTCTGTGCGCTCTTTAGCATCATTCGTTGCACGATTGATAGGTTCGTAGATATAGCGATACCATACGCCACCGCCCTTTTGACCGCCGTCAAAGCGATTCAAGATAGTTTCTGCTTTAGCAAGTTCTAACAACTTACCTGACACAGAGTTAGATGTCTTGGCTTTCCAGGTTTCACTATTAAGCTTATCTAACAGGTTTTGGTCAGGAATACCACCCATTGTCTTAGAAGCTTGTTCGACCAATTCTTGTGCTGCTTGGTTAACGGAAATAGCATTGCCTTTATCATCCTTAATCGTAGAAGCCTGGTACTCTGTGCGGCTATTGTGGTAAATAGCATTCATTACCTCTGCCACTTCTCTGAAATCGGATACAGACATTTGTGTGTAATCCATAGGCGTCTTAGAGAACCACACAGTGCCAACGGAAGGCGGAACAACTTCTTTTGTACTGCCATCTGCCAACAAGGCATCCGCATCAAGAACGGCATACACTGAAGGTAAATCAAAGTTACCATCCGCTGGCATCATACCATCACGAGTAGAAATGCCGAGCTTGTACATCATATGTTGATACCAGTAACGAGATTGAGGGTCTAACTTGACTGTGCTATTGGCACTGCCAATTCGTTGCAATTGCTTCAACAACTTGGTGCGTTCCTTAGTGATTTCCTGGTTAATCTCAAAGGATACACGAGCCATAGAGGTCTTCATCAACTGTTCTTGCTTCAATGAATATGCCAAGTAAGGTTTAGCTTTACTGAAGGCTATGTCTGCCTTTTTGCCAGCCGTAACAGATTCACGAACGAATCGCTTGTACTTGGTCGCTTGGCTTACTGTCAGTTTGGATAACTTAGCTTCGGCTTTTTTCATCGATGCAGACAAGGTTTCGTTATGCATATTCTTCAAATCTCTGAGTTGTAGCATATGCTTAGAGATAACATTCTTGAGTGCGGTGACTTGAGCTTGATATTTAGCATTTACTTTTTCAAGTGTATCTTGATGCTTGGATTCTAACTTCTCGATTTTGTTTGAACTTGCTTGTTCCGCTTTATCAAGCTTAGCTTGCATCTTATCATGCTCTTTATCAGTGGCACTGTGCTTCGTATCAGCAATAGATTCTTTACCAAGTTCTCGTTCAATGCGGTTGCGTTCTCTGTCTGTGAGGTCGCCTAATGCTTGCTTAAGTTGCAATTCAATGTCGCCTTTAGAGGTGTCAATCTTTTGCAATTTAGCCAATGCCCTATAGTGTCTAGCACTAGCTTTCCGAATCTCATCCTTAATCATCTCAGCTTCTGCCAGGCGAAGGCGTTGTTCCGCTTGATGAGTGAGTAGCCACTCTTCTGCCAATGTTGCATTATCTACTGTAGTCCGATTAGATTCCTCGTAGGCTTCTTTGGCAGATTCTAATTGGGCATTAACCACATCGTGCCACTTGCCAATGCCTTTAGTTTCCTCTGCCTCTTCAAGAGATTGCAAAGTTGGGTGTTCTGTATTGGCCAAGGCATCTACGCCAAATGCCTCGTAACGCATCCGCTCTTTATAGATAGGATACTGTTCTACGAGTTGCCGCTCTATTTTGTCTTGAGCCTTGTCTTTCACCTTATCCCAAGGGATGATTTCTCGCTCTTCCAACTCTTTAACATACTCAGCACGAACCTTTTCTTTAGCTCGTTCTTTGATGTTGGCAACTTTATTGTTGAGAGCCGCTTGTTCTGTCTCAGACAACTCTCGCATATTTACCTTGGTCTCTAGCCTATCAATCTCTCTATCCGTTGCCCATGCTTCGATGTCTTGCTCTGTGGCAAGCATACGATCCATGACATCACGGATTTCTTTAGGTGGTTTGCCACCAAGCATAGAGACTTTTTGATAGATGCGAGTGAGCCATTGAGCGAATTGTCTAAATGCTCGTTGTAATGCTTGGGTCGGAGCAGAGCCATCACGAACATAGGCCTCGAATCCTTGAGCAAACTTTTCATGTGCATTGCGGTTGGTATCCGCATCAGCACCTTCTTGATACCCTGTCCACTTCTTAACTTCTTCCCAGTCATTGATGACCTGTTCAGGCGCATCTTCCATGGTTGCCAACATACGAAGGTCTTCGAGGAATACATGGCCTGATTCATGGACGAATGTAGAGAAGTCGGCTTGGTCAAATAGTTCAATAATTTTCTTGTCATCACTCATCATGGATGTCATACCACGGATAACTTCATTGTTTTTATCTTGGTAATACTGGTTCACCAATTTAATGGTTTGAGGGTCGAACACCACCAATGCTTCACCATCAATAGGGTTTTTATAATAAATCCCATCAATACCCTCTTTGTTTAATGCGTTTGATGCGGATTCATCGCTACCAAGTTTGTTAGAAAGCTCCTTATACATTTCACGGCCAGTTTTATCATCGCTATAGATGCCTAGCTTTTGCAAAGCATTTTTAACGGATTCAGGTTGCTCTGCTCCAAGAGCTTTTTCGTGTAGCATAGTGTCATCTTCAGGAACCTCTACTTCATAAGTTGTAGGGTTGTCTCCTATAACAGATAGCTTATCTATATCGATACTGCCAAGAAGCTTAGCATCACTTTCGGCTTTATTGATTTTAGACTGTGCTTTATCAACGAATTCTTGGTAAGCCTCTGAAATATATTTTGCACTTATCCGTTTGCCATCATTCTTAGCATTAAGCTTAGCGATTGCCAAGGCGGATTCAGCAATAGCATCAACATGGTTTTCGTTGATGAAGGCTTGTACTTTCTTAGTAGTTACACCGCTAGTGGAATCCATGAATGCAATCACACGATTTAATGCCTTTAGTTGTTCTTTAGCATTCGCAACATCCGCATTATTGACTATGCTTGCGGCAACATCTTGTAGCTTCTTCGATGCTTCAGCTTTATTACTAGCCATCAACTTATAGAAAGAGTGACCTAAGTATTGGTTAAGGGCATGAGATTCTTCGGCGGTCAATTCTTTGCCGTCATACGAGAAAGTCTGTTCTCTGACTTGAGAGACACCCTTATTCTTATACTTATCTGTTTTAGATTTATCCTTTGCGAAGTACACACCAAATCCATGTGCGTTATTATTGCCAGGCTTAAACTCGGAGAAAGTGTAAGGAGATCCGTGATATGCCTTTTGGAAATATGGATTTCCTTGTGCGTCCTTGACGCCTTTTAGCATATCTTGTATAGTAATAGTAGAAAGAGGGCCCACTCCCAATCTATCGCGTACTACGCGAAGGGAGTCTTTGCCCTCTTTTTTATTTTCTATAATTACACTGTACAAATCGATATTAGCAGGGTTTAGTGTTATAACTTTTTGGCGTTCTTCGCCAACAATTCTTAGCACATATACCTCACCATTGAAATGTACAGGCACATAAAACCTATGGTATACATCGACTTCATTTTTCCTTTTCTGCTTATCAGAAATAGGTTTAGTGAAGTCTTTTTTTGTATTCCTAGTGCTTTCAATTAAAACTGCATTACCAACTAGAGTCTTTAGGTTTTTCAATGCACCCCTATGCACCCCACGCACATTTTGGCCCTTTCTGAAGTTCCAGGTTAAATGTGATGCACCATCACGCCCATTAACACCTAGCGAAGCCAAACCATCTTTAGACAAGGTTGTGGACTTAAACATATTGCGGATATATTTGGCAACTTCAGTATTGCTCATAGAGTTGATTCGATCTCTACGCCTTGTACTAATATCTACAACATTAACTTTAGTGTTAGGGTCAACGCCAGGATTAAGCGGTTGAGCAAATCCACTACCGATACCTTTCTCGCCTGTTTGAATCCTGATGTACTGGTTCATGTAGTCTTTAGCGGTGAAATCACTTTTCCCTGCCTTTTGCATAATGTTCGCCATTACATCTGCATGAGAAGCGAATAGCAATGCACCATGTTTAGCTTGAGCAGCTACCTCTGCATTCGGAGATTGTTTCAAGGCCTTATACACATCTTGGAATACTTGATAACCATCTTTACTAAAATTCATCCGCATAGCCACTTCGCCATCAGCAATTTTATCGATATGCTCACTCATGGATTCCAATTCACTGATTGCTTTGGCTTCTTTTGCCATATTATCGTACTTTTGATTGATAATTTCAGTGGCATCAGGGTCATTTTTAGCCATTTCCAATTCTAGGCGTCTATTGTAATCTATAACGCCCATTCGTTCTTTCTCGGCTATAGTTACATTAGAACCATTGCTATCTTCGCTCTCAGGCGAAATATCAAGGCCGTTTTTCTTGGCCATTTGGAAATTTTGGTACTCACTGTTATATTTCTCACGGAAATCAGTTTGTGCTTGTAAAACCGCCGCATTATATGTCCGTTTCACATCATCAGGAGCATCTAAGACTTCATTTAAGACTTCTTTTTGAGATTCGGTCGCATCAGGGAAATGTTCAGCAATGATTTCTTGCTTTACATTTGCCTTATGATTCTTTAACTCATTAGAGACATCTTGTTGAGCCTGAGCATATGCTTCTTTATCCTTTTCAATTGTTTGCATGGAGCGACCACCTTCTGTGTAGTAGGTAGTGTCTTTCATAGCTTCCATCGCATTATCAGATAAATTAGTTGCCTTTTGTGCGAATTGACCCAATGGCACTTCAATTGGAGTTTCTGCTTCAATTGACTTAGCCACATCTTCGTCACTTACAATCCCAGCATCTACCATTTCACGAATTGCATTTTGCCCTTCAGGTGTTTCCACTAACTCGTGAACATTAACATAGGCAGTCGGCACTTGTGCGTTCTGTGCATACTTTTGCACCAACTGCCCATAAACTTCAGGGTTATCTTTCGCCAATTTATTTGTCTTGGCATCATTACGGATGTTTGCCATTAATGCCTGTGCGTTACGATTCTGTTCCGCTTGGAGTGCCGCATTTTGTTGCTCAACAGTTAAATTGTTCCACTTGCGAAGATCGTGTGCCACACGAATCCCACCAGCTAAACCACCTAGACCAGTCAAGCCGATAACGGAAGGTGCTGCTTGTGCCATAGCACCCAACGCACCACTAGCGATGTCGCCTACAGAGTAAGTGCCTTCAGGGTCATTGTCTTTCCTAAACAAGTTGTGTTGTATCTTTTCATTGGCATCTTGTAATCCTTCTTCGACTAGTTCAGGAATGCCAGCTTGTACGCCTCGCTTCATTGCTTGACCAACTACTGCCCCCATGCCTTTATTCATGGTGGCCACTGTAGTGTCAACACCTGTAGTAAGGGCTTGTGCTGCCATACGGCTAGCAGGAGTAGCTTTAGTAACTGCCTTAGCTCCGAGCTTCATGGCGTAGAATTCAATGCCTGTGTCAATCGTTGCGAATGCAGCTGCACGATTTCTTGCCTCAGAATCAGAGTATATGCGATTACCTTCCGCATCCTTCTTGTTGATGAGTTCCATGTACTTAAGCCCAAATGACATCTCAGCCATTTGTTCCGCCATACCTGCTTGTCCAAGAAGCTTAGCCCCCTGTAGCCCAAACTGTGCTGCCGTGCTTGGGTTTCTGCCAATAGCTGCGCCAAGCAACGCCCCACCTGCCATGCCGATAGCACCGCCAATACCACCACCGACAACGGCTTGTTTGCCCATCATATACCCTTGTCCTGCGGTTTCACCAACGATTCTTCCAAGGAAATTAGATTCATCATCATGTCGATAATTATCCAATCTATCTTGCACTTCATTGATTTGTTGGATTAAAGATGCTTTTTCTTTTTCATCAGCAAACGCAAGTTTAGAACCAAGCTCACCAAGCTTCATTTGGTCATTCATAGACCATATATTTTGTTGTACCGAATCAATAATGCCTCGTGTCCTCTTGACATTCTCTAGGTTGGATAGAATGTTGATTGCATCAGCTTGAGAAGCATAGTTTAGAGTTGCTAGTTCAGGATAGGATTGTTGCACTTCATCTAAAGTTTCCCCTCTTGTCACACGGCCAGCTGCAATCCGAGCGGTTCTAAACCCATCATCTGATGTGTTCATTACAACATCTGCGCCAATGTTTAATTGCTTAGCAATTCGCAACGCCTCTTCAGCTCTGATTTGAGATTCAGACTTGCCAAAGAATCGTTGTGTCGCCCCATCCCAAATGCTAGTGCCGTTTGACGGAACGAAGTTGTCTACTGCACCCATAGTCACATTATTGATAGTGTCCTTATATTGTTGGGCAGCATCGGCTTGTTGTTGTTCTTTACTTCGTGTGTCATTGATAGCAATTAGGCCACCATAGACACCGCCCTTGCTCAAGTTGGCAGAGAACTCATCTGCAATTCGAGAGATAGAATCTCCAGCCTCTTGCATAATTGTTCCTTTGTTTTCTTCCTGTGCTACATAACTAGAAGGGGTCAACCCTTGCTTATCAGCACCAGTCATACCAAATTGTGCTTGGATTTGTTCAAAACTTCTATCCATACTATCTCCTATCCACTAGTTCTGTTATAACGATCCTTATACTCTGATACAGTCATTACTTCAGTACTGCCATCAGGATGCACACCAACAACTGTGCCATCACCATTGTCAGTAATGACCTGATTCCAGTTGTTCGCTCTACTTACCGCAGCACTTACAGGTACATCGTCATTGAAGAATATGCCTGAACCACTTACTTTTGCACTATGTTCTACCGCAACATCATTAGCAATTTCTTGTTTACGATAATCGGATACATATCCTTCTTGTTGCTCTTTAGCGACCCTAATTGCATATTCATATTTTGCACCATCACGAGCAGCCCCTTTTAAGCCTGAGAATGCACCACTTACGCCACTGTAATCAGTGCTTGCTATAGTTCCTCGTTTATCTTGAATTTCGGCAACTTGTACCATAAACGATTCACTAGGTGTTTTGCCCATATCTTGAACTTTGTTTAGTACCTCTGCCATGCTATGGTCTCTTGCATACTCTTTAAGAGAATATTCTTCCGTCGGTGTCAGCTTCTGTGCTTTAGCAACTTGCTTTTGCAAAGCAGCATTAGCACTAACGCCCATTGCAGATATAGTTGCTTTTTCTTCAGGTGTCTGAGCGGCCGCCTCTGCACTACTGATCAGCGATGTGGCAGTGGAATAGTCACCTTTCATAATGGCATCGTTAACTGCAGTCTTTAATGTGTTAATCCGAGCTTGTGCTGCAACGCCTTCCATTTGGCGCTTTTGTGATGCAAATGACAAGAAGTTATTATATGCATCCTTATACACATTGTTGAGTTCGTCTTCCGTAAAAGCTTTTTTCTTGGGAGCGAATGATGCCATCCCATTTTCATAATTCTCAACACTATCTGTATAATATCCACTGTCCTTTAACTTTTGGGCGTAAGTATGTCTATCGTGAACGCCTTGTAATTGGTCAGCAACAAGGGTCTTCGCTATTGCATCTGCATACTCTTCATCAGATTGAAAAGATGCGTACCAATTCAATCCACCGCTTCCTTCTAACTCATCTGAAGGAACATTCAACCCTGTATCAGTGGATGTTTTTAGTCCGCCGTAATTATGATACTTAGCGAGTTCGGATGTGCCGCCACCTGTCTCGTGCATCATTTGTTCATACACAAGATTTGAGTCAATGTTGTATTTCCGTTGCAGGATTTGTGCGACATTCCAAAGGTTTTGATTGGCGACAGAAACACCGCTAGAACCTTGTTCTGCAGCCCTAGCTCTTGCAGCCTCAGCAGCCATCTTAGCCCCTTGTTCAGGATTGTCCCTGTTCATCTTATAAATGTATTCAAACTGCTCTGTGTTGTTTCCCCACTTGGCTTCATTCATCTTCTTGCTGGCATTGCGGTATTTAGCAAGAATTCCTTCATCAGCTTTCCCAGTAAAATATTGCAAGAACTTATCCATCTTATCGAGGTTGTTTTCCATCTGAGATTGATTAAGCAATGCTTCAGCCTGACTGTTGTATAGCTTACCCTTAGCGGCTTGAATCTGTTCATCATCCTGTCCGAGCATTTTCCCAGCAGCCTCTACATGAGACCCCATTAAATCCAATGTCTTTTGTTGAGAATCAAAATTATCAACCAGTTGTAAGTTATTGGATAGCAACTCCAAAGTATTATTGTTAGCCGTTTGAATGGAATCCTCGTATTGAGACCGCTGATACCTGTCAATCATGTCAATATTATCTGTCAGAGTATTATCAACCATTTTGCCAAAAGCATTGATAGAATCTCTTGTTTTAAAGTTATATTGAGCGAGAACTTCTTGGCGTTTCTTTTCCATTGCATCTGTATAGCTAGGTAGAATCGTTTGAGCATTCATGCCCTTTTGATTCATTAACCCTGTTTCCGTGTTGTGCAACAGATCGTTACTATACCTAATGATGTCATTGTTAGCTTGAATAGCTTTAACTTGGTCATTCTGTTTATCAATAGCAAGCCATGTATCAGCAGCCCTATTCAACGCATTCTGCAATGCACTATTGCCACTTGTATCAGCACCATACGCCTCAGTGCTACCAGTGTTAGCCACCTGAGCATTGATGGTGTTTAGCTTTTCGTTTGGGTTATAACTTTGTAATTTCAATTGTCATCCCCCTGTTATTTAGTCTTGTTATACTTAACAACTCTGATGTTATCCACCTTTGTAGGGTCGACCGCATCAGTGCGAATTTGGCCATCAGTTGTAGAGCGAGTAAAGCCTTGTGTGCCTGTCTTCTTCGCACCGCCATATTGTTGCTTCAAGGAATACATAGAAGAAGCTCCACCAATCAATGTAGCCAAAGCAGACATATTGCCTTGTTGCTTAGCATTCGCCGCTGCACTACGAGCGGAATTAGCTTGGTTAAGATAGTTAATTTCATTAACCTTCTCGTTCCAAATCGCATTATTCTTGTTGGTATCCCAAGTATTCACATCTTGGTTGTATGCATCATAAGAAGCACCCAACGATTGAAGCGGCGTTCCACTCATTGTTAAGCTGCTAGACCCTGCTTCAGCTGCATTCTGACCTGCCACCAACCGCATCTTGTCATCCATGCGTTGCTTATCTTGTAGATACTGGTCATTAATTTGGTTCTGCTTCGCCGCACTGATACGAGCATTTTGCTCTGCTACCGCTGCTTGTTGGTTATACATAGCAGCCTGTGCATTGGCTTGTTGCCGAGCAGACTGTATGCCCATGAGTGTCGATACACCAGTAAGTGCCATTGCTACTGGCATACACATACGCATCCCCCCCTTTTTCAATCTATAATAAATAGTTTGTAATCTTTATCTTCTGTGTCATAAAAGACCGCACCAACCGATTGCAACCACGCCACGATTAGCTTATTTGCTCTGTGTGCGTAGTTAAACAATCGCCCATATTCTTTTACCCACTGTTGCAATATCTTCTTAGAGCCTTGAATAAAAGCTCTCTTTGCTGCAAAGTTGTGTTCTAGTATGGTAGATCCCATGAACCATATGCAGTGCATATCCATATATAGCGGTTGCTCCGATATGCCAAACACACCGAGCATCTCACCACTCTTTAGATATACGCAGTAGTTTTTGTAACCTGGTTGAGAGAAGGCATCTTGTAGTTGGTTGTATCCATCCCATTTGCCCTTTTCTCTCAGTTCCAGTAAGTCCATATCCCTTAGATTATGTGATAGCCATTCAATATCATTATCATGTTTCGTAGGGCTATACGCCTCGATTAATGTTTTCATGTCTACCACCACCATAGCTAAGATTGCGGATAATTGCTTTTAAGTTGAATGGATACGGCTCATTGTGCCTAATACATACATGGCACTGTTCGTTGAATCCGTTGCTACCTTGAGGAAATGTAACATCGTAGTCACCAGTGTAATAGCCATCTTCATCCATAGTTTCTATGTCATCCATAGTTTCAAAGTTATGGCCACATTGACCGCCCTTAGAGTTAACCAATCGAAGTATCGCACCATTTAGTCGCATGAACCGCCCTTGAATCGTGCCGTCATTGAGTTGCATCTCAAAGGTCGGTTGTTCGATTCTGAACTCGAAATCAAGGCCCACAAGGATGTCTTTACCTGTTGTGGTTAGCTCTACCACGCCACTGCTAGGAACTACTTGCTTAGGGTGAACAACGCCATCCACCACAATAGTTACCTCTTTACCAATCAAATGATTAGCACGAATGCTTGATACATTCTCGTCATGGGATTCATGGACGAAGGAATCTAAGAAGAAGTTGTCGCCAACCTTATAGGTAGTGAGTGCTTCTAACTTTTCTATGTACCGCTTAGCAACGCCACCAATAGTCCGTTCTACCACAACATATAAGGCATCATTCTCATGCTCTGCAACCGCTTCACAATCGATAAACTTGCCATCTGTCATGTAGCGAGACCACCCATTCACTCGTTCTTCTGCAATGTATGTCATGCACCGCAAGATGCCATCATCACCCACATAGCAGATAATGCTATCAGGGTTCTGTACATAAGTGGATTTCAGTAGCTTCACATCTCTTAATGTGTCCTTGGCCAAGATAGATAGGTCATTACCTGAATAGCCATCTCGTGTATAGTCATACGCCATATCACGGACATTGTTACCTCTATCAGTCACAAACACACACCGATTGCCAATGTATTCAGGTTGTGCTTGTGCAGCGCCGAATTGGGTCTGAATCCGAGGCGATATATCATTAGGAGTTACTGTTTTGCCACCGCTGATAATCCACTCATTACCATCTGTCAGGATGATAAGGTCAGTCGCTGGCACTAGGTGTCTAACACTAAAGAGCTTACGATTGATGATGCTCAAGGTTATAGCACTATCATCAGTCAATGTTCCTGATGCCTTTTCAATTCCGAAGTTAGGATAGTCGCCTGTACGGCTCATCCATATCTTGTTAGACCCTTTCTTAGTATTAGCGAATACTAGGCGGTCTTGGAAGAATACAGACATCTTAGGATAGCCATGAGCCTTGCCGTATGATCCTCTATTCCATAAGTATGTATCAGTATCCTTAGCAGGTTTCAGGATATAATCTACCTCTGCTTCTCTAGGTGATAGCACCTTTTTGATGCGGACGATGCCAAAGCCAGTGTGTGAATGTATCTTATACTCGAATGTATTATTACCACTATCAATATGGGTAACTACTCGACTAGTTGTATATGTATTGATAAATGTACCGCTATCCGTTACATTCGTATCATTCTTAGATTTATAGATTTTGTAATCAAGCCAAGTATTTCCACCATCTTCCGATGTCTGAATGGTTACAGACCCAGTCCATGTCCCGTGTGTAGTAATAGACCAGGATACCTTGCCATCTTCGACCTCATAATCCGCCACATCAATATGCCGTTCATAGGTCTGCCCTGATGCGGTAAAGCTCTGCATTGGAATTGTATGCAAGACTTTGAATTGGTCTCCCACCATTTCCTCAGTAAACATATCAACACTAGCAGTCAGCTTGTTATTAGACACCTTGAGCTTACTGCCTTTGTCGGTATTGATGTCATCAAACGGCATAGGGTTGAGTGCATACTCACGGATTGTCCATTGAGTATCTGTAATCCGTTGCAAGGCTTGCACTGGCTTTTCGCCACTACAAATGAACATAGTGTCTGCTGATTGGTTGAAGTGAAGGTTAGGTATATCACCCTCATCAAACACTGTCTCCACTTCAGCAAGGAGCTTGCCCATTTGATATACACGGAAGTATTTAACACCGAACTCAAGTAAGAATGATATATTGCCTGATGCAGTGAATTCTTCTAGCCGAATCGGTTTATCGTGATACTTTGCATCAGCTATATATCGAGATCCCTGTCTTTTACACACAGAGCCGAAAGGGCGAATAACCGCATTTTGAGCCAATAGCAACGCCGATTTATATTGGTCAAGGTCAACACGGCTATTCACTTCATCAGAGATTTCTCCGCTAGTAAAGGCTGGTTGAATTGTAAATAAAGGTGTCAGTGCCATTAGTCGCCACCTCGTACAGATGCATACAGACTAGGATACTCGACTTGTGCCTTGCGTTCTTTAGCAGTCAACGATTTGGCTTCTTCTAATGCTGCCTGGTACATTTTGTAGTTCCTATCTGCAGTAGATTCATTGCCTAACAATGGTACTGCTAAATTAGACGCAAGCTTTCTTGCCAAGGCTTCCAGGAACAAGCTATCGAAGATATCGCAATCTGTGATGTCATACACATAGTCGATATATGCCAACTCCACATTAGAGGCAATTACCTTGGTATTGTTGTCCATATTGAACACTTCAAACTCCTTTTGACGGAATGCATCAAAGGCGTTGTGGTTATCCAAGATAGCAAGCATCTTAAGGCACTTTTCAGGATACAGGTAAATATATTTATACCCATTGATTTCAGTGTTCACCAAAGCCAATGGTTCATGTTTCCTGGCAAAAGACCATTCATACTGTCTCAGCAATAGCTTTCGAGTGTTGTCATAATGCAATCTGCACTGGCGAGCAGATTCGTTGTTAGCTTCAATTGATGCAATCATGCCTTGCCCTATATAGGAAAGTGCCAAGTTGCAAATGTCTGTTTTAGTCATCTTGTCGCCTCATAAATAAAAATAAGGGGCAGTTTTCACCGCCCCTATTCTGTTATTCACTTACTGTAGGTTCTTCTACAGGAGCATCATTTACTTCCGCAAGGGCAGGTTCTTCTGCTCCACCAACAGGTGCAAACAATGCTTCGAAGTATTTAGGATCATATTCTTTCTTTTGTTTATCCGTAATGGTTACAGTTTCGCCTTCTTTAACATAGCCACCTGCAAACCCATAGGAATCACATAATGCAATATATTCCATAATTACCCCCTAGCGAGAAATAGCAACATCCATTGCTACTGCTACTGTGCAAGTACCAGTGGTAGCACCAGTGATTTTAGCTTGCAAGTATTTCTTTACGCCGAATGGAATGCGAGCTGCGAACACAGACCCTGCTGCCGCTGCCAATGTGTATGTACCCAATGTTACAGGGGAAGCCATGTCAGCTGTATCAGAAGTAGTAAGTGTTACTGTTGCAGCAGCAGACAATGCTTTGGCTACATTACCTACGATGAAGCATTGTTCGTATGCATCACCGCCAACAGATACTACATCACCAGTTGTGCCTTTAGCCAAATCAGATTTATAAAAGAATGCATTCTCTTTATCCAAGATCATATTGTTTCTCCTTTTTAGTAATAACCCCACCCCCAATTAAGGGAGTGGGTACAGTCTTACAATTAATTACTATCGAACTTGTGCTTCAGTATTAATGAGAGCATCTACACGGCGTACAGGAATGCCGTCAAATTCGGTTGTAATCTTACCACCTTCGTTGCCTTCAGTGATTTGGTATTTGTGTGCGTTGTTCTTTTGTTTACGCAAGAATGTGCGAACTTGGCGGTTCATATACCAGCAAGCACGGCCTGCGTTAAGGTTAGGGATAAGTTCTTCAGCGGTTGTCATCAAGTCGATGAGGTCAGCACCTGCGGAAGCATCCTTTGTCAATGCGTTCACATCGATGTTAGCGATACGAACTACATAACGCCAGTCACGAACTGTGAGACCCAAATCCCATTTGTAGTGAGTACGGTAGCCTTCATAGTTACCACCATTAGCATCTTGAATAGTTACTTGGCCTTTATCGTCATGCTTCAAGCCAGCAGTAGACCCTTTAGGGAAGATGCCGTGTACTGTGTTAGCACCCCATACAACGAGGTAGATAGATGTAAGGTTAGCAGTACCTTTTGCATCCAACACATTCTTAGCAGTTTCTGCTTTCTTAGGATTCAATGTGTTGTAACGAGGTGCGAGACCTACGAACTTTTCAGGGTCTACGGAAGTATCGCCATAGAATAAAGTCTTAGCCATTTCTTGGTTCATTGCTTCCAAGAATGCCATATCTTCAGACAAGCGGAAGGAAGAAGTGTTGCCGTTAAGGTCAGCCAAAGCTTTATCCACTTCTGCATAAGCTTCCAACATACCGCAAGTATCTGTGATTTGTGCAGTCTTGGATTTAGAAGGTTGTACACCATAGTTAAGCAAACGCCATGTTGCTTGAGGCAAGCCAGTCCGTACAGTTGTCTTATTACCAGTAGGAAGGTTACCTTCTTTCATAACCATGTCTGTTAAAATTTCATTGTTTTCGGTCAACAATTCAGCGATAGCGCCAATCTTGTTGTCCTCAGTGCGAGATGCCACATCCATAAGTGTAGGGCGTTGTTCTGCAATAATTCCCATTGTTCAATTTCTCCTTATTATTTGTTACCACCATAAAGAATGTCAGCAGCCGTTTGTGCGCTGCCTAAGCCATTTGTGTCATGCCCTCTATCCTCGGATACCAATTGTCCGATTTTAGCAAAGGCGCGAACTACTTCTACTCGGTTACCCAATCCGTTTTCGTTAAGGATCTCACGAATGTTAGGGACAACTCGTTCGAGATATTCCACTGCCGTACCACATTGAGCGATAGTGTCATCAAAGGATGCGCCTAACTCCTTCCGTGTGGTTTCAGCCCATTCTTGAGATTGTTGAGCCGCTTGCTCTTCTTGGTATTGAACGGCTTGGTTAGCAATTTGTTGTGCATAACCAACACCATATTTAGCAATCGCAGAGGCTTGTTCTTGCGTTGCCCCTACAGATTTCAATACATCAGAAAAGCTTGCTGCCGTTTCAGCATCTAACTGATCACCAACGGCTTCAGAGAAGTCATACTGTTCAGGCACAGTTGGTGCAGGTGTGCTAGCAGTTTCTTCCGTTGTCGCAGTGTCGCTAGTGCTTTGTTGTTCAACTTCAGGTTGGTTACCATCTTGGGCGGAATCAGTGTCAAGTTGACCGCCCAGCAAAGTATCTTCTGCCATTATTGTTCATCCTTCTTTTGATTAATTAGTGTCAGCCATTCAATCTGTTGATTGGCATATTCCATTTCAGCCTGTTGCTTTAGCTTAAGGCCATCCAGTCCTAAGCTTTCAATTTGTCGCAGTACATTGATACCAATAGCCCTCTTGCCTTCTCGATAGAATGTTTCGCTATTGCCAGTAAAGGACTTGGCATTGATGCCTGTCGCATCTAATAGCCGTGTGATGAACCATCGACCAGTCTCCGTGGCCATGATAGCCCTAATCGATTGCTCGTCCTTTTCTCGTTGCTTGTATCGCATGAGTGCGTTATTCGTGTTCTGTTCAGCCGTTACATTCGCTTTTGTCATCTACATACCTAACCATTCTTGTAATGCAGGATTGCCATCATTAGCCGCCTCTGTAGCCACCTTAGCAGCTTGTGCCATTTGAGGTGCTGCTTGTGCCATTTGCATAGCCTGTTGTTGTTCCTGTGCTTGTTGCTGAGCTTGTTGTTGAGCTTGCAAAGCTTGTTGGAACTCTTCATCAGACTTAAGCATAGGAGCTGGCGCACCCAAGCTACTAGCATAGATATTAACCGCTTGTACAAGGTCTAGCTTGCCAAGAATTGATTGGTCAAACTGTGCTGCATTGGCAACGAACCCAAGTAACTGTTCTATGTTCGTGAGCGAACTCATTTTCTGTGCTTGAGCCAATGGACTGATGTATTCAATCTTGACATCCGCATCAGCCAGTTCTTGGGCCAATTCATCAGGCAGTTCAGGGAATATTCCTGCCCTATCCAAGATGTTGTAGGTGCGTTCGATGATTGGATTTAACCACTCAGATAACAATCGTTCGACCACAGGCCCTAATTGTTGTAGCTTTTCTTGAGACCGCTCCATGACCTCTCTAGCAGTCATTTGACCACCTTCGATTTGGTCAATCATCATGAATAAGTCAGCTGAGTAGAACCGCTTGATGCGGTCTTCAGTCTCACGAATCTTGTTCATAAGTGATGCGGTATCAAGCCGTACATCGAATAAAGGCTTAACCATTTCACCTGTGTCGCTCTCAGTGATGCCACCAGGGAAGAGGTTAACTTGCCCCATGATGCCACTTGGTGCTTGCATAGGTGGTTTAACACCTAACTCAATCGCCATAAGGTGGTCATATTCAAGCTTTTGCAACATCCTTGCATCATCCAATGCAAACCATGCCGCACCCTTGCCATAGGCCTCATGTCCTACTACAGTGTATCGAGCCACAGGGACTGGAAATTCTTCAAACCCACCATCATACAAGGCTCTGTCTGTCTCTTGCCCTTCTACCCAGTAGACTGAGCGATAAGGCATATTAGAGCGACCGATTTCGCCGATAGTCCGTTCACTGTTCGGCTCAACCAACCAATTTACAATGAATGTTTGATTGTAGCTGCTACTAGACTTGAAGGCGTTAAGTACATTCAGTGGACAATTATCAGTGCCGAACTGCTCTACCAATTGCGAAGCGGTCATTCTAAATCGCCGTGCAAATGTACTAATCTCACCATTGGCACTTGCTTCAAGAGCATATGTACCGATTGTGTATGGAACATAGCGGACACCATACTTAGGATCTGTAAAAATCCCCATTGGTGCTTGTCCATATGGCAACTCTGTATAGCAACTAAATGCCGTGGTGTAGAAGTTGGACTTGGCTAGTACTGCTTGTAGTATCTGCTGCCGTTCATCCAATATCTTAGCCACATCACTATTAGCCGCCATTTGTGCGTTGTCCATTGTCAAATTGAACCATTGACGGCTTGGTGGTGTTAATCCACTCATGACCCCTGCCGCAAATATTTGGCAGGCTTCCCAAGTTGTAGAGTTATAGATTTTACCAGTCTTGTTCTTAGATAAGTCTTCCTCATCATCGAATATGCCGATATGTGGCAACTCGTACTGCTTGATGTCTTTCCACACCTTTTCGTATCGTTGCCGCTTTTGCATTAGCGAACTGAATCGTTGCCGTAACTTAACATAGTCACGAGCAACAGGCTTTTCCTTTTTGTCAGTCTTTTTAGACTTTCCCAAAATTGTGTTAGCCATATCCGTTACCCTAATGTCCGTTTAGTGTCTTGCCCTGCATTACCCAAGATTGTTGCATCAGAAACAGTAGAATCGAACCCTCGCTTCTTCTTCTTTTGTCCTGCAGCAAGGCTATCACCTGTTTGACCGCTATCAGCTACCGCCGTAGGTGTTGGGTCAGGTACTTTAATAGCAGCAGGTGCAGATGCACCACCGAATAAACCTTTACTCATTAGGCACTCTCCTTTCCCTATAAATACTAAAAAGGCTGATAGTCCGTATTGGCTACCAGCTTCCTATTTGTGGCACTCACACCATTGTGCTTTCGCACAGGCGTTGCGAATGTAAGTGCCGCCGCATCCGCCAAGTCAGGGGAGCGACCGCATCGTTCTTTCATTTTGTCTTTTGCTTCTAACAGGATTCTGCCTTTAGCATCGTATCCATATTCAGGCATAGCAAGTTCAGCACATAGCTCTTCATCATCAGGTAATGAGCCACCACCTCTTAGCCATTGAGCCATGCTATCCCACATCTCAGCTCTTCTGTTTGTGTACTTGCTATCTTTAAGTGCCTTGCCGCCGAATGGTATCTCAGACACTCTATAGCCGAGTTGTCTCAACCTATCGATAACACCTTCACCTCGACCAGCATCTATGAATACCGCATCAGGTTTATGCTCGTTGATTTCACGAGCAATAATGTCAGCTAGTCGCATATTATCAACGCCACTGAATACCAACGGCTTATGCATTGATAACCCTTGCCGTCTCACGATTACCGACCTATCGCTACCAAACCGAGCCACATCGACACCCAACACAACAGGAGCTTCTAACATATCATTAGGTTTTACCACTGTTGCCTTGCCGTCGCTGATTAAGTCAATTGGTATCAACACATTGAATGCTGATGCGGTGAAGTCACAATATAACTCTTGCCGTATCGCATCCTCACTCATTGATGCTTTCATATCAGCAATTTCGTCATCAGGTATCAACTTGGATTCAGACACTGTGAATTTACAAGTGTACCAATCAGGCTCGCTTACCCCTCTTTGGTACATTTCGTAAAACGCATTTTGTCCTTTCGGTGTGCCAATAAATATTGCCCAGCCGTTACGATCTGATAGAGATGGACGAATAACTTCATTCCACACTTCAGGTCTAAACTGTGCGTATTCATCAAGTATCACTCCATCCCAATAAGCGCCACGCAAGCTATCAGGGTTATCAGCACCCTTTACATATATCCTTGCCCCTTGCCGATTCTTATGCAGTGTAGGTAGCTCAACATATAGCTCCGATTCATTCACAATCCGATTAGGAATCACCGATGTGTAGTATTTAAGATATGCCCACGCAATCTGCTTAGCCTGAACACGGAACGGAGCGATATACGCATATTGAGGGCTAGGCAGTGAACACATCAACGCCATCTTGATGATGTGATTCACACTGCCAACAGTCTTACCAAACCGCCGATGGGCTACAATGACAGAGAACCGATGCGCCTCTACCCCTTTATGGATTTCGTTTTTCCAAATGGGGCGTGGTTTATATGGGATTGTTATGGTTTCGCTACTCATCTTCCCACCTAAATGCTATGTTGATTGCTCCACCATCTTTACCTGTTACCTCTTGCTTAGACTTTGGATTAAACTCATCAGATGTCTTCTCTAAGTACCAACGAGAGTTGTAATCATCACCCTCGTCTAGCTTGTCAGCAAGGTTTAATTTGGCTCGCATTCGCATATTCCCTTTAAGAAGCTCAAGTCTTTGTAAAAACTCTTCATGTTTCTTCGTGTAGTTGTAAAAGGTCTTTAGTGAAATGTCAGCATATAGACAACTTTCGGTTAGATTTAAACCTCTTGAAAATGCGTATTCTAGTTTTTCTAATGTGTCATCCGTCATAACAGTCGGTCTACCACCAGGATGTTTCTTTTTTGCCATGCTTTCACACCACCTTTCAATGCATGAAAAAAGCACCACCTGTAGTTAGATAGCGCTTATTGAGAATATTATCTTGTTTTTGTTATATATCTCCGTGGATATATGGCATTTATTGAGAACTTAAATCAACACCATTGTTAAACATGATGCTTCTTGTATCAGAAAACGATTTACATTTTCCTCGCATTCCTATCACGATTTCATTGGCAATGCATTTACCTTTGCTATTGTTCATGCACTTGTTGTCATGACAGGTGATTGATGTCAGCTTCTCTTTCATATATCCCTCGTAGTTAATTATGGCGGATAGTGTTGGATTCGAACCAACGCACGCCGTAGCGCCTAACTAGGTAGCAACCAGTCCCCTTTTCCTCTTGGGTAACTATCCACGGTACAGGCAGTTTATTGTCATGCCCAGGACTTTATAGGCTAGCCGCCATTATTAGCTTAGCCACATTAAATAGAGTGGTGGTTTCCGTCCCTCATGCTGATCTAGAGTAACCATAACTATTACTTTCTTAAAATCTTAAATCTTGTATTTGTAATCTTTAAAAAATAAGACTTTGCCGTGTGTTAGCAAGAAACGGAACGGATTAATATATTGTAATCTGCTCAATCCCTAGAATTGTATCCGCCCACCGATATATATAGCTTTTGGCATTGCCAATAATAGCCGTCCCCCAAGCGCTGAATCTTATTGTCTAAGTTTAATCACTTAATACAAACCACTTGGGTTTAGATACAACAAAAGCCCTGGTGATTAACCAAGGCTCTTATTGCTGTTGTAGTAATGTGAAAGTGTTCAGAGAATGAAAAGTATCTGTATTCAAAGGAGGATATTTTCACGGTTGTTGAAAGGAGTCTTCTACCCACTTTTCACAATACTATTATACCTCATTGGTTGCCATAATTAGCCATAATTTCCCATAATCACGGCATGATTTCACCGAATTTCATAAGGGCTTTCTTTCTTAATTGTTCTATTCGTGGAACGGAGTAATGCATTTTCCTAGCGGTAATCGTGTCAGGGTTCCCAATTATGTAAGTATTTGTCAAGACCTCACGCCACTCAATAAAAGGCAATTTATTAATTACAGATACTGCCTGTTCCCTTTTAACCACTAGTTGTGATATTTCCTTTTGGGCTTTCTCTTTAGCATCAACTAATGCAGCGACGCCATTTTCTAGGCCTTTAGGAGTTCCACCGCCACTTAGTCGCTCTTTAGAGTAATCAACCGCTCCCAGACTTAATAAATCGCCCTCTAACTGGTCAATCCGCTCTTTCAACGATTGAATACGAATATCATACCACCTGATTGGTTTTAGATACTCCCTTGCCTGTCCTGCATAATCCACTATATCACCTCGCTCACTTCGATATACAACGCATCGTTATGCTCCCAATACCGCTTATTCACTGTCAATGTAACCACCTGTGTATCATCCTCATATGCTACTTTGTTCAGTCCATCCATAACCGCTTTGGCTATGTTATCTATATCAGGCTTCTTTGTTGGCATTTCTATGCCATCTATACACTTTCTATGGCGTTTTTTTGTGTATGACTTAGGAATACTTGCCATGACATCGATAACTACCTTACAGGGCTTATTTGAGGTTTCTATCCTGTTCTTCAACATATGGATAGTACAGGTGTTAGCAATTAACTTTTCAAAGTCTTTTGTCTTGCTTGGTGTATAGGTTCGCTTTGACCTAGAGTTAAACCTAGGTCGCTGCTTACCTACCGCCTTTCCTACCACTCTAAACCGCATTAGAACGGCACATCCTCGTCTTTAGCAAAGTTATCAAAGTTGCTAGTTGAATTAGCATCCCCACCTAGAGGAGCTCCAACAAAGTTAGCCACTACTTCCGTTACATATTTCTTTTGCCCCTCTTGGGTTTCATATGATCTAGTCTGTAACCGCCCCTCAACAAAACACTTAGAACCCTTAGTTAGTTGCCCTACTTGTTCGCCTTGTTTCCCCCATGCAACGCAATTAACGAATGCGGTTTGCTCCTTAGTCTCACCATCAGGCGTTACATAGGTATTACTTGCAGCTACTGTAAATGTAGCTACTGCTTTACCGCTTTTGGTATAACGAACTTCTGCATCTTTTGTTAAATTGCCCATAATTTGTACTGTATTCATCTTATTTCTCCTCTGAAGCTAATAACGAATCTGCTCGCCAGTGTAGATTGCATTATGACAACACTCGAAAGCTCTTGCTCAGACAGTATGAATGGTCTTTTGCTAGAAAGCATGAACCATTGTCGTCGGTGAATACTGATTTATCTCTGCATAATATGACAACACTATCACTTCCACCACGAGCATTACCAATTTCTATATCTTTAACAAACTCCCACCCCTTACTAAATAAGAAATTAAGGTCTTTAACATAGTCACGGCTGCCTTCAAAATACATATCTACCGCTTTATACTCTTTCATGTTATTTCTCCTTCGATTGTTATTTATAACAGACCGACATTCGTGTCGGTCAGCTTAATCATTATTATCCTTGTTAACTCTAGTATTCCACTTGTTAATAGCTATATCTTCCCGTTGGTTTAAGACCCCATTCATAGTAGCCCCGCAAATACGACACTTAACTTGAGGTGGGTAGTCTGACCCAACATTAGGATAAAAAGCTATATCATCGCCACCGCAGAATGGGCAGTTTTTAAGAGAGTAATACCATCGCTCTCTAATAAAACCACTAGTCCGTAAAACCTCTACCCTATCCAACATTTCACTTGACTTTGGCAATTCTTTATAGAGATGAAATGAACCATCGTCAAATGTAACGCCAGGTGTATCGGAGTTGAGTTCAAATTTACAGTTCATATCAGATAGTATTCGCAAAATAGCTTTTATGCTCACAACATCACCTACTTTACTTTTAATATCCGTTGCCACAACTTCTTTGATGGCCACAAAAGAACGCCAATAATGGAAATGCCCCATTTATAAGTTTCTACTTCATAACCAAAGCACCATTGGATGAAAAAGACAATCAATGCAATGCTGAATAAAGTGTCGATGACATTACATACATCAACAATGTATTTTCGTAAGCCTAGATATTTCATTATGTTTTCTCCTTGTTAATAATGTTCATGATATGCTTACCAATCTCGTAGGTAATATTGACTGTAACGGCATTACCTGCCTGTTTATACAACTGACTATCAGAGTTAACCGCTTTGGCTTTCTCAAACTGCTCATCGGTGAATCCTTGTAATCTCCAACACTCCCTAGGTGTTAATTTACGGATATACATTTCTGTGCCATCTTGTAGCACCACGCCTAGATTGTCCTTTGTAGTCAAGGTGTTAGATACTTGTACTTGTACTCGTCCTCGCCTTGTCTTAGATTTTGGATAAGCTAGGTTAACACCATCGCCGTTCTGCGCCTCAAGGTATCCTTTTTCTGTCGCATTTTTTATAGCAATCTTTAGCGGCCCTTTGTAATCCCTAGCACATAAAGTACCGCTTACGCCGTCAATACCATATACCGCATTATTACGGCGATAACCACCAACCGTATATAAGCCAGTCTTAGCACCCATGCCGCCACCATTGGCTGACAAAGTGCAGCTTGTTCCGCTAGGATCATATACCCTCATCCCTTGGCTACCGCCTATAACTTGCCTAATAACTGCAGGACTTTGTCTGACTGTAGGTAATAACGGCTCGGTACTTCCGCCTCTAAGGCGTCCAACAATATAGACCCTTTCTCGGTTTTGTGGCACTCCATAGTCTTTGGAATTAAAAACTTTCCATTCCGCATCATACCCTCTTTTGTCCATTTCAGAGAGTACTGCAAGCATTCCTTGCCCCCCCCTCAATAGACAATAGATTTCTAACATTTTCGCAGACAAGCCATTGGGGTTTATTTTCTTCGCATTCGTCAATGAGGCGCATAATTTCATAAAAGAGTCCAGATCGCGTTCCTCTTCTAATGCCTCTTTGCTTTCCTGCAATGCTGACATCCTGGCATGGGAATCCAAATGTCCAAACAGTAGCATTTGGCAATTCCCACCCTCGTCCTTTTCGTACATCGTCACTAAACCACATCCCCTCTGTGTCATATAATGCTCTATAACTTTTTTGGGCGAACTTATCGAATTCGCACCACCCAACACATTTCATCCCAGCTTTTTCGAACCCACTGTGAAATCCACCAATTCCGCTGAAGAAGTCAATGAATGTAACCATTACTTACCTGTCTCCAATCGCTTAATCTCTCGCTCAAGAAATCTAATTGCCTTATTAAGGTCTTGAATGGCGTCATCCTTTTTGCCAGCACGGCTGATATATTTCACCGCACTTCCTCGGCAGTAATTAAGGTCTTGGTCAATAATGAAATCCCATACCTCAATATTGCCACTTGTGTAGTGTTTTGGGTGATTTACCATGTCAGATTCCTTTGCCATGTCAACTCGTTGGTGATACTTTTGCAATACCTCGATAGCCTCATTAATTGGGAATGGCGCATTAAAAGCATGGCGTTTCTGCAACGCCAATAATTCTCCATTTTTCGGAGTAATTGTCCACATAGCTTTGCGAGAGCTCCATTTACCTTTATATGCATCACCATCCCAATAGGGTATTTCTTTAAAAACCTTGGCAGCCCAGTTTGAACCATTAATTGCTAGCCACTTACACCCTTTATCACGCAGTTCAATCAATTCTTCCAGTCCGTTCATGCTAGCACCTCTGTATCTTCAAAAATCTCCTTGAAATAAGGCAGGCTCTCAATCATATAATCACAAAATGTTAGCCACTCACTTAACTTATGACACTTTCGCTGGGACACCATATTAGCCACCACCTCGTAGTTAAGAGTTACTGTTCTTGTTTGGTTGTAACTCATAGGAAGTAACTGAATAACTCCTCGCCAATAAGACTCTTTTAGCAAACTGTTATCTGTGTTTCGGTAAAACTCTATCCAAGAATTCAATCGTTTTATGAAAGTAGAAAGCACATCAAATTGTGTAGGTTCAGACCCATTTAGACTGAAGTCATCAATCCTAAGCGGACGGCTCATCAACTTGTGCATGGTGCTTGTTGAGTTAGCAGTAGTGCCTATCTTGTAGGTGTCATACTCTTTCCACCAGTAGATAGGAGCAGTAATGTCAACAGACACAAATATCTGCCGTGCATACTTGCGATGTTCTGTTCCACCTTTAGCCAATCGCTTAGCAAGCTCTAGATCATTAGGGCCAATCTTTACAACCTTGCGAATATGGTTTTTATCAACCCAATCATAGTCCTCTACAGTGTCATTCTTGTGCCAGCTTTCCAGTGGATTTCTCATGCCTCTCATAGCATGGGCAAATCCCCAGTAATCCAAGTGTTCAAATTCAATCATGACTATTCCTTTCCTGTGCTACCGAATCCGCCAGTGCGTTCAGCTACTGTCATATCACCATCTACTTTTCCGTATTCCAGGAATATCCCTTGAGCTATCCGTTCACCTGCGGAGTAATAAAAAGGTTCTTCTCCGTAGTTGAATATCGGAATGTGGATATGACCCTCATTATTTTTGTTGTCAAAATAGTCCGCATCAATAATTCCTGTTCCATTGGCTAGCATCACATGGTTCTTGATACCGATAGAACTTCTTAAATGAACCTGTAAGAGAGTTTCAGGTCTCATCTTACACTTTATACCTGTTTCAACTAAAACCGTCGCCCCAGGCTCAATTTTGCCATTTTTGTAAGCACACAGGTCATAGCCTGCACTGCCTTTAGTCTTTCTTTCGGGAATTACCGCATCAGGATACCCTGTTACTCTTGCAAAGTATTGTTCCATTTCTATCACCCCTCTACTCTATCAATCGACAAATACAAGTATGTATTCTTGCACTCTTCTTTGAATTCAGCTTTTGCCATTTCTATCGCCTCATCCAAAGTACAGTCCTCATAGTCATAATCAGTACTGCCTGAATAATGTACTGTCACTGTTACACTTGGTAGCCGTGTTGCACTTTCATGATACGCCTGCTCTAGGTCATTTATTTTGTCTTCGCTTAGCATTTTCTTTCTCCTTTCGTTCTCTCCAATAACGCCTGCCTCTCTCTTTTCGACACTCGTAAGAGCATATCTTTTGGGCTTTATGAGTGGCTACGAATTCTTGACCACACACAATACATGTATGATACGAATATCCACCTCTAACAGGTTTTTGTTTCTTCTTGGATTCCACCAGTCTACGCATTTCCCATTCGCTAGGGTGTTTATACTTTACTGGTGGTTCTCCATTTTTCTGCCTGTCAACGCAATTCTGACAGATAAAATCATTTTCACTTTTGTCAGGATTGAATTGCGTGTTGCAGATATGGCACTTTCTATTCACTTAACCGCCCCCTGTTCAGGTATTTCTTTCAATAGACCATTGCATAACAGGGCAATCTTTTTCCTACCCTCATTGGTATTGGCGATCACTGCTCTTTCTCTTGCCTCTTGCATCAGCGGAACATTGGCAACTGCCTCACGGATTAAAGTCCGTTCATTGGCTCGCTTTACATTCTGTTCATAAGCTTTCATAAAATGCGCTCGGCTTGCCATAATATTCTCGTCATAACAAATATCTCTCCACATTGGCTTAGCCGTTTCCAAGACAATTCCATCAATGTATTCCAAACCTCTTTCATAGCCGCCCAGTCTAACTGCTTTAAGTACAACGCCCCAGGCATCAGATATACCCTCTTGCTCTTTGTCATTGACATAAGCAGATACATTGCCAGCCAGTCGGCGGAGTGTAGCAACACTTGGCAAGTAATCGCAAGTATTGATAGCATTCTTAACTGCCACCGCCAATGTCATTGGATTAATATCAGCCAACATCTCAACATAGAGTTTCATCTTTTTATCGTCCATGTGTTGACTAAAAGCGGTCTGTAACAGTGCTAAAGCTTTCGCCGTATCCGTCTTTGCCATCTTGTCCCTCTCTTTCCTGGTAATATTCGATAACATTTTTAGCCACATCAATGGCTTTATCGGTTTGTGATTTATTTTCCACTAGATCTTGATTAAGGTAGCTTTCGAATTTTGTTCCGAATAATGTTTGAGGTCTAAGGTACTGTTTCATTCTTTCGTCCTTACCCCATTCGATGACTTTCTTGTCAATAACTGCCTTAAAATCATCTACAGTGAACCCCTCTTTGATTCTTGCATTGATATTTCTAGCAGTATTGGCAATACTTTTTCTAAAGTGTTTGCCTGTTTTTTGATTAAGATAGTCGATAATTTCAGAAACCACTGTCGAACTTTTGTCAGAAAGTCGACAATTCTTATTATCTATCTCTAACTCTTTCTCTATCTCTATCTCTATCTCTATCTCTGGTGGATTTTTGTCGGAGATTTGTCGGACATTTGTCCTATCTGTTTCTATCCGTTGTCTATACGCCCTCTTTCTATCGGCTTCGCTACTTCCTCTACCGATGAAGTTTTGAATATCCAACATATAGATAGCACCATTTTCTAACACATCGATTAGTCCCAAGTCTTTAAAGATTGATAATGCTTGTTTAACTGTTCCTATTTGGTGTCCAGTTACACTTGCCAGCATTTCTATGTTGTATGGAATACGATCATTAACAACTAACTTTCCATCATTCTTTAAACTGCGTAGATAGAGTTTTAAAAGTATGTTGCTATATAGATAGCCGTCTTTCATGCTTTCTAATATCTTCAACTCATCGCTATCAAAGAAATTATCTTTAAGCCTTAGATAGTAATATTTTTTGTTATCAGCCATTATCTACCACCATTGCCAACTACCGATAGTCCTATAGATTAATTAAAGAGTGTTTGTCTTTGGCTCTATCCTCATCTTCATATCGTTCCGTAGTGTCGATAAGGTCTAAAACCCATAAAAGAGCTTTCTTCTCACTACCTTGATACTCTTTCATTTCTTTAAGTCTTACATCAATTGCTGCTTTAAGTTGTACTAGTGTCATTGACAATCTCCTTTAATTTTCTTCTAATCTCCTTAGCATTTACGCCGTGTGCCGCATCATGGCAGGGACGGCATAAACAGGCTAAGTTAGATAATTCACTTGTACCTAGTTGAGAGCGGAAGACTATGTGGTGAACCTCTACAGCTTGGCGATGGCATAACACACATAGCCCTTCGTCTCTTTCATAGGCTTGTAATTTTGTTTTTCTGAATAATGCGTCATCTTGGCGTTTTCGCTTATTCATTAGGCGACCACTCCGCTAAAAGGCTGTCGATTTCTTCTTTAGGCTTTGTGTCTATACCCAGTTGTTGGCATTCATCAACAAGGCAATCAATCAGCCTAGCCATTTCCTTAGTGTTGTAAGAGCTGCTACCGTGGAATACTTGAATAGTATGACCAGCAAAGTTTTTACACTCGCCACAATCTATAGCTATCCATCCTATCCCCTTGGCTTGCCATTTTCTCAAAAAATCGTCTGTATGCTCGTTTTGCACTGCCACATACTGGAATGCTTGACAGTCTGTTATAGCTTTCTTATAGACCTCATTTCGTGAATTATAGACGCCATTCTTGCTTAGCTCCTCGGCTATCTTTTGGCAAAGTACCCAGGCATAGGCATTGGCAGTCAATGATCGTTTGGCTCTCTTCTGCTTGACCTCTACAACATAGGTAGTACCCTTTTTGATTTCAAAGTTGCATCCTCGCGGGAACGGCATGAGGAGTCCCACGCCGTCCACGATTGTGATATTGTCAGATTCAAACTTAACCATTTTTCTTTGCTTGCCACTTAAACCTAGGCTCACCATTGCTATCTTTAATGCCTAGCTCGGTGATATTACCTGCGTCATCATATGCAATGTGGTACACGATAAATTTTGTGTAACATTGTTTTCTTCCGTTCTTTTCCTTAATCTCGTCAGGTTTAAGCGGAATATAAATAACAGGAGCGGTATATAGTTCTCGACCAATACCCCAGTTAAAGCAAGCCCTTTTAAAGCTATCTGACGCCTGACCTTTTTCCTGTTCCGTGTTACTTTCTGTTCCAACATCTGTTTTTGATACCCATTCATTAGTATCCTTATTGAATACCGATACAGTACAGTAGAGGCGTCCGCCTATAATTTCATGAGACCGCTGCCAACCAAGTGGGGTAACAACCTCATCAAGTAGCCTCATATCACACCTGGCGTCTTTATATAGCAGTACAAGAGCTTTATTATTGATTGTTAATTGTTGTATCCTGGCGTCTATTTCTGACGCCTTTAATGGTCTAAATTTCAATTCCATATCATCACTTCCAATACAATTTAACGGATTGAGTTAATTCCACGCCGTCAACTTTATTGCCTTTGTTAATGGCGTCTTTTATGGCATTTTTATCAATCTTGTACTCAATTTTTTTGTAATCTTGAGGCACTAGATCGTCATTCAAAACACGAACGGACGGCGGTGTTTTTCGATAAAAGAATGTAAATGTTCCGCATTTCAACTTATCTTTTTCTTGCAATTTAAGACTTGCGTCCATATTGCCGACAAGCTTTTCCATAAGTGTCTTATTTGCCTTTTGGGCTTTTTGCAGCCGTTTAATTTCTTTTTCTATTCCGTCATTATCAGATTTAAGGGATACCATTAATTTGGCGTAATTTTCACCCTTTACCTCAATGGCATCAGCGATAGAGGATATAGTATCCTCTAAAGCTTGCATATCTTCCGCCGTCTCGGCGTTCTGTGCCATTTCCTGTAGTGCCATGTAATCGTTTGTTAAATTATAAAGACTGCTCATTATTTCACCGCCTTTTGTTGTTCAACTTCTGCCATGAGTTTTTGAATCATAGCCTCTAATTTATAGATACGGCTATCTTTACTTTTAGCCTCTGCCAGGTAGTCAGAGCCTTTTCCGAACTTAAAGGCTGCGTTAACTGTGTACATTTTTTCAGAGCCTAAGCTAGCGCCAATCCCTAACATTACTCGTTCATTAGGGCGGTAGAAAGCACCTAAAGCCACTGCGTTTGCATTACGATAATGCCCATAGGATACTGCGTAAGAGGCTTTATCATTGCGATTGAATTCCAATGGGTGTAAGCCTGCAAGTGCTGCGGAGCTAGCTCCCATTTTATTCATGCGTTCGTTTGTTGCATGAATTTCATTACCAACTGTATTAGAACGATTTTCCAAATCTGTAATACGGCGTTCATGGTTTTCTGAACGATTTTCCAAAGAACGAATGTCAGCGGAATTTGCGTTTACCTTGTTGTTGGTAGCAGTAATTTTATTATTATTAGCAGTAATAGCCACATCATGATCGTTCACCACATCTCCCAACATATTCAAGCCAACAGCCAAGTCATAGATATTTTTTGCATTCTTCGCAACTTGCTTACCATTGGCATTTACTTCGTCAACTACGGCATAGAGCTGACTACCATTAACGGCATCAAGACTATCAGCTGTGATACGACCAGCGGATACATTTTGTAACTGGCGGTTGTAGTTTTTAACGCCACCAGCACCAGGGCGGTCTTGAGAGCCAAAGGATACAACTGCACTAGGTTGTTCACCAGCAAACACATGGCGTGTGCCATTGATTGTAATGCCGTCTACGCCTACCGCATCATCAGTTACGGAGTTAGTACCAATCGCTACGGAGTTTGCTTTATCTGATACTGTGTTATTTCCAATCGCTACCGCATCAATAGCAGCAGCTTTTGCGTGAGTGCCTACTGCAATAGCGCCTTGAGCATTTGTTTCAGAATTAGAGCCAAACACCAACTGTTCTTTGTCTGTACCAACCTTGTTGTTATAGCCAACTACTGCAGATTGACCACCAGCAACATCTTTGTTGTTTGCACCTAGAACCACTGTGTTTTCGCCTGTTACATTGTTGGTTCTACCGATGACTACAGAGCTTTCACCGCTTACATAAGCACCATTACCGATTGCTACTGTATCGTATGCAGCCGTCCGTGCTTGGCTACCAATTGCGGTAGTATATTCAACCAAAGCCTCCGCATGAGAGCCATAAGCAAAGCTATTCCGACCCATTGCTTTAGAATCATTGCCACCGACAAAGGCATTTGTACCGCCAGCCACATTGTTCTCACCAAAGGCAATAGCATTGGCTGCGGTGATGTTATTCAATGTACCAGCAGAGAAAGCGCTGGTATTAGAGATTGTGTTATTTGTACCGATTGCTAAGCTATCAGCCCCTGTTACAGAATTTGCGAATACAGAACCGCAAGCCAATGTAACGATCATTGTAGTAAGTGTTGTCTTTTTCATGTTTTTTTACCTCTTTGTGATATAATTTAATTGGTTATTTTAACTAGCGCCTTATAAGAGTTACCGCTCTTATAGGGCTTTTCTTTTTGCCTGACGCCGTCTTGCGTCAATTTTGTCTAGGTGTTCTAGTCGCATGAAGAAAGCTCCAAAGACCACCATTACTAGTCCGCATACGATAGCAGCAGGCGCTGTTGTATGTTCTCCGACTGCAGCAACGCCAGCAAATGCTGCGATAGCAAATGAGACGCCTTTAAACACGGCTCTTAGTTTTTGTACTGTCATATTTCCCCTTTCAATCACCTTTCTAAGTGGCTACTCCATACCTCGTATCTGTATCTTGTCCCTTTATCGCTACTTTTATAGGCAATTCCAAAAGGATATTTGCCCGCTCTTAATCCACAACGGAGCGCTTGCTGCGGTATTCCTATCCGCTTAGCGGTCTCCTCTATTGTTAAGATTTTCATGTAACTATCTAACCTCCATACATACAGGTTGATAGCCGTTTTCTGTCAAAATCTCGTGGATTTTAAGGCGTCCTTTTTGTGTCCATTTAGTGTTTACTTTAGAATCAAGGCGTCCGTCAGACCTTGTAAATGTGATTGTGTCTGATTTTGTATAACCCTTAGTCATATGTTGCTTGTACAAAATCCACTGTTCGCCGACTTTTCTTTGTAGCCCTGCCTCATGCAAGATTTTGTTTAGCTTGACCGCACTCAAATCATAGTCAGCAGCGATTTGTGTAATTGTCATAGTCGATTTAGTGGAAAGAATACGATCGACATAATCTTTCACTGGCTTGAATTCTGCAATTTGTTGTTCTTGGTAAGCAATAAGCACTTTTTGTTCATTGATTACATTGTTAGCAATCTTTAAAGCACGGCTCATTACCTTTTCAGGACTATTCCATTCTTTCTCAACTTCGATGAAATACTCTCTAGCCTCTCGACCTTTGTCATTTCTAGCTAGCATACATAACTGTTTAGCCATTTCGATTGTTAGGTTATGGTTTATAACCTCTCGACTTACATTTCTGTTGCCCTCTAATTGAACTCGGACATTTTTGTCCGCCTTGAAATCGAGGTTTTCTGTAAAGCCATATTCACACATTCTTGAAAACCATTTAGGATATGGTGTTTCAATTTCTAGGAACATATGTAAATCTCTACCGCTTACATATTGCTCATCATTCTTAGTTACATTTACAGGAATTAAGTTCATTCAATCACTCTCCTTACTTTTTGGTGCGTAATACGCAACAAATTAATTAAAAAAAATATCGCCACATTCTGATTTAGGGATGCGTAATATCTTAACCATCTCGGCTATTTCATCACTATCGAAGACTCTCTTAGACATCTTTGCATAAAAGGTCTTCGGTGTAATCCCTAGCATTTTAGCCATCTTAGCTTGTGAAATATCATTCTTGGCCAAGAGTGCTTTCAGCTCTTGTGTGTTCACCAATAGTAATCCCCCTTTCCGTTCAACACTGTTACTTGGTACGCACCTAATGTTAAAGCATAATTTGTTGCGTGTCAAGTAACTTTTGAAATATTTTTTAACTTTCTTGTTACACGATAGGTAATTTATGTTATAATTTAATTGCGGTAGATAGTAATAACATCCTATATATAGGGGGTGATTATTTATGACTATAGGTAGAAATATATATCATGCTAGAAAATTATCAGGCATGACATTAGAGGAACTATCTAAACATATAGGTATAAGCCGTCAGACATTATCAAGATATGAAAATGGGATAATTGGAAATATTCCGTCTGATAGGATAGAAAAGATAGCTATCGCATTAAATGTAAGTCCTGCTCAACTTATGGGATGGGAAGAAATGAGCGGCAGTCCTGACGAGGAATATTACACAGACCCAACCGTCAACGCATACGCCGAACAGTTGAGGACTAATCCTAATATGCGTCTCTTATTTGACGCCACCAAGGATATGACTAAAGAGGATATAGATTATGTGGTTGATTTAGTCAATCGGCTGAAAAATAAATAATCATCTTGTTGTGAAACAATGTGAAAGAGAGTGTGTAAAATGAATATAAACCTCATCTATGCGGTGCTTAGGCCTACACAAACGGCGGTACTGCATTGTAACGATGACGGCACTTATACTATATTAATCAACAGAAACAAGCCTAGAGATAAGCAGATACAAGGCGTTATGCATGAGTTATCACATATCAATAGCGATGACTTTTATAGCGACTTGCAAGCAGGTATCATAGAGCGGATAACGCATGATGCTAAACATGATGCGGATATTTCAGGTTTTACATTCTATTCTAATGTGTTGTGAGGGGAATTGTATGAAAAAGATATTTGTATTGTTATTAGTTATGGTTTGTTCTTTATTCACACCTGTATTTGCTACAAATTTTTCAAGAGTGTCAAGTGATATGACGCAAGATTGGTATGTCGATATAGACAGTGTTAATGTAATTCGATATGATCCACCGCTCTATACAATTGATGCCATTGTAAAACATGTTGATTTAGAAAAAGGTTCAATTGTATTATATCGGTTTAGATTCTTCTATGACATCGACACTAAAGCAATGAAATTATCCATGATGGAACGCAGTCGAGACGACGGAAACACTTGGGATTATATGCCTAACAGAAAAGCGGTTTATATGCCAAAAGGTACACACGGATACAGTGTAGGTGATGCTGCATTTTACACGGCTTATCTAATGTGGTTTTCTTCGCTTTAATTAAGATAAATAGCCCCCTACTCTAGTTGTTAGAATAGAGGGCTATTATTGTCTAAGGAGATGATAATATGGCAATGAAGAGAGCCAACGGTACTGGGTCAGTATTCAAAGTGAAAAACAAGCCGCTTAGGAAACCATATCGTGCCGTAGCAGTTATTGGTTGGACGGATGACGGTAAGGCAATTAGGAAAAATATCGGCTACTTTGCCACCGCCCAACAGGCATATCAGGCGTTGGACAAATATATCATTACCCCTGATGAATACGAGGCTGAAACCATAACCTTTGAGACCGCATGGGGTTGGCTATTAGAGGATAAGGAACGCCGTGGTGTTAAGATAGATAGCACTTTTGCTATGTGTAAAAAGTACTTAGCACCATTGATGGATAAGCCACTGTCGCAACTTAGAACGCCTCATCTGCAACAGATAATAGATAACAATAGCAGCCTTAAGGTTAATACACTGAAGAATATAAAATCAAAGATGACTGCTCTATATAATGTAGCTCTTATCCATGATGCGGTTCAAAGAAATTATGCAACACAAGTTGTTATCAGACCTGATGATACGGAGCAGATACATAAGCCTTATACCGCTGATGAGATTAAAATGTTATGGCAACATACAGATGATATAGATGTTAGATTGACCCTTACATATATTTACACTGGAATGAGACCAATTGAATTGGTGTTGATGCCGATCAGTGATGTGCATTTGTCGCAAAAGTATATGGTCGGTGGTGTTAAGACTGCAGCAGGTAAGAATAGAGTTATACCTATTGCGGACTGCATATTGCCTTTTGTTGAATATTTCATCAATTGTAGAGATAACGGAATGTTATGGGATAAAGCAACCAAATCATCCTATACAACTCTTGCCAGAAGGGTTTCAAAAAGGTATGGTATAAAGCACGCCCCACATGATACCAGACATACATTTATCACCATGTGCGATAACTTAGGGATTCCATCGACAATCATTAAGGCTATTGTAGGTCATAGCCGTGGTAAAAGCACAACAGAAAAAGTTTATACACATAAATCCATCTCCCAATTAATTGATGCGGTGAATTTATTGCCATATGGCGAAGATATAAACAATATGTACAAGTTAAGAATCGGTGGTGTAACAGTAGAGTAACGAACTCATTCTTAGGTGTTTTTAAGCGAATTATCATTTGAGAAACCACTAGAGACGCCTATATTCATGGATTTATAAAATATGCTCACTTGTACTCCAATCAGTAGACGATGCATTTATAGAGAATGCCGTTATATTGCGGTGTTCTCTATTTTTTTATTTATATAGTAGAGTAACGATAGAGTAACTAATCCATATCTACAAAAAAATAAAGCCTACCGAAATTAATCAGTAGGCTCTACTTAATTTATTCTATTTTATGGCCATCGCCACCAGTAATCCCCCTACCACTACTGCCAATAGATTCCGTTGTGTTTTCAGGGTCTGCATTTTCTTTTTGTCTTTCTTCACCTGCTCTATCGATTTGTTCAAAGAGTCTTCGATTTTCTTCAAGGAAGCCTGTTGCTCGATTGAGGTCTGCTTTGCTTTGGCCAATTCTTTCGCTTGTAAAGTGTTGTCCTGCTTCAATCTGTCTAATTGTGTCTGCTGCTCGACTATTGATTTCTGCGCTTCTGTCAATGTTAGATTGGATGCTTTGATTATATTCAAGGCTTTTTCGTTGTTCGCTTTCAGCTGATCGTAGGTAGTCTTCTGTAGTACCACTTTCTGTTCTGACTGGATAGATGGATTCTGTGATGTGAGTGGTTCGTTCGCCGATGCCGCCAATGAGAACCCCAACAAAAATACAAAGGATAGGAATCCACAAAGTAGGAAGTGTAACTTGTGTCGCTTTTGCATATTGAATCTCCTTTATTCTACTTTTAATTCGTTCAATCATACTTCACCTCTAATATTTAATATTGCAGTCAACTTGGGTGTCTGCCACAATGCCGCTATCCGTATATTGCCAAATAGCAACATTAGGGTAGTCGCATTCGCTAGCATATTGGGCGCACCACACTGGGATGCTAGGACATTGACTATAGAGGTATGTTTCATCGTAAAGAAGTGAGTAGCCACCATATACGCCAATGTTTTGGCGACCATGATTCCACATCGCATTAACAAATGCACTAATACAATTTGTCATATCCTGTGCCGTTAAAGTACCTTCATTGATGCGGTTGCGAAGTTCTTCGTGTTCCTCGTAGTCATGCCATATCCCTGCTGACAGATGCCAATCTGTATAGCCATAAGAGCTAAGTGTGTCATGTACCCACTGTGCTTCTTGTTCTGCCGTTTCAGTATCATAGGCATGGCTAAAATAATACACACCAACCTCTAGCCCTGCCGTGAGTGCAGTGACTATGTGTTCACGGAAGAAATCATCCTCTCGGAAGTTCTCCCCTAACTTAATAATTACAAAATCATTGCCTTCTTCTTTCGCCTGTCGCATTCGGTCTACATTGAAATACGGCGCTCCGTAGCCATTATCTTGCCAGGCCGATATATCAAATCCTTTTATCATCGTCCTTCATCCTTTCTGACATCATTGGTGGTTTATACACATCAGCAGGTTGTTCCAATTTGTCAGGTATCCCATTTGAATCCTTATCTAGCCATAACATCAAGAACCCTGTTACTGCCGCCAATACGGATGGAACATAGATATGGTCAATGATCTTGATGCCTGTATCAATCATCTTAGATTGGTTATCATCAACAACACCACTGATAAATGCCATTAAGTATTGGGCAATCACCAATATAATCGGAGTGATTATTCCGATGACTAACAGGCGTACTGCAATCACTCCATTGGGATGGATTCTAGCGATTCTTACAGAATTGTATGACTGCTTTATCATATTGATAATTTTTTGATTCATACTTTCTCCAATAAAATAGGGCCGCATAACACGGCCCTCTATAATTACTTTCTATATGTTTCCCACTTTGCTTCTAAGACATCTAGCCTTGTCTTAGCGGTATGTAGTCCTTCGCCTAGACGAGCCACATCTATCTTAGTATGTTCTCTGTCATTCTTGGATTGCTTTATTTCATCGGACATCTCCTTGATTTCCTTTTGGATTAATTCAAGAGTTACACCGATTTTGGAAAAGTAGTATATCCAACTGCCTACTAAGGTAACTACAGTCAATGCAAAGGTGAGAAACTCTATTGTAGGTGGTTGCATCATTCCGCTGTATCCTTATCATCCTTCAACAATTCTTCCATTTCATCGTGAATGCAGCCTTCCGTTGGACAAGTGCCATCTTCGTTGAGGACTGCAAAGCAGTATTCACAGATTTTCATCACTGGCACTTCTGATTGAATGTCATACATATTATTTAGCCCCTTTCAATTCTTTTAACTTAGCAATGCGTTCGGCAGCCAATTTCGTGTATTGTTCTTGTAAGTCGGCATAAGGCTTGCCAGCCATTTGTCTGTCGAGGATAGCAGATTTGATTACTTCGAATCGTAAATTATAGTACGAATTAATTTCTGCTGCTTTTTGTTGCAATGTTGGCTCGGAGATAGTTGTCTCTTCGACCTCGTAATACGAATCGTGTTCAACCATTCGCATTCCGTTCACATTGCAAAATTCAGCACATTTTGCATATAATTCAGCATCGAAGTTGTCTTTTTTTATTTGTGTTCCTAGCATTTTATACACCCCTTTTATTTCCAATATCCAACCACAAGGGCCATGATACTCCTGCAGTAATACCCAGCATTAGCCGATCTCACAGTAATTGTTGTAGTTGTTAGCTCTTCAAGTCCAGGGCTTATGTCTAAATCAAGTCTACCAGACTCCATAAACCCACTATAAGCATATAAATTTTTCGCATTAACAAATGGAATTCTAAACGAATGAGTAATCTTGTACAAACTTTTTACTACTGACGGTATGATGCGGACTCTATATTCCATCATCCCATTCGTGTATTTAATAATTTGTACATTGTCATCTCTGTAGATGCTATCGATAATGAGCATATTGTCTTTCTTTTTCAGCAATTCATTAACTTTATCATAGCTAGCGGCCATTTGTTGAAGTGCAGCTGCCATCTCGTCATTTATACCTAAATTATTTCTTGCCCAATTTTCCGTGGCGAGTTTTTCGTACTGTGCTTTAGCGCCACCATTCCAACCTCCGATATAAACACCATCACTTTGTTTGCTGCCAACATAGAGTTGGGATTTATTGGAAGTGTCATTACCATATTCCAATACATATCCGTCTCCTGGTGAATCTGCGCTGGTCACAGTCTTGAACACTACCTTGCCATTGGCATTGGTTGGCGTTCCACCTTGACCTGCTGCTACTGGTATCACTGTTGATAGATTAATAGATTGCAACTTTGCATCAACCGCAGATTTATTGTACACATCAGCCGTATTCGCCTTTGCATTGATTGATGACTGCAAGGTGCTGACATTGGACGATAACGAGGTGGATACTTGGCTGATTTTTTGGTCGACTGTAGCCCTGTTATATACATCAGTAGAATTGGCCTTGCCATTGATACTTCCTTGAATGGTGGCCAACCGATTTGTTAAATCATTGCCTACTTGTGTTTTTATGTTGGCAACATCGCCCTTTATCGCATTCACTTCTGCATGAGTGGCGAAGTCACCACCTGCTACGCCTTGTGCTTGGTCAGCATACCGCTTAGCAATCGCCGCTTGGTTAGTAGCAGTCTGTGCAGAAGTGGCCGCTTCTGTCGCTTTGGATTTCACTACCTCATTAACGGATGATACATTATCAAGGATTTCCTTAGCCTTGTTAACAGAAGCAGATACTGTAGCAATGGCATCGCTTGCCTTCGTAGCCATTTGTGTTGCTTGTGTAGCGCTTGTGCTAGCTTGGTTAGTCAATGTAGTTACATGGGCTTCTATTCCTTTTACAGTATCCAACTTAGACTGCATTTGAGTCCCTGCAGTCGCCAACACTTGGTTAACACCAGTTACCTTACTATCAGCATCAGCCAATTTGGTGTTGATGGTATTAAATAGAGCTTCGGCATCAGCCACCTTGCCAGTTACCAATTGAGCTTTTTCGGAAGCTACTTGCATTGCATTGACTGCTAGTTCCCTGTTACTTTCGGCAATACCTTTGGCGGATTCTGCTGCTGCGTGTTCATTGCGAGTATCATTGAGTAATGATTCCAATTCATCACGATACTTCTTGTAGTCCTTGATAAAATCCACCTGGCCATCATTCAAGATGAACTCCTTGTCGCTAGAGCCAAAGCCTAGACGAAGGGATTTACCGATTTCCCTAGAGTGTTCCTGCAAGATGTATACGATATGATCCAACGCCTTTTCGATGTTGTCATACGGATACTTGTCAGGAAGGTCAAGTGTTTGTGTTACCGCAGTGTCACGATACACAATGATTAATCCCCCTACAGGGATAGGGTCACCACTACGAGGATATTTCACCTTATTTCCCTCAATAGTTGTACTGGTTGTTACACTCCGTAGTACTCCATCAGCATCGGCGTACAGGACTTTTAGGTCATCTGCATTTGTGAAATCATAGGGATACTCAAATACAGTGGTATGGCCATCGCCCTTGAACTGAATGAATGTGTTTTCGCTACCTACCATAGCAATCTCCTTTCTATAAATAAAAATGGGGATTCGCTTCACTACGAACCCCCTATTAAATTATTTCTTGTGTTCTTGTCGCTTAACAAAGGCATCATGTTTCTTCTGCTCTTCACGAGTACGGATTTTCTTATCCATTGCGATTGCAGTTGCTAAGTCCAATACAGTTGCATCTGTATCAGTGAGTAACCACTTGGCCATCGTCCAAGCTCCATCTGTAAGAGTGTCGCTGAACCCACCTGGCACTAATCGGTTAACCACCTCTGTAGCACCTCTACCAACATCAGTAGGGTGTACTTTGCCTTGGCGGAAGAGTGCATCACCAAATGTTTTAGAAAGCTTAGAAGTCATAGACAAAGCTACCACCTCACTGCCACGGCTAGTGGTTGAATCGCCAGTGATAGCTGACCCTACTGCGCCCAATATGTCACGAAGGAGTGGGAAACCCTGAACAGTTGAAGAGCCAATTGATTTAATGGACTTTTTAGTAATCGTATCCACATCATCCTTATCATCGTCCCATAAGGAGCGAAGTAATGCTTCACCTACTGCTGGCAATAGAACCCAAAAGAGGAGTGAATGTGCTGCTTTCCACCAATTCCCACTATCTTTAGATAGCCACACTGATTCTAGCACCGCATTTAATACAGTGTTGGAATAACTATAAAAAGGAGTGAACAGATTGATGACTGAGCTATTTTTCCGTTGAACGGCAGCTTGGTCTTTCACATCACCGCTGCCAAAGATAGAGCGAACCATGCGGTCGCCTGCTTCAATAGCACGGCTTTCAATTTCATCAGGACTATAGCCCTCTTTAGCGATTAACTCAGCTTTCTTGGATTCGTATTCATGCATCCATATTGGCATGGATAGCATAAGGTCAGTCTCGGTGATAAAGAAGTAACCATAGCGGTTAACGGCCTCTTGCATCTCACTGGTTTTCCACGCAGCAGAATCCACCACAGTGCCTGTGTTGAATGGTGACTTGCCGTCAATCTTCATGCCATTCTTCATATCCTTATCAAGGTTTTGAATCCGTTCACGAAGGAATACAGATTTACTCATGACGAATCGTCTGTTCTCTAGTGGCCCACCAAAGTAGAATGATTTAATCGCCGTTAAAGCATTGATAGCACCCATCTTATGCATAGCAGGGATTGTGTTAAGAATATTCAACAAGGCAGTTGATGTGCGGAACATCATAATTGCAGTAGTTGAATTTTTGCGCAGCCTATTCAAAGTCCTGTCCAAAAGGCTAGTCTTACTGATCTCCGTTTGCCAGTTGTCACGCACCCATTGTTTCAAGTATTGGTGGACATCTCTGCCCAATGTTTGAACGATTGCATTCTCAACCTCATGGTGTTGAATAAGCTTGTTTACATCGGTAACCGCCTCACGCATAGCGATATGGTTAATGGATTCTGTGATGGCACTAGGGATAACATCAAGAGATAACAAGAGTTTCTTGCCTTTCACTGTAGCCATCCGTTGCTTAGTTGCACTCAGCCCCATACCCATAACGGCGTTGGAACTCATTTGAGATTTAATAATGTCTTCAATTTCATAGTCAGAGGATTTATTATCCAATCTAGGATCATACACGATTGGATAATATTGTCCTTCGATGTCACGGCCGTTGATGGTGAATTTAACTCCTTGCTCTTTCTTCATAGGTGTACCATACAATCGCTCTTGCACTTGATTTCGTTCATCAAAGTAAGAGTTGATATGATTCCAAGTGGATTCAATGAAGTTCCAATCCTTGTCATTCAAGATGTCAGCAAAAGCTTTTTCAACCTCTACTTCTGTAGTGTTGAATGTTTCAAGAACTCGTTGCCGATTGGCTTCAGTACCCCAGTTAAGAGCAGCTGAGATGACTTGTTCCTTGGTCATGTTAGAGACATCGCCAAGCTTATACCCTTTTACATTGCGAATGTTGAAGAGTTCCTTCTTGCTATAGCTATTACTAATAGCAGAAGATAGCCACTTCATCGCTATTTCTGTGCGCTCTTTAGCATCATTCGTTGCACGATTGATAGGTTCGTAGAT
>OGHW01000502.1_pt1 | contig 43423 bp, 49 predicted proteins | sample 1571641 | NCBI WGS metagenome assembly OGHW01 (sample SAMEA2582066, study PRJEB24529) | metagenome | biome: Human gut stool | place: China | collected 2011 | reverse complement strand
CTTGCGCAAGCCTTCGGTATGCTGGTAGATTGCCATGTCGAAGTCTACCTCTCTGGCCTTGAGTGGCTCAAAGTTACGAGCAGCCATATATGCATCGTACTCCATCGCCTCCATGACGGCGCGAGATGCAGACTGGTCGAACTCATCGGCACCGCGAATCACGGTATCAAGGTCGTCAACGGTTGCACGTGGCGTGTCCGTCTCTACGCCCCGGACTCGCTGGCGTGTCACTGCACCGATAGTGCCACCCATCACCATGCCGAAGCCAGCAGCAGTTAGCACATCGTCGATGTTACGCTGATAGTCACCCTGAGCAAGTACAGCTGTAAGTGCTGCGTTCTCTCCGGCAGCCAGCAGGCCAGTCTTGAGGACACGACCCATGCGGCCTATCTTGACGGCACCAGCTACAGGTGCGGCGACAACGGATGCAGCCCAGCCAACCGGATCGAGGACACCAGCCGCCAGTTGGGCAGCGAAGCCAGTGAAGCCGTTACGGGCGAGAATCTCGGCACGATCCTTATCCGCCTGTGCATTGGACATGCGGAATTGTAGCTCGGCTGGAGACTGCACACCTTGCACAATCTCCTGCGCAATCTCGTACCCATGAATGCGAGACAACTCTTCCACGGTAGACTGCGGAACTTCATAACCCTCTTGGGGTGCGAACTCGGTTGTGGCTCGCTCTAACGCGCGTTGTCCACCATAAAGAGCCCACTCACTCTCAAGGGCAGTGGTCATAACCTTATCCTGCTCTCGCTGCGCTTCCAGCTTACGCTCGGCTTCGGCTACTTGAGAGAAGGTAGGCGGCAAATGACGTTGTGCTACACCTACCCAATTCTGGCTTGGTAATTCAGCCATGTTACCTCCTTAGTTAATGCCATTCATAAAAGGCTGTCCAACACGTTGGACAACCCTTGAGTATGACACTACTTAACTTTCACCTTACCCACTTTGGCCCCAGCAACTAACTGGCCAGCACCCGGCGGGTACACTTGCATCCACCCGTTCTTGTCGATACGATTATGAATGCTCTGGCTCACGAATGCAGGTGACATCTTACCTGCGAACTTGACGTACATAGAACCGTCTGCTCGCGTCTCTACCTCGCTGATACGAGGGATACCTGCTTCACCTTGTGCCATGTTATATGCTTCTGCGCGACGAACCAGCAAGCCAGGACTGCGCTTGCCTTCCGTAGATGCAGTGCCTAACATCTCAATGAAGCCATCTGTGATACGACCAGCCTTGAAAGCTGCGTATGCTTTTGGTGACTTCTGGATGCCAGTCTTACCTAAGTTATAGGTCAAATCCATGATACCACGCTGGGTACTTGGGTGCATTGCATCGAAAGGGATAGCCCAATCTTTGGTAGGCGGTACATTCTTCTTCATGTCCTGCTTGAGAAGATGCATGGCTCGCTCCGGGGTGAGTTGTGACTGACCCGGTTTGAATGGGACTTTATCAGTACCAATCATGATGTAACCATTGGCTCTCTCCTCGGCAGTGAGGAAGTGACCGTAACCCACAGACTGACCATGTGCATCTTTGTACGGAGTGTACACACCAGCTACACGGTCGAAGCCTACGTTCATGCCATTCTCTGTCTTGGCTACATAGTTGAAGAAGTCCTGATTCTTCTTGTCGTAGCCGAACTCGAAGTTCTTCGGAAGGTTCTCGCCTGCTGCAAAGGCTGGCGACATTAAGAAGTCAGCGATACCCCGCTTCCCTACGGCTTTCGCCGTCATATCGCCCTTCTGTAGAGGCTGTGCTTGGTAGCCACCAGCGCCCCACATACGCATCTGCTGTGCCTCGAAGTTCTTCTTGGCTTCGTCGCGCTCTTTTACTTTAGCGTCGTAATGTTCTCGAAGTAAGGATTGTCCTTTAATTTCAGATAGCGGCATTGCTGGGGTGAGGGGAGTGCGACCTGAGCCAGCACGAATAACAAACATGCCACGCTTAGAGTCCACATCCACGTAGATATCTTCTTCACTCATTCCTCCAGATTGATCAAGCAACTCTTGCTTGTGATTATTAATATACTGACGAAGTGCGATAGGTACGTCTTTCTGGTTCACTCCTATAGCGTCACCTAAAGCTCGAGCGTCACCTTTTACCAACACACCTTGCGTGAAGAAACCCTCTGATAGCTGAGTGTATTGAGAGGTGAGATAGGATTGCAGGTGACGTTTGATGGTGTCGTTGTTATGACCAGCCACCTTCATGGCGCGGGCAATAGTCATAGCATCGTCTAACACAATACTGCGACCAGCCTCGCTCATGTTGTCTCCGCGTGTAAGCCAGCTACCGCCAGCGATATCATCCACAACACCCTCGACGTCCGAGGATAGCTCTTTAAGGACGGAGCCTTGTAGCTTCTCACCTTTGGCAACGTTCTGAGCGAACTCCACGGCCTGACCTACGTTGTAGCCCATCTGCAATGCGCGGTCATAGTTCTCGACAAAGGCATACTCCTTGTCACCCATGACGGCACGACGTGCATCCTCCGGGATAGAGTCGCGGGCATTCATCAGCGTCTTGAGCGCCTCCGGCTCCGTGTTCATATCCTTGAGGTTAGCAGAGGACATTTGCATCAGGGAGTCATAGCGGGCCTGAATGTTCGGGTCTTTGATGAGATCTTGCCCCAGCTTGAGGTAGCGCATCTGCTCATAACGACCACGGATAGCTTCGGCCTGATCTCCGGTAGCGCCAGTGCGCTTAATCTCATCCTCAGCCAGCTTGGTGTAGGTTCCAGCTAAAGCCTCGGCATAAGCCTTACGGTCTTCGTTACTGATATCCTGCAAGCCAAGAGGTGATCCAGTCTGACCACGTGCCAGTAAATCCTGCATCTTGGCATTCTCAGCGTTCTTCTTAGCTACACGGTCGAACAAGGATTTGATCTCACCGTCAGACCATGCAGTGCCACCAGAGATTTCATTGTGGTTCTGCATAATCTTGAGCATCTCTTCTCTATCAAGCTCACCATTAGTGAATGCCTGAATAGCTGCATCCTTCTTCTCGAAGAGTTCCACCTGATTCTGAGCGGCCCAATTTCGGTTAGCCTGAATCTCGGCAGTCTGTAGCTTACCATTACGCTGATACAAGGAAATACCATTGGCGTCCTTCAAGAATTTAGTAGCTTCAACGAATGTTGAATCACCAATAGCTGCCCGTTCCATTGCAATCTGAGCAATCATTTCTTCATACTCAGGCTTGGTAAGCTGCATGGTGACGGCTTCCTGCTGTAGCTGGTGAAGTGCCGCATCCAGTGAACTGCCAGACAAACCTTCCGTCACCATCAATACGCGAGAGTGCATTGCCTCGGTGCGCTGCTGTGCTTCCCTCTCCAGCTTGGCACTTGCCCTTGCCGCGAAGATCTTAGGCTGCTGCTCCATGAATGCGTTGGAGACAAGACGCATGGTGTCCTTATCCCCTTGCAGGCCCGGATATTGCTGGTAGACCTTGGCTTGAATGGCGTTGCGGGAGTCAACCACCTTCTGCTCCCACTCTTCGTCTGAGCCTTGGAATCGCTTGGCCTCATCCTGTAATGCGATGGTGTGGCCCAGCACATCATTCTGTAACTGCACCAGCATGTGGGCGCGAGCGCCACCCACAGTCGCATCGTCGGAAGGCATCAAGCCCTGCAAGGCGCGGTCATACTGACGTACCTTATCATCTTCAACGGCTTGCTGCATAATCTCGGTGCCAACCGTAGCGAAGGCACCAGCGGCACTAAAGATATCGTCGATGAACGATGAGCCGCTACGTCGAATTTGAGGCTCACTCACTTGGATTGCAGAGATGCCTGCCATACGAGGGCCACCCGTAGACTTCACCTGCTGCAAGCCTTGCACAGCTTGACGCTCAATTGCCATGTTTCCTCCTTATCGTCCTACTCCAGAGGAATAGGTTCTTGATTCTTTCCACGCTGTGCTCAATGCCTTCCCGGTCTTAGCACCAGAGAGGTATGAGGTGGCAGCGCTACCGACACCAGACAGCAGTGAACTAAACGCAGACGGCTTCTCAAAGCTACGCTGCTGCATCTGTCCACCTGTCTGGATTGCTTTAGCTTGGTTGATGAAACTCTGCTGCTGATTCTCAAAGTTATCAATAAGCTGAGATTGGTTCCTGCCTGCCTGCCCAGATAAATCTCCGAGCAAGGAAGAGATGGAAGCACCGCCAGTACCGGAGGCACCCGCCATTAACTCAACCTGTGCCTGCTGCTGTAGCAGTGACACTTGGTTCTGGATAATGTCTTGGTGGAACTCCTTGTTAGCCTGACGCTCCAAATCACCCAATTGACGATACTGCTCGCGGGTGTTGATCATTTGCTGCTTCCATTGCTCTTGCTGCTGCTTGCGTAGCGCCTCCGCCTCGTTACCACCAGACAAGAAACTTGTCAGGCTACTAAGCAAAGAGCCACCCATAGACAGCAGACCAGAATTAGAGAAGCCAGCCGTGGAGTCACCTAGCCAGCCCATAGCAGAGCCAAGGATGCCACTCCCTGCACCTGCGGAGGCACCCCCGGCAGCAGCAGCAGCACCGCCAGCGGCGGCACTACCCCCGAACATGCTACCGAGGGCAGCAGCGGCAGAGCCGATTATTGCCATTATACCCTCCTTTTACTTGGATTGTATGACCCTTCCCACTCGATATCCCGTAGCTGCAAGGTATGCGGCGCTACAGACTTGATACGGTATGTCGCATCTGTGCTCTTGGCACGGAGCGGGAACTTGAAGATACCCTCCTTCGGCTTGACGTAACCCACAATATTGTTGCGGGCACCACCTATGCGGTTCGATGCCTTAGCTACGCGCTTGCGCCCGGAAGCATTCGTGATCTCTACGGTGAAGTCTGGATACTTGTCCAAGTTGAGATGAACAAGTCCAATGACAGGCGTATCGATGTACGAGGTACGCCCTTGAGAATCCTTGATCACCACAGGTGTAGGCTCAAACTCTTGCGAGTAATGTTCGCCCACCACACAATGAATGATGGAGTTCTCTTCGCCAAGGTCAAAAGTGGTGTGCAACCTGTTACCGTCATCTTCATGTTGGAACAGGAAAGAGCCACCGACATAGGCAGGCCACCCTTGCGTAAGGACACACTCTAGCATCTCAGGGTGTTCAGGTGGCCACGGTAATTGACTTGAATACCAGCCATCTGACGCAGCGTCATAGGCAAAGGAAATGAGCGCCTTGCGGTCTAAGCGAATCTGGTCTTCAAGGTGGTACTCTATAGCGTCACCCATATCCATCCTCTCAAGGAATAAGCCTTGACTCCCTCGCTCGATGATGATGTACACCACCTCACTGGAGTAGAACATCGCTCGTACCTTGACGTCAGTGGGCCACACCCAGCGATGCCATGCTGCCTGCACTCGGTCAGTACCTTGCCAGAGCCAGTCATACACGTAGACCACATTGCGGTTCTTGTCCGCCATCACGAACAAGCGGTTGATGTTGGAACTTGCCACCATCGAGATGATGTTACCTTCAATCAACTTATTGACGTGACTTGTGATAGGCTGCGCCTTCTTGGTATCAGAATAGGAGTCCGTATAAAACTCCCGGATACCGGAGTAAGAACCTTCACTTGTAGCGAACATGACAGACTCACCTGTAGCCACCGGGCGAACGTGGTTGTTCACCTCAAAGGTGGTAGCAGGTTTCAGCAATGCGTTATCCTTGGTCAGCGCCTTGTCACCCGGTAGGATAAACTGAGAGTTGTCCGAGAACAACACCGTGTCGCCGTCCAAGGTGATGGCGTGCTTTAACTGGTACACCTCACTTGCATCGGAGAAGATATCAATTGGGTCAGTGTCTAGTGAGGACACTACCGTGTACCGGAAGAAGTCAAAGAAGCGAGAAGTGCGAGACATAATGACAGCCTCTCCCGCTGTTAAGCAAAGGCGATTCTGCACCATAAACATCCCACCCAAGCATTGCGGCACCTCCTCATCTATAAAAGATGGCATAGGGTTGGTTAGGTCGTCACCGACCCGACGATCTTCCCAATCACCTTGGCGGATCTTGAATTGCGCCACACCTCCGACGATGCCTGTGCGCTCGATGATATAGGGCATGGTGTTCTTGTCAAAGCCCAACTTCACATCTGCTGCAATTGTTTCCTTCCACGTAACAAGGTTACCCTCGGACTTCTCTGCTACAAGCCAGTAGCGAGATTCAGGCTTGCTACCCGTAGGCCACACCTGCACCTTGTAGCCTTCTGGTGCTTTACTCGGTAGCAGGTCAGTGGAGGTAACTTTGTACTTGATAGCCACCAAGTCTCTTCCTTTCGCACCATCCTCGGTGCTCACAGTGAAGTCAGTGTTACCATCCTTGCGGGTGATCACAATTGTAGTACCCATCCGGGATACATCATACTGTGACACACCATCCCATTGCTGTAGTTGCACGAATAACTGCTCTGCGATAACCTCGGTTCGGATAGTTTCTACATGACTTGCTTCCCCGCCATCCTTTGTCTTGTACTCGGCAGCAACCTGACCATTAATAGTGATCTGGTACTTCGTACCGTAATTGCCATAAGCACAGAAGACTAGGGCAGTCGAACCAACCTTTGGGGATCGCTCTTCTCTCGCACGGACGACCTTCCTGCGGTTAAGCATAAAGGTTACATCTGCAATAGTCATGAACTGTACATCTTCCCTTGGGTTCTGCACTTCGCTAAGGTAGACCATAGGTGCGTCGGAAGAGGTGACATTGCAGCGATTACCCTTGCGATCAAAGATTTCAGGGATTGCACCTTGCTTCATGACGAAGAAGTATTCCTCATCGCCGTCACCTCGACGGTAATGGTGGAATGCCATGTTGTCATCGCCTTTTGCCATCAGTTTGTTCAGGTGAGTTGTTCCCATGCGGGACTTAGTCCCATCGACAACATCTGGAACCATGTTAACCATATCCGTGCATTGCCCGTCAAGGCGAACGGCTGGCGGTTGCTGGCTGATACCTTGAATCTGCCTGCCTAATGAGCCTTGAACTTCCATCATAACCTCCAAGGACGTGGTGGATAACTGTCATAAGGTGCGTGTGAGTAGGCCGGGACATTCTGGTAGCCCCCTGCCATGACACCAAACTGACGCTGCGTCGGATTGTGGACTAGCATGTTGAGTCGCTTCTGTGCCGACTGCTCTGCTTGTACACTCACAAGTAACTGGCTGGCGATAGTCTGGTGAACTTGCAGTTTAGTCTTGTCTGCATCTTTGGAGGTGATGAACTCACACGCTGCCTGGTACGCAATAGCCTGCATGACGCTGGTAGGTAGATGCTCGAAAGGCAGCATTACAACCAAAGTCAGCCGAATACGACCATCACGATTCACATGCCCTCGCATATCAAACGTGTGGTTCCACGTAGAGTACAGCTTGCCAGCACGCAAAGTCATAGGTACTTTCAGGTCATTCAGCCCGTAGCATTGCAGGACGGACAGCGTATTGTTAGGCAGATTGACCTCTCCGTTCTGATCGGGTGCAATGTTCCAGTTAGGTTCACGATTGAACCACCAACCGTTACCCTGATTATACTGGAAACGCTGTGATACAAGGTCAATGATCTTGTTCGCATCCTCTGCATCCAAGTCCCCTGAATCCAGAGAGTCAACACCCTCACGACCAATGGCACGCATACAGAGGTTTACCGCTTCCAGCTTACTATCAACGATGCCGAACGTGGCATCAGACATTAACGCGGACACATCACTAGGTTGAATAAGTGGCATGAATCCTCCTAACAAAAGAACCCCACCTACGCAAAGTAGATGGGGCATAGGTTATTACTCAGTCGGCTTCATTGCAGTCGGCTTGATATCGTTAGCCATCACCGCGCGAACAGCAGAGACCAGATCTTCCGCCTGGAGCCCTGCAGCACCAGCGGTAGCAGCCTGCTTGACGTACACAGCCTTACGCATTGCTCGGTTAAGAACCTGAGTATGCTGTTCCGCACCAGAAGTTTCAACTGCACCAGTAGTAGGGTTACGCTTAGTGGTCACTACAGACACAGCTTCCCAACGATCAGGGATCGCACCTTCGGACAGGAAGGTATCGATGTAGTAAGTCTTCTCTTTCTTCTCGTAGAAGATATCACCAGTCACATCGATGGAGCGGCCAACCAGCAGCGCATCAGCGGTGAACAGCACAGCAATTGCACCATTCATACTCGCAGTGGAGTCGTAGCGATAACCATTGTCTTCGTTGGACAGCAGGTGGTGTGCCTGACTTGAAGTGAATTTCGGGAAGCGGTTAGACGGGATAACCGGGCAGTTGTAGGAAGACAAGGTGAAACCCTGAATGGTAGCACCAGACTGGCTGATAGTATAAGTCTTATCTACAATACGGTCTGCATCACGCAGCACGTTGAAGTAACGCCACGGCATCAGGATTGCTACATCAGAGATGTCAACTTCCTGCTCAAGCTGCTGCTCCAGAGCGAACTCTACAGCGGCCATTACATACTGCGGGTTAATCAGTGCCTCTCCTTCGTCGACCTCTACATTGATAGAGAAGCCGTGACCCTTAACGCGCGGAGTGTTACGTTTGGCCTTGGTATTGCTGGTACCACCAAGCAGCATCTGCTGAATCAGCATCTCATCTTCCATACGTTTCAGTTGCTTAGCTTGGTTTGCTGCCAGCTTCGGTTTCAGGCTGTCAATGTCGCCCTGCACGTCATGCAGGTGTGCAACAGTGTTACGAGCGATAACGGTCGCATCGATCACCAGTTGGTTTTTATCCGCCTGAGTAGAGGTAGCAGCCGGGGACTGACCCGGAGCCAGCACCTGCAACTCAGTCTCACCGAGATATTTGTTGCTAACGGTGTTGGTGCCAGTCACGGACTGTACGTCAAAGTAAGACATGATGTTCTCACCCTTGAGGTACTGCTCGTTAACCTTGCCGTTGAACTTCTCAATCAGCAGGCTATCGACTTCACCAGAAGCGGAAACGGCAACGTTAGTCAGATTGTTAGGGGTGCTCATGTATTAGAATCTCCTTATAAATCAAGTTGATACTAGGGAGGCAGATTCCTCCCTTCTATAGTGTCACCTAAATAGGCTTACAGGCCTTTAGCCATGCCAGCGCGGCGGCGGGCATCCAGTTTGGCCTGTGCTTCTGCGGCAGCTTTACGGTCACGACCGAAGCGCTGACTCAGTTGCGAGATCTCCCGGATATACTCCTGTGCAGAGAGAGGAGAGTTGTCCGATGCATCCACGGCAGGCGCAGACGGCTGAACGAGAGTGACCTCATCATCGCCCTGTGCAGCCTTGCGACGTGCTTCCAGTTCACGCACAGCATACATCTGGAGATACTGGTTCCCGGACTGCATCACTGCATTGAAGGCGGTAAGCTCATCGTCACTAAGAGATTCAAGCGCCCACTCCTCCAGACGGTTCCAACCTTCTTCCCCTCCGCACTCTTTGGAGATATCGGTGAAGCGCTGCACGTCTGCGGCCTCACGCTCCTTGGCTTCGTTCTCAGAGCGGAGCATGAATGCCTCGTTCTGTGCCCTGAGGCCAGACAGGTATGCGTCCACGGCGAACTTGCCGAAGGCATCATACAGCTTCTGCTTCGTCTCTTCTGACAAAGAGAAGTCGCCATCCTTAGCGTAAAGCTCGGCAGCGATAGCGTGGGCGTCAAGGCCTTTTGCCTTGAGTTCTTCCTCCACGTCCTGCGGCACTTCAATGGTGACTTCTTCGCCACCAAAGAAATAGCTTACTTCTTCTTGAGACGACTCAGTAGGCTTGTCTTCCTCTTTGCCTTCTCCTTCTGGAGTCTCGCCTTTAGGGTCTTCTCCTCCGGCGTCTCCAGCGTCAGTGTCGCCAGTGTCGCTTTGTACATCAGTGTTAGTGTCAACAGTGTCAGTATCAGTGGTAACATCAGCGGTTGCCTCCTGAGCCTCTTCCGACGCAGCGCCGGAAGTCGGATGAGTGGTAGTTGGTTCAGTGAATGAGAAAGCCATTAGCCCTCCTGCATTGATTGTTGAATCACACCGGGAATAGCCTTAGCTACGCCCTCGTTAAGTAGGTTCTCCTGCTGTCCTTCTGCTTGGCGTGCTGCCTCTTGCTGTAGCTCTTCCTCTGTCTTGAAGAAAGGAAGTTCAGCAGAGATCTGCCCACGTACCCAATCCATGTAGTCCGGCCATTTGACCGCCTGCTGTACAGGCTCAGGCCACTGCATAGGTAAGGCCATGTACTGAGAGAAGTCAGCCAGCTTTTCAAGCTCCGCCATGCGCCCCAGCGCTTCGATGCCAGTGATAATCACAGGGTCGATTAACTCGGAGGTCAAGGTCTTGCCTACCTCGTTCAAGCCCCACAAGGCGATAGGCGTCTGCATAGTCATGGCGAACAAGGAGTATGCACCGCCCATGTTCTGCTCTACTTCCAGCGCATCACGCTTAATCTCTACGGCAGTCACACGCTCCGCATCACGACGCACCAAGGACTCCATCATGAAGACGATACCGATGCGGCGGGTGTATGTCTCTAGCACTTGGGCGATAGGCGTAAGGTCAGCATACTTGCCAAGCTGTACAATGTGGATATCTTCTTCCACACCTGTGATAACCTCACCCGTACCAGAGTTGACGAAGTGATCTACGTCAGTCTGCGCACCGGGACGAATCAGGTATTTGATATCCGCCATAAGTGCAACACCGCGTGCCACTGCTTCGGATAAGAACTGGACAACGAACAAGTCGCCAGAGTAGTCCTCCATCAGCGGGCGGCCCCAATCTTCACCATATGAGCGCTTCCAAGTCAGTACGATGAAAGGCAACTTCTCGGTCTTGACTCGGCTCTTCGTGCCTACCGGGATATCATCAGCAGATTGATTGACCTCCCAAAAACCGTCACCCTCATAGTGAGCATGGGTATACAGCTTGACCTCATCATCCTTCTTGCACATCTTGCCACGCATACTGACTTCGATAGCCATACGGGTGGCTGGGTCGAATGTGCGAAGTGCTTTCTTCTGGAGTAGGATAATATCCAGTAATTCACCATTAGTATCCCGGTTCACCACATAGTGGTGCATAGGGATGGTGCTGATATTACCCTTGCTCGGCTTGAACAACATGCAGTTCCCAGCAACGATGAGGTGTTTGAATGCCTCGACGATTGCAGGGCGGAACTGACGCTGCTCAAGTGATTTCATAGCTGCCATCTCCACGCGGGCAAACATAGTCGCCAGCTTGGTCTTATTCAGGCCAGCCTTTGATAACTGCTCCTCACCTTTGGTGGTAAGGTCAACACGGAAGAAAGATCGCTGTGCAGGGAATAGAACCTGTGCCAGCTTATTTGCTAAATGGTTAGTGGCTTGCGCTCCTGTACCCTGCCACCCATTCTGAGAGGTTTCATTGTCACCATCGTCATTCAACAGGTAAGGCAGGGATAACTTAGCGTAATGCTTCGCCCGGTCAAGGAAAGGATTACGTTTGGTTACGAATTTCTCCCACAGCTTTGGAATCTTCGAGCGCTTGCCACCGTACTTCATGTCGGTGTTTGGCCCCATATTACACTCCTAAGCTGGAGGCCACAGGGCGAACCAGACCGCGCTTACCTTTAGCGCCAGCCTGAGAATCCTCTTCGCCGTGACCGATCTGGATATCTTCTGCGCCAACTTCCTGCTGACGCTCAAGCTGCTGTGCAGGCACTTTGGTTTCTAAGCTAACTGGTTTCTGGCTCGTACCGAGCACACCACCAACAACTTTACCTACTGCCTTAACAGCCTTCTTAACTACACCCATGTTATCTCCTTAGAACTTTAGGTTATACACAGTGCCGAACGACTCAAAGCCTAAGCGCTCATACATACGTCCGACTCGTTCTTCGTTGATACCGGAGGCGATGGACAGGCGCACCTCACAGCACGCCATAGACTCAGCCCATTCTACGTATTGCTTGACTAAGCGGTAGCCGAGGGGTGTTCCTCGTCTCTCTGGTGTGATGTAGAACAGGTAGTCACTTGCCACCATAGCTGGGTTCCAAGGTGCCATAGGGTGCGCAGCAGCCCATAAGAAGCCTACGACCTCACCATCCAACACAGCCACCCATAGGAATAAATCATCCCGCATGTAGGCTTCGCATAGGTGATGGGCGCTCATCTCGGCATCCCATACAGCAGAGTGATGGGCCGTAGACTTAACCTCTTCTTCAACGTACCGATTACCAAGATTGATAATCGAAGGGATATCAAGGAACGATGCAGGACGAATCATGGTGTCACCACGATCTGTGCATTGATACAGTTCATAATGTACCGTTTACACTCATCCCATTGCAATTGCTCTGGAGTCTTATCTGGTGCCGGGTGTGAAGGCCGGAGAATCATCTCCAGCATTTCCATAGCTTCCAGACTAATCGTCGGCTTCTTCGTCTGTGCCATACAGTTCCTCGACTTTCTCTTTGATAGCCTCTACGGAGAGGCCAAGTTCTTCTGCGTCAGCGAGCAGAGTATACGGCGGGACAATCCCGCAAGCATAAGACTCGAACAGAGCCTCTGCCACCTCGACAGCGCGAGTTGCTTTCATTGAATCAAAAGACATAATTGCTCCTTTTTTTTTTTTTTTTTAGTTGCGAGTATAAGGAGTCTAGTTCTTCTGATTGATAGCTGCCCATGTAATAGTATTGCTCAATAGCTTCTATTAACAATTCAAGCTGCTCTTTATTCAAATCAATAGACATCTGGTTCCTCCTTATCGTGGCGTAACTCTCCGGCCTTGGGAAGTCTCAGGACTCCCTTGCTAGATTCCTGTAACGCCTTGACAGCGAAGATCTTCCCGATGACATTCAACTCGCCACCATGTTTAATATCATGATACATACGCTCGGCATCTTCATGCGTCCAACCCCTGCCGAGCATAGCTTTGACAGTCTTGCCACCTTTCCATTTAAAGATGAGGTTGGCAACCTTGCCTTTGTACTTACCTTTACCTTCTTCCCACCCGATGCAGGTAAGGTCATAGCTTACCATGCGGACGATCTTGGTCTGGCGGTAGCCCTTGTGGCCCGCCTCATAGTCGCAGTCCAGCTTGAACACAGCACCCTCACGACCTGCATCGATGTGCATCTTAGCGAATGCTTCAACCTCTGCCTCGTTGTGGCAAGGAGTGATAGGCAGGATGTTGTCCAACGTGTTGGACACCAGTTCGCCTAAGCGCCGCTCTAGTGCTGCATGGCGTTTAAGGAATGTAACATCCGTATATCCATCAGTGAATGCCTTTATTGTCAGCATGTCAAAGAAGTCTATGTACAAGTTATCCTTGATTTGCTGACCGATGTAATCAAGAGGCTCTGTCCGGTTAGGGTTCACCACACCAGAGAGTGCTTCAAGGTAGATATCAACGGCCATAGACTGCAACTCACCAAGATAAATGCCAGCCGGAAAGGAAGCAAATCTTTGTTCGAGTGCTTCAACGTTTGCCAGTTTCTTACCAGTGCGACCAAAAATGCCAACGACACTATCAGCGCGAACAACAACAGCAGAGAATATACCATCACGTTTCACCTGTCCATATACGGGGAATTTAATCTTACTATCCGGCACTTCATCCCGGTGCTTAACCAGCATAACTGGCTTAGTGCGGTGGTCTTCTGGTAGGCCAATGAAAGAGAAGATATCCATCAGTATACCTCCAGTAAGACTTCATAGGCTGAGATAATCTGAGTTACAGCCTTGTCAATCTCACCTTCTTCAAGGTTCACATCGATAACCCAAAACTCTTCACCGGGTAAATCCTCAGCACGGATATAGTCACGGCTGTCTCCTTCGAAGGTGTAACCATCTCTGTGTAGGCGAACCAGCATTATAGTCTCACCAGCTTCAAGTGCTGGCTTGAGTTCATCCGGGAAGCCGCCGTCAGACAGAACCACTCCATAGGGCTTCAATTGGTTGACTCGCTGCAACATACGTTTACCGAAGTATTGCTCTCCGAACAAAGGCTTGCACCACTGCTCCGAGATGTGGATGAAGAATTGACGTGGAGACAGGCCACCTAAGAGCTCACATGGTTTCTCTTTTGTCTCGCGGTCATTGTACAAACCGACAAACTCATCATACTTGGAGCCTAACACCGCCTTTGCGATATCCCACATAGGCTCCTTCATTGATGCCAACTTGAACGCTTTGCTGGCCTCAGCCATGCGTTTGGCGATTGTGTCTTTGCCTGCACCCGGAGGGGCATTAAGAACAATAATCATATTTACCTCCTATTGACAGTATACAATCAAGGGTAGTCGAAACCACCCTTTGTTCTATAGTGTCACTTAAATCTTGCCAATCCAGCGACCTTCGCTATTGGTCTGCATCGGGACAATCTGCGGTACGCCTTCGATGATCACAAGGCAACCCAGCGCTGGCTTGTATTTGGACTCCTTGCCATATGAGAAGGCGCGGGAATCCTCATCCACAAGACAACCGCCCTGTGCCGCCCAATACTGCTCATGCGTATTCCGGGCATACTCGATAGACATTTTGCCATGCAAGTGACCACACACCAAGTTCATGCGCTCATGTGCGGCGTCGCCCAGCACGACCCCGGCAGGCTGGTGCTTGAAGGCAACCTGCTCACCGTTCGGCAGTTCGAGGACGTGCGTATGCTGCCATTCCCAGCGCTCGCCGCCACCCTGCGGGAAGAACACTTCGCGGTATGTGCGGAGGTACTGCACCGGGATACCGTGCGAGTGTGCCTTGCGGAAGTGCATAGAGCCGTGGTTCGAGTGACACAGGCGCATCACCGGGAACATAGCGTGTAGCTTCGCCATGAAGACACGTGCCTTCTCTAGCTCCATGCCCGCAGAGTCTAGGTTAGGGTCTGAATCGTGGAAGGACATAGCGTGCTTATCTGCTTCATCTCCGAGGTGGACAACGGTATCCGGGCGGAACCGCGCAGCCACTGCTGCCAGAAACTCCAGAGTATCCGGGTGCTCATACGGAGCGTGAGTATCAGGGATTACCAGTACGCTTCGATGAGCCGACTCAGGCATTGGTGCAACAGCCAGATCTTCATAGCGATCAGGAGTGCGCAGCTTACGTGCTTCTTTGATACGCTTATTCTCTGGAAGAAGGGACTGATATGCGTCGCCATTCTTCTTCTTCGTCTTGAACTGACCATGCCAGTAGCGTGCCAGTTGGCGCGTGATCTTCTTACCCACTGGATGCGCAGATAAGATGCGTGCCATTTCATTGTAGTTAACATTTCCGTGCTCGTCGGTAGCCTGCTCAATTGCACTCAGCACCTCGGAGTCTTTGTACAGGGAGCGTAGCTTACCCAACTTTACCTCCTGCTTTCTTCTTTGCGTATGCCAAGCGAGCCTTGCGATTGCGAGCCTCGCGCTTCTCTGCCTCAGTCTGGTGCTTATGATAGATCCAACCAGTACGAGGTATTTGGTGGTACTCAAGGTAGTCTGCTAAGTTACGCAATACCTTAATCACTTCACGTGGATTATTACCTGCCTTGCAGTAAGACTGCGCATAGGCTTCAATCTTACCGATACCGCCATTGCACCCTCTACAAAGGCAGGCCCTTACTATACCAGTGTTATGGTCATGATCTACGACACGGTTAACCTTGGTAATCATTTTAAGATGCCCTCCACAAATAGGGCATTTCCACTTCTGCGCCTCGCATAGTTCATCACGAACCATAGCGAGATCCGTTTGCTTCATCTTACGCACGTTGTACTCCTCTGGTAATACGGGAGATTTGAGATGTACCTACAGAATACAAGTCAGCTATGCGTTTGAGGGTATAACCTTCGGCACGTAGCCTCTTGATGTCCAAGACTTGCTCATCTGAGAGGACACATCTCCCGTTCTTCTCACCCGGCATACCACCCTTGTAGGCGCGCCCTCGCTCTGCCATGTCTCGCATGTTGTCGGCGTGGGTTCCTACCTCAAGGTGCTTTGGGTTTATGCAACGTGCATTGTCACAGGTGTGGCGTATTACTAAATCTTTAGGTAGATCTTCTGGATGAATACCGTTAACCTTGCAGTAAACTACTCGGTGTTTCGTGGTGTACTTCTTCTTACCATCACGGCCTTTGTAATATGCCGTGGCATAACCTATGCCAAAACCTTTACAACCGTGGTCAATGCATCCACTCATTCTCGTCGTCTCCCCACAGGATAGGGTTCTTGTCGGCTCGCCACACATCTCCCTTGAAACGAGCCATGTGAGCCAAGCGCCCACACTCAAGCATCAAGTCGAACGCCTTGCCGATACGATAAGTCCCCCTATGGTTTCTAAGTTTGACTGCACCATGCCCGAACTTATCCTTGTAGGCACCGAGCACAGCCATGTAAAGTTCCTTCTCAGTCTTGCAGCCGTCAAGCAGCTTATGGGCAAAGGCAGCACCCTTGCCCGGTACCCCAGCATAGTTATCAATGTCGTCGCCGATGATCATTTGTGCATAGAAGAACTTGAGTCCAGCACCTTTAAGATCTTTGACCTGACCATTAGTCTTGCGGCGTAACTCAAGCCAGCCCATCTGGTCTACCCACTTCAAGTCGCTGCCCGGTTGTAGATGCCAGCCGGGTACAATCATCAGGTCTTTATCTGCGGACACGATAACAGTGTCGGAGAATGCCTTGTGCTCAGGACTACCAACTTCGAACTCGTTACCATTCTCCTGTAGGAATCGTCGATGCGCATCCCATTGCGCTATGCTCATCAAGTCGTCAGCTTCTTCACCATCGGCAAGATCTGCCCTGTGTACCCGCATAAGGTGCTCGCGCATCTCATAGAAGAATGGCGGCTTCTCTGCCTTACGTGTACCCTTGTATGGCTTAGTGAAGGCCAGACGCAGACGGAAGTTAGCATCAGACTTGGTGAGGAAGATGCGAGCGGCATCGCATTCTGCGCCGTACACCCAAGAGTTGAGCATAGAGTTGACGCGATCACATGCCTGCTTGCATTCAGGTGTATCTTCGATGCGAGCCACTTGACCAGCCTTCACACGTGTCATAGCTCGCACCAAGGTCATATCACTGATAGTGTAACCAATGATATAAGGAATCATATCTCCGTCTATGAGAGCGATTCTTTTACCGTTAGTCGGCCACACTATCAGGTTGTTGTCTTCAGAAACTTCGGCACCAAAGTTAAATAAAGGTCTGCTCATACCACCTCCTTATAACGTGGAGAGTGGTGAAGTTCTAGCTTTGCCTTGGTGTAGGCTGAGATGGCCTCTTCCTTGGTAGAATAAGTGCCAATATCTTTCCTAGCACCTTTAACTTGGATACGAACGCGCCAACCTATCTTAGTCAGATAACAACCGAAGTGCATACGATTCTCTGCATTCTCTGCTGCATCAACATCTGCTAGGTTAGCTGGTTTGTTGTTCTGACGATTACCATCTAGGTGATCCACATTGACAGGCCAGTACCCATGCGTCAAGAAGAACACTACGCGGTGAGCGTACAACTTCTTGCCCATAATGGTACTTTGATAATAGCCATCAGGTTTTAAGCAAGCAAGTGCGGGCTGACCTACACGAACTCTTCTCGCTGTTCTAACTTTCCACACGAGGCCACTAGGACTTTCTTCGTTAACAGCAAGGGTTGCTCGCAAGTACTCTTCGAGTTGCATGTCCACTCCTTCAGCACATGTTCACGCAACCACTCCCGTGCCCAAGTAAGAGGGTGTATATCATCTAAATAACATACATGCTCTGGTAGCAAGTAGTTATGTAAGTAAATATCCTCTCCTAACAAGATGGTAATAAGATAACCACGGTGCAGGGGTGAGAAGTCTACGTGAATCCGGAAACGATCTTCAATAGTCGGCATAATTCATTCTCCAATAACTATTACGCAAAAGACCCTGCCTACACTAAGGCAGACAGGGCATCAATTATTTAAAACTCTTCCTCTTCGCTTACCGGGGTATCTACCGGTGCAGCTACTTCTTCTACTGACGGAGCTTCAGCTTCTTTAGATTCTGCAACTTTCACTGGCTTACCAGCAGCAACCCAATCCAGGAATTCAGCAACGATGTTTGCCTTACCGATCTGTGCCTTGTCAGCCTGATCACCGTACATTGCACGTGCGAACTCCAGACCAGCGGCGAAGTTACCCATGCTGTCAATCTTAGCCTGTGCTTCTTCGCGGGTGTCGTAAGCTTTGGTGCCAGCTACCAGCGCTCCTGCTTCGTCAACAATGATGAAGGACTCAACAACTTCCAGTTTACCAGCTTTGACAACACGGTTAGACAGGGTTTCGATAGTGAACATATTTTAATCTCCTTCTTAAATTTGTGGCGAATTGCCGTTATCTTCTTCTATAGTGTCCCCTAAATCGAGGACACCGAACTTGTCCAACGTGTTGGACTTACAGGACAGTGTTGACCTGACGGATATCGGACACCGGAACGGATACGCCATGGCGCGCTCCGGTTTCCGGGTTGGTGTAGTTTACGACGTGCTGACCTTCACGCACAATGTAGTGCAGGTCTGGATACGAATCACCTTCGGAGAAGCACATAAAGCTAGTGCCTGCCAGAGTCGTCACGCCCGGCTTATAGTGCAGAGTTACAACTTCAACTTTCATTTAACCTCCTATTAATATTCTGCGTCTTCATCCATAGCCGGAGCCGGGACGTCCTGCGCCGGAACTTCCTGCGGTACAGCAGCACCAGTGTCCAGAGGCTGACGATCTTCTGGAGTTGCGTCACCGTCTTTCTTCTTGGCCTTCTTCCAGTCTGCATCGGCAGCACGTGCCTCAGCAATGATCGCTTCAACGTGTGAGCCAGCAACGGACAAGTTCTTGCCGCGCGGAGTCTCGTTCAGCAGGTACTGGCGAACCAGATGCGCCGGGATAGAGTCGATAACCTCACGAGTCAGCTTGTCGAAGGTGATATGACCAGTCATGGACAGACCTTCTTCTTCAACCTGCGCCAACACCAGCTTCTTGAGTTTATCCGGCATACCGCCGAAGCCTTTCCAGTTAACGTACTTGAAGGTGCCGTCTTCATTCTTACCACCCTTCTCATCGCCAACCATGCTAGCTAGCATGCACTCTCCGATGAAGTCATCGAAGCCGCCGAGAAGCTCTTTCGGGTCAACTGCGTTAAGGAACTTAGTCAGGATCGCCCTGTCACCAGACTTCAGCGGAACTGCCATCCACTGCTCCATACGAGAGCCATCATCATTCTTGTCGTTGTCACCCATCAGGACAACCTTGACCAGCACAAAGTTAGCAGGCTTCTTAACTTCGGTGGTGTTGCCTTTCTTGAAGATGTCTTGGAAGGAACCAACGTGAATGATGCCAGAGATCACAGCCTCATGCTCACCAACTTCCGGGTTCTTAAATACACCACCAGTAGCTTGAGCAACCTCAGCACCAAAATCAAAATTACGAGCCATTAATTTATTCCTCCTTTGGTTACACGATACAATCAAGGGCAACCTATTGCTGCCCTTTGTTCTATAGTGTCACCTAATTACCGGTGCTTGATCTTGATGTTCCAACCATAACCTAGTGCAATATAGGTACTCCAATCCGGGTGGCCGGGGTACAGGTAGGCTCTCACTTGGTCAGGTTATCCAGTTCCATATTGAGCATGACAAGCTCACGCTTCAATTCGTTAGATGCACCCTGTGCAACCATTGCGATGGTGCGCTTGGTCTCAGCCAGTTCGGCCTCCATCTTAGCCAGCTTGGCCTGATACTCTTCATCCAGCTTCGCCTTAGCTGCGTAGTAAGAGTTGTGGGCAGCAATCATGTTCTCGCTACGCTTCTCCTCAACAGCAACCTGCTGGTCTTCAACCACAGCGATGCGGTCTTTGATTGCATTGATTGCCTTGTTACGGATACGAGTGGACAGGTTATGGAAGAATTGAGACAGTACTACCAGAGTAGTTACCATAGACATAATTATATCTCCTATATTTACTTAATTACCTATACTACCTTAATAACCTAGATTACCTAGGCTATCCTTCTATAGTGTCACCTAAATCAAGGATGCATTAATTTGTGACGGATAAGTTCATGGCGCTTCTTGTCCATGTAAGCAATGCGACTGCCACATACGTCAGGGTTGAACTCTAACACAGGAACGAAAGGAGTAATACCACCATGCTCCCACTTGATATCTTTACCATCGAACCACACCATGTTCATATTGCAATCGTGCTTACGCACATGATCTTGGATGGTTTCAGATTTAGAAAGAAGCAAATCAAGCTGGCAATTACGCATCTTCACTTTCATGCAGCTAAGGAACATAGCCTGAAAGGAGATAGGGTTGAGTTCATAACCTAAATTAATACCGTAGGATTGGTAAAGTTTGGTACTAAATCCCATAATTGCCATATCTTCCGAGATAGTTTCCATGATTCCGTGCGCCTGAGACTCTGCCATAGAACCTACAGGCAACACCATAGCATAGTCTTTAGGTGTTACTCCGTACAGGGCATCACGAACTGCACCACCTACCGGGAAGAATTGTAGACCAGTGATACCATACACAAGATTGTAAACTTTCTTGAGCATCTTAGTGTTCAGTTCATTCATTATATTTCCTCCAGTTAAGTTATTCATAAAGGCACCTCGTAAGATGCCTTGAGTGTAACTCAGTGAGTTTCTTTCCAGCTTGCGCCAATCTTATATTCGCCAGCCATAGGGCAGCGCATGTTCAGATACTTGCCAGCCCAAGTCATTGCATCAGCGATAATATGACCAGCACGGTGATATTTACGCTGACAACGCAGCACACCAGCATCGTGATCAACGCTAACGAGGTTGGCAGCAGACCACATCCGGCCTTCTGAATCGACATGTACACGTTTCTCCTCTGGATCGAACACAGCTTTGATAGCTGACTTCTCATTTTCGAAGCCTTCCAAGGTGAAGGGTAGCTCATAGTCAAGGTACAAGACCTCTTCTTCTGGAACCTCCATCTGGATTTCATCGTGGACGTTGGCTACACCACAAGGGTTTCCCATATCATCAAGTGCCACCCCTTCTCTGCGCATACCAGCAAAGGCTTTCACCAGTGCATATTTCATACACAGGGAGCCTGTCATTTGGAGCAGTACGTTCAGCATGGTGTGCTCTTTGAGTTCACCGTTAGCCATACGGATGCGGCCCCAATGACCATCCGGCGCTTGAAGGTAGCCGAACTTATTCCCGGCAGCGATAACATTCTCACGAAGTCGGGCCAGTGATGGTAGCTCAATCTCAAAACGAGCCACCACTTCCTTCATCTCCTCCTCCGTGACGCCACAAACTGCCGCTAGGTTGGCAATACCGGAGCCATACAGGAAGGCGTAGATGAAAGTCTTCGCCATGTCACGCTTCGGCAGGCCAGCTTTAAGCTGGTTATGGGTGTGAATGTCACCGTGCAGTACGATCTCTTGGTATTCAGGGTCATTCATGAAGTGCGATAATACACGCAACTCCAGACCTGCGCCATCGCAGCCAAGGATTAGCTTACCTTTTCCTGCAATGAATAAATCACGAAGAGGGTATAAGCCACGGGCTGGGATATTAACAACATTACGATGCCGCATACGGAAAGTAGAAGTTCCAATACTGATAGCAACGGCAGGAACACGCCACTCACCATCGTCCTTATCAGACGTAGGCCAGCACCCATAGGTTTCGTAGTACGTTTGTGCATTGATGCCAAGCTCTTTGTTGAAGGCTACAGGTATAAGGCCGCGACACTTTCGTACACCAGCCTGCGAGGGCCAACGCCCCGATGCATTGAAGGTTTCAACGTCACCACGGTTGAGGATCTGACCGCGACGGGATACGAGTATGTACCATGCAGCGATACCCAAGCACCAATCGGGGACTGCTTTACCTTCACGTGCGGCTCTTTCCTTCCAAACAGCAATCGACTTCTCATTGATCTTACCACTCCAAGGTTTAGGCGGTACACCATTCTCGTCGATGTACGCCTGCTCTGTGTCGTTGAACTCTACGCCTCGCCATCCGAAGCCATAGAGTACCTGCTTCACCGTGTCACGGTTCCCTAGTGGGATCTCTTCAAAGGTGACTGGTGAGTAAGGGCCAATGTGCTTGATGCTTGGCGTGTCATTAATATTTCCTCTAATGTGAGGAAAATCTTTCTTGACAGTAGCAGACCAATCTCCCGACTTAGTGGTGACGGCCCATACAGTCTTCCTATCACCCCTACGTTCTGCATGTAAGAAGGTGTCTTCTGAGAGCCTCGTACCCAACGAATGTAACGCAGCGTAACTGTTTGCTGCATCGATTTGCTCCTCCTTCTCTTGTGGCTTGAACGGCTGTGACTTGATACGCATAGGCATGTGCGGGCGGAATGCTGCTACTGTCTCGTCAATCTTCTCGTCGAGTTCTTGGCAGCGAGCCAGCGCCTTATCGATATCCAGCCGGAAGCCGCGCTCTGCCTGCCGGGTCATCTCCAGCGCAACGATCGACTCCATGTGGAATGCCGTCTCGATGCCAAGGCCAGTGCGAGGGTTAACACCACGCGCCTTGTGCTCCCTCCACTCACCGTTATGCAGCCACAGGAACAGGTCACGACCGATCGCCACGTCCTCGCGGACACGGTGAACCATGTGGTCTGTCAGCTTAGACCAGTCTTCGTTCTCCGGCTTATAGCGCCCGATGCGGATGCCGTGCGCCTCGATTGAGTGAGGTGCCACGTTACCCATACCTTTAGCGTAAGCCTGCGGAGGAAGCCGCCTATCCGGGTTCAGGAGGCGCGACATAACGAGGGTATCCATAACCCTTACCGGGCAGAGATCGGCCCGCAGACGGCCTTTCCCGCGCTTCTCTATGTAGTTAAAGCCACGCCACACAGACGGGAATGCCTTCTCAAAGAGCAAGCCGTCATACCCTAGGAAGTTCTGTGATACGATAGCCTCGCAGTGCTTGAGGAAGTTCACGCCATCCACAAGATCTCCGTCCTGAAAACCTTCCCACTCCTTGAGTCGCTCCCGCGCTTCCGGGTCACGCATCTCATACGGGTCGAAGAACAGGAACTCTTCGGTGGTCAGCAAGTCCATGCAGCAAATGATATGCACGTCCTCGCGGTGTCCGTATCGGATGGCATCAAGTAGGCCTTTAGCTTCTGCATCCATCACAAGGATACGGCCTTGGGCTTCTTTAATCCAATCAATATCTTTCATTGAGTCACCTCCAATTAATATGATGATAGGCTGTCCAACATGTTGGACAACCTATGACTTATTAACTGACTCTCTTGCGCTCCACTGTAACCTTGCGCCCCATGTAGGTTCCCTTGTGAGGCTCCCATGTGGCGTCTTTGATAACCTGATCGCGGGTAAGACTATTCTTCTTGGCTTCTGCCATAGTAAGCTGTGCGAACAGGAATGCCTGATTGGTTACACGTTGTTGCAGGTATTCGTTCCCATTAAGGAACTTGAGGCTAGGTTTCTTAGACATAAGTTTCCTCCGTAACGATAGGGTTAAAAGTGATATGACCGTGCTCAAAGTGGAAGCCTTTCATATCTCCTATAGTGTCACGTAAGATATGCTCGAAGTTTTTGTTAAGCTGCCAGCGGTTGCCTTTGCCTTCCGAGATCGCATGGTCTACGTCTTGGATGCGAATGGCAATACCAGGATTGCACATGGCTTCACCTAAGATGCGGAAGGCTTGGCCTGTGCTGCGCCCGGTTGCACGAGTGTTGAACATGACGACACCTTCTGCACCATGCTGGCGGTGCATATCAGATTGGGTCATGCCAGTGATCACATTGCGGCGCTCCCGTTTCAGCACCTTGCGGCTCTGTGCCATATACTCTGCAATTGTCTTGGTGCCTGTACCATAACGTTCTAAGAAGGTGAGAGCCTTCTGCATCTGGCGAGTGCAATGTTCACACAGTTCATCATGCACACACTTGCACTTGTTAGTTACTTCTTCAATACGCTCAAGGTTTTTGTGTGCATTAGTTTTGCCATAATGTAAGATGGTTCCAGAGTCATGTACAATGGTATACCAGTGGGCTTCAACATTTTGTACTTTGCCTTCCTCTTTAAAGTAAGTAGACTCAACTCTAATATTACGAACACGATCACCAACATTTAATACTAATTTAGTCATAACAATCTCCTGTAGTTAATGTGCTTAATAAGAGCCTGTCCAACATGTTGGACAAGCCATGATAAGAATACTAGAACTCCTGCTCTTCCTCGAAGTTACCTTGTTCTATAGTGTCACCTAAATCATCAGGTACTTCCTGTTGCTTATGTACACCTGTGTCAAAGCTCTTGGTTCGTGCTTGAGGTTCCTTCAATCTACCGGTTGCAAGGTCGCCTTTAAGCATGACCTTAGTCCCCGTGAAAATCCCTTGGTCACGGTCTTTGACGCATGAGATGTACGTGGTAGTTCTTTCATCAAGCGATTCAGCTCGTGTGTTACGCTCAATCCCCAAGGCGTAAGACGCCCAGAATCCGATAGCTCCTGATCCTCGGAAGTCAGAAAGGATAACTTCACCACCCTCTTCGTGCTGGGTACGTTGTCCCGAAGGACGAGTAAGGTGACTGACAAGGAAGATCGTAACAGGGTGTCGGTCTTTGATAGTACCGATCCTTTTGACGCATTCATCAAGCGCTCCAACCTTGCCACCATATGCTCTCTCATCTAATTTAATCCCCGTTAAGTTATCAATAAAGATGTTCTGAATTCCCATAGCTTCGAACTCTAGGCAGGTTTGCTCAATCTTCTCCATCGAGTAGTCACCTTCTAGATCTGCTACAAAGAACTTACCTGTGTCTGCTACGTAGTCGATAGCTTCCGCCGCCTCATCGTCGGTGTAGTCCAGCACCTCACGATAGCCGTCTTCGGTCGGGTCATTGGTTGGCGGCAACTCAATGCGCTTGTCGATCCACTTCCCGATGAATGCACGTGCCACCTTCTTGGTCGGGTCTTCCGTCGAGATAATGCCAACGGACTCTCCGTGCTCTTCGATGAGATGCTTAACCACTTCGCGGAGGAACTCGGTCTTACCTACACCGGAGCCTGCGCCGACGATGATAAGCTGGTGCTTACGAATACCCAGCGTTACCTTGTTCAGCTTAGGCCAAGGCCATGACAGTCCTTCCTCTGGTCGGGCCTTCTTGAGTTCGTCACGCATCGACGCAACGGACTTAATCTGGCTACCGAAGACCTCCTCGCTGGACTTGACGTTGAACCATGCATCGACGAACTCCTTCGACTTGCCAGCCATCAGCGCCTTGTTCGCATCCTTGCACCCGGCAGGGTACTCAAGGATATAGGACTTGCCGGGGAACAGGCGGGCCGCTTGCTGGTTCTGCTTGCGCCCTACTTCATCGCCGTCGAATGCCCATATGATTTTCTTGAACTGTGAGATATGCTCTCGGTTCTGTACGATCTCTTCAAGGCAAGACTCGCCCTTGTTAACAGACCAGACGTGATAAGGCTTGCCCTTCCAATCGCCAGTTGCTGCATCCATCAGCATCTGCTGTGCAGCCATAGCATCAAGCTCACCTCCGACAATTAACAGCACGTCTTTGCGACGGCCCTTGTCCAACACGTTGGACAGGGTGTTCATGCCGAACATATCCTGATTGCCGAACAGCTTACCAAGATGCCCGAACTTGAAGTCTTTAGGCAGCGTCCGGCACTTCGCACCTACAAGTTTGCCATTCTCGAAGCGAGGGTAGTAATGCCTGTTAACCTTCCCTTCACCATCATGACCGACTCGGACGTCATACAGCGCACAAATGTCGCCTCGAATGTGTCGTGATACAAGGTTCTTCCTTTTAAGTTCAAGGAACCACTCAACATCAAGCTGCCACTCGGCTTCTTGCTCTGCCTTCTCTTCATCATTCATGACCTCCCAACGGTCTTTCATTCGCATACCACCGAGGGCGATGACACGTAGTTTAGAGTCAGCTATCTTCCCTTCTTTCTCCAAGTCACGGAATTGTGAAGGGGTGTATTTGATAGAGCCGTTAATAGGTAGGTCAGTTATTTCTATGCCACCTTCTGGTTTGTGGTAATAAGGACGTCCGTTGTCGTGGAAGTGACTACGGTTACAATACCCTGCTCCGTCCTCAAAGATCATTAGATGATTGCCGGATTTATCGTGCCCGTTCTTCTGGCACATCGGGCAAGGAATGTTATTGATGATAGCCATAACTTAGATCTCCCACGCAGCGCGTTTAGATGCACGGTCACGTACAATCTTGTTACGCTTGCTACCTTTCTTCCCTTCGAACTCATCGAAGCGGGTAGATTTACGGGTCATTTTCTCGAAGTTACGCATGATTGAATCTCCAAAGTAAGTTAGTCTTGTTCAATAGTGTCACCTAAATAGGTTGTCCCACATGTTGGACAGACTTCATGAGGTAATAAGGAGGGAGAATAAAGGAAGTGTAACCTAGGATTACCTATATTACCTATCTTCCCTTTATTACCTTTAATTACCTATTACTTTCCGTCTCCGACGGTGTCCTATAGTGTCCCGTAAATCCGCATCGTGTCCAACACGTTGGACTTGTTAATGAAATGTAACAGGTGATAGGCAAAAGAAAAGGCCAACCCGAAGGCTGGCCTATTAATATTAAGCGAAGCAATAGTCAGATTCTAAGATTTCCCGGACGTTGAAGGTGCCTTGCTCTGGTACTTTGATGCCAGTGTCAACCTTCCAGCGGTCTTCGTGTACTTCCAGCAGGTTCGCCAGTGCGTTAGTGTGTTCGTACATTTCCACCATCTGCCCTTTCAGGGAGTTACGGAGGTCTAAGGTACGGCCCGCATGAGTCCCGAAGGAGTCGTGAATCACCGCGATAGATTTGATGCCCTTGTCTACCAGATCGCACACGGTGAGAATCAGGTGGCTCGCATCGTGACCGTGTACGAAGTTAGGTGCCGCCGCGCCCATCATTGCAGTCTCGTCTACAATGTCAGTCTCCACTTGCAGGCTCATCTTGATATCGCCCATCAGGCAGGTACGCACGCGGAGCATTTCGGTTGCCATGATTTTCTGTTTCAGAATAAAGCCAGTCGGCAGCGGGTACTCCAGTCCTTCGTTACGTTTAGCTGCAAAGCGTGCAAGCTGGCGTATCGTCTTCATCGCAACAATCGGAGCTTTAACAACCTCAGAGATTGACGGCCAAATCAAAGCAGTCATGTAGTTGTATGCCATCGCTGGTTCCAGTGTCTGCCCTTCTTCGAACGGGTGTACCTTGTTAGATGCCCGCCCTTCTACTGCTGCTTTCTGCGCTTCTTTCTCTTCCAGATCAACAATGTAGTCAATCACAGACTCACGGCAGGTTAAGCGAGTGGAGCCATACGGCAGGGTCATAACAGGCTTCTTGGTCAGTGACCGGGTGATGCCTACCATATCCCAGGCATTCGCCATCGCGCGAAGGTCAGCGCCGGATAATTTCAGGCTACCAGATTCGAAGGTCAGCCCTTCGTCGGCATCCATGTACAGGGCATTCTTCGCAATAACCACCTGCGCAACCGCGCCGTAAATGTCTTGCGGGGCGTCGCCCGGTTTCAGGTTAACAGCGGTAGCGCCGCGCTCATCTTTCAGCATAGCGCTATAGTGCTGGATGCCAGAGCATGAGCCGTCTTGGTGTACTGGTAAGTGCGTGCGGAACTCATCACGGGTGCCATCTTCCAGAGCATCCAGATAGCGGGCATATTCAAAGCACCATGCGAGGAACTCGTAAGGCTCGTCCGCTTTGGCCCACTGTGTAAAGGTGAGCGGGTCGGCGGCGATATCCCGGCACATATCTTGAAACTCTGCATCCCACACGTTAGCTTGACGCACATCAAAGGTTTTCTTATCCCAACCCCACAGGTTAGCCCCAGAGATGAGGAACCATTTAAGCGCCTCAGCGGTATCCAGCGGCTGCCCTTCGGTGAAGCGGAGCAATGCCTTGCCTAAGTCGTTAGACTGCGGAGAGAGCGTGCTGGACTGCGCATAAACGCGGGAACGGCTATCCAGTGCATACACAAAGTAAATCGCATCAAAGGCGCTGTATTTGCGAGCCTGTCCCACCATGCGAACCACGGCGGCAGACTTGGAGCCGCGTTTAGTTTCTGCGGTGTACAGCTTCGCACATTCGCCCTTCCAGTTAATGAAGGCTTGCCACTGGTCAGCGGTGAGCATCTCCTTTAACTCACGCCCGCGAAGGTGCTGGAACTCAACCGGAACCGGGTTCGCTGGCTTGTTCTCCTTGTCAATGATGGGCTTGAAGTGTGGAATCTTACCATAACCAAGGTCGAGGCGGATCACTTCTTCAACCACCGCTAACACCTCTTTGTTAACTTGCCATTGAGTGTTTTGCAGGGCGTTAACAGCCTTGTAAACTTTAGGCATCTGCTTTTTGGTCAGCTTGCGAACATGTTCGCGGTCGCCTTTGACCAGACGAACACGACTAGCCACCTTCTCAGTGTGGAAGCCTCCATTGAAAGGAGAAACCCAAGGGCGCGGCGGTACTACGCAAGGCGCATAAGCCGGGGATAGTTGCGCTACGTGATCTTTAAACGCTGCGATCCATTCACCCACGGTTTCAGAGGTTTGCAGGTAGTAGACAGTTTTACCAGCTACCGCACGCATTGCACGCATGAATACAGGTTCGCCTTTGAAGAATACGCTATTCTCCAAGATTTCCAGCAAGGTAGTCCCGATTTGCAGGAGGGTATCTTTAGGCCATGCCTCCCAGCGGTCAAACTCGCCATCTTTAGCCGCCACTGACTTCTCAGCCACTACACATACATTATGAGCGTGACGATAGGATTTAGTACGGCTCGCTTTCAGGCTTGCTTTGACTTTCTCGAAGTATTTAGCGGCGTGACCTTCCAGTTTGCTAAAGCGGACTTGGTCTTCAATGCGGTCAGCTACCGCCATAGAAATAGCTTGCAGGGTTACATCGGTGTTTAGCATATCCATAACCACCTTCATGGTGATGTAGGCTGCAACCTCGTTTTCTACGCATTGCAGGAAAGCTAAAGCACGCGGGGCGCGGCCTTTCTTACCTTCGTATTCTTCTTTATATGCTTGGATGCCCTCGGCCATAGGTGCAATCAATTCAGACAGCAGGCGGCGGTTCCATGCAGTATCGGATTCATTACCGCTTGCAATCTGGCGCTGCTGGTCAGCTTCAAAGCGACGAATACCACCGTTAAACATTTCGTCTTCAAGTTGAAGCTGTACGTTCATTAGATCTTGCATCTTGATTACTCCATTTGGTGCTAGAAACTTAATTGAGCGCCATCTTATACAATGACGCTCTCAAAGTCAACTAATCACTTAGTTAATTCAGCTACTGCTTCGGCAATAAGACCCCACGCTTCATGGCCCTCACCATAACCCAGCTTAACAAGTTCACGTTTGGCCTTGTTAACTGCTGTTTTCTTGGTGGCTTCCTCTGCGCTTAAACCTAAGCGAGCATAGAAGCAGGAAGATTTAAATTGTGGAAGCATAGGGGCGGCGGCCTTCTTGTTCTCGCGGGTGCTGGTTAGCTCTGCGATACGGTCATTCGCCGCTTTGAGTTGTTCGGTAAGACTTTTAATCTGCTCCAACATGCCAGCCATCGCCGCGCTCTCTGCGGTTGCAGCGTTATCCAGCGGCTCCGCTTTACGCTCTGGTGCTTTCTGTGAGTCGTCGCGCTGCGCTGGCTCATCGTCCCACGGTGCCGAATCCGTGTTTTCATCGGCGCCCCATTCTATATTAGATTCTTCTGGTACGCTCTGCGGTGCCTGCTCTGCGCTCTCTGCGGCATTCTCAGCGGTTTTCTCTGGCTCGCCTTGTGATTGCATAGGTTTAGCGGCTGGCTTCTCAGGCTTGCCCGTAAGCGCGTTAACGGCCTTCGTATCCAATTTGCCCTCGGCGGCAAGTTCTGCGGCCTTGTCCATAATCCCGGCCTCATCTGCGAACGGAATCAAGGAGAGCATAACGCGCATCGCCACACCTTTAAAGCGCTCGTCACCGTCAAAGCAACGCGCTACGTTCATAAGGTTGTAGCATTGTGCTTTCTTAATGCTGAATTCTTCTTCTACGTAGGCGAGAAATTCGCGCTGGTTCTCAAAGTCGCCACGTAATTCATTCAGGAGGGAGCCAACTTTGAGATAAGAAGCGCCGATTGTCTCCAAGTGTGCTTTGATTTCAGCGGTTGCAGCTTCGCGGACAGACAAGAGAATGTTTTCGGTAGTCATAATGTCACCTTTTGAGTTAATGAATGATGTTCACATAGCCCACCTAAGTAGGCTATAGGCTCATCACTCCATCCAAGAGTACAAGGATACATCTTTAATCACTACATGATGCACGGAGAAGCCTTCATAGTTATTAACTTCGTGTTTCAGCGAGCCGCTAGCTAGAAGAATCAATGTAGCGAATAAGAAAACCACTGCAACGTTTATGAATTTAGCCATGTTAACACCTCATTAAGTTAGTTTAATCGGGCACTCTCGCAAGAGCACCCTGTTAAACCTCTTATAGTGTCACATAATTAAGCGGTAGGATGTTCCAAGCGTTTCCTCTCGCATCATAGCGAAGTGCAAGGAGCATTTCAGGGTTACACCGTCAGAAAACAGGAAGTTGTATTGCTTGCCGTGCATTATTCTTCGTCCTCTTCTTCTTCCATCTCAGCGATATAGTCGTTCATCAAGTCCTCAGCGACACCGTAAAGGTCGATCGTGAGTTGTTCGTAAATGCGAGCTTGCAGTATGCGGATAACATCCTTAGTTTCAGGCATTAAACCGGAATCTTCAAATTCAAGGGCAATGCCGTCGCTCGCCATTACAGAGAAAACATCATTGTAATAGCGAGGAACTGCATTATCACAAGCCTCATGAAGTGCATCATATAACTTATCCGTGTCCCGGATATCATCATAACGAATTGCTTCTTCAATCAGGCTGCGAGCGTGATTGTAAACAGTGGAATAATTCATGTTATACATAATTTTAATCCTCATTAGTTAGTTAGGTTACACTAAGCTACCCTAGGTAGTCCTAAGATAGCTTATCTAACCTATCCGACTAAGTGCATTCCAGATTGTTAAAGAGCGGTGTTGCCTTGTTGGTGCTTAATGTAACCTTGTAAGCCGTGGTTGTCAACAACTAATTTAGATTTTGTTGGAAATTACTTCTTCGAAGGAGAAAGGCATCACCTTATCTACTACCTTCTTGTGCGATAACTTGCTGATAAAGGTAACTACAAAAGCCTCCTCATCATCTCCTACGTTGTACGCCGTAATGTGACCGTTAAACATCTCTGCAATCACAGCGGCTTCGCGGTTATCACTGATAAATACTTCGTGCTTAAACATATGTTAACCCTCAATCATTTCTTTAAGAATATCACGATCTTTATTAACTAGGTCGTCCCAGCCTTCATTACGAAAGCGATGATATAAAGCTAGTTCGTCGTCGGTCATAGATTCATGTTGTGCCATGTAGCACAGCATAGTAAAGACAGCGCTTGCTTCTCTCAGATTCAGTTCCATTATATGCCCTCCTTGAGTTCCGGTGATACCTTATTTGGCATCTCTTGCCACTCCTCAATCATTTTAAGGAACTGGCGTTTACTCATAGGAATCTCATATTCACAGACTGACTCCACGTAAGCATCATAAGCATCATCTAAGTTATGCATGGTGTACCTCATTAAGGATAGGTTAACCACGGCTTACATAGGTTACACTAAGCAAATTGTTAAAGAGCGGTACTTCTTGCTTCTTAATGTATCTCAAGGTATCTGCCTTGTCAACACTAAGTTACTTCACTAAGATAGGCGCTAGTCTCTTCGTATGCCTTACTAGCTGGCTACTAGGTGCCTCAGCACCGCCTACGTGATGCATTATGCATACACCAAGATAACCTGTCAACGATTATTGTTGTCCAACGTGTTGGACAAGGCAAACATTAGGACAGACAAGGCGGTTTCTGGTGTTCATCTCTTGCATCTTCCTACTCATTACCTCTTTTAGCGGTCTACCGACCGCGACCTAATCGCATCTTATAGCTTTAGCTATGCAATTCACTAAGGTAACACTAAGGATTGATAGGTTATGACTAAGATAATCACTAAGGTAGCTACTAAGGAAGACACTAAGTTAATCACTAAGACTTGCATAAGGTACACGATAAGGAAGTAACTAAGGTAACAACCGGAAGCAAGGAGAGCAAAGGAACAGTGACCATAAGGCAAAAGGAACAGATAGCCCACGCCCACACACCGCGCAAGCGGCCTCCTGCGTGTCCCTATCGGCTGGCCTTCGGTTGCCTTTGGCCCTCACTAAGAAACGCCCTAGGCCCGCCCTCCGGCCCTAGAAATGCCCTAGGCACCCTATGGGGACAATCCGGCGAGGGCGAGGGCGAGAGACCTGACACACGCCTATATCAAAATTTTGACTTTGGTTACTTTGTGACCACCTTTGGTTACACTAAGTCAAAGCCTTGTGGCTTCTTCATGTAGCACTGGACAATCCCACCAAGTACCTTCTGGTTGGCTAAGGCTGATTCCTCGGACTCATGAATCTTCCTGAGCACCTTCTTCTTGAATGGCCCTACACCGTACGTGTGAATCCAAATCATGTTACCTCCTTAATGAAGGGCCAACCTAGGTCAGCCCTTTGTTACACTAAGACCCTACCTGCTACGCAGACGATGCAGAAGGTTTACGCATGGCACGACGTTGAACATCCTTAGCAATGGCATAAGCCCCCGCTTAGGGTCACGCCCGGAAGCTATAAGCTCCTGCGTGTTCTGGCGTACAGCTTTCTGAGATATACCTTGATCAATGGCATAATTACCCCACTACGTTAGTTAATACGTTAGCGATGTAAACCTCTGCACCATTGTTGACTCGAATGGAGACTTCCACAGTAGCTGTCCCTGCTGGAAGCTGTCCACGTAGGAAGCCACCAAATGCTGTCCATTCAGATGCGGCAGCGTCTGCCTTTACGTTAGAAGATGTGCCACCTAACTTAGTCCCTGCTTTGGATTTGAAGTCAGCACTTACAGTGATAACATTTGATTCTGCCCCAGCAGTAACCACTTTAGCCATATAAGAGGCAATGAAGTTACCAAGCTCTCGGATAGCAAAGCTCTGAGTCAGGAAGCAAGGAGCGCCATCAGCTACCTTAAAGTGAGCAGCAGCTCCGCCTTTCGGCCCTACACCGGATACAGCCTCAATCACAGTCGTAGATTGACCACCTTTGTTTTCTGCCCAGCCAGATAGCGATTTGAAGTTCCAGTTCTCCAGCATCGACATAGACTTGTGAATGGGTATGTTCTGACCACCACTCTTAAGCTCCACGATACAACCCTCGGTCTTCACGTAACCATCACCAGCCACCAATGCACGATACCCTAGTTCCGCTTCTGTAGTAAGATTGATACCTCCTGGGAATTTAATACCCCTGATATTCAGGTAGTTGTTCTCTGAAACATTGAAAGGTGCCTGCGTGAAAGTAGCAGATGGGTTGGTTACAATTGAGCCACCAAATATATTGAACACGGAAGTGTGAGGTGCAGTGATATCTACATAACGTCGAGTAGACGTACTGCCTGGATTCTCGAAATTACAACCATAGCAGTTCACGGTGTTTACTCCACCAGTGACAAAAAAGGTAATATTCAAGAACGAGCAAGAATAAAAGCACCAAGTGTAGCTTGCGCACCCAGCATGGATGTTAGAACCTGCACCATCGAAGAACTGGCAGTGATAGAAGGAAAGAATCTCACCACTATCATGCAAGCCTGCTGGGGCATTCAAGATGCCATGTTCATGCTTGGCATTCAAGCTATTGCACTTCCAGAAGACAAAGCGCCAAGAGTGGTGCCCCATCTCAATGTTCACATCGAACTTGTCAAACGTGCAATTACGAATCTCAGTCTGACCATCGTAACCTTTGGTTGCCTGCTGCTCACGGAAGCCGCATAGCAGCCCTTTACGGTCAGTGGTCTTGTTTCCGAAGAAGTAGAAACCATCCAATGCTGGCTCTAGGTTGTTGTAGTACGGTGCAGGGAGGTACTTAAATGAACTGCCGATAGTGATAAGATAGTCAGCTGTAACCTCTGTGCAATCCACACGGACACGACCTAATGCAGTGATACCTGATTTGGTCTGATCAATATCAAGAGAAGATGAACCTTTCCATTTATAGTCACCAGATGCCACAAACAGTTGCACCTTATTGTCCTGTGCGTATCTATTTGCACGAACCATAGCAGGGAAACTATCAAAGGCCATATCAGGTATAGCACCCCACATATCTGCATATACAGGGCCACGTATGATACGATGCAATCGTGTACCATCGTTGGCTACGATAACATAACCATCGTCACCTTCTACTTGACTAAGCGTATCAATCTTGAACTCACCAGAGCCAAGACCATAACCTTCATGCCAAGACTCAAGGAATATAGTTTTACCTGTATAAGATTTAAAGTTGAATTCTTTAAGCGCTTGTACGCTAGGGAAACGCAGAGGTTGTCCCTCTACGTCCCGTACAAGGGTCGCATTAGTTAAAGCCATGTAACCTCCTTTACTTAAAGCGCCCACCATGGGCACCTTGAGTAAAGGGCGACCAAACGATCGCCACTCTACCTCTTCTATAGTGTCACCTAAATCGTAGGTGATTGATACATAATGATATGTATTATTTGTAGCCGCGTTCTAGTGATAAAATATACAGCCCAAGTTGTGTAGCATCCGGCTTGCTAAAGCAGACCTTATCGTCCACTTCGTACACTGCCGTAAGCGTCGGCTTAGTCGGCATCACTCTGTTCTGACTTGGTGACACCTGACTGCACCCGGAAGTGATCAGCGAACCAATCAGTAGGATTGTCGCTAACATGATCCGCTTCACTTTGCGCCTCCTTCTGCTCGTGCTTCTTCTTTGCGTCCAAGAGCAGGCCAAGAAGACCTGCTAGGACTTCCAGAAGTTTACTCACAGTTTACTGCTTGGCAGATAACACTTGTTACTGCATCACCAGTGCCAGCACCAAAGTCTACGCCGAGGCCAACGGAGACAAGCGCCACCACTAGGCCGACAAGTGCAGCCACCACCTTCTTGCTTTTCAGGAACCTCATTTAGATGCCCTCCCTTTCCATTGTGCTAACAAGGTAGTGTAGTTCTGCCAGTCGGTGTAGTTACCGGACTCGGCAGCTTGCGCTACCATCTTCTCGCACCAAGCAACACAATCAACCATTCCAGCGAGCCTTACCGTCACGCACATCAATGTGAGTGAAGTTGGCATAACGCCCGATGCCGTACTTGTTCGGGTACTTCTGCTCAAGATAGAAGGCAACCTGAGACGGGGCCAAACCTTTGACGCGAATGTCAGCAGCCTTGCCCGTCATGTGGACGGAGTTCTTAGCACCGCCTACGTTGGCATTGTGCTTGGCGCAGCGATGCCCTGAGTTCACAATCACAGGCATACCAAAGTGTTCACGCACATCGGTGACAACCTGTAACAGTTCAGCATCCACGGTTGAGGTGCCGCAACCACAACGGCAAGCGAACTCTTTACGCTTGAAGTATTTGTTAAGCATCATAATATCACGCTTCCGGAGAAACAGCGGTCGATTCCATACCAGTTACATCCCAAGGGTCTGTTGGTTCACTACCACGTGCAACAGCAATATGTAAGGTTGTATCCTCCTTCACAAGAGCAACCGTGGCACCTTTCTGTTTACCTGACAGGTGTTTGATGTTGATAGGGTGGTCTCTCTTCTTAAGGTCTGCTTCAGTAACAACAGGCAAAGGTAATGCCGTTGCAACAGTTTGTACTGCCTTCACTCGAAAAGCCTGACCAGTAACACTCGTACCATATTGAGCCATGTAATCTTCCTCCTTTTAAGCTGGGGTAATAGGTTCTTCCGTTATGATGGACTTCCACTCTGAATCTTCTTTGCCATCAACTGCGATAGCAATCTTCAACGCGCCACCGGTTGCTTCAAGGCACACCATGGCCCCTTTCTGCTTACCAGATTTAGTTGCATCATTGACGACATTGGTCTTGTCTTTAGATGCAGCCTCTTGAACGATAGGGAGCATCAGTGCCTCACTAACAGGTGGTACCTGCTTCCTCCCATAGCACCCTGTTAAAGGCTGAGTACTATAACCATTAGCCATTATCTCTCTCCTATATTATTAGTATAAAGTAAGTAGGTAGGAATAGGGTGTACAGGAGTACACCCATGCTATCACTACCTATATAATCTACTATTACCTAGCACTTCCTGGGACTACCTAGGTATACCTATAACTACCTATTATTTCCTTTTCTTTCTGGGCCCTCCTTCTATAGTGTCCCCTAATTACCAAGTCCTTGAAATTCTTGAAGAAAGTGTATTTCGAGAACGAGTTTTAGGGCGCACCGATTTGCCCCACACGGACTGGATTCTGGCATCGCTCGTATTCGTCCGAGGGCGATATCCATGATCTTGTCCGGTAAAGAACTCCCGGCGTCTCCGAGGGTCGTGCATCATGTCCAGATAATCGCGCATCTCCTGCGCTCTGAGCCGATTTATCCGGTTAACCTCGTCATAGTCTATCTGAGAAGTTAATTGCCGTATAGCGCCATACAGCGCGTCTAGGCGGTCGTCGTGACGTAGGCAACCTTTCTCCAGAGTGATGTTCGAGATTTGACCGAACAGGCTGTAGCTCATCCTGATTTCGAGCGGGTAGTGCTGGATGCTGTCTATGTCCTGCTTGATCATCTCCGCGTTGAAGATGATGCGGTGAGCAGAGAATAGAGGCTCCAGTGTCTCAATGATACGCACCTCCTTCTGACCATGCGCATAGTCCTCTTTCAACTCGGCAGGCCACTCGCGTTCGAAGTATGGCTTAATTACCGCCTCAAACGCGCCGTGACCGAAGTTCTTCTCTATGAAGACCTCTTTCACCTCTGCGGCCTTTGCCTCGCGCACAATGCGACTGAGGGCGTTATCGGAGTATCCGCCCGGCACACCGAAGCACTTATAGACGTAGATGAACGTCCCCAGCAGGAAGACGATAGCCACGCCCGTTTCGTCACCGTTCTTACCTCCCGGTTTGAACGTGACGTGCGAGCCAACCCTTGTGGTGTTTACGTAAACCACGTGCCACCTTACGCATATTCTGAGGTGTTAGGTTGTGCTCTTTACAGAAGTCAGTAATGCAAGTTACAAGAAACTCTTCACCATCTGGAGAAGTGAATATGTAATCTTTGCCAGTACCTTTGTTGTAAGGTGTCATGCCTTTCTTGAACTCAGTAGCAACAGACAAGTGCTGTCCTTTCTTGATTTCAGTGGCAATACTTATGCGTTCACCTTTCTCGATGTTACCTGCTTTGCGATAACCACCTTTACCCGTATTCCAACCAATGTTGTCATGTGGGCGTAGCTTTTCTTCTAGTGCATAACACTCTTCTTTGCTACCAGTGAATAAGATAACGTACTCGCGGCCATCACAAAGACGGCCTGCACACTTGTGCTCTCTCATACGCCTCTTAATATCGGAGGTTACACCAATATAACCTTGCATTACATCAGTTTCACCAACAACACGAATATGATAAACTTTATGCTCTGTCATATTTAACTCCCTTCAATTGTTACGTTAATTCGCTACTTTAACTTCTACTAGTTACCTAGTAGGTCGGACTATATCTTAGGCTTGCGCCTCCCTCTGTTTCAGACCGCTTGGCCTTACAGTTAGTCTCTACACGTTCCTATTATTGCAACAGGCTTCGCTCGGTATTGTCTCAGTGAGAGTTCCACCGAATTAAGAGGGTTTTACGCTGGCAGAGGTGTTTACCAGCCGGGTCAATGTACATGACTCGACGCTGAATAGGTCGCCACTCATACGGGCGAGCCACAGGGCGGTACAGGTAGTCCGTGGGCTTGTTACCGAAGCGCGGTGCATCGCCGATAAGGTTCATCGAATCGTTGCTCCAAGTCGGCATCTCCGGGACTACATCGGTGCCAAAGCTCATCATGATCAGGTTGTTCAGGCGTAACGGGTAGCGGTCTGCATCCATCAGGCGAGTGTTCAGCATGAACTGTAGCTGGAACTTAGCCGTACCCTGCGAGATCTCCTTCTCAATCAGCTTCTCATCATCGTACATCTCCGGGCAGGTTGGTGCGCCCTGAGTGCCGTCAATGCCGTACCCTGATCGGAGGCATGGATTATCAATCATGTCTTGGCGAATCATCGGTGCCAAGAAGTCTCCATAGCAAGCCTCTTGCTCCAGCGTTGGGTAGCGGCCCGGCCAGATACGAATCTGGTAGCCACGCGCCGGGAGGTTGTTGTAGATGGAGTTAACGCTCTGCGGTGTCCCTAGGTAGATGATATCACCAAATTGGTTAATGGATTCGAATTCTTTGGTCAAGTCCTCTAGTAATGCACGGCCTGCTGCTGTACGGCTATTCTGCAACGACTCAACGTCGTCCGCCAGAATGATATCTGCACGCGCACCCTGCATGCCTGCTTCGATAGAGTAGCAAGCGACAGACGGAGACTTGTCACTTCCACGTAAGGTGTAGTGAATCTCGAAGCCTTTGATTGAAGCCTTGTCACCCGCGTAGATATCGGGGAGCATGAACTCAAGGAAGTCCAATCCACGGAAGATCTTAATCACCCAACCAGCGATTTCCTCGGCACGCTTGGCTGTCTGTGATACGATCATGATACGTTTGTGCGGTTCGTGAATGATACGGAACACCGCATAGATTGCAGCGATGGTGGTCTTAGCCTGACCACGCTGCGCCTCTACCATCCGATACTTGTTCCCTGCAAACAGGAACTTGAGGATATCGGCTTGTACTCGGTTCAGGTCTGGATTGCCAGTGATTAACGTATTGATTACCACCTGAGCGAACGACAGTAAGCCCTGCACCGTATAGGAGAACGTCTGCTGTAACTCTCGCAGCATTTCCCAACGGGCAAGGGCTTCCGCTTGTGACTCCCTTGCCTTTGCCATTAAGCCTCCTTAACGTCAGTAAAGTTAATGACCTTGCCTTGCGATGCAGCCTTGAGTGCAGCCAGTCGCTTGGACAGCTTGCTCTCTTCTTGCTGCGCGGCAGGTGTAGCAGTGATGCCGTTATCCAGCACCCATTTACACATCGCACCTACATCCTTGCCTGAGACAAGACCGATGGCCGCATCAGGGTCGTCCTCGATAGCATCGAGGATTGCCTGTGCCTTCTTGTTGAACATCTTAGTAATGGCGTTGTGAAGAATACCTACATCATCTTCACTCGCCGCATGTCGGTTATTTACTGCCACGCTTCTCCCTCCATTTGGTAACTCGGTTCCATACCCAATCGCCAATCTGCAACATAGTGTAGATTGCGGTTAATATGTAAACCCAGTTCTCCCAACTAATACCTAAGAAGGTTGTGCTCGTCACTACGGCACCTGGCACCCACTTCAGCGTATCGTTGATAACATCTGAGTTTACCATTCTTCCTCCTTACTCTAAGCGAGTTCTGTTATCAAAGACCGCCTTCACCACCATACGACACTCCGGTAAAGGCTCCGTGAAGGTAAGGGTTTGATGGTCGGCGTCAAGGATGTAGGCGTCTTCATCTTGGAGAAGACCATCAAGGTACACCTCAACACCTGCTACGGTAGTTCCAAGGTTGACCACAGTCGTACCTTCGGTGATGCGGTAAGATAGGCGAAGCACGTTACCTACCTCTGGAACCGCGATGCGGGAACTAATCAGGACAGAGACGCGCTCACCTTTGCGCAATGCAGGTTGTGCCAGTAGAATCTCGTTATTAACGATCTCGAATGCACCTGCTAGTTCGTCTTGGAAGACACCATCGCGCCACACTAGTGCGGAGTGGAAGAAGAACGGAGGTGATACTTTAGTCTCACCGCCCACTGCCTCATACGTCCAAGGTGCTGTCCTGTGAGAGATGTTGGAGTCAAACGACTTAATAATGCCAACAATCTGCTCATCCTGACGCTTGTTCCATGCCGTCTGCTTGGCATCATTCGCATCAATCTGCGTTTGAAGGTTGCTATTTGCCGTATCAAACTGCGCCTTGTTCACAGCATGATGATCTTCTGTTCCAGGCATTAGGTGGTAGATGTTATGCCAGCCCGCGTTGATACCTTGCTTGAAGTAGAAATTATCAGGCAAGAAGCCATCTAACAACTCCTGAGTTAACTCAAGTTGCTGGATGAAGGAGTTATTCAAGGATTTCATATCCAAGATAACATTGCGGTCGAAGTTAGCATACGGCTGATTCTTCCCTACAACACGCCGAATCCTCACTACTGTACCGCTAGAAGGTGGTACGTTGAATGTGATCTGGTTTGTACCTGACAGTTGCCAGCCAGTGGCACTTTGCCAAGCCTTACCGTCCCAGATTTCAACGTAGATATCAGAGGCTCGAATGTAACCCTTGTCTGCTCCAGCAAAGCTGAAAGAGAAAGTAGTCTGCGAACCATCTGCTGTCCTCTCGGTAAAGGTATAACTCATCAGTCCTCCAATAAGTCTACGCTGGCCTTAGTCATTTGACCAATACCAATCGTGTTAGCCAGTGGCACCAGACGACGCACCTTATCGACGATTTGTCGAGTCGATACATCATCGTCGCCATTAGCGTACTTAACCAATGCCTTGGAGAAGTCCACGGCATCACCAATGACACCCGCACCTGCTACAAGCTCACCAAACCCTTGCTGCTGGAAGCCCATACGCCCCGGAGCCTGCATAAGCGAATCCGGCATAAGGCCGAGGGTCGCCAATGCATCACCAGCCAGACCGAATCCTGCAACCTGCGGCAGTTTGTTGAACACACCCATAGCTATGTTTTGGGTATCGAATTTCTCACGTAGGAACTTGTCTCGGTCTGCACGACCGATTGCCTGCATCTGCATCTGAGTGGCATAGGCTGCGAAGCCTAACAAGGAAGACCAAGCCAGAATCTGAGCGGCCTGAATCTTATCACCCCGTAAATCGTGAATTAGCTGTTTCTCGATAGAGACAATGGAGAATGATTTGAATTGAGTTAATGCTTTGCCCCACCATTTGTTCATCCAGATACCCTCATCCCCGATGAAGTTACGTTGGATAAGGCGACCAGACATACGGCGCACCGCCACACCCACAGTTTCCCGAAGGTCTGGCTCCATAGCGTCGAAGTTCATCATGCGAACTCTCTTGCCGCTATAGTCTGCGTAAGACGGGTTATCATCAAAGTGGCGCTGCAACCGCTTCATGGTTGCCTCGTCAAGACCTACCTCATCCAAGTCACGCTGCGGTAGTTTACGACCACCAGACAAGTGCTCCTTGAGGCGCTTATTGATTGAACGAGCGACGATCTTCTCAGAGCCACCCTGTACTGCCTTGAAGCCAGACAGCCAAGTGTTGATGTGACTACCCATCGCAAGTCCATTATCTATCACAGCAGACAGGCGGCTGAGATTATCAGCAGTCTCGCCGAACTCATCGTGACGGACGTTCCAGCCAGTCAGCCAGTTATCCTCACCGATGTACCCGACAAGCTCTTCCATCTCTCTTAATTCTGGTTCCAGCAGCCTGCCCTGTGCCGTCCCGCCCTCTCGCCCGGCACGTGACCGGAGGAACTTGGTGGCTGGTATGGATTTCAGGACAGTACCAAGGCCCATCTTCGTGATAGCCCGCGCCATCTCTGGTATCTGAGCAAAGCCCATCTGACCAAGACGTAACAAGCCAGTCACCTCACGCACTCGGCGAGTGCCTCTGACGATCCCAGCGTTAGGGTCTGCATCGATGGTGTTACCGTACAGCATTCGTACAGAGTCACGGAGCATGTCCGCTTCTGCCCGAAGCTGCTTGATTGCCTTAGCGTCAGAACCTGCCATATTGCGCCCAGCACGCTCTGCTGCGTCGATCGCATTCAGGACAGACTGACGGGTAGGGAAACCCATTGCGGCCAGTGCAGCGCCGCCTGCGGCCTCTTTGCCGTAGTTCTCGACCAACTCGCCCACGTTAGTGTTCAGCAAGTCCTGCACCTTCATTCCGCTATACTCTGCCTGCGTGTTGATACCCATGCTGGCCTTGGCCCGGTTCGATACAGACTCTGCCATCTCTTGCAACTCTGTGCCTTCGATGAAGTTGTCGATGATAGAATCCGGCACACCTGCCTTCTTCAAATCTTCGACAAGCTGTACCTGCTGCTGCTGAGACACTACACGATCAAAGGATACACGACTCGACAAGGTGGAGTCTGAGGCGCGAATATACTGGACTTTAGCCAGCGCATCGGCAGACTTCTTACCCAGCTTGTACTTGCCAGTTTGATAGCCTTTAGATAGCAATGCAATCACGGCCTCACTGCTACCCATACGGTTCACAGCCTCTGTAACCTTGATGCCGTCGTAAATCACAGGCATATAGTCACGCGCCGCCTTGACGTTCTCGAAGCCTGCTTCACCCGCTTGCTTACGTAGCTCAAGTGCCTTCTTCAACTTATCCGCCATGCCTTCGGCTGCCAGCTTAACACCTTTCGGCGTATCATCCGGTATACCTTTAACGATAGCAGTGTAGATTTGGTTGTTGAAGTCTCGCGTCACGGCAGGGTTCAGATAGTCGATAGCACGCAGATTGTTATCCTTGATGAACTGTGAGAAGCCATCGTTGTAGCGGTTACGCTCTGCTGTGCGAATCAAGTTACCATAGACGTTAGATAGAATCGAGGCAGTCTTGCCCTGATAGGCACCCCCTTGAGCGTTCTCCAGTAGACGTAAGCCTAGACCACGGAACACAGGGTTCTTCGAGTTAAGGATAACAGAAGAGACAGAGCCAAGCCCAAAGGTTGACACCGGGCGCACATCAGACTGGTAAGCCTCACGTGCAAGGTCGTCCATCAGGTCTTCCATCTTATCGGACAGGTCGAACTGCTCACCTTGAATCTCTGAGCCTTCCACACGTGCTGCCGACAGGGAATCATCAGGCGCTTTGGCCTCTGCCTCACGTGCTGCTACGGCTTCCGCATGTAACTCGGTAGGAGTCTTGGTTCGCTCTGCACGGATGGCGGCTACCGCCTCGCGCACTGCGCTGTGCATGTCCACTTTACGGGACGGCACCTCAAGACCTAACTCCTTGATCTGCTCCTCGCGTGACAGGCTGGAGAAGCGTTTAAGCTCCGCCTTGGACATTGCCACATTCTCCACCTGTGCCAGCTTTGCATTAAGCTCATCAAGACGTTTGGTGGCGTCAGCGATAGGTGCGTCAAAGCGACGGGCAATCGCCTGCAACTCTACCTTGGTGTCCAGCGCTTCGGCTTTACTCCGGGCAGCGCCCTTCTTGGCAGCGTGCTCCGCCTTGGCAGCGGTGCGACTTTCCTGCATAACACGTAGCTCATCCTCTGCCTGACGAATGGATGCCTTGAGTTGCCCCTTCTCCTTAGCAGTCATGCGCACGTTAGCCTGCTTGCGCAAGCCTTCGGTATGCTGGTAGATTGCCATGTCGAAGTCTACCTCTCTG